>Ga0302275_10002631_pt1 | contig 18787 bp, 14 predicted proteins | sample III_Bog_N2_2_FD_200229 | JGI IMG/M metagenome (GOLD analysis project Ga0302275, IMG submission 200229) | Peat permafrost microbial communities from Stordalen Mire near Abisko, Sweden - III_Bog_N2_2 | ecosystem: Environmental > Terrestrial > Soil > Wetlands > Peat | place: Sweden: Abisko...
CGCTCAGGATGACAGCTTCAAGTTTGAATTGAAGAAAGGCGAAGGCAAATGCAAAGGCAAAGGCAAAGGCAAAGGCAAAGGCAAAGGCAAAGGCAAAGGCAAAGGCAACAGCAACCGCAGATCCTTCGACTCACCACCCCCAAACTGAAGTACGTTTGGGGCCCCGTTCGCTCAGGATGACAGCTTCCTTTTTGAATTGAAGAAGGGCGAAGGCAAAGGCAAATGCAAAGGCAAAGGCAAAGGCAAAGACAAAGACAAAGGCAAAGGCAAAGACAAAGGCAAAGGCAAAGGCAAAGACAAAGGCAAAGGCAAAGACAAAGACAAAGGCAAAGGCAAAGGCAAAGACAAAGGCAAAGGCAAAGGCAAAGGCAAAGGCAAAGACAAAGGCAAAGGCAAAGACAAAGGCAAAGGCAAAGGCAAAGGCAAAGGCAAAGGCAACAGCAACCGCAGATCCCCTTCGGCGTCGCTCAGGGCAGGCTTTCGACTCACCACCCCCAAACTGAAGTACGTTTGGGGCCCCGTTCGCTCAGGATGACAGCTTCTTTTTTGGGTGAGCTTTGTTGGCAGCGCGTGAGTCGTTGCCGGAGTCTAGTCGCAGACGAGGTCGCCCAAGGGGAATTGCTGGGGGGCGGAGTCGGCGGGGTCGGCATCGTTGGCAGATTGATCGGTGGCGCGGGTGGCGAAGAACTGTTCGACCTGGGCGAGGACGGCTTCGCCGGTTTTTTCCTGGTAGATGGCGGCGCGGAGTTTGGCTCCGCCAGGGACGCCGTGGGTAAACCAGGTGGCGAACTGCTTCATCTTGCCGGCGGTCTCGCCCATGCGATCGCTTCGGGGCAGATCTTTGGTGGCTTCCTGCTCGTCGAGGAGCATTTGGAAGTAGGCGCGGATCATGTGATAGCGGTCGTCGACGGTGGGCTGATCGTAGCTGCCGAGGGCGGTGTACTGGGCGATCTGGCGGAAGATCCATGGGTTTGCAGGGGCGGCGCGACCGATCATGACGGCGTCGCAGCCGGTTTCAGCGACCATGGCGGCGGCGTCTTCAGGGGTGCGGATGTCGCCGTTGCCGATGACAGGGATGCGGATGGCCTGCTTGATGGCGGAAATCCATTGCCACTGGGCTTGACCCGAGTATCCCTGCTCGCGAGTCCGGGCGTGGAGAGCGACGGCGTTGAGGCCTTCTTCCTGTGCGATGCGGGCGAGCTCGACGCAGACGATCTGGTGGTCGTTCCATCCCATGCGGAACTTGACGGTGAAGGGGATGGAGACGGAGCTGCGGATGGCGCGGAAGATGGTGGCGATTTTGGGCAGGTCGCGGAGGAGGCCGGAGCCACCGTTGCATCCGACGACGCGCTTGGCGGGGCAGCCGAGGTTGAGGTCGACGGTGTCGAAGCCGGTGTCCTGCACGATGCGGGCGGCGTCGGCGAGGGTTTCGGGGTTGGAGCCGAAGAGCTGGGCACCGATGGGGTGTTCGTCGTCGTAGAAGGTGAGGTAGCGGCGGCGCTTGGACTCGCGCATGCGGGCGAGGCCGTCGGCGGAGGTGAACTCGGTCATGATGAGGCCGCAGCCGGATTGGGCGTTGGTGAGTGCGGTGTCGATTGGTGATTCGACAGGGGGATTCGTTGGATCCCATGTCCCCAAAGGCGAGGGACATGGGGCACCCGGGGATTCAGGTACAGCTGTGAAAAGGCTGGCGTGGCGGATGAAGCGGCGAAAGACGGTGTCGGTGACGCCGGCCATGGGTGCGAGGACGGTGGCGGGGGCGACGAGGACGGGGCCGATGCGCATCTCGGCGGGCACGCGCGCGTTTGCAGGCATGGGGTGGTCAATGGGGTTGTCCCATTCCTTTTTCACGGTGAAGCCTTTGCCTGCCATGGGTGCTCTTTCAATTCAACTCGGCAACTCGGGAACTTGATAAACAAATGGCTTGCCGCGAGATTCTGGATCCCAGCCAGCAGCCATCGCATCTCGGATGTGCGCAGCCACCCTTGCTGCCACAATCGTGGGTCGGACTGGGTCCGTCCTCGAATAGCCGGGTCTCTGCGAATAGCCCGGTTTGAGCGTTCGCACCGTTGGATATTCGAGGATCAGCTCTCGATGTGCGCCTTCAGCCATCTTGACATGAATTGCGACGCCCTTCCACCCATCCGCAGTGCACCATTGCTGTTCGCGGTGGAGATGCCATATGAGCGGCAAGCCATCAATCGATACAGCAGCCTCAATTGAACGTTTTGCGCGTGGCATAGCAATTCACTTAAAGAGAGCTGGATTTCCGTCAAGGGTCCCAACACGACGAGGCCCCCGCCGCGGCGGGGGCCTGATGCTCGGACCGAATCGCCAGGGTGCTACTTGGCTGCTGGTGCGGTCTCGGTGGCTTTCGCGTACTTGCGGCGGAAGCGCTCGACGCGACCGGCTGTGTCCACGAGGCGCTGCTTGCCGGTGAAGAAGGGGTGGCAGTTGGAGCAGATTTCGACGTGGATGTCGCCCTTGTGGGTCGAACGGGTTTCAAAGTTGTTTCCGCATGCACACATAACGCGGATGGCGGCGTAGTTGGGGTGGATCTTTTCCTTAGGCATCTCTTGAGACAGACCTTTCCTGCAATCTTCCTCATCTATTGTAGGGGGAATTGGGTTGGAAGGCAATGTTGACTTGTTGGGTGGAACAGGGAACAGGGAACAGGGAGAAGGGAACAAGGAACAGGTGCGGACTATTTGAGAGCCTCGTGGATTCCGGCTTCGACGAGGGGGGCCATGACGGCGTAGCCGGCGGGGAGGGGATGGACGCCGTCGCCGCTGAGATTTGGTGGAAGGCCGTCGCGGGTGTCCTTCATGGCGGAGTGGTAGTCGACGTAGACGTAGCCGTGGTCGGCGGCCCAGGATTTGATCCAGCGGTTGATCTCGATGATCTTGGGGGCGGGGGTGAGGCCGGGCTTCCAGGAATAATCGAAGGCGGGAAGGATGGAGCAGAGGACGACGCGGATGTGATTGGCGGCGGCGAGGTCGGTCATGGAGGCGAGATTCTCCTCGGTCTGCTCGATGGTCATGGGGCCGGTGTTTCCGGCGATGTCGTTGGTGCCGGCGAGGATGACGACGACTTTGGGCTTGAGGTCGATGACGTCCTGGCGGAAGCGGAGGACCATTTGTGGAGTGGTTTGGCCGCTGATGCCGCGATTGATGTATGGCTTGCCTTCGAAGGAGCCGCCGGGGCCGCGGAAGTGCCAGCCTTCGGTGATGGAGTCACCCATGAAGACGACGCGGTCTTCGCCGGGGGCGGGTGGGCCGAGCTTCAAATCGTCCTCCTTGAATCGGGCGAGCGAGGGAAAGTCGCGGAGCATTTGCTTGTCGTGCTCGGTCTGATAGGCGTCGTGCGGTGGGGCGGGGGCGGCTTGTGCGGGTGCGGGGGCCGCTTGGGTGGGCGCGGGGGCTTTGGTCTCGGGGAGGTTTCCGGGTTCCTGGGCGAGCGAGGAAAGCGGGGCGAAGAGGGCGGCTGCGAGGAGGAGTGTGCGCGGGGTGATTCGAGTCACGAGAGTTTCTCCATGGTGCGGCGAGCGACACAGCGATTGTAGGCAATGGGAGGGGCCGGGGCCAAGGGGTGGAGTCTGAGGAAGCTGATTCCTGGTCTGGAACGCACTGCAAGGGTCTCCCACCCATTCCGCAAAGAACGCGGAATGGATGGGGCACCCGGCACCCGGGGTCACTTACGGGATGTAATAGACGGCAGATTCGGCCGAATTGCCGTTCGCATCCATGACCTGAATCTGCCAGTCGTAAGTTGTTCCGGGATTCAGGCTTGGAATTGACGGCGTGTTGGTGGTGTCTCCAGTAGGATCGGTGCCCCAGACGATTTGGGTGACCGAGCTTGGGAAGCCGTTCAGGTTGGAGTTGTTGCTCGGAATCGCCCAAATCGTGTTTCCGTTGTTGTCATTGAGGTTGAATTGATAGGTGTAGCTGGACGCGTTTGCCGGGTAGGTCCAAGTGAACGTGGGAGTAGTGCTGACGCTGTTGTTCGAAACGGGCGCAAGGTTGGTGGCGAGGTCGCTGGGCCCGACTATGGAAGACCCACCTGCCCATCCAGTGACAAGTCCGTTCACAGTCTCCGTTGATCCGTCGGAGTAGGTGACGGAAAAGGCGTAGCTGTCGCCGACATTCGGAATGATGTTGCCGCCGAGATTCGCGAATGTCTGGAATTGCACGTGACCGCAGGTTCCGCATGCCCCAATGTCGACGGGGGAGATTACATTTGGCCCCGAGATCAATTGGACAGCGACCGGGAGCTTGTTGGCCTCGCGGAGGTCGAAGTTTAGCTGATAGTAAGTGTAACCACTGTAAGGCTCATTGGGGCCCCAGAAGCGGGTTTGAACGGTCGGCGTGCTGTTGGCGGAGGGCAGCGTTTCGTTCTGATTGCTGAGATTCGAGTTGATGATGATGCCGTTGGAGTCGCTGCCGCTGTTATCGGTGTTGGAGACATCTCCAAGGTCGACGATGGCGTCGTTGTTCTGGTCGAGAATGCCGAAGTTGATGTAAGCATCTGTGCTGGTGGGCACCTGAACCGAGTAGGCATTCGCACCGACGACAGGGCTCGCGATTCGATCGGCATAGACCGCACCTGAATTCGGATCGTAGAAGCCCGCGTAGAGGGGTCCGGTGGGGGTAATGCCCGCGGGGATGGTAACGGTGCCGGTGACGGTGTTGCCGCCAGTCGGGGCACCGATTGTGACCGCAGTGGGCGTGCCGCCGCCCCAAACGGCCCAAGGACTGTTACCCGCGCTGAGCTCTCCGCGTACTCGGAAGTAGTACGAGGTGCCGTTGGCGAAACTGCCTGAGATGCCAGCAGTGCTGTTGTTGAGGAACCAGACATTGGAGCCGGTCCCGATCGCTTTGAAGATTTCGGAGTTGATGCCGGAGGTGAAGGTGGAATCTGTGGACCATTGCAACTGGTAGTCGGTGACCGCTTCAATTCCATTGTTCTTGATGGCGTTGAACTGGATGACGGCACCCAGATTGGTGGGAGAGATTGAGTTGAATTTCGGGGCCGTGGACGGTGCCGATAGCGTTGGATCGGTAAGGGTAACTGCAACGCCAGACAGATTGGCATTGGAGACGGTGAGGTTCGCGGTGGAGCCGGTTGGATTGGATCCGTTGGCTGCGCCGAAGCCGAGGTTATCGATGCTGGCGTTGAGGGTGTAGGTTCCGGGAGCGACGCCGTGGATGGTGAAAGCGCCACCGGAGCCGATGGCGGAGAAGGGGATGCTGGTTCCGGTGTTGGCGCTGCCGCCGCAACCGTTGCTATTGAGGACGAGGTAGACCTGGCCTGACTTGGCGCCGGAGTAGGAGACATTGCCTGAGACGGTGTAGCCGAGGGCTACCTGGAAGTCGAGGCCGTTCCTCGATGCATTGTTCACAGTGAAATTGGACCAGGAAGCGGGCAGGAAGACCGCACTTGGACCGGTGATGGACGGAGTGACCGTGTAGGTGCCATCCGGGACATTTGCGAAGGAGTAGTTGCCGTTGCTGTCGGTGGTGGTTTGCTGGGGCGGAGTGGTGTTGATTTTCACCGTGAATTGGGGAAGCGAACTGGCCCCGCCACAGTTGTTGATGTACTGGATCTGGCCGCTGACCTGGGAGCTGGCGGAGTTGATCTGGATGTTGTAGGTAACGGGTCCGTTGGAGATATTTGCGGTTGTGTCGTTGACGGTTACGTTGAATGAGACCGTGGCAGCCGATGTGGGTGTGCCGCTGATGGTGACGGTCGGACCGCTGGTCGAGTAAGAGAGCCCGTCGCTCAGGCCTGTAACTGTCCAGGTGAAGTTGCCGCTTCCACCCGCAACCACGATGGTTCCGGAATACGCTGAGCCCACGGTTGCCGGGCCGAGCGTTGCAGGGTTCGGGGTGGGGAGCTGCAAGGTGTTCAAGATGAAGATTGAGTAGAGGAATGGGCCGACGGTGTTGCCGGCGCTGTCAGTCACAGAGGCAGAGAAAGTGACTGTGGTGGTGGAAGTGGGCGCCCCGGAGACCGTAAGGGTGGCACCGTTGGTGGAGTAGTTGAGCCCGCCGCCGGTGAATCCTGTAACGTTCCACACGTATCCGGAACCGCTGCCGCCAGAAACGGTGAGCGTGCCGTTATAGAGATAGCCGACGGTGGCCTCTGGGAAAGCGTTCGGATTACGGTTCAGGATCAACGGGTTGTAAACGCTGGTGGTGTAGGTGATGGGGCCAGCACTATTGCCTGCTGAGTCCTTGACCGAAACCATGAACGTGACGGTGCTTACGGAGGTGAGCGTACCGCTGATGGTGAGGGTGTTGCCGCTGGACGACGAGGTTAGCCCATCGGACAGACCGGTGACTGTGAAGACATATCCGGAACCGCTCCCGCCCTGAGCGACGATCGTGCCGCTGTAGTTTTGTCCGGTATAGGCCTTCGAAGGCAGCGTGTTTGGATTGGGCGCGGGCAGGGTGAGCGAGTTATTGACCGGGATGGTGTAGGTGATGGGGCCGGTGGTGTTGTTGGCGCTGTCTTTGACGGAGGCGTTGAAGGAGACTGCGGTGGTTGAAGTGGGGGTGCCGGTGATTGTTAGGGTGGCGCCGTTGGTGGTGTAGTTGAGGCCGTTTGCTGGGAAGCCGGTGACGGTCCAGACGTAGCCCGAGCCGCTGCCGCCGCCGACAGTGACGGTGCCGGAGTAGGCAGCGTTGATGGTGCCGGGGCCGAGCGAGGCGGGGTTAGGCGCGGGCAGGGTGAGGCCGGCGTAGACGTTGACGGTGTATGTGGTGGGGCCGGCGGTGTTGCCGAGAGGGTCCTTTACTGAGGCGTTGAAGGTGACGGTGCTTGCGGAGGTTGGAGTTCCGCTGATGGTAAGGGTGTTGCCACTGGTGGCCGAGGTGAGGCCATCGGAGAGGCCGGTAACGGTGAAGGTGTAGCCGGAGCCGCTGCCGCCGGAGGCGACGATGGTTCCGGTATAGAGGACGCTGACGGTGGCGCTGGAGGGCAGAGTGCCGGGATTGGGCGCTGGGAGGGCGATCGGGTTGTAGGCGTTGATGGTGTAGGTGAAGGGGCCGGCGGTGTCGCCGATGCTGTCTTTCAACGAAACGGTGACTGTGACCGTGCCTGCGTTGGTTGGAGTTCCCGAAATGACGAGAACTCCGCCACTGGCGATGTATGAGAGCCCCAGGTTGGGCAGTCCTGTAACGGTCCACACGTATCCTGCTTCGCTGCCACCGGAGGCAGTGACGGTGCCGTTGTAAAGCACGCCAAAGGTGGCGTTGCCGGGGAGCGTGGAAGGAATTGTGGCGGGCAGGGTCAGCGGGTTGTAGATGTTGACGGTGTATGTGATTGGACCGGCGGAGTTGCCGGCGGAGTCCTTGACCGAGGCTTGGAATGTGACGGAGCTTGCTGAGGTAGGCGTGCCGCTGATGGTGAGGGTTCCGCCGGTGCTGGCCGAGGTGAGGCCGTCGGAGAGGCCGGTGACGGTGAAGGTATAGCCCGATCCGCTGCCGCCGGTGGCGACGATGGCGCCGGTATAGGCTGCATTGACCGTGCCGGTGAGCGGCAGTGTTCCGGGGTTGGCTGGGAGGACGAGCGGGTTGTAGACGATGATGGTGTAGGCAATGGGGCCGGCGGTGTTGCCGAAGCTGTCTTTGATGGAGACGCTGAAGGTGACTGGGCCGGTGGTGGTGGGAGTGCCGGAGATGGTGAGGGTTCCGGCCGAGGCTGCGGACGAGATTCCATTGCTGGGCAGGCCGGTGACGGTGAATACGTATCCTGTGCCGCTGCCACCGGAGGCAGTGATGGTGCCGGTGTAAGCGGTGCCAGTGGTGGCGTTGCCGGGGAGCGTGGCGGGATTTGTGGCCGGCAGGGTGAGGACGCTGTTGACGGTGATGGTGTAGGCGATGGGGCCGGTGCTGGAGCCGGAGCTGTCCTTTACCGAGACGTTGAAGGTGACGGTGCTGGCGGTGGTGGGCGTGCCGGTGATGGTGAGCGTTCCACCTGTGTTGGTGGAGGAGAGGCCGTCGGAGAGGCCGGTGACGGTCCAGGTGTATCCGGAGCCGCTGCCGCCGGTGGCGGTGATGGTTCCGGTATAGGCTGCGTTGATGGTGGTGTTGGAGGGCAGAGACGCAGGGTTTGTGGCGGGGATGCTGATGGGATTGTAGGCCGCGATGGTGTAGTTGAACGGGCCGGACGTGTTGCCTGCGCCATCCTTGACGGAAGCGGTGAAAGAGATGTTGGCCGGGTTGGTTGGATTGCCGGAGATGGTGAGAGTGGCGCCGTTGGGGGTAGCGGTGATGCCGTCGGCGGGGAGACCAATGACGGTCCAAACGAAGCCAGCGCCGCTGCCGCCGCCGGCGGTGAGGGACTGGGAGTAGGCCGAGCCGGTGAAGGCAACGGGCAGGGCTCCGCCCGGGGGAGCGATGGCAACCGGCGGGTAGTTGACCTTGATGGAGTAGGACTGGGTTTGCGAGTCGCCAAAGGCGTCAGAGGCGAGGACTGTGAAGTTGAATGTGCCTGCGGCGGTGGGCGTTCCGACGATGGAGCCGGCTGCGTTGATGGTCAATCCGCCGGGAAGCGCGCCGGCCGAGATGCTGTAGCTGAGGGTTCCAGCGCCGCCGGTTGCGGCGAGAGAGATGTTGTAGGGCGTGCCGATGACTCCGATGGAGAGCAGGCCCGGGGCGGGAAGCTGGATAGCCGGGGCGGGAGCGACGTTGAGGCTAAGGGCAACGGACGTGGCAGAGAGAGGCGTAGCCGCGCCGGAGTCGGTTGCTTTGAAGGTGAGGTTGGTGGCGGTGCCGACGCAGGAGGCGGTTGGTGTGCCGGAGATGACCCCGGCGGAGTTCATGGTGAGGCAGGCGGGAAGCGTGCCGGTGACGATGGTCCAAGTGTAGGGTGGGATGCCGCCGGAGGCAGCGAGCGCCTGTGAGTAGGCTGTGCCGACGAGGTCGCCGGGGAGGGCGGCGGTGGTGACGGAGACGGCGGCGGGAACGGTGATGTTGACCGGGTCGGATTTGGTGGGGTCGGCGACGGAGGTGGCGGTGATGGTGGCGGACTGGGCGGCGTTGGTGGCTGCCGGGGCAGTGTAGGTGGCGGAGGAGGAGGTCTGGTTGGAAAGAGCGCCAGGGCCGGTGATGCTCCAGGTCACGCCGCCTTTGCTACTTGAGTCATTGGTGACGGTAGCGGAGAGGGTGGTGGAGTCGTTAGGGTCGACAGTGGTGGCGGCTGCCGAGGCCGAAACACTCTTGGGCGGGTTGGCGCATCCGGAAATGGCGAAAATGGCAAGAAATGTTACCGCGATCAGGGCGGCAAACACACTGTTCCTGAGAGAGGCGAAATTCTGATTTTTCCGGGACATGAGCTTCCTCCGCAACATAGTTCCAACAGGTCGGGAGCCCATGGTGAATTTTTGAGCTCAGGGCCGTTCGTTCAGCCGACCCAGTTTTGGCCACGACAATGAGAGGCTGGTCGAGGCGGAGATCTGGTTTAGGCGGAAACTTCCAACGACAGTATCCCGGAGCGAGTGCGGTCGTCAACTGACTTTGGTGTCAATGACGAAAAGGTCATTTTCAGGTGGTGTGTGACACTGCCAGGGGAGTGAGGAGCTGCGGCAGGTTGACGTGGTGGGAGGCGGAACGAGTGAGTTCGGGCTTCCTAGATGAACATAGCAATGTTCGCCGAGGAGTTCAGGAGTTGCCTTTTCCACATAAGTGGAACAGGGTTGCACCGAGAGCAGGCGAGGCGAACTGCGCTAGGCTTGATATGGGCAAAGATATGGGCGGAAATGAGCGGGCAGAAATGAGTGAATTGGGATGAGTAGCGGGGCGGCAGCGGGCGTTTGCACAATTTGCGATGGAGTGGGGCTGGTGCGGGTGATGGACGCTGGGGGCCAGTGGGTTTCGCAGGCCTGCGAGTGCCAGGAGGTTGTGCGTGAGGAGCGGCGGCTGGCGGCGGCGCGGGTTCCGGAGCGGTATCGGCAGTACACGCTTGACGGGTATGAGACGGCGTTTCGCGGGGCGGATGCTTCGCTGGGGCGGGCCCATTTGACGGCGCGGCGATTTGTGGAGGCGTATCCGGTGGACACGGCGGGAAGGGGGCTGTTGTTTACAGGATCGATTGGAGTTGGGAAGACGCATTTAGCGGTCGGGGTTCTGCGGCGGCTGGTGCAAGAGCGGGGCGTGAAGGGTTTGTTCTGCGACTACCGCGAGCTGCTGAAGAATATTCAGAACAGCTACAACACGCAGGTGCATACGACGGAGCTTGAGCTGCTGAAGCCGGTGTTTGCGGCGGAGGTGCTGGTGCTGGACGACCTGGGCGCGCAGAAGCCGAACGAGTGGGTGTGGGATACGGTGGCGCTGATTTTGAACTCGCGCTACAACGACAAGCTGACGACGATTATTACGACGAACTATCCGGATCTTCCGGCTGGGGGCGGGGGACTGACGGACCCGGAGCGGGCGGCGCGGGAGCAGACGCTGGGGGATCGGATCGGGGATCGGATGAGGTCGCGGCTGGCGGAGATGTGTGTGCGGGTGGAGATGACGGGGGAGGATTTTCGGCAGACGGTGAAGCGGGCGAGGTTTGGGTAAGGGAACGAAGGGTGGGGGGCTGGGGGATCCCCAGTTCATTGGCGCGTCAAGGGTGGGCTACACGCCAGCCGTTTGCTCCGAGGAGCTGGGTGTTGCGCTTGTGGTCGTGGGGAACGTCCCGTCTGTCCCCGGGTTTAAAGAAGCTGGACAACCCGCCCGCACGGAAGGAAAATGCACCACCGCTGAAATTGTTGGACTTAGCAGAGGGCGTTTGAAGCTGTACGTCACAATTCACGTCACAAAAGGTCGCGCCTTTGGCTTAAGTGATCTCAATTTCATTGGCCGCACAACTCTCCAGGTTTCATTCGGTACTGAATGACGATTATCGACTTTGCTGTGAGAAGTGGCTTTGTCGTGACGCGCATCAACCCATCTAGGTCGTATTCCAAAATGGACGGATTCTGGGGGTCAGGTCACGACATTTGGGTGAGGGAGCTTCAAACGGGATGATTGCGAAGTGGTAGAGTGGAGCGCCATCGGCACGTTGGTGGCCAGTCCCGCCCTGGCAAAGCTAGGACGGGGCACCCTCGATCTGGTTAGGGTGGGCCACCCACCACGGACTATGGCAGTGTGGGGGGAAAAGGTATCAAGTCGCTATATAGTCTCTTCGCCTAATGCCCCATTAACGAAATCGGGTGAAGAAAGATCACTGCTAGCTATTTTTTGGGAGTCCGGCAGTGCTTCACGAATACAACAGTACCCGGGTCACTGTGAATGGAATTGAAAGTTATGATGCAAGACGAGCGGATGGCTGCGCCTTTCGAAACATACCACTGATATTCTTCGGAATAGGTTCGATCCGCGAGAACGATTGTCCAATTCTCTTGGTTGAACTTGTTGGCAGGCAAATCCGAAATCCGTAGTTCATCGTCGTCGAGACTAGCGACGAATGTGACGACTTGAGAATCTAGAACTTTAGGCGGGACCTCGAATTTCCCTTTATGCAAGGGAACCTTCGCGGACTTGCCACCATAGTTGAGGATTACATGATCGGGTCCCGGCCTTTCCTTTCCATCCTGCTCTACTCTTAGCCTCACAACCAAAGATGTCTGCTGGGTTGCGGATGGAAGGGACAGCATAAGCAATACTCCGAATGCGACGAGTTTGACCATTTTCTTCATTTTCATTGCCCCATGAAATCCTTCAAATTCATTGCTTTGCCGATCAAGCCGGAACTGTTGTAGAAATGGACCTTTCTATCACCTGCCCCGACAACAATGTTGATCCCGAATCTTGCATTCGATTTGTCTCCGGGAGACATGGACTGGTTGAAGCTGAACGTTTTATTGTCAACCGTTTTCGAGCCGGAAGGATGCACATGCCATTGACCCTGAATCTCAGTAACAGTTCCCGCTAAGGCCGGGTTCGCAGGATTAACCGTGAAGATATGAGCGTTAGAATCAACCGCTGGGTCCGAAGCCGGGCCTGGGAGGGCCGGCACCGGGACCTGGGAGCCATTCGCTGTTGTTCCCCAAAGCCCACCTTCCTCGTGGAATCCACCCGTTTTGTCGTCTGCGGAAGGTGCGTCACTGGCATTCACCGAATTCATAATTGCATTCTTGACTTCAGGGGGCACTTGAGCTGCGAGATCTTGTGCAGTCTGCTTTTTGGTCCCTTTCTCACTCTGTGGTGGCGCGGTAGATGGCGGTTGGGCGGACTGTTTCTTCGTATTTTGCAATTTCGCATCGATCATTTGCATCGCTGAGTCGCCAGCGATGCTCCAGAGCGGTACACATCCGGCAGATCATCCCAGAAAAATGCGACATAGCTGTACGGCTGCCGAATTGTCCCCTCCTGCTTCAAGGCGAAGCGGAAGGGAACCTCGAAGTGCCATGTCTTGCTTACGTGATTGATCGGGAGGCTGAACAGGACCTCTCCTCCGGGCGGAATGACCTTTAGAACCTGGGGGCCTGGCTGGTACCCATCGTTGTAACCATGTGGACGTTTCGTGACTTCCCGAGATGACCTGGCGGCCTTTTCTGCGCCTCTCACTTCTGCCTCGCCCTCGTTGGGATGAAGGAATATCTCCGTCAAGTCCTCTTGTCCCGGTTCATAACCCACCCCTGCTCCCTCAGATTCCGTTCCTGGAGAGGGTTTATTGGGAACCACTTCATCCTGTACCCAGAACGCCCCATCCGCCACATTGGCAGACGCTTTGGATGCGATGATCACTAGCGGCAACCGGCAGTTATTGACCAGCCGCAACCACACGCCCTTGTTCGCCTCGCCATCACGAAGCGGTTTCCTCGGACCAACATGGTCCAGAACGAGATACACATACGGCTTTGACGGATTGAGAACGAAGTCATCCACCATGCTTGCCTCCTTCGCCCTGGCGAACTTGGTGCCAAGCAAAGAGACTGCGATGCAGATGCTCAGTAGCGCGGCGCGTTCAAGGATTTTCATGGTTGCAAACGCCATCCTTTCGTAAACGCGGGCTTGGTATCCCAAGAGCCGTTCTCCTTCTGAATCTGGGTGCCGAGCTTGTGGTCGTGGGGAATATCCCGTCTGTCCCCAGGTTTCCCCAGGTTTCCCAGGTTTCCAGGTTTCCAGGTCTCCCGAACGCTGTGAAATGTTGTTAGTTTGCGGAACGAAAGCCCAGTCCATGTAGGCTGTCCCATCCATGCCGTGCATAGACGGATGAGGATTGGCCGAAGGGCCTGATCCATTATTCGCCATCATCATGACATCCGTGCTTTTGTCGTTCTGCTGTTGGGCCGAGTCTTTTTCATTTGCCCTTTGGTGCAATCCTGATGGCCTTCAGCATTGCGCGAAATGCCGTCAAGTCCTGTTTAAGATGTTGTTTGTCTGTGATCAGACTTAATGAGTAGCTAATGGCGGGAACTGAAGCGTCAAAATCTGGATCAGGCTTTCCCGCCTGGGTAACTAGAATGATTTCGATCGAGCCGTCTGAATGATCCAATCTTCCAGCCTCAGTTTTTAATCCATTGATTTGCAAACCCTCCGGAGCTGAGGAGCACTTTCTCTGGACATCGATTTCGCACTCCGATTCAAGGTACCCATGCAAAGTCTTTTCTTCGTCGGTAACAGTATAGGACGCCCATACGTCCATATACCTCTTCCCTGTTGACTTACTACAAAGGGTCGCATCGTCAGTTCCTAGAAGCATTTGTACTCCGTGGTCAGCGCCACTTCCCATGTAGATGGGAGGCATACAGGGCAGTGCTCCGGGCGGAACAGGAAGAAGAATTCCATACTGCTGGTTTCGATAAATTGGCTTCTGCGATGCCGCCCAGGCTGCCGACCAGAAGACGAGAAGACCGATTAGTACTCGTGAAAGGTTCATCATCATGGCTCCATTTCGTATATTTCGTAACACCGGATCGACTGCATTCGTTCATTGGGAGAGATAGATAGGGATTTCCCTCTTCATTTGATTAATCCACCGCGTTGCATCCCTGATATATCCTGTCGGCGGTAGTTGTTTCGAATTGAATATATGTCCTAAGTTACTCCGATTTCCATTTTTGTCTGGCGGTCCGGTAAGTTGATTTCCATTGGCGTCTTCTTGTTCAAGACCGTGGAGAAACTTCATAGTATCGCTTCCCGCTCCCCGCATCTGCCCTCCCCAATTTGCGAATAGCTGGTTCACGTCGTCCTGCGGGCTGGTCGCTGTTGCCGGATTTGTGGTGGACCCTCCTGTCATTCCGAAGGCATCCCCGGTCGAGTTGTACATGTTGTTTTTTATGCTGGAGTCGGCGAAACCGGACTCGCCTCCGAGTCCCAAGACTAGGGCAGGATCTACTCCGTATTCTTTCGCCTTTGCGGCAACAGGACCGTAGTATTTGTCGAGGTAGGCTTTATCTCTCGCTGATATATGCTGTTGGGCCGTTTGTCCACTTTGTGGCGGCGCGGTCGATGGTGGTTGCGCGGGCTGTTTCGTTGTATTTTGCAACTTTGCTATGAGGTCGTTCATAGAATCGTCGGCTATTTTAGACAGAGGCCCGTTGCCCATCGGTGAGACATCGACGCTTCCGCTGTATAGCTGGTAGATCGTCATCAGATGCCCGTCGCCATCCTGCCTGCTGACGGGGTTGTCGGTCACATAGCCATACAGATTCAGGCTCTGCGGGTCGCCGAATTGTGCATAGGGGATGGTGGCGGGGATTGCGGCCCAATCAGGGCTCATCCAGCGCGCCATTCCTGAGTTGTAGTAGCGCGCGCCGAAGTAGTCGAGATTCGTCTCAGGATCTCTAGGCTTGCCGGTGAAGTGCATGGGGCTCACATCCGTCCCGCCCGAGCATTGCTGGCTGTCGCCGAAGGGCAGGTTGGAACAGGTCTCGTAGGAGGCGCCTGCGGAGTTGGTGCGCAAGCGCTCCGTCCCCTGCCAGTCCCCGTGGATAAAGTAGGTCGCGTTGGTTGCGCTGTCGTATGTTGCCAAATGCCGTGCCCCCGCATAAAGCTCCATCCGAATCATCGTTCCATTGGGCTGCATGGTTCCGAACTGATGTCCGGCGCTGTCGTACACGTACTCCTCCGTCGCGGTGCCTGCCACCTTGCGGATGCGCCGCCCATCGGCGTCATAGGAATAGGTGGCCGTACCGCCAAGGATCAGCGAAACCCATACGATTCGGTTTTCGTCGTCGTACGAATAGGAGTTGCCATTGGCCGTGAGCATGTTGCCAGAGGGATCATAGGTCGCTCCATCGATGCGGTTGTTGTGCCCAGTATAGGACCAGGACTGTGGTAGAACACCCGCTTGCGACCAGCGGTTGCCGAAGCGGTCGTAAGTCCAGCTCATCGAGGTAGTCCTTGCTCAGGCGCTTTCCGTGTTTGAGGCGCTCATCATCGAGGACGAAGCCTTTAATGAGGTACTCGCGAAGAACCTGGGTGGCCCAGATGCGGAACTGGGTTGCCTCCCGGCTGTTAACCCGGTAGCCAACGGCGATGATGGCGTCGAGGTTGTAGAATTCCAGTTCGCGGGAGACCGACCTCGTCCCCTCCGTTTGAACTATCCGGTTTTTCCGGATAGTTGCCAGTTCCTGCAGCTCGGCGGTGGCATAAATGTTTTTGAGGTGCTCATTGATGGTTCTCAGGTTTACCCTAAAGAGTTCTGACATCTTTTTCTGTGTCATCCAGAAGGTTTCGCCCTCAAACAACACTTCCAGGCGCACTGCTCCGTCCGGGTTGGAATAGAGAATGATCTCCTGACGCGGGGTAGCAGATTCGTCCGGTGGCATTTCAACTCCTGAACTTCATTTGTCACCCTGCGAGATCATTCGAAATCTCTGCGATGTGGTCTTCGGCTGGGATCGCGCTAGTCCATGAGTTTCATCATGAGGTAGGTGTAGGTGTCGGCCCACATTTGGGAGGCTTGCTTGTTGTCTGCGCCTGCGCCGTGACCGCCTTCGGTGATCTCGTCGTAGAAGAAGGGATCGTGGAACTCTTCCATGCGGGCGGCGAATTTGCGGGCGTGGACGGGGCCGACGCGATCGTCCTTGGTGGTGGTGAAGATGAGGGGCTCGGGGTATTTGACGCCGGGATGGAGCTGGTTATAAGGCGAGATGGAAGCGAGGAAGGCGCGCTCCGCGGGGACGGATGTTGAACCGTATTCGCCGACCCAGGATGCGCCAGCGGAGAGATGCTCGTAGGCGAGCATGTCGAGCAGGGGGACCTGGATGACGACGGCGTTCCACATGTCGGGGTGCTGGGTGAACTCGACGCCCATGAGAAGGCCTCCGTTGGAGCCGCCCATGATGCCGAGCTTTGGCGTGGAGGTGATTTTGCGGGCGATGAGATCCTGGGCGACGGCGTAGAAGTCGTCGTAGATGCGCTGGCGGTGGGTTTTGAGTCCGGCCTCGTGCCATGCGGGGCCGAACTCGCCGCCGCCACGGATGTTGGCGAGGACGAAGACTCCGCCGTGCTCAAGCCAGAGCTTTCCGATGACGGAGGAGTAGTTGGGCGTTGAAGGGACCTGGAATCCGCCGTAGGCGTTGAGCAGGGTTGGATTTGAGCCGTCGTATTTGATGTCTTTGCGATGGACGATGAAGTAGGGGATGCTGGTGCCGTCTTTTGATGTGGCGTGGAACTGCTCGACGACGTCGTTGCTCGCATCGAAGAGGGGCTTCTGGGATTTGACGACGGAGAGGGAGCCTTCTGCCGCGTTGCCGAGCAGGATGGTTGGTGGGGTGAGGAAGCCGTAGACGGTGAGGAAGAAGCGATCGTCGGTGGCGCAGGCCGAGACGATGCTTACGGTGCTGTTGTCTTCGACGGGGAGGCGTTTGCGGGTCCACTTGCCGTCGTGATTGTGGGTGTAGACATAGGCGCGGCCCTGGACGTTGTCGAGGGTGGTAATCAAGAGATGGTTTTTGGTGGAGTCCATCCCCTCTTGAAACTCTGTAGCAGTGGGAGCAAAGATGACAGTTGGCTTGAGGTGGAGGGGATCTTTTTCGGTTTCCTTGAGGTCCATAGAGAGCACGGACCCCTTGACGAAGGTTTGGGCCGAGCCGGTGGGAGTCCAGTCGTCGTCGATGGTGACGAGCAGTTGGCCGTCGAGCAGACCATCGAGGCCGCCTTTGAGAGGGAGAGCCAGTTTGACGGGACCGGAAGGTTCAAGGAGGTAGGTTTCGCGCTCAAAGGTGCTCATGCTTCGTTCGACGACCGATATCTGGTGTCCTTGTCCATCTTTGAGAACGCCGGCGTTGTCGCCGTAGCCGTTGTCTTTGACGCTGCCGCGGTAGATTTCGCGAGCTTTCTCGAGGGGCTCACCGCGCTTCCATTCGCGCACGGTGATGGGGTAACCGGCCTCGCTCATGGTTCCGGGACCCCAGTCGCGGCCGATCAACAGTGTGTCTTTGTCGACCCAGGCGACGCGGTTTTTGCCTGTGGGCAGAACGAAGCCGCCATCGACGAACTTGCCGGTTTTGAGATCGATTTCGCGCATGGTGATGGCATCTTCGCCGCCGTTGGAGAGGTCCAACAGGCAGAGCTCCTGGCCGGGCTGGAGGCACTCAACGCCCTTGCCGACCCAGCTCTTGCCGTCTGCTTTGGAGAGTGCGTCGTAGTCGACGACGGTGTGCCATTTTGGATCAGCGGACTTGTAGTCTTCGAGAGTGGTGCGGCGGATGATTCCGCGGACATGTTCGGCGTCGCGCCAGGTGTTGTAGATGTCGCCGGAGCGGAAGACCGGGAAGGCGAGGCGCTCGGGGGAATCGAGGACTTTGAGGGCTTCGGCCCGGTTGGTGGCCCAGCGGGGATCTTTTTCGATTACGTTGGCGGTGCGCTGATTCTCTGCCTTGACCCAGGCCAGTTGCTTGTCGCCGTAGATGTCTTCGAGCCAGGTGTACTTGTCGGGTTGCTCGACGACGGCCTGCTGCGCAGATGCAAGACTGGGACGGTGGAGGAAGCATGCGGTGGCCAGCAGCGCGAAGATGGCGGCTCGGGGCGAATACCGAATTGTGAGGGACGAGATCAAGGTGGAGACTCCTTTAGAGGACAGGCTCAGTTTTTGTGGGACAGATCTAAGTGTCTAATCTTCGATCTGACCGTTATATCACGGTGCGAATCGATACAAGATTGAGGATTGGGAGCGCGATTTGAAGCGACGAACCTGGTGATGGAGATCGTGGAATGATTTATTGTTTCGGAGAAGCTTGATAGGGAGGCTGGCCGTGCGGAAGCAGTTGGAAGGTATAGCTCTGATTGGGCTGGCAGTGGAGGGGTGGTTGACCTATGGGGCGTTTGCGGGGCCGGAGAAGCTGGGGGATCGGATACCGATTCACTTTGACAGTGCCGGGAATCCGAATGGTTGGGGACAGCCGCACACGCTTCTGATTTTGCCGCTGGTGACGCTCGGTCTCTACCTGGTGATCACGATCGTTGCGCAGTTTCCGGGGGCGTTCAACTATCCGGTGCGGGTGACGGTGGAGAATGGGGCGCGGCTGGAGGAACTTGCGCTTGGAATGATCACCTGGCTTAAGACGGAGCTGGTGTGGCTGTTTGCGGGGATGCAGTGGTTCTCGATCGCAGCGGCACGCAGCGGGAAGGGCGTGCTTCCGTGGTTTTTTCCGATTGGGATTGCGGTGGTGTTTTTGACGATTGGGCGGTATGTGGTGGGGATGATCCGGACGGCGCGGGGAGCAGGCGCGGGTCGGCGGGAAGTGTGAGGGCGGGAGTTTGAGTTTTGAAGCGGGTGTGTGGTGGATCCCACCCTAGCCACAATGCTGTTCAGTTAAGGAAAGGTGCGGGCGGGACGCCCGCAC
>Ga0302275_10002638_pt1 | contig 18763 bp, 12 predicted proteins | sample III_Bog_N2_2_FD_200229 | JGI IMG/M metagenome (GOLD analysis project Ga0302275, IMG submission 200229) | Peat permafrost microbial communities from Stordalen Mire near Abisko, Sweden - III_Bog_N2_2 | ecosystem: Environmental > Terrestrial > Soil > Wetlands > Peat | place: Sweden: Abisko...
TGATTGGCGTACTGGATGTGCAGCCACAGCCATTCGGAAGCGGCCGCAACACGCAGGACAACTCCGCTTATTTTCCTCTTGAGACCTTTCTGAAGATCCATCCGGAGATCAAGGACTATTGGATCACCGTCAAATATGACGACCCATCTCACAAAGCGATGGTCACCGACGAGATTCGCGAACTATTGCGCCGGCGCCGCAACGTTCGCCTGGAACAGGACGACAACTTCGCCATTTTCGGGCCCGACTCGCTGACCCGGCTGTGGAACTCGCTGACCGGCGGACTGTTTCTGTTTATGGTGGCCGTTTCTTCGGTCGGCCTCATGGTGGGCGGCGTGGGAGTGATGAACATCATGCTGGTCTCGGTGACGGAGCGAACCCGGGAGATCGGCGTTCGCAAGGCTATAGGCGCAACCAAAAAGAACATTCTTTTGCAGTTCACGCTGGAAGCGGTGACGCTTTGCGTGGTGGGCGGCCTGCTGGGCATCCTGGCTGGAGCCCTGATGACCTTGATTCTGCATTTTGCTGTTGGGTTTCTTCATGCCGCCCTTTCGTTGACGTGGGTCCTCATCGCCTTTGCGGTCTCCTGCGCCATCGGCCTGGTGTTTGGCATTTACCCGGCGTGGAAGGCAGCGGCCATGGACCCGATCGAGGCGCTGCGGTACGAGTAAAGCAGCTTCTAGCTGTTAGCTTTTAGCTCTTAGCTTTTTCCCGGCAACATCAGCGCTTACGGCTTTCGTCAGCCGTGGCGGGCGAGCGAACCATGAGCTTCACCAGTTTGAAGCTAGCGGCTAGAAGCTGGCAGCTAGAGGCTGTATTCTTACCCTTGTGATGCCGCGTGCGTTGGCCCAAGGCGTGGAGATATTGACCACAGTGCTGGCCGTGGCCGGAATGGGCTACTTTGTGGCAGCGATGGTGGCGGCGCGGGTTTTCATTCACCATCGGCGCGTTCCACTGGCAGGGTTTGCGCCGGGCGTGAGTGTTCTCAAGTCCCTCAAGGGGCTGGACCCCAGCATGATGGACGCATTCAGGAGCCACTGCCGGCAGAGTTACACGGGCGAGTTTGAATTGCTGTTCGGTGTTTCCTCGCTCGCCGACCCCGCCGTGGCGGCCGTGGAGCAGCTCAAGCTGGAGTTTCCCGAGCGCTCCATCCTGCTGGTTGAGTGCCCGGAGCGGCTGGGAACCAATGGCAAGGTCAGCACGCTGGTGCAACTGGCCAGGCACGCACAGTACGGCTTCCTGCTCATCAACGACTCGGACATCACTGTCTCGGCGCACTACCTGGAGCGGGTGATTGCCTGCTTTGCGCCCGAAGGCAGTCCCTCAGGGGCTAAAGCCCGTACACTTCACTTGAAGCCGGTCGGCCTGGTGACGGCGCTCTATCGCGGGCGTGCGCACGGCACGCTGCCCTCAAGGCTGGAGGCGCTGGGGATTGCCACGGATTTTCAGGCCGGTGTGCTGCTCTCAAAAATGATTGAGGGCGGGCTGCACTACGGGCTTGGGTCCACACTGGCGGTGAGCCGCAAGGCGCTTGAAAAGGCCGGCGGGCTCTTGGGGCTGGTGGACCACCTGGCTGATGACTACGAACTGGGCGCGCGTGTGGACCAGGCCGGCTACCGTGTGATGCTGAGCGCCGAGGTAGTGGAGACCGGAATTCCGGCGTACGGATGGCGCGGATTCGCCGACCACCAGGTGCGCTGGGCCAGGACGGTGCGCGATGCGCGGCCGTGGGGCTACGCGGGCCTGATTTTTACGCACGGCCTGAGCTGGGCGCTGCTGAATGTACTGGCCAGCGGATTGAGCCCGGTGAGTCTGTGGCTGCTGGGGTTGAGCTTTTTTCTGCGGCTGACACAGGCCATGATGGTGGGCACGGAAGTACTGGGCGATCACCAGGTATTGCCCAGCCTGTGGCTGCTGCCGCTGCGCGACGCGGTGGCGATGGGCGTATGGGTGGCCGGGTTTGCCGGGCATACGATTGTGTGGCGCGGCGAGCGGTTCGAGCTGAAAGATGGACGGCTTACGAAAGCGGCGAATTAGGGTCTGCTCACACTACCCAGGAGGCGGCGACGGGAGCCAATTTTTCACCTGTCGAGGAGTGAGGAGCGACGGATACCGGGCGTATCCTAGCGACGATTGACGAAGAGAGGGGGAAAATTGGCCCCGTCCCTTCGGGCTGCGAGCGAAAATCGGGCCATACCGCGTTGTCGGCCTCGACTTTGGAACCACCAAAGCCTTCAGCCTCCGCCTTGTCTGGCCCGATTTTCGCTCGCAGCGCCATCCTCCTGGGTAGTGTGAACAGGCCCTAATCTCCCGTGGTCACGAGCGATTGATCTTCTGCGCGGATAGCGACGCAGTCGAAGGAGAGACAACAGCCCAGGTCACTGAAATTCTTGTCCCAGCGGGGACGGTCTTCCGGAGCCAGAGCGGTGAGCGCGTAGCTTGAGGTGCGCAGAATCTCGTACCAGATGTTCTGCGCCTGCCAGAGGTTCAGCTCGAATGGCAATTCGATCAGAGTGCGGGCGAGGGCGAGGGCGCGGTCCAGCATCTCCAGCGAGCCGGAGGACATCTGCATCTCAACCATGGCGCGCTTCATGCGCAGGTCGGCAATGTAAGAAAGCGTAGCCGTCTCCAGCGGAACCAGGTCGGCCTTGGCCAGCGAGAGGAAAGACCGTAGCTGGGCCTGGTCCACGGGATCGGTTTCCAGGGCGCGGCGGAGTCCGGCGTTGATGGCAAAACCGGCAGCCAGGGTGAGCGCGGGCGGCTTGGGCAGGCCCGCCTGCGACAGGTAGTGGAGCAGGCTGGCGTGGTCCTGATAGATGGTGGTGAGGGAGTTCTCAATGTCCCAGAGCGTGGAGTTGAGAATGAGCTGCACGATGCGGCGCTGCTCGTCGGTGAACAGCGAGGTGAGCGAGTAATCGACGCGGCCGTAGAACTGGTCGAGCAGGCGAATCACCTCTGGGAAATCGGCGCGCTGCACGTGTTCGGCGGCCTGCACGGCAAAGGCTTCAAATTCCAGTGAGTCGGCATTTGCCTGGAAATTTGTTTCGGGCTCACGATACGCCTTGACCGCGGCGGTGATGTTCTGGTCTCCGAAGTGCAGAACCGCAAACGAAAAACTCTGTTGAAGGCCGGTGATGCCCGAGGCGATGTGGGCGCGGCCCAGGGCCAGACGTCCACGGCCGGAGGTATAGATGTCGTAAGAGATGCGGCGGACGTGGTAACAGAACAGATCCGTCTCCTCGGCAAACGAGGAGAAGACCGAACTGATGGCGTAGTGGGCCGCAACCTGCTCCAGGCCCAGCTCCATGGAAGCGACACACGCCTTGTAGATGAGGGCGCCATCGCCGGCGCTGGCCACGTTGGAGTGGGCCTCGGCCAGACGGGCGAGAAACGCCGGCTCCAGAGCCTTGGTTTGCAAGCCAAAGAGCTCCTGCGCCAGTTGCAGCACGCGCGCGGCGTAGGCGATGATCTGTACGGTCTCAATGCCTGAAATGTCGTCAAAGAACCAGCCGCAACTGGTGTACATGAGCTGGGCGTGGCGCTGCATCTCCATCAGTTCCAGAGCGCGCACGCGCTCCGGTTCAGTGAGGATGTGGCTCTCATGCGCGCGTAAGAAGCGCTCCACTGACTCCACGCCGCGGTTGAGAATTACTTCAATGTAGCCGTCGCGCGCGGCCCATACGTCTTTGAACAGCTTGCCGCCCTCCTGCTCCGTGAGTGGGGCGATGGCGTCGCGCAGCTCGTCGAGTGCCTGGCGCAACGGCGCTCGCCAAGCCTGGTTGAAGCCGGGCTTGCCGCCGTTGCAGCCGCAGTTGGAGCGCCAGCGCTCCACACCGTGCACGCAGCTCCATGAAGTGTCGTCGACAATCTCGCACTCGTATTCCGGCGGAAACTGCTCAAGATAGCTGCCGTAGTTGGCCAGCTTGACGGTTTTGTCGCTTTCAAGCAGACGCAGTGTATAGGCCAGCGCCATTTCGCCGTGCTTGTGATGGTGACCGTAGGATTCGCCGTCGGTGGCCACGTGGACCAATTGCGGCTGGGCGTTGTCTTTGAAGCTGGCTTTAAGGCGCGCGGCAAAGTTTTCACCGGAGTTGAGCAGGCCCTCGAAGGCAATGGCCCGCGAGGCGGGACCGTTGTAAAAGAAGACAGCGATGGAGACGCCTGATTCGAAGCGAACCAGATAGGGGCGCGTGGTGTCGACCGAGGCGTCCGGGGTTGCGGACCAATCGCCGCCGTCAGCGATGCGCCGGATGCGCTTGCACTGGTGAGGCGCGAGGAGCGTGAACTTGATGCCGTGTTGGGCCAGCAACTCCAGCGATTCGCTGTCGGCCGCTGTCTCAGCCAGCCACATGCCTTCCGGCGGTGAGCCGTAATGGTTTTCGTAGTCCGCAATGCCCCAGCGAATCTGAGTGACGCGGTCGCGCCGGTTGGCAAGCGGCAGGATGATGTGGTTGTAGACCTGCGCCATGGCCGAGCTGTGACCTCGGAAGGTCTTGCGGCTGCGGCGCTCGCCGTCCAGAATCATGCGATAAGTGCGCGGCGCGTTCTCCTTGAGCCAACTGAGCAGCGTGGGGCCAAAGTTGAAGCTGATGCGCGCGTAGTTGTTGACGATGCGCGTGATCTGGTTCTTGATGTTGACGATGCGCGCGGCGCCGTTGGGGGCGTAGCACTCGGCGCAGATGCGCTCATTCCAGTCGTGGTAGGGCGCCGCCGTGTCCTGCGTTTCGACTGTCTCCAGCCAGGGATTCTCGCGGGGGGGCTGGTAAAAGTGACCATGAATGCAGACGAAGCGCTTGGTTGCGGCCATAAAGTTTCCCATCGTGAGCCAGGCTTGCTGCAGGCTCGACCCGGCTTTCTGAAAACCTGCCGGTTGTCTTGACTATTGTAGGCTGGAGCGTCCGGCAGGCGCTGTGCTTTTGGCCAGATCGCAGGCGCGCCACAGGTACCAACTGGCCACGGAACGGAACGGCGCCCAGCGTTTTCCCCTTTTGAGAAGCACTTCAGGCTTGGGCAGGTCTTCAGCGGCCAGAGGACGGGTTTTGGGCACGCGCTGGAAGGTGAGCGCGAAGCCCTTGCGCACGCCGTAGTCGGTCACGGGCAGCACATCGGGCCGGCCCATGCGGAAGATGAGAAGCATTTCGACCGTCCAGGGACCGATGCCGCGCACTTCCGTGAGCCGCGCGACGATCTCCTCATCCGTCATTTTACGGATGGCGGCGTGGGTGGGAACGGTTCCGTCGAGGGTGCGGGCGGCCAGGTCTTTCAGAGCGCGCACTTTGTTTCCTGAGACACCCGCAGCCCGCAGAACGTCGTCAGGCGTGTCGAGCAGGAGCTGAGGTGCGGGATCGCCGCCGTAATACTCGCGCACGCGGCGATGGATGGTGGCCGCGGCCTTGCCGTGCAACTGCTGATAGAGGATGGATTCGAGCAGGGACTCGAAGGGCGAGGGCGCGGGATCGAGGCGCAGCGTGAAGGGACCGGCGCGGTCGATGAGGACGGCAAGTTTGGCGTCGGCGGCGCGCAAATGCGCCAGGGCCTCGTCGGGATCGAAGGGAAGCTTGCGGCTTTTGCCGTCATGAATCATGGGAGGAGTTTATCGCAGATTGCGCGGCAATCCATAGGAGGCGGGTGGGCTGGTTTCCAGTTTGCCGGCAACCCGCAGGAAGCCCCGATGGAAGCTTGCGGAGCGCTATGGCTGTTGGCAACAAGTGATTTTGAAGCTATCCAATAGAAATTGAAGGCATCCCGCAGGCTGAAACGCTAGAGTATAGATGCTATGCGATTGCCAAAAATCAGATACGGGTTTTACGTCCTTTGCTTTGCCATTTGTTGCTCAACGAATGCCCCTGTCTGTTCCGCTCAAGTGGCTTCCTCGGCTACAACTGCGGAACACCTCTTCGACTTCCATAGCGGGATCTGGATCAATCTTCACCATTTTCTCTACTGGCAAGCACTTCTCTCCGAGCCGCAAAAGGGGCCGCATCCTCTGGCTCTGTACAAATCTGATGGCGATGCACTCGAGCAACTCTCGCCGGCAGAACGCGCCTCGTGGGATGCCGCAGTGTCATACTACGCAAAATCGCTGGTAAAACGCGACCTGCTCTTCGATGAAGGCATGGAAGCGATGAAGAACAATCTCGAAGATGCAGAAGAATCGCCCGATCTAACGAACGTACAAGTTCCACTGGAATTGAAGACCGTTCTGTTGAGGGCCGCTCCTATTTATAAAAAACACTGGTGGCCGCAGCACGATGCAGCCAATCGGGAATGGATCACGCAGCTCCGGCCCTTGGTACAGCAGTACGGCTCCACGCTGGCCACAGAGATGGTCAGAATTTATGGCCAGCCATGGCCACAGTATCCGGTGCGTGTGGATGCAGTTGTCTATGCGAATTGGGCCGGAGCCTATACAACGCTGTACCCAACGCGTCCAACAATCTCAACCGCAGACCCAGCCAACCAGGGAGCGGCAGCCTTGGAGATTGCGTTCCACGAGACATCCCACGGCATGATGGACAAAGTCATGGATGCCATCCATGGAGCGGAGGCTAACCTGAATGCACATCGCACAACCGGAGCCTTTCACGCCGGTTCGATATGGCACGCTGTGCTCTTTTACACTGCCGGCGAACTCGTAGCGGAGCAGATTCCCAGCTACGTTCCGTATGCGGTCAAGAACGGCTTGTGGCTGCGCGCGTGGCCTAGTCCAGACCGTTCGCTCATCGAACAGGACTGGAAACCTCACATGCAAGGTTCGCTGGAACTTCAGCAGGCTCTTGTAAGACTGGTTGACGACCTTGCAATGGCATCGCCACGATCATGAAGGGACTTTAGGCTTAGAAACCTAAAGCCTCTTCTGAATTTGAAACATAGATTAGTTGTTGCGAAATTGTCATTCCGCTCCGAGAGCGCGACGAGGCTACTTTGACGCCAACCCTACCAATTCTGAGTGGATTCCAGACTTGACGAAAACTCGCTCCATACGCCACGCGACGGGAGTTCTGCAGCAGGGGAACAGTGGTACACTTCGAGCGAATCTTTGCTCGAAGGGAATCTCCGATGAAACGTCGCGATTTTGTCAAGGTCATGTCCGCTGTAGGAACCGGGCTGCTGCTCGGATCAGGCTCTCCGTTTTCACTGTTCGCCGAGGGAGTCAAGCCAGACCCCTCCGTCAAGCGCGTCCTGGCGATGTTCAAGTGCCACTTTGACGCGGGATTCATCGATACCCAGACCCACGTGGTTCATCGCTACTTCAACGAGTACTTTCCCCATGCAATCGAGATTGCCCGGACGGCGAACGCCGGCGGCAAGCGGCGCTACGTGTGGACCACCGGCTCGTGGCTGCTGTTTGAATACCTGGAACAGGCCTCCCCCGCGGACCGCAAGACGATGGAAGACGCCATTGGCCGCGGTGACATTGCGTGGCACGCGCTGCCGTTCACCTGGGAGACGGAGATGATCTCGCCGTCGATGATCGAGGGGAGCCTGGCGATCTCGCAGTCGCTCGACAAGCGCTTCGGCAAGGTGACCACGGGCGCCAAGATGTCTGACGTGCCCGGCCACACCCGCGGCATCATTCCGCCGCTGGCCAGGCATGGCGTTACGTTTCTTGAAATGGGCGTCAATGGTGGCTCCACGACCGCAGTGTTGCCGCCGATGTTCCTCTGGAAAGACCCCTCCGGCGACAGCCTGCCGGTGATGTACCACCACGAATACGGCGACGTGGCAGTGGTTCCCGGCTCCGACCTGGCGGTGGCGACCTGCGTGCGCGGCGACAATAGCGGCCCGCATACGGCGAAAGAGATTGCGCAGATTCACGCCGAGTTGGCGGCGCGGTTCCCCAACGCTGAAATCACTGCATGCAACCTCTCTGACATAGCCAACGCCGTGAACCCGTACCGCAATGGGTTGCCGGTGGTAACCCAGGAGATTGGCGATACGTGGATTCACGGGTGCGGCAGCGACCCGCTGAAAGTGGCCCGCTACCGGGAAGTGTCGCGGCTGCGCGAAGCCTGGCTTGCCCAGGGAGCTTTCCAGGTGGGCGACGCAACTGACCTGGCCCTGCTGCGCCATGTGTTGCTGGAGGTGGAGCACACCTGGGGCACCGACACGAAAACCTGGCTGGATTTTGTGAACTACAAGCCCGCCGACCTTGCCAAAATGCTGAACACGAAGAACTACAAAGTGGTGGAGTTCAGTTGGCAGGAGAAGCGCCAGGACTTGCTGGACGGCGTGGCCACGCTGCCGGCCGCACTGCGCACCCAGGCCGAGCAGGCTATGGAGAAGCTGAAACCCACCGAGCCGGAGCTGCCGGCCAAGGCCTTGGCGCATCCGGTGGGAAAGACGATCGAGACCACGTTCTACCTGCTTGAAATCGACGCGAAGACGGGAGCGATTACCCGCCTGCGCAACAAAACGACGAAACGAGAATGGGCAAGCAAGAGCAACCCTATTGCGCTGTTTACCTACCAGACGCTCTCGCTGGAAGACTATCAGCGATTCATCGCCAGCTATTTGACGACAAAGGCGGATTGGGCGCAGAAGGACTTTGGCAAACCCAATATCGACAAGAACGGAGCCAGGAGCCAGGATTTGCATCCCAGCTCGGCCGTGGTGCATGTGGAAGAGACCTCCGACGGCCACCGCGTACTGATCAACCTCCATATCGCGGACGAAGTGGCATTGGAATCCGGCCGCGCGGCGTACCCGCACAAGGTGTTTGTGGAGCTGGTGCTGCCCAAGGCTGAGCCGGCTATCCATGTGCATGTGTCGTGGTTTGACAAGCCCGCAACCCGGCTGCCGGAAGCGCTCTGGCTGACTTTCAACCCGATTGCCGAAGACCAGAAGGGCTGGACCATGGACAAGTCCGGCGAATCTGTTTCGCCGTTCGATGTGGTAACTTCCGGCAATCGTCACATGCACGCCGTGGGCAAGGGATTCGGCTACCAGAAGGGCGATGACAGCTTCACAGTGGAGACACTGGACGCGCCGGTGGTCTCGCTGGGCGAACGGACGCCGCTGCTGTTCTCGAACGATCAGCCTGACCTGAGCAAAGGCGTCCACTCCAATTTGTTCAATAATGCGTGGGGCACCAACTACATCATGTGGTACGGCGAAGATGCGCGTTTCCGGTTCGTCCTGAAAGCCTGAAGCAATCCATCCGTCTGCGAGGGGGAATGCGCTTTGCGGGCGGATGGGAAAAATCTCCCTGAAGTTTCATCCTGAACCTGGCGGCAGAAGCTCTTTTTGCCGCGATGGCACAGCTGCGCCCCGCGCTTGTACCATCTAGGGGAGACGGACGAGGAGCGCCAACGCCATGAAGATGCGGCCGGGAGAGCAAACGGGTTTTCTGTTGTGCGGCAAGGAATGGATCGAAGGAGACGCGCTGGAGGTGCGTTCGCCCTGGGACCAGGGCCTGGTGGGCCGGGTGACCGTGGCCTCCCGGGCTGACGCGCGCCAGGCAGTGAACCATGCTGTGGCCAGCGTGCGCCGAACGCGCGCACTGCCGCGCTGGAAGCGCCGCGAGATTCTGGAAGACGTTGCCGCCGCGCTGATTGAGCAGAAGGAACGGTTTGCGCAACTGATTGTAGCGGAAGCAGGGAAGCCGGTGCGGCTGGCGCGGGCTGAAGTGGATCGCGCGGTGCTGACCTTCAAGACCGCTGCCGAAGAGGCCGCGCGGCTGGGCGGCGAAAGCCTGCCGCTGGATTTGACCGAGGGCAATGAAGGCCGCTGGGGACTGGTGCAGCGTTTTCCGGTGGGTCCGGTGCTGGCGATTACTCCCTTCAATTTTCCGTTGAACCTGGTGGCGCACAAGCTGGCGCCCGCGCTGGCTGCCGGCTGCCCGGTGATTTTGAAGCCGGCGCCGCAGACGCCATTTACCGCATTGGCCCTGGGCGAAGTGATTCTGAAGGCCGGATGGCCGCAGGAAGCGCTGGCGGTGCTGCCGCTGAGCAACGTGGACACCGCGTGGCTGGCGGAAAAGGAAGACCGCATCAAGCTGGTGAGTTTTACCGGCTCGGCCAAAGTAGGCTGGGAACTGAAGGCTCACTCCGGACGCAAGCGCGTGCTGCTGGAACTGGGCGGCAATGCCGCACTCATCGTCCACGGCGACTGGCCTGACCTGGACGAAGCGGCACTGCGCACCGCGCGCGCGGCGTTCGGGTTTGCGGGCCAGTCGTGCATCAGCGTGCAGCGCGTCTTTGTGGACCGTAGCGTTTTTCAGACGTTCTTGTGGAAGCTGGTGGAGTGCACCGCCAAGCTTGTGGCCGGCAACCCCGCTGAAGATGCAACCGAAGTGGGTCCGCTGATCCGGTTGAGCGACGCAGAGCGCGTGGAGGCCTGGGTCAAGGAAGCCGTGGAAGGCGGAGCCAAGCTGGTGGCTGGTGGCGAGCGCCACGGCTCCGTGGTGACGCCGGTGATTCTGACCGGAACTACGCCGGGCATGAAGGTGCGCGATGAAGAGGTCTTCGGCCCGGTGGTGGCCGTCGAGCCCTATGAGGACTTTGAACAGGCGCTGGCGGACGTGAATCACTCGAAGTATGGCCTGCAGGCCGGTCTGCTGACGCGCGACGCCGGACGCATCCTCACTGCCTATCGCGAACTTGAGGTAGGCTCACTGATTGTGGGCGACACTCCGAGCTGGCGTCTGGACCCCATGCCCTTCGGCGGCATCAAGGACTCCGGCCTGGGCCGTGAAGGGATTCGCTCCGCCATTGAAGAGATGACCGAGCCGCGCATGCTGGTAATGACCGGACTGAGCTAAGTAACTCACCGGCGCAATTGCAGCGGACGGATGGCAATGATAGATCATCGCCATCCACCTGACCGAGCGCGTTCCAGGTATGGAGCAGCAGGTTCTTATCTGTTCATGGCGCTATCGCCCCGAGACTTGCAGGATATAGCGCGAGGAGAAGAGAACAGATGCGTCGCTTACACGACTTACTTACTTTTTGGCTTTCTGAGCGGCCCAGCGCTTGCGCTGCGCATCGGCAATCCGCTTGCGTGCCTCGGGACTCAATACGCGCCGCTTTTTGGTTTTTGCCTTGGCAGTCACCTTTTTCGTTTTAAGTTCAGTTACCTTGGCGGCGGCAACTTTGCCGGTGTTGGCCAGCAGAGCGCGTACCTGCGTGAGGCTTGCGATTTCAGCGTCAATCAGAGCAAGAATGGAGTCATTAGCCATTAGTCAAGCATAACTCAAGGTTGCCCCTCTTGCACAGCTTGTGGATGAATCCGCCCACATATCGAGGCGCAAGTTCGTGCATCTCATTCCGGCTTACCAACGGTTTTCTCTTTATATGCCTTTTGCAGGACATAAAATGCCAGCTTTTTTTGGCCTTGATCGGAGATAAGTCCTTTGCGATTGAACTCGTCCTGAAAACCGGCTAGAGGCCTGTTAGGCGAACGAAAATCCATGAGGAGCCACGCACTTAGTCCTCTGAGTTGCGGAATGTTGTTGAACATGACCAGTTGATGGCGATAGATATTGGCCTGATACTCCTCGGTCCATCGGTCGTTGTCTCCGCCATGCAGGCCGGACTTGGCTTCGCCGCCAAACTCGGTCATGATCATGGGCTTCTGGTAATCGATGCGCCACTTAGTCACGTCTGCGGTCTCAGGCTTTTTCTCATACCAGCCGATGTATTCGTTGGCGCCGATCACATCCAGGGCATTGCCAAGCGGATCATCGACTATCTTTGTATCTCCCTCGCCGCGTACCAGCAACGCCGCACTGATCAGCCGCGTTGAGTCAAGTTCGCGCGCGCGGCTGGCCAGGGTTGAAATGAATTGCGTGCGCACCTCGTTATTGGGTGTTTCATTGGCCATGGACCAGATGATGATGGCGGCGTGATTGCGCGAGGTGTTGATCTCTTCATCCAACTGTTGGCTGGCCTTGGCGAGTACATTCGGATTGTCGAACTGGAGAGCCCAGTAAACAGGATTCTCCGACCACACCAGCACTCCCATGCGGTCGGCAGCGCGCAGCATGGTTTCATCGTGGGGGTAATGCGCCAGGCGAACAAAGTTGGCGCCCATCTCTTTGGCCCAGCCCAAGAGAGTCACAGCGTCTTTATCCGTATTTGCGCGGCCAAGACGGTAGGGCGCCTCGGCATGAACGCAGACTCCGCGGAGAAAGATGGGTTTTCCATTCAGCAATATCTCGGTGCCGCGCGTCTCGATGCTGCGAAAGCCGATGAGGTCTTCGATCGAGTCCCGTCCCGCGAGCAACTTGACCTTATAAAGCTTAGGAGTCTCAGGAGACCAGCGCTCCAGCCCCTGAACGGTAAGTCTAATTGCCGCGCGTCCTTCGCTGCCAACTGTTGCTGAAGTCTTCGCGCCTAACTCGGGAATCTCCACTTCGACCTTTGCACCGGGCGATGCTCCGTTAACGTGCACCCATCCGGCAATAACGGAACCCTCTCCGCGCTCAAGGAGAATGTCGTATTGATCGATGAAAGATTCGGGAACCTCAAGCAGCGAGACCGTGCGCGTCAGGCCGCCATAATTCCACCAATCGGTCTGCTGCGTGGGTACATTATCTTCGTGGCGCGTGTTATCGACCGCGGCCACCACAAAGTTGGCGCCCGCATGAACCGCCGCGGTTACGTCGCAGTTGAAGCTGGTGAATCCGCCTTCATGCTCGCAGACCTTCTGGCCATTGACCCAGAACCAGGAACGGTAGTTAGCTCCACCCACATGGAGAAAAATCCGCGTGTGGGTCTTCGGCTGATACGTAAAGTCGCGCTCGTACCAGACGGGGCCTTCATAGTAGAGAAGCGACTCACGCTGCGAGTTCCAGTCGGCGGGCACTTTCAACCTGGGCGCCGTGGCAAAGTTGTATTCCGTGGGGAACGAATCACTAGCCTGAGCCTTGCGGTTCATGAACCAGCCGTTCGTCTTCTCCTGGTGGTGAGAACTGAAGAGCCCTGAGAAGTAGGGATCGACGATCGCGCCCCATTCGCCATTGAGCGAGGTGGCAGGCCGCATGTCGGCGCCGGTAATGACAATGGGCGCGGGAAGCGTGGCAGCGTGTGCGGAGAGAAGCGCGGCAACCAGGGCGATCAAGGCAAGGATAAGTACGGCAGGACGTGCAGATTGATGCTTCATTCCGGAACCTCGAAGATGAAAAGCAGATTGGGAGCGATTGCCGCATTGCACAGGCCCGCGCGGCTGCCAGGTGTGAACAGCCTATCTTATCGTCTGGATTGGTGGTGTGTACATGCGGTCTGCGGCCATTACTGGCTTATAGACAAAGAGGACAGGCATCGCTGCCTGTCCCCTTTGTTCTGCAAGTCATTGCGGCTTGTGTTGTCTGACTAAGAACCCAGATACTCAACGTGCACATAGGTGCCGAGGCGCACGTTATAGGCAAGGTACCAGCCGGGATGGTCGGGATCCTCGTAGATCACGATGTCGTCGGAGTTCCACAGCCATGCGTCGCAGAAAGCCATGTCGGCCGCTGCAACGTCCCAGTACCAGCCATTGAACCAGAAGCGGCTGGGACCGCCGCCGCCAAGATGCCACGTGTAACCACGGCCAACGCCGCCGGTGAAGCGGCCATGCGCATATGGCTGGTCCATGTGGTAGTTTGCGTCGTTGCGGCCGGTGTCATGGCCTACCCACTTATTGCTGTCTACGTGCGGTACGTTGGGATGTCCGGCCTTGTCACTGTAGTTGCGATTCGGCTGTGCAGCCTGGGGTGCGGCAGCATGAGTAGGCGCAGGCCCACGCGACGGTGCGGCCTGATGCTGCCCACCGCCTCCACCACCCTCATGGTGCTGGGCAAACGCTGGTACAGCGAGAACAAGCAAAGTTGCAAAAGCCATCTGAATGGGCTTCATTATTCCCTCCGAACGCCCTCAGGTTGAGCAGCTATTCATATCTGCCACTGTCCCTTTGGCGAGTCATCCATAACTACATCAGATACAACCCGGCCTAGGCAAGCAAGTTGTGGTGCAATTCATGCAGAAAACCGCCGGCCCGAGCTGATGCTGGCCGGCGATTTCCAGTGGTGAATGCACTATAAGCCAGCAGTTACTGGATGACGGCGCCAGGCATAAAGCGGGAACTGGTTTGCCAATTCCGCAACCTCGAGGCGAATCCGGTCAAGGGCCGCGTCGTCGTTGCGCAGGTCCAGGGCTTTGGCAATCCAGGCGGCAATCAGCCGCATCTCCGGCTCCTTCATGCCGCGGGTGGTCAGCGCGGGCGTGCCCACGCGAATGCCCGAGGGCTTGAGCGGCGGATTGGTGTCGTACGGGATGGAGTTCTTGTTGACCGTTATGCCGGCCTTGCCCAGGGCCAGTTCAGCCTCGGAGCCCAGAATCCCTTTCTGGAAGACGTCCACCAGCATAAGGTGATTGTCTGTGCCACCGGAGACGATGCGGAAACCGGCCTCCTGCAGCCCCTGCGCCAGCACCTTGGCGTTGGCCACAATCTGCGCGGCATAGGTACGAAACTCCGGCCGTAGCGCCTCACCGAAGGCCACCGCCTTGGCCGCCACAATGTGCATGAGCGGACCGCCTTGCTGGCCGGGAAAAACTGCCTTGTCCACGGCCGCTGCCAGCTCCTGCCCGCAGAGAATCAGGCCCGCGCGCGGTCCGCGCAGCGTCTTGTGCGTGGTGGTGGTGGTGATATGCGCATGGGGCACAGGCGAGGGGTGAACTCCGCCTGCCACCAGGCCGGCAATGTGCGCCATGTCGAAGATGTAGACCGCGCCCACTTTGTCGGCAATCTGCCGCATGCGGGCAAAGTCCCACATCCGCGGATAAGCGCTGCCGCCGCCGATGATGGCCTTGGGCTTTTCGCGGTCGGCGATGGCTTCAAGCTCGTCGTAGTCGATCAGTTCGGTGTCGCGGCGGACATGATAAAACGTGGGCCGGTAGAGCTTGCCGCTGAAACTGAGGCGGTGTCCGTGGGTCAGGTGGCCGCCGTGGGCCAGATCGAGGCCCAGGATGGTGTCGCCCACCTGCAGAACCGCCGCGTAGGCCGAGGCATTTGCCTGCGAGCCGGAGTGGGGCTGCACATTGGCGTGTTCCGAGCCAAAAATCTGCTTGGCGCGGTCGCGGGCCAGGTTTTCAACCACGTCGGCATACTCGCAGCCGCCATAGTAGCGGCGCCCTGGGTAGCCTTCGGCGTATTTGTTGGTAAAGATGGAGCCGGCGGCCTCAAGCACGGCTTCAGAGACAAAATTCTCGCTGGCAATCATCTCCAGCCCCTCGTGCTGGCGGAGAGTTTCCTTGTCAAGAGCTGCGGCCACAGCGGGGTCGGCCTGGGCGAGGGTGAGAGAGATGCGATCGGTCATATTGGAATTCTAGCGCCTTTTGAGACAGGGCTAAAAGCCGGCGCCCTGGAAGGCTATGATTCCGGATTGAAGTGAATAAATCCTCCATCGGACAGTTTTCCTGTTGACATTCTGCCTATGCGAGTGGCATCGTACATGTTGAACGCCAACAGGTGAGGACAAATGGGAGAGACCAAATCGGATGTATTGCAAGGGACTTTGGACCTGATGGTGCTGAAGACGCTGGAGTCCATGGGGCCTCTGCACGGCTACGGCATCGCGCGGCGGATTGAGCAGGTAAGCGGCGACGCGCTGAGCCTGAATCAGGGGACCATTTACCCGGCGCTCCTGCGTTTGGAGCAGCGCGGCTGGATCAAGTCCGAGTGGGGCACGTCGGAGAGCAATCGCCGCGCCAAGTTCTATGCGTTGACCCGCATCGGACACAAACAGATCGAAGAGGAAACCGAAAACTGGGAGCGGGTTGCGGCGACAATGGCGCGCTTTCTGGCGCCCTCGAATGCGCGGTCCAATTAGGAGCCGGAGATGGACTGGATACGAGTTCTGTTTAGCCGCTGTATTGCTCTCTTCCGCAGGCAAGCGCAGGACGCGGACCTGGAAGAAGAACTGCGCACGCACATCGAGCTTGCTGTCGAAGAGAACCTGAAGCGTGGATTGTCTGCACAAGAGGCGCGGACTGCGGCGTTGCGGAGGTTCGGCGGCGTAACTCAAATCAAAGAAACATACCGGGTGCAGCGGGGCATGCCGTTCCTAGAACAGATCGTACGCGATCTGCGCTATGGCTGCCGCCAACTGTGGCGCTCGCCGGGCTTCACGCTGACCGCAGTCCTGACGCTGGCGCTGGGACTGGGCGCGAATACGGCGATTTTTTCGCTGGTGAATGCGCTGCTGTTGCGCCCGCTGCCGGTGCCGCACGCGGAGCAGCTTGCGGTGCTGAATTTCGTCGAGGGCCGCAGCCCGGATCAGACCTTCAATGAGCCCATGTTTCGCGCGCTGGAAAAACGGCACGAGGTGTTCGAGGATGTGGCCGCTTTTGTCGATGACCAATACTTCCAGGTGCGCAGCGGCTCGGGCGTGGTGAAGGTTCATGGTGCGCTGGTGAGCGGGCAGTTTTTCAGCGCGATGGAGACCGCGCCGCTGATGGGGCGCGTGCTGACACCGGAGGACGACCGGCCGGGTGGGACATCGGGTGGGTTCGGCGTGGTGATCAGCGAAGGATTCTGGAAGACGTGGTTCAACGGCGCGCCGGATGTGGTGGGGCGCAAGCTGGTGATCGCCAACGCTCCCTTTACAGTGGTGGGGGTGATGCCAAAGCAGTTTATCGGCGCCGACCCGACCGAGCGGCCTGAGATTTATGCGCCTTTGTGGTCGGAACCGGTGATCGATGCTCCGTACAACAATATTGCGGCCGGTTTCCACGCCTGGTGGCTGGAGATCATTGTGCGGCGCAAGCCCGGCGTGACGTTGGAGCAGGCGAACGCCGCGCTGGCAGCGGCGTCGAATGCAGTGATCGAGGAAGCGGTTCCGGATGCAAAGTGGATCATGAGGGCTGAGGCGCATCATTTTCGCTTTGGGGCCGAACCGGGATCGATCGGCTATTCCGAGTTTCGTAGCCACTTTGTTAAGCCCCTGATGGTGGTGATGGTGCTGTGCGGGGCGATGCTGCTACTGGCTTGTCTGAACCTGGCCAGCCTGCTGATGGCACGATCCGCGGCGCGAGAGCGGGAGCTGGCGACACGGCTGGCGATGGGAGCGACGCGGCGGCGGCTGGTGCAGCAATTGATGGTGGAGAGCGGGCTGATTGGGCTGATGGGAACAGCGGCGGGACTGCTGGCGGCACCAACCGTGAGCCACGCACTGGCCGCGGTTCTGCTGGGACGTTTCCGCACGGCGGTGCTGGACACGACGCAGGACCTGCGCGTGTATGGATTTGCGGCGGCGACGGCGATTGCCGTGGTGCTGCTGATCGGGCTGGCTCCGGCACTGCGGGCGACGGCGAAGAACCTGAACGAGCAGATCAAGCAGGGAACACACGCCGCCAGCGTGCGGGAACGGAGAAGCCTGCTGCCGCGCGCGCTGATGAGCCTGGAGGTGGCGCTGGCACTGGTGCTGGTGGTGGGCGCTGGACTGCTGGCGACCAGCGTGGTGCGGCTGTATGGAACCGGCTTGGGCTTCGATGCCAAAGGCCTCGTTAATCTCGATCTGGACATGCACAAACAGGCTCTCGATGGAGACGCACTGGTTCGCTGGTACAGTGCGTATGGCGAGGCGTTGAGCCATCTTCCGGGCGTGCGTGGCGTAACGTTTCAAAGCGTGACGCCGCTTTCGGGAAGCGCCTGGACCGATCAATTCCAAACTCCGTTGAGCGGCAGCAATCAGAGAATGTATTTGAATGCCGTTGCTCCCGCTTACTTTCAGACGATGCACATTCCGCAACTCGAAGGACGCGACTTCCAGTGGAATGACACGCCGACCTCGGGGCGGAAGATCATTCTGAATGAGACGGCGGCGAAGGCTTTGTTTCCCGGACAGAATCCGCTTGGGCAGACGGTGACGCAGAGGAACGGCACGTCCTTTGAAGTAATTGGGGTGGTCGGCGACGTTCGTTATAAGTCGATCCAGCAGAGCGCGCCGGCAGGCGCGTATGAGCCACTGACGCAGAACAACGAGAGGAAGCCTTCGTACCAGGCGGTGGTTCGGCTGGAAGGGTCGGTGGCGCCGCTGGCGGGTGCGGCGCGCATCCTGACGGCGCGGATGGCGACAGATGTGCCGCCTCCTGTGATGACGACGATGAGCACGGTGCTGGATGCCTCGATCAGCTCAGAGCGGATGATGGCGATGATGGCGGTGTTCTTTGCCGTGTGCGCGCTGCTGGTGACAGCGATTGGACTGTACGGGACGCTGGCGTATGCGACGGCGCGGCGAACGAGCGAGATCGGCATCCGCATGGCGCTGGGGGCGCGGCGGGCGCAGGTGGTGGAACTGGTTTTCCGTGAGAATGCGTGGGTGGCGGCAGGCGGATCGCTGGCAGGACTGGCGATTGCCTTGCTGACGTCGCGAGCACTGGCAAGCTTTCTTTACGGGACCTCCGTGCACGATCCATGGGTGCTGGTGGGATCGGTAGCTGCGCTCACTTTGATTGCAAGCGCCGCTTCGCTTGTGCCCGCGCTGCGCGCCTCACGGATTGATCCCATACAGGCACTAAGAGCCGAATAGGAGCCGAATATGGATTTCATTCGCATGTTGATGAGCCGTTGTGCAGCGTTGCTGAGAAGAAAGAAGCTGGATGCGGAACTCGATGAAGAACTGCGCACGCACATCGAGCTGGCTGTGGAAGAGAATCTGGCGCGGGGTATGTCTGCACAAGATGCGCGGACGGAGGCGCTGCGGAGGTTCGGCGGCGTAACTCAAATCAAAGAAACATACCGGGTGCAGCGGGGCTTTCCCTGGTTTGAAACTCTGGCCCAG
>Ga0302275_10002644_pt1 | contig 18739 bp, 15 predicted proteins | sample III_Bog_N2_2_FD_200229 | JGI IMG/M metagenome (GOLD analysis project Ga0302275, IMG submission 200229) | Peat permafrost microbial communities from Stordalen Mire near Abisko, Sweden - III_Bog_N2_2 | ecosystem: Environmental > Terrestrial > Soil > Wetlands > Peat | place: Sweden: Abisko...
CGACATGGAGCTATCAACCGTGTGCAAGGGGCCGCTAAAAGACGGAGCTTTCATGCTGGACCACGTTCTCCTCTCTGTACGTTTACATCAACTGCGGCGCCGGGTCCGGCGTTTGCTCCGAAAGTTCGCCCATATCAACATCGTCCTCAAGTGAGGGTCGAGAAATTCCGTGCCGTTGCATTTTGTAGATCAGCGTGGTGCGCTTGACGCCAAGTCTGGCGGCTGCGCCATTCCGTCCTCCAATTACCCACCCGGCTGCCTCAAGCGTGCGCAGTATCAGGGAGCGTTCGGAATCGATCAGAGTGGTTGGAGACTGAGAGACGCTGATGCGCTGGGTTCCGGCAGTCAGCAGGGGATTCGGAAGCACACCATCTTCAGACAGGATCAACGCTCGCTCGATCAAATTCTGCAGTTCCCGAATGTTGCCTGGCCAATCGTACGAGCACAGGTCCAATATTGTTTCCTCAGGAATGTGATCGATCTGCCGGCCTATTCGCCGGCCAACAATCTCGACAAAATGCGCCACAAGAGCTGGAATGTCCTCACGGCGCTCTCGCAACGGAGGCAATTGCACGGGAAATACATTCAGGCGAAAGTAGAGGTCACTGCGAAATTCGCCATTTCTCACCATCTCCGCCAGGTTGCGATGAGTTGCAGCTACGAGCCGAACATCCACCTGGTGGGTTCGACTGCTACCCAAGCGTTCGAACTCCTGCTCCTGCAATATGCGCAGCAGTTTGGGCTGTAGCTGCGGCGGAATATCTCCGACCTCGTCCAGGAAGAGGGTACCTTTATCGGCCAACTCGAAGCGGCCAAGCTTCTGCGCTATGGCTCCAGTAAATGCGCCTTTTTCGTGGCCAAAAAGCTCGCTCTCAAGAAGATCCAATGGGATGGCAGCGCAGTTGAGCTTGACGAACGGGCGCCCGCACCGTGGGCTGATGTTGTGAATCGCACGCGCGATCAGTTCCTTACCGGTGCCGGTTTCGCCCTGGATCAAAACAGTAGAGCTTGTGGGCGCCACACGTTTGACACCGTCGAGCACTGCTTCCAATGCAGGACTGTTGCCAATGAGTTGCTCGAATTTGCGCGGGCGAGAGCCTTGATTGCTGCTGTCATCACAGCAGTCACGGTCTTCGGACGGCCGCACGGGGAAAGTGGTGCTCATCGTGTACCTTCCTTTTCGCCTTAGCGCTCCAGAGCGGCCCGGACACTCTCAATCAAAACTTCATCGTCAAAAGGTTTCGGCAGAAACTCCACGGCGCCTTCTCTCAGCGCCTTGAACCGCATCTCTTCATCGCCGTGCGCGGTGATAAAGATGGTCGGAATCCTGCAATGCTCGGCGTTCAGCCTGGCCTGCAACTCCAACCCGGACATTCCCGGCATGCGAATATCCGTAATCAGGCACGCCGTTTCCCGTTGATTGCCCGACCCGAGAAATGCCTCTGCCGACTCAAATGCTCGCGAACAGAATCCAGCAGATCTCAGCAGTTCCTGCAGTGTGCCGCGTACCGAGTCATCATCATCGACGATCGATACGAATTTGCTTTCACTATGAGTGCTCATAGAACAAACTATGCGCCGATGGTAAAGGAGGCGCAATCATACGTTGGTATGAGCGTTCGATGGCTATGCATGTTCTTCCTACGCCTCGGCTGGGATAGGCAGGGTGAAGGAGAGACATGCGCCGTGCGGCAAGTTGTCGGCTGCCCATAAGCGGCCGCCGTGAGATTCGACGATGGAACGGCTGATGCGAAGCCCCATGCCGATGCCTTGGGACTTGGTTGTGAAGAATGCGTCGAATATCTTGTCTTTCTGCTGCGGCGGCAGCCCCACACCTGTATCGCTGATCGAAATCATCAGTTGTTGATTTTCCGTCCGCTGCGACCTGATGACGATCTCGCGTAACCGATTGAGATCCTTCATTGCATCGATGCCGTTCATGATTAGGTTCATCACGACCTGCTGCACTTGCACTGGGTCCGCCATGATCCTGGGAAGATCGGCGTCAAGTTCGGTGCGGACCGAAATGGAATACCTGTTTGTTTCGCTTCGCAGAAGCGCGATCATCTCCCGAATGAGTTCATTGACATCGGCCAACTGCCGCTTCGACTCGCCCTTCTTCAATATGGAACGGATGCGATTGATAATGTCTGCAGCGCGCTTGGCATTTCGAATAGCTCCCGCTGCAGCCTCGCGCGCCTCCTCTAAGTCAGGATTGTCTCGCGTAAGCCATCGAACGCAGGTGCTGGCGCCATTAACCGCGGCGGTAATTGGCTGATTCACTTCGTGCGCCAGTGACGCGGTCAACTCTCCCATGGTGGTCATTCGACTGGCGTGAGCGAGATCCGCCTGCGCCTCGCGCAACCTCTCCCTCTCTTTCTCCGCCTGCTTGCGCTCGGTGACGTCGATTATGGTTCCCACATATTCAACGAGATCGCCGGATGGGCCGAGAACGGGATGGCCTACCGACTGGGCCTCTCTGATTTCGCCTCCCAGGTGAACGATTCTGTAATCGAATTTGAAATCCTTCTTTTCACGCACTGCTCTATCAATCACTTCCGCGACTCGAGCTTGATCGTCCGGGTGAATAGTTTGAAAGAACACTTCATATGGGGGCTGCCCCTCTTTCGGATCAAAGCCTTGCACGCGGTAGCATTCCTCTGACCAGTACCTGATGTCGCCCGGCGGCGGACTCCAAGCCCAACTGCCGGTGTGGCTCAGCCTCTGTGCCTCGGCCAAATAAGCCTCGCTCAGGCGCAGTTCTGCCTCTACGCGGTTATGCTCGGCAATCTCACGTTTCAAGTCATCATTCAATCGGGTGAGTTCTACGGTTCGCTCTGCAACTCTGAGTTCAAGCTGATTTCGCCCCCGCACGAGCTGCATCATGAGCAATGCAAAGACCAGAAACACAAGGTCGAACAGAAGGCGAGACTCGGTGCTGGTCCCGGGATCGAAGAGAAAGTCGCGGACGACGGATGACAGCAAAGCCGCGAGGATGCCGGGCTTGGTTCCGGCGTACCAGAAAGTGAGAGCGATTGCCGTCAACGCAAATGCACCGAAGGTTTGCGGAATATGGAAATGAACCAACGCGCTTGCCAGACCAAAAGCCACCACCACTGACGCAACGGCCAATCCGTAACGCAACGTTGCAGACCATGCTGGCCTGGCAGCCCAATTCATCTTGCCTGGAAAAGCCATGTTGGAGACCTCCTTACTGCCTCGATCGGGGAACCGAGGAACCGACCGCAACGGAGCCTTCGCCTCAGTGGGCCAGATTCGGGGAATCCCCATTGTCTGGCAACCGCGCAATACTAATTTTTGCTGGCGGGAAGTTCAAGCTTAGTCGCCATTCGGACTAGTTCCGCAAGTGATTCTGCCCTCATCTTCGTCATGACATGCCCGCGTTGTATCTTCACTGTGATTTCGCTGGTCCCAAGTTCAAAAGCGACTTGTTTGTTGAGCATGCCGGAAACCACCAGACCCATCACTTGACGTTCGCGTGCGGTGAGCGACTGATAGCGCTTTCGCAATTCGGCAATCTCACCCTGTTGATTGCGCGTGGCGCGGTCGCGATCGAAGGCCTGCTGAATCGCGTTCAATAAATCCTGGTCGACGAAGGGCTTGGTCAGGAATTCGACTGCCCCGGTCTTCATGGCTTTCACTGTCATTGGAATATCGCCGTGTCCGGTAATGAAGATGATTGGGATGCGCACGCCGCCGTCGACAAGTTTCCGCTGAAGCTCGAGGCCGTCAACTCCTGGAAGAGACACATCCAGAACGAGGCAACTCGGCCGGTCCGGTATCTCGTTAAGCAAGAACTCTTCGGCTGTCCCAAAGGGTTCAGAGTGTAAGCCCGCTGCCTTCAGCAGGCCCTGGATCGACATGCGCACTTCTTCGTCGTCATCAATCACGAAAACCGTTGGAGTACTCGAAAGCGTCATTCGTGAGCTCCGGAGTAAGGTCTGTCGGATGGCGGACATCGAGTCAGATATTCGACGCGCGTGGCGGATTCCATAGGGCTGACCCATTCCCACGGTTGCAGTATATCGCTGAATCTATGCGAGTAGCTTGTGGAGGGATGATTGGCCAGCGGCGTGCCTTATCTCATGGCAGCGGAGGGACAAATACAATGCAGGTTCGACAACCGCAAAACGAGGACGAACAGGTACCCGCTGTTCAATTGAACATGCTGGACTCGAGGGGATTCGAAGACGTTGTTTCGCGCTATCTCCCCGTGCTTTACCGAAGGGCCTATCGCTACGTGGGCGACCCGCACGACGCGGAAGACGCGGTGCAGGATGCGCTCTTGTCTGCGTACAAGCATTTGGACCAATTTAAAGCGACCGCGAAGCTGACGACCTGGCTAACCACCATTGTTACGAATAGCGCTTTGACGCAGTTGCGGCGGAGGCCACGTAATGCCCATGTCTCTTTGGATGAGCAACTGGGCCCAGAGCAGGAGTATTCCCTTTCAGACACCCTGGCGGATGTCAGGCCAAACGCTGAGGACCAACTCGCGACTTCGGAGTCGCGCGGTTTCCTTATGCGGTTTGTATCGGAGCTTTCACCTTCGCTGCAGCAGTCAGTTAGGTTGCGCTACCTTGACGGGCTGAGCATAAACGAAGCAGCTCGGATTTTGGAAGTTTCTGTGTCAACGATGAAGTCCCGCCTGTGGCGGGCGCGCACGCTACTGAAGCAGATGATGCGCGAAGTTTGAGGGGAGAGGATTACGCAGATGAGCTATGTACCGGATGCAAAACGATATGACCGAGCTTCATTCAGGCGGAGTGGACGATCGGGAATCGTGCTGCCCCGGATATCGCTTGGGCTGTGGCAAAACTTCGGAGGAGTCAACGTCTTTGAGACGGGTCGGGCGGTAATCCGGCGTGCCTTCGATCGCGGTGTGACGCACTTCGATCTGGCAAATAACTACGGGCCGCCCTATGGCTCTGCCGAGGAGAACTTCGGAGCGATCCTGCGGAAGGATTTTCGCAGCCTCCGAAACGAACTCCTGATTTCGACAAAAGCGGGATGGGATATGTGGCCGGGGCCCTATGGGCTGGGAGGCTCGCGGAAATACATGCTTGCATCCCTGGACGAAAGCCTGGCGCGCATGGGGCTCGATTATGTTGACATTTTCTACTCCCATCGTCCGACCATCGATGTTCCGTTGGAAGAAACCATGGGTGCGCTGGTACAGGCAGTGCGGCAAGGCAAGGCATTGTATGTGGGCATTTCGTCGTATGGCCCGGAACGGACGCGCGAAGCGGCACAGATCCTGAAGAGCGAAGGGGTCCCGCTTCTGATCCATCAACCTTCGTATTCGATGCTGAATCGCTGGGTGGAAAAGGAACTGCTCGGCACGCTCGATGAACTTGGTGTCGGCTGCATTGCATTCTCTCCGCTAGCCCAGGGACTTTTGACTAATAAATATCTGAACGGAGTGCCTGAAAGCTCGCGCGCGAAGGATGGCGTCTGGTTTCAGAAGGAGTTTCTGAGCGAAAAGAATCTTAAACGGGTGCGGTCATTGAACGTTATCGCGCAGGCGCGGGGACAGTCACTCGCCCAAATGGCGATTGCATGGGTGTTGCGCGACAAGAGGGTAACATCTGCGCTGATCGGAGCACGAAACGTGGAGCAACTGGATAACTCACTCGATGCGCTGAAGCAACTCCAGTTCATGGATGATGAGCTGAAGGAGATTGACCGTTACGCGCAAGATGGGTCGATTGATCTTTGGATGGGCGCCAGGGAAGGCGTAGCGTAGCACGCGCTAGGGAGACTTCATGCAATATCAATCAATTCGAGTTATTCGTCCAGACGGATTGGACTCTGCGACTGCTCAAACGCCGGGATCACAGCGCTTTGCCGCCATTCATGCAGGAGCTGGCATTGAATCGCCTATGTGGGGCGGGCTATTCGTGGTTGAACCAGGAGCCCGCACGGGAATCCATCACCATGGAGAGCAGCACACGATCGCCTATGTCCTCAGCGGCACTTCTTATGTTCGGTGGGGCGAACGAGGGGAGTTCAACGCGACGTTGCAAGCAGGGGATTTCCTTTATGTCCCAGCGTGGCTTCCGCACATGGAGATCAATCCCTCCAGCGACGTCCCATTCCAATGGGTGGTCGTCCGCAGCACTCCTGAACCCATTGTTGTGAATTTGCCCGATGACTACTGGGGTGAGAGCCTGGGTACGACGCATCTGCGGGTTTCCGGCTGACAGGATTCAGCGTGGGAACAACCGCAAGTGTACCTGCGACGACGACGCTCACCCGCTGGTGTAGCCGAGCCAGGACGGGTTCTTGATCGTCCCATCGTAATGCGAACTGGTCTTGAAGAGTTCGAACTTTCCGGTCATGGCAGCTTCCTTTGTTTTCGCGAGAATCGCGGCGACCTGCTGCCGGTCCATGGGACTGAAACTTTTCACAGCCTCGAATGCCTGATCCAGAATCGCCGGAGAGTCGATCCCGGTAATGACGACAGATGCCGGTGAGTTCAATCCGAAGTGCAGGGCCTCCATCGGAGTAACAGTGTTGCTCTGGAGAATGTAGGGATCTCCAAATGTCTTCATGGCAAGAATGGCCGTGCCGTGCTCCCGCGCCACGGGCGCGACCCCATTGAGAAACGAACGGAAATGCGCGTCCATCACGTTGATTGGCATCTGCACGGTGTCGAAGTGAAATCCGTGCTGGTCGGCAGTCTCAAACATGCGCAGGTGTACGCTGGGATCTTTGTGACCTGTGAAACCAATGTAGCGAATCTTGCCTGCCTGCTTTGCTTCCTGAACAGCTTCCATGGCCCCGCCCGGTGCGAAGATAAGGTCCGGATCATCGAGGCGAATGACCTCATGGAATTGCAGTAGATCGATCACGTCGGTCTGCAGGCGTCCCAGCGATTCCTCAATTTGCCTGGCAGCGGTGTTCTTATCCCTGCCGTCGATCTTGGTCATCAGGAAAACCTTCTGCCTGTAACCATCGCGGAGCGCCTGGCCCATCCTGACTTCGCTGATGCCGCCGTTGTAATCCCAGCAGTTGTCCATGAAAGTGATGCCGCGGTCGATGGCGGCGCGGACGAGGCGGATGCTCTTATTCGGGTCCTGCTGTTTCCCGATGTGAAAGCCTCCCAAGCCGATCGCAGAAACACGTTCGCCTGTGCGGCCAAGCTCGCGATAAATCATGTTCGGGGACTCAGGACGGCGTGCGGCGACAGAAGATGATGTGCTTTGTGCGCCCGCGGGCGCAACGGATGCGGCGGCAGCGACGGTGGCCGACTTCAGGAAATTTCTGCGATCCATGGAAAACTCCAATCGAGAACGTCTCGTTGAGATGGATGCAAGCCACGCTGAAGAGCCGCCCGGGACCATTCAACTGACACCATGTCCACCGTCTTGAAACCAGGTCCGGGTTTGCTCGGCCTAGAGAATCGCCCTCACCACGCCGCCGTCGACCCGCAGTGCGGCGCCGTTGGTGGCCGAAGAAAGCTCGCTGGCCACATAAGTCACCATTGCCGCAACTTCGTCCACGGTAGCAAAGCGCTTGAGTAACGATGAAGGCCGCACATGCTCGAAGAACTCTTTTTCGATCGCTTGCTTATTCTTGTTCTGTTGTTTCGCCATTGCCTCGACGAAGGCGCCCACGCCTTCCGACTCGGTGGGCCCGGGAAGAATACTGTTGACCGTCACGCCGGTTCCGGCCACAGACTCGGCGATGCCACGTGCAACGGCTACCTGCGCCGTCTTTGTCATACCGTAGTGCACCATTTCAGGCGGAATCTGCACCGCCGATTCGCTGGAGATGAAAAGGATACGTCCCCAGTTCTTTTTCAGCATTCCGGCCAGATAGTGTCGCGCGAGCCGCACTCCGCTCATCACGTTGATCTCGAAGAAGCGGTACCAGTCCGCATCGGAAATCTCTGCAAACGGCTTCGGCTCGAATATGCCGACATTGTTTACCAGCACATCCACTAGAGGCAGCTTCGCAATCATGGCCTCTGCTCCGGCTGAACTGGAAAAGTCCGCTACGATGCCGTCGACTTTGATTGTTGCGGCATGCGACCGGATCGCCGCAACCGCCGCATCCACGCGCACCTGCGTGCGCCCGTTCACATACACATGCGCGCCTTCGGCAGCAAGCGCACGGGCTATCGCGAATCCAATGCCTGCCGTCGATCCGGTTACCAGCGCAACTTTATCAGTAAGCTTCAGGTCCAAAGAATCCTCCAGATGGAAAGCCAAAACCCAATTGAGATCAGAATAGTTCCTGAATTGCCCCCGATAGGAGCGTCTTGTAATGTCTTGCCAGGAGCGTTTTGTGTCTTCTTGCCCAGGTGACTTCTAGACGTCGAGGTCCACGATCCCAGCTAAACTTCGGCCTCTGATCCTTGACGGATCACATACGGGGTTATTGCGGACAGATCCAGGTCACCATGAGCAGAGATATTAGCGGCAAGAACAGATCGGGCGATTGATGCTGCGGGCAAGTCGGCGCCAGATATCATTGCCGCATCCATTACCAGATCCATGTCTTTGCTCATCAGGCGCAGCGGAAACTCAGGAGAGTAGTCATTTGTCTTTATCTTCTGAAGTTTCCCGACAATGGCGGGAGCGATCACAGCCGTTTTGGATAAGACCTTCAGGAGAACATTTCGATCAATCTGAAGATGCTCTCCGAGCGAGACTGCTTCTGCCATTGCCTCCATATCAAGCGCCAGGAGAAGGTTGACCACGAGTTTCATACGAACGCCTGAAGACCCAGGCCCAATCAGGAACCACTGCCGGGCAATCGACTCAAAGATAGGGATGCATTGCTCGAAGGTATCTTTGTCACCGCCGGCAAGCAGCGTAATGGTTCCGGCTTCTACTGCCGGCGTCGATCCGGAGATGGCCACATCGAGAAACTTGACGCCTCTTGCGCGGGCCTCCTGATGCAGGCGGCGCGATAGTTCGGGCGAAATCGTGCTCATCTCGATGATGATTGTCCCCGGCTTTGCCGTAGAAAAAACGCCGCCGCTGTCGAGGTAGACGGACCGAACAGCCGCATCGTTGGCCAGGGAAGAGAGAATTACATTCGATTCAACTACGAGGTTCGCAATTGATGATGCAATTGTTATTCCCCATTCGCCTAATTTCTCTGCAGGCTCTGGACTGCGATTCCATGCTCGAATTTGCCATCCGAATGTATCCAAGCGCCGCGTGAGCCGGCTTCCCATGAGTCCAAGGCCGATGAATCCGACTTGAGCAGTAAGTTTGTCGAGTAGTGTTGCTGGCATGAAGTGCCCTCCCTCACACCGGTTTAAATATTCCCCCGGTGACGATCAATCCGCAACCATACTTTGCACGTATTCTGCCATCCCGGCTAAATTCGGATCGATTCAGAATCAACCAGATACAGCGTGCCGCTTTCCGTACGGTCCCGACTACTGTCAGAGTTTCGACACTCGATGACGGAAGGTCGTCACGAACGGCGTTACCGGTGAATGAAACCTCTTAATATCCAAAAGGTTAGTCGTCGAATTGATTGGCCCTGAAACTGCTACTGAGAGCGTCAGCGATACGAGTCGCAAATTAACTTTACGGGCTGTTAAACCATGGAATACCATCGAGAATCTATCGCGGAGGGTGGACAGTTATGACGGTCACCATTGATGGCAAGCCACTGGCAATGCAGCCTGGAGAACGGCTGATCGATCTTATCAACCGTTGCGGAATCGAAGTACCACATGTCTGCTATCACCCCCAGCTTGGACCGATTCAATCCTGCGATACCTGCATGGTTGAGGTCGACGGCAAACTGGTGAGAGCTTGCGGAACGACAGCGGCAGAGGGCATGAACGTTGTCACGTCTTCGCCGCGCGCGGACGCGGCGCAACGCGAAGCTTTTGACCGCATCCTCGGCAATCACATGCTCTATTGCACAGTGTGCGACAACAACAACGGCAACTGCACCGTGCACAACACCACGAAGCTGCTGCACGTGGAGCATCAGGAGATTCCTTACAAACCCAAGCCCTATGAAGTGGATATGTCCAATCCCTTCTATCGCTACGATCCCGACCAGTGCATCCTCTGCGGGCGCTGTGTTCAGGCCTGCCAGACCCTCGAGGTCAATGAGACGCTGAGCATCCGGTGGGAGGATGAGTACCCACGCGTGTTATGGGATGGTGGCGCCCCGATCGGCGAATCGAGTTGTGTTTCTTGCGGACATTGTGTCACCGTCTGCCCGTGCAATGCGCTGATGGAAACGTCGATGCTTGGAGAGGCCGGCTACATGACCGCGCTCTCCAAGCCCGCACTCGACGGCATGATCGACGTGGTCAAGGGCATCGAGCCGGAGATGGGCTATGGCTCCATTCTTCAAGTTTCTGAATTGGAATCGCACATGCGCGAGTCGCGTATCAAGCGAACCAAGACTGTTTGTACTTACTGCGGGGTCGGCTGCAGTTTCGATGTCTGGACTAAAGACCGCCATATTCTGAAGATCGAGCCGCTGGAGGGCCCGGCCAACGGCGTCTCCACTTGCATCAAAGGCAAGTTCAGCTGGGGACACATCAACAGCGCCGATCGCCTCACCAAGCCGCTTATCCGCGAGGGCGATCAATTCCGTGAAGCCTCATGGGACGAGGCATTGTCCCTGGTGGCGCGCAGATTTACTGAGATCAAGGCAGCAACCGGCCCTGACTCGCTGGCCTTTATCTCCTCTTCGAAATGCACCAACGAAGAGAGCTACTTGATGCAAAAGCTGGCCCGTGCGGTTATTGGGACCAATAACATGGATAACTGCTCCCGTTACTGCCAGGCGCCCGCAACCATGGGTCTATTCCGAACCGTTGGCTATGGCGGAGACTCCGGTTCGATCACCGATATTGAGCAGGCCGGGCTGGTGCTGATCGTCGGCAGCAACACCGCCGAAAGCCATCCGGTAATCGCGACGCGAGTCAAACGCGCTCACAAGATGCACGGCCAAAAACTGATCGTTTCGGATCTTCGCGAAAACGAGATGGCGGAGCGCGCTGACATATTCCTCCATCCACGCCCCGGCACTGATCTCATCTGGCTCTCCGCGGTGACCAAGTACATTCTCGACAACGGACTTGCCGACCAGAAGTTCATCGATCAGTGGGTCAATCGGGCTGATGAGTACAAAAAGAGCCTGGATCTGTTCACGCTCGAGATGGCCAGCGAGAGGTGCGGCCTTCCCATCGAAACACTTACAAAAGTGGCCCATATGATCGCGGAAGCGAAAGGAGTCTGCGTTCTCTGGGCGATGGGCGTAACGCAACACACTATGGGCTCTGACACTTCGACCGCTATCTCAAATCTTCTGCTCGCAACGGGCAATTACATGAAGCCGGGGACAGGCGCATATCCTCTGCGAGGACATAACAACGTGCAAGGGGCCAGCGATCACGGAGCAATGCCGAACTTCTTCCCCGGATATCAGAAAGTGGACGATCCGGCGATTCGCGCCAAGTTTGAGAAGGCCTGGAATGTGCAATTGCCGCCGAAGCCGGGCCTCGATAACCACCTGATGATCGACGCCATCCACGAGGGCAAACTCAAGTCGATGTATGTATTCGGCGAAGAGATGAGCCTCGTCGATTCCAACGCAAACTACGTGAGCGACGCGTTGTCGAAGCTCGACTTCTTTGTCATGCAGGAGATCTTCTTCAGCGAAACTTGCCGCTTTGCGGACGTAATTCTTCCGGCCAGCCCAAGCCTGGAGAAAGAAGGGACCTTTACCAGTACCGAGCGGCGCATCCAGCGTCTCTACCAGGCTCTTGAGCCTCTGGGCGAAAGCCGTCCCGACTGGATCATTATTCAGGACATTGCCAACCGGCTGGGCGCTGGATGGAAGTACGAGCACCCTTCCCAGATTTACGAAGAAATTGCCGCACTTACACCTCTGATGGCCGGCGTCACTTATGAGCGTCTCGAAGGATACAAGACGCAGCAGTGGCCCGTGGCAGAGGATGGCAGCGATCAGCCTCTGCTGTACACAAAGAACTTCAATTTTCCCGACGGCAAGGCGACGTTCTACCCCGTTCCCTGGACGGAGCCGAGCGATCAACAGGATACCGAGTACGATCTGCATCTGAACAACGGCCGTCTTCTGGAGCATTTCCACGAAGGCAACATGACCTATCGAACGGAGGGTATCAAGGAGAAGACTCCGTGCACCTTTGTTGAAGTGTCGCCGGAGCTTGCCGGCGAACGCGGTATCCAGACCGGAAGCTGGGTGCAATTGACATCGCGTTACGGCAAGGTGCGCGCACAGGCAGTCATCACTACGAGAGTGCAGGGAAAAGAGCTGTATATGCCCATGAACTCTACTGAAGAGGCTGTTAACCGTCTCACCAGCAGCCATACGGACAAAGCAACTCACACCCCTGCTTACAAGGAAACGTCTGTGCAGCTGCGGGTGTTGGGGGAGATCGGCCACGACCCGCTGCCGCGGACAAACTCGCGGCACGGCCATCCGACACCGCAGACCGGCGTCGAAGTGGAGCGCAAGTGGAAGCGTAAGGATTATCGTCAACCCGGCGACCAACTGGTTCAGATCCAAACCCGATAACTACGCCTGCAGACAAGGAGAGAAATATGGCCCGACCAATCCCGCTGGAGTTACCGGCCCGCGATCCCCGCGAAGAGTTGCGCAAGCGGCTCGAACAAGCGCCGGTTAAGCACGCGGAAGCCTTGCTCGACTCGTATGAGTTGCTGCAGCAGCTACACGACCACGGCGTCTTCGAACTGTTGCGCGGTGCGCTTGGAGCCAGCGACAAACTGATTGAAACCGCCGTCGATGCAGCCAAATCGGATGATGCCATTCGCGCCATTCGCAACGCGATGATTCTCGGCAAAGTGCTTGGCTCAATCAATCCTGACGTACTGCAGTGTGTTGCGACGGCAGCAAGTGAAACGCTTGGATGCTACGAGAAGCCAGTCATCGAGCCGCCAGGCCTGTTTTCGCTTCTCAGTCAGTTCCGTCACAAAGAATTGCGCAGAAGTATCGCGCTCATCAACCGCTTCTTAGAGACGCTTGGAAGTCAAATCAAGTTGCGTGGAGGTTGCCAATGACAGAAGCCAGAACAAACACGAATCGCTGGGGAATTGCGGCTGCCGGTTTCCTAATGCAAATGGCTCTTGGAGCCGTATACGCATGGAGCGTTTTCCGGGTTCCGCTCGCAAAGCAATTTCATTGGTCCATAGAAGAAGTGACGCTCACCTTTACAATCTCCATCTTGGTTCTGAGTTTAGCCTGTTTCTTCGGTGGGCTCTGGCTGAATAAGAAAGGGCCTCGCGTTGTCGCGTTGACTGGTGGATTTCTCTACGGCCTGGGTGTCTTCCTGGCAAGCTTTTCCGCCAACAAGCTCTGGTGGCTCTATTTGAGCTATGGACTCATTGGAGGAATAGGAGTTGGATTCAGTTACATCGTTCCGGTAGCCGTGCTGGTGAAGTGGTTTCCAGATCGGCGAGGTCTAATCACTGGAATTGCCGTTGGCGGATTTGGCGCCGGGGCCTTGATCTTTGCGCCTGTGGCTACGCGCCTGATTCAAACTGTCGGCGTTTTGCAGACATTCGCTTATCTTGGCGTTGTATATCTCGTGATCAGCATGGCCACCGGCTATTTCATGCAGAATCCGCCCGATGGGTGGAAGCCGGTTGGCTGGGTTCCTACCGCTACCGAGACCAGACAGCGCGCGGCAAAGGACTACACACTAGGCGGCGCCCTGAAAACGTGGCAATGGTGGGCTCTGTGGGCGTTGTTGTTTCTGAATACCTCGGCAGGCATCTCGATCATTTCACAGGAATCGCCAATGTTTCAGGAGATCGCCAAGGTCGGCTCCGTCGTGGCTGCGGGGATGGTCGGCGTTACCAGCATCGGCAACGCTGTGGGCAGAATCTTCTGGGCCTGGATCTCCGATGCAATCACCAGGCGATGGGCCTTTGTGACAATGTTCCTGCTTCAGATCGGACTCTTTTGGATACTGCCAGGCATCTCTTCGGCGGGCATTCTTACGGTCGTGGCATTCATTGTTCTGATGTGTTACGGAGGCGGGTTCGGCACCATGCCGGCATTTACCGCCGACTATTTCGGATCGAAGAATGTCGGGCCCATCTACGGTCTTATGCTCACTGCGTGGGGTTTCGCGAGCGCATTTGGTCCTTTGCTTATCGCGCATATGAGGCAGAGCAGCGGGTCGTTTACGAGCGGACTCCACGTGATCGCAGGCATCATGGCTGTATCCATGCTCCTGCCCATCCTGGTCTCTCCACCGAAATCTGCCGCGGCAGAGGCTTGGAGTTCGCGTGCCGGGGTCCCGGTCATGCATTCCAGGTGACTTAGTTGGAATGGGCGGAACCAGCGAGAGTTACGAATCACATCCCATGGGGTGGAAGGAGACGGCTCCGGCGACGTTGCCGCAGGCGGAGCGGGCCGCCTGTTTTCCTCGCCATAATCTTCGCGTTGCTGCAAGGAGGCTTCAATGAGCACATTTCAACGTAACGCTCTCGCCGCAGCCCGCGTATTGGTTGCCTTGGTATTTCTCGCCAACGGTTTTGGCATCATCCCACAGGGTGTCCCTGCAAGGGAACTCGCCGAACATGGAGCCCCGGTGGCTCTTGTTGCGTCACTCATGCTGGGAGCCAGGACGATCGAGATCGTCGGCGGTTTCGGATTGATGCTTGGTATCTATCCCCAGATCGCGGCAATCGCGGTGATTGCATTTCTGGTTCCGGCGACGCTGGTGGCTCATGACTTCTGGCGCGCGGTGGGAACTCCGGCCTATGCGCCGCAGCTTCTCCAATTCCTGAAGAACGCGGCGATGACCGGAGGCCTGATACTCATTGCCGCGACGCCGAATCAACCCACGCTGTTTCCGCGTACTTCGCGGTCCAATGCTCTGGAATAAGCCTTAAAGACCCCGACGGCAGAACCGGCAAGTCGAACGAAGCTCTTTAGCTTCTCTGTCCCCGGGGGAAAATCGCGCGATGGCGGAGTGGTCGCGGGGCCGCTCGTCACTTACTGTCGGCCCTCTGACAGCAGTTGTAAACGCCGGACCGGCTTGCGACCTGCAGCCGCTGATTCTAATAGCGAAACCAAATGGCATGAGTCGTGCAAAGACAGGTGTAGGCCAAGCCAGTCGTGACGCCTCGCCGATGAAGGCCAGAGGCGCAGCGATCGCGGCAGAAGGGAGCGCAACGGGACATCATGTGGATAGTCAAGGTTGCTCTCGATCGTCCGTACACATTTATTGTTCTCGCGCTGCTGATTCTCATCGCCGCGCCGGTGGTCATCCTTCGCACGCCCACCGACATTTTTCCCAACATCAATATTCCGGTGGTTTCGATCGGCTGGACTTATACCGGTCTCAATCCTGAAGAACTCGAAGGGCGTTTGACTTCGCCATACGAGAAGGCTCTCACCACGCTGGTCGACAACATCCAGCACATCGAGTCGACGACCTACAACGGCGAAGCAATCGTGAAGGTATATCTGCAGCCAGGGGCGTCACTGGACACTGCGAACGCGCAGGTCACGGCCGCATCGCAGTTCATGTTGCGGCAACTTCCTCCGGGTACACTTCCCCCGCAGATTATCAATTTCTCCGCTTCAAGCGTGCCCATTCTGCAATTGGGAATCTCGGGCGAAGGGCTGTCTGAGGCGCAGTTGAACGATTACGCAACCAATTTCGTGCGCACGCAGCTCATCACTGTTCCGGGCGCGGTAGTGCCATCGCCCTATGGCGGCAAGCAGCGCCAGATTGACGTCAACATGGACCAGGCAGCGATGCAGTCCAAGGCCATCGCTCCTGCCGACGTGCTGAATGCGCTGGCGCGACAGAGCGTGGTGATGCCTTCGGGAACCATCAAGATCGGACAGTCGGAATACGACGTAAGGACAAACGGCTCACCGCGCACTGTGGAAGCGCTGGCAAATATTCCTCTCAAGCAGGTCAATGGCACAACGATCTATCTGCGCGACGTAGCCAGCGTCAGCGACGGCTTTCAGGTACAGACAAACATAGTGCGCCAGGACGGCCATCGCGGCGTGCTGATCTCGGTTCTGAAGAACGGCAACGCCTCGACGCTGGATGTGGTCAAGGGCATTCGTGGGATTTTGCCGCGCGTAGCGAGCACGGTCCCGCCACAACTGAAGATGACACCGCTCTCCGATCAGAGCGTCTTCGTCCGCGCCGCTGTGCAAGGGGTCATCCGGGAGGCCGTGATTGCCGCAGCGCTCACAGCAGTAATGATTCTTGTCTTTCTGGGCAGTTGGAGATCGACGCTGATCATTGCAATCTCCATTCCGCTGTCGATTCTGACATCGGTCATCGTTCTTGGATTGATTGGCGAAACCATCAACACCATGACGCTGGGTGGACTGGCGCTGGCCGTCGGCATCCTGGTCGACGACGCCACCGTCACCATCGAAAACATTGAGCGCTTCCTTGAGCAGGGCTATGCCTTGCGCGAGGCTATTCTTGAGGGCGCATCGCAAATCTCAGTGCCGGCGCTGGTCTCGACGCTCTGCATCTGCATTGTGTTCCTGCCGATGTTCTTTCTTGGCGGTGTAGCGCGCTTTCTTTTTGTGCCACTGGCGGAGGCGGTCGTCTTTGCCATGCTTGCCAGCTACGTGCTGAGCCGCACGCTGGTGCCCACGCTGGCCATGTATCTGCTGCGCGCCAACGAACATGGAGCGAGTACCGCGAGGGGACTCTTCGCACGCATTCAGCAGAGCTTTGAGCGCGCTTTTGAACACGTGCGCGATCGGTATCACTCATTGCTAGAGGGACTCGTCTTCCGACGCCGCATTTTCATTCCCTCCTTCCTCGGGCTTTGTCTTGCCGCGTTCGTTCTTGTGCCGTTCCTTGGAGAAGATTTTTTTCCTCAAACAGACAGCGGGCAGTTTATTCTCCATGTCCGCGCCCCTTCAGGTATGCGCATCGAAGAAACGGCCCGCCTGTTCGATCTGGTTGAAGGAGAGATACGCAAAGAAATTCCGCCAGCGCAGATCGACAACATTCTCGACAACATCGGCCTGCCCTACAGCGCCATGAACACGCAGCATCTGACGAATGGCACTCTGGGCGCCGGCGATGGCGACATTTTGGTTACGCTCAGGCCGAATCACGGGCCTACATCAAATTACGTGCGCGCTCTCAGACGCAATCTGCCCCGCATGTTTCCCGCAGCGACTTTTTATACGCTACCGGCCGATATCACGACACAGATACTCAACTTTGGATTGCCGGCGCCCATCGACATACAGATTGAAGGCAATGATTCAGAGGCCAGCAAGGCGCAGGCGGACAGGATTCTCGCCCAACTTCGCAATGTTCCAGGTCTCACCGACCTTCGCATTCAGCAGCCGTTCGACTATCCCACGCTCCAGGTGAGTGTGGATCGCACCAAGGCCGCTCAGGGTGGGTACACCCAGCAGGACGTCTCCACCAGTGTGCTCAACTCGCTGAGCGGCAGCTTCCAGGTGACGCCCATGTTCTTTCTCAACTGGAACAACATGGTGGCCTACGACATTGTTGCGCAAACGCCGCAGTACAAGATGGACACTATGCAGGACCTTGAGAATATTCCCATCAACCGTGCAACGCCCAGCGCGCCAGCCGCAGGTACACCGGCGAATCCCGAAATCTTGAGTGACCTCGCCGGTGTAGATCGCGGACATGAGATGGAGGTCGTAAACCACTACAATATTCGCCGCGTTGTCGATGTCTATGCCAACGTGCAAGACCGCGACCTGGGCGGAGTGAGCCGCCAGATCACCAAGATTCTCAATGCGGATGCCACGTCGTTGCCGCGCGGCACGTTCGTCACGCTGAAGGGCCAGGTCGACACAATGCGCAGTTCATACACCGGCTTGCTGGGCGGCCTGGTCTTTTCCATCGTGCTCGTCTATCTGCTGATCGTCGTCAACTTCCAAAGCTGGGTCGATCCATTCATTATCATCACCGCGCTGCCCGCGGCGTTAGCAGGCATCGTGCTGTTTCTTTTTCTCACCCGCACAACGCTGTCAGTGCCCGCGTTGATGGGCGCCATTATGTGCATGGGCGTGGCTACGGCCAACAGCATCCTTCTTATTTCATTTGCTACTGATCGTCTTGAAGAGCACGGCAATGCCATCCGCGCGGCCATCGAGGCGGGCACCACGCGCTTCCGCCCGGTCATTATGACTGCCCTGGCAATGATCATCGGTATGGTGCCCATGGCGCTTGGACTCGGCGACGGAGGCGAACAGAATGCGCCGCTTGGCCGCGCTGTGATTGGCGGACTGCTTTGCGCAACAGTCGCAACATTGCTCTTCGTTCCCAGCGTCTTCGCATTGATTCACGGTTCGGAAAAGAGCGAACGGAAACGAATGGAGAAGCGGCTTGTGGAGGAACACGCATGAACAATGGCAACGGAACAATTGGGGTCAAAGAGCTCACATCCGGGCACGCGCAGGCAACTGCATCCGCCCAGCCTCCGGTCGCGCTTCCCGGCGGCGCTGGAGCAACGAACGCTGAGAAGCCAGCTGGAGTTTCGGGAGGCCGTCGCACGGCAGGCATTGTCTGCGCGGTTGCGCTGCTCGCCGCAATTGCCTGGGGCTTGCATGCGCGCTCAGCAAGGGGGGCGGCAGTAGCTCACGCGACTCAAGAGGCCGCCATTCTTACAGTCAACGTGGTGCATCCTGTGGAGGGGTCGAAGGCCGACGATCTCGCGCTTCCCGGCAACGTGGAGGC
>Ga0302275_10002645_pt1 | contig 18736 bp, 18 predicted proteins | sample III_Bog_N2_2_FD_200229 | JGI IMG/M metagenome (GOLD analysis project Ga0302275, IMG submission 200229) | Peat permafrost microbial communities from Stordalen Mire near Abisko, Sweden - III_Bog_N2_2 | ecosystem: Environmental > Terrestrial > Soil > Wetlands > Peat | place: Sweden: Abisko...
CTTCCTCATCCCCCTGTCGCTGCGCGGGGTGCGCTACCGGCCGCTCGGCGCCGCCAGGATTCTGCGCGACAATCTGCTCATCTACGGCCTGGGCGGCCTGGCCGTGCCCTTTGCCGGCATCAAACTCATCGACATGCTGCTGGTCGCCGCCAAGCTGGCCTAAGGAGACAAACATGTTCAAAACATTTCTTTCCCAATGCAGACCGGCCGTGGTCATGCTCCTGGTCCTGACCGCCCTGGCCGGGCTGGCCTACCCGGCCGCGATCACCGGCCTGGCCGGGATCCTGTTTCCCAAACAGGCCGGCGGCAGCCTGATCGTCAAAGACAACGTGGTGGTCGGAAGCGAGCTCATCGGCCAGCCCTTCGCCGGCGACGGCTATTTCTGGAGCCGGCCCTCGGCCACAACGCCCAACCCCTACAACGCCTCCTCCTCCGGCGGTTCCAACCTCGGTCCGGCCAACGAGGATTTGCTCAAATCGGTTGCCGACCGGGCCGAAGCGTTCCGCCAAGCGAATCCGGGCGCGCCCGTTCCCGTGGACATGGTCACGGCCTCGGCTTCCGGGCTCGATCCGCACATCACCCCGGCCGCGGCCCTGCTCCAGGTCCCGCGCGTGGCCGCGAAGCGCGGACTGCCCGAGGAAACGGTTCGCGGGCTGGTTTTGTCCAACGTCGAAGAGCGGCAACTGGGCATTTTGGGCGAACCCCGGGTCAACGTGCTCAAGCTCAATCTGGCCCTTTCATCCCTGGCCGGAAACAAGTAAGCTGACGCATGCGCGACGATGAATACCCCCGTCCCGATCCGGACAAGCTCCTGGAGCTGGTCACCGAAGAGGAACGACGCCAGGCGAGGGGCAAGCTGCGGGTCTTTCTCGGAGCTTGCCCCGGAGTCGGCAAGACGTACGCCATGCTCGACGCGGCCCGGCTCAAGCGAAGCGAGGGCCTGGACGTGGTCGTGGGCCTGGTCGAAACCCACGGCCGCGAGGAAACCGACGCCCTGCTCTACGGCATGGAAATCATCGAACGGCGCAAAGTGGAGTACAAAGGCCACACCCTGACCGAATTCGACCTGGACGGGTCCATCGCCAGGCGGCCGGGGCTGATTCTGATCGACGAACTGGCCCACGAAAACGCACCGGGCAGCCGCCACGCCAAACGCTGGCAAGACGTCGAGGAGGTCCTGGAAGCCGGGATCGACGTCTTCACCACCCTCAACGTGCAGCACTTGGAAAGCTTAAACGACGTGGTCGCCCAGATCACCGGGGTGAACATCCACGAGACCGTGCCCGACGCCGTGCTGGAGCGGGCCGAGGCCGTGGTGCTGGTCGACCTGCCGCCCGAGGACCTGCGCCAGCGCCTGGCCGAGGGCAAGGTGTATATGCCCGCGCAGGCCAACTGGGCGGCCAAGAACTTCTTTCGCGAGGGCAACCTGATCGCCCTGCGCGAACTGGCTTTGCGCACCACCGCCCAGCGGGTCAACACCGAGGTGTTGATCTTCCGCCAGGGCCGGGCCATCGAAACCACCTGGCCGACCTCGGAACGCATCATGGTCTGCGTCGGCCCCTCGCCCTCCTCGGCCAAGCTGATCCGCTCCGCCAAACGCCTGGCCTCGGGCCTCTCCGCGGCCTGGCTGGCCGTATCCATCGAATCCCCGCGCGACGCCAGCGTCACCGGGACGCAGCACGAACGGATAATGCGCAACCTGGAACTGGCCAAGGAACTCGGGGCCAAGACCTACATGCTCTCCGGCGTCAAGGTGGCCAGGACCATCGTCGATTTCGCCCGGGAGCAAAACGTTTCCAAGATCGTCATCGGCAAGCCGCTTCGCGGCAAGCGGCTGCGCGACTACTTCATACCCAGTCCGGTGGACGAGATCATCCGCCTCTCCGGCGAGATCGACGTCCACGTCATCCGGGGCGACGACGCCCCCTCCGGAAAGCCCGTCAAGACGATCACCGTGGCCGAACCCGTGGCCTGGCGCGAGATCGCCGCGGGCCTGGCCGTGACCGGGGTCTCCACCGGCCTGTGCTTTGCCATGTACCCCTTCTTCGACCTGGCCAACCTGGTCATGGTCTACCTGCTCGGCGTCATGGCCGTGGCCGTGCGTTTGGGGCGCGCCTCCGCGGTCACGGCCTCGGCGGCAAGCGTTTTGTGCTTCGATTTTTTCTTCGTGCCGCCCAGATTCAGCTTCGCCGTGACCGACATCAGCCACGTCCTGACCTTCGCGGTCATGTTTCTGGCCTCCATACTGCTCAGCGGCATGGCCGACCGGATCAAACGCCAAGCCGAAGTTTCCAAGGGGGTCGCCAGGCAAACCGAGGCCATCAGCGCGCTTTCCCGCGAGCTCTCCGCCACGCGGGGCATGGAAAACCTGCTCGCCACCTCCATGCGCCATCTCGCCTCGGTGTTCGATTGCAACGTCTGTTTCCTGATCCCGGACACACGCGGCCGCCTGATCGCCAGGGCGGCCTCGACCGAGGCCTTCGAACTCGGCGGCAAGGATATGGGGGTGGCCCAATGGGTGTACGCCAACGGCAAGCCCGCCGGCCGCGGCACCCAAACCCTGCCGGATACCGAAACCCTGTTTTTGCCCCTGACCGGGGCTTCGGGCGTGATCGGAGTGACCGGCATCAAGCCGCACGACCCGGAGGTCGCCAAGCGGCTCAAGCACCCGGATCGCGAACGCCTGCTCGATTCGTTCGTCAGCCAGACCGCCCTGGCCCTGGAGGTCGACCGCCTGGAAGAAGAAGCCCATGTGAGCCGGGTGGAGATGGAAACCGAGAAGCTGCGCTCCTCGCTTTTGTCGGCGGTCACCCACGATTTCCAGACCCCGCTCGCGGCCATCGCCGGGTCGGCGGAAAGCCTGTTGGCCATGGGCGCCGGCGCCGGACCCGCGGTGGTTGCGGCCATGGCCGAAAACATCCACGGCGAGGCCTTGCGCTTAAGCCGCCTGGTGGCCAATTTATTGCGTATCGTGAAGCTGGAGTCCGGCGATTTCAGGCCCGACCTGCAACCCATCCCTCTCCAGGAAGTCGTGGGCGCGGCCCTGACACGGCTCGAAAAACAGCTCGCCGGACGGCGCATCGACATCGAGTTGCCGGACTCCTTGCCCCCCGCGCCCATGGACGGCGTGCTCATGGAGCAACTTTTCATCAACCTTCTGGACAACGCGGCCAAGCATACGCCGGAAGGCACCCCCATCGCCATCAGCGCGGCCGTCAAGGAACACAGTTTGGAAATTTGCGTCTCCGACCAGGGCCCGGGAGTGCCCACGGACGATCTGGACCGGGTTTTCGAGCGCTTTTACCGGGTCAACCGCCAAGGCCAACCCGAGGGCTACGGGCTGGGCCTGGCCATCTGCCGGGCCATCGCCCGGGTCCACGGCGGCGCGATCAAAGCGGAAAACAGGCCCAAAGGCGGCACGGCCTTTACCCTCTCCTTGCCGCTGCGGCGGGAGCCCTAAGCCGTGTCCGATCCCATCGCCACCATTTTGGTCGTCGACGACGAGGCCCCGATCCGGCGCTTCCTGCGCACCTACCTCACCAGCCAGAACTACCGGGTCATCGAAGCCGCTTCCGGGGGGGAAGGCCTGACCCTGGCGGCCTCCCAGCGGCCGGACGTGATATTGCTCGACTTGGGGCTGCCGGACATGGACGGGATGGAGGCGCTTTCGCGCCTCAAGCAGTGGAGCCAAACCCCGGTGATCGTGCTCTCGGCCAGGGGCAAGGAAGAAGACAAGATCGTGGCCTTGGACGCCGGAGCCGAGGATTACCTGACCAAACCTTTCGGCGTCGGGGAACTCGCGGCGCGCATCCGGGTGTCGCTTCGGCTGGCCAGGACCAGCGGAGAAATCCGGGAGCCGGTCGTCGTGACCGGCGACCTGCGCATCGATTTAGCCGATCGACGCGTTTTTCGGGGTGAAACCGAGATCCGCCTGACCCCGATCGAATTCAAACTCCTGGCCGTCCTGGCCAGAAACGCCGGCAAGGTGCTCACCCATACCCAACTTTTGGCCGAGGTCTGGGGCGGCAAAAATTCGGACCAGGCCCACTATCCCCGTATTTACGTGCATCAATTGCGCAATAAAATCGAGGCCGACCCGGCCAGGCCCAGGTATTTGCGCACCGAAACCGGGGTCGGCTACCGCTTCATGCTCATCGAATCGGAATAGCCTCCTCGCCCGTCCCCGGTCGATTGCGCCGATATTTTTCACGTCCGGCCACGCGGCTTCCGTATCGGCCGCGCCAAGAACATCAAGACAACAACATAAAACAACAGGTCACGCCCCACGCGAACGACCGGAGTTACGCCTTGATGCCCCACAGTATCCCGGAATCGGTCGGGCCGCGAAAATCCAGCCGCTTGATATCCGCAAGTCCCGCCTCGGCGAGCATGCCCCTGAGCTGGCCCTCGCTGTACGATTGCCCGCCCCGGGTCTGGACGAGCATGTTCAGCGAAAAAAGCGCCGGAAACAGCGGGCCGTCCATCGTGTCGTCGAGCAAAAATTCGTGCACGAACAGCGCCCCGCCGGGGTTCAGCGCCGAGACCGCCTTGCGCAGGATCACCAGACAGCCCTCGGGCGATTCGGCGTGCAGGATCTGCGACAGCCAGGCGGCGTCGTATCCGTGCGGCAAATCGTCCACCAGGTAGTCGCCGGCGGCGAAGTCCACCCGGCCGGCCAAGCCGAAACGGGCCGCGATCCCCTCGGCGATTGCCCGGCTGCCCGGCAGATCGAAGACCGTGGCGCGCAGTTCCGGATGGGCCAGGCAAAAATGCACGGCATAGGTCCCCGGGCCGCCGCCGACGTCGAGCAGGCGCCCCCGTCCGGCCAAGGGGAGCCTCGGCGCCAGGGTCGGAGCGATACCCATGGCGGTGTTGAACATGCCGAGCAAGAAATCCTCTTGCTCGGTCTCGCTTCTGGGCAAGCTTACCGAGGCACCGGAGACGACGGCTTGATCCAACCGGGCCCAGGCCGCGGCCAGCTGGTGGTGATGGCGGATCATGGAGCCGACGTAGCCCGGCGAATCCTTGACCAGAAAAAGCCTGGCGCTCTTGCTTAAGCTGTATAATCCGTCGGCTTTCTCAAGCAATTTGAGCGCGGTCAGGGCGACCAGCAGCATATCGAGCGCCCGGGCGTCGCAGCCGATTTTTCCCGCCAGGGCGCTTGCGCTCATTGGCCCGGCGGCAAGCGGGCTGAACACGTCCAGGACCGCCCCGGCGTGCAGGGCGTGCGATTCCCAATAACTGCCCGAAAGAGCCAGAAGCGGCCCGGGTGAAAGAAGCGTGTCCGGCATGACGACCTCCACGAATGTTCCGGTTGGACCGACAGGGTGCGGCACGGGGCCTTGGTACAGATCGATGCCGACATCGGACCGCGCCCGGCGCATATCCCGGCCGCCGGCGAAGCGACGGCCGGGGGCTGACGGGCGGTTGGACGGCGGAGTTTGGCTGGTTCCGGCCCGGTCTCCGGCCTCGGTCGCCGGCATGCCCGCTTGGCGCCCGGAGCGGGCAGGCGCAAGGGCAAACGTTTTCCCCGGCCGGGAGCGGGCCGCTCTGAACGGTCCGCCCCCGGCACGGCGCTTGGCAGCGGCCGGCTAGGCGCCGACCTTGTTCAGGGCGAAGCCCTTGGTGCTTGGCCCGGTTGTGGACGGGGTGCCGACGATCCGGGAGAGATAGGCCTCGCCCAGATTCTTGATGTGGCTGCCCACGTTGTCGAAGTAATTGTAGTGAATCTGTTCCTCGGCGAGGATCGCCTCGAACAGCTTGTCGCTTATGCCGTCCCCGTTCTCGCGGCAGACTTTCGCCAGGCCGTTGTACACGAAGATGGTATTGTCCTCGACGTCGGCGTCGAAGGGAAAAACCACGCGGATATCCTGGCCCATCTGGAGTTTGGTCACCGCCATGGGGATCGGCTCGCCGTCGAGTTCCTTAATGCGCTCGGCGAACATCTCGGCGTGGCGCATTTCGTCGATGGCGATGAGTTTCATGTTCGCGGCGAATTCGCCGTAATCCTCGTTGTCCAATTTGTAATGCTGGTTCATATACAGGGTGATGGCTTGCAATTCCATGTTCCTGGCCTTGTTCAAGGCCTCGATGACCTTGGTCCGGCTCGCCTCTTTCTCGGACACTGCTGTTTTGGGCATGTCGCTCCTCCTGAACGGTTTTGTATTACGGGGTTATCGAGATACAACCCGTATACCCCAGTGCTTCCCAATATATCAAGGGCACGGCGGACAAACATTCACGGGGCCGGTTATCGGCGCAATTCCCGGCGCAGGGCGTCGAGCAGAATCGCCACGCTCGCGCGCTTGCACGTCTCGCCCATAAGCCCGATGCGCCAAATCTTGCCGGCCACGATCCCGAGTCCCGCGCCGATCTCGATGGAGTACTCAGTCAACAGCTTCTTGCGCAGGGATTCGACGGTGTCGGGAGCCGGCGGATACACCGCGTTGAGTTGGGGCAGGCGATAGCCCTCCTTGGCGAACCAGGTGAACCCGAGATCGGTGAGGCCGATCCCCAGTTCGCCGCCGACCTCGGCGTGGCGTTTGAAACGGGCCTCGAGCCCTTCCTCGAAAATGACCCGCAAGCCCTCGTACAGGGCGTAAATCATGCTGATCGGGGCGGTGTGGTGGTAAATGCGCTCGCTGCCCCAGTACTTCTGGAGCATGGTGATATCCAGATACCAGCTTTGGACCTTGGTCCGCCTGGCGTTGACCGAGGCCACGGCCTTGTCGCTGAAGGTGATCGGAGCGAGCCCCGGCGGTACGCTGAGGCATTTTTGCGTTCCGGAATAGCAGACGTCGATCCTCCAGGCGTCCACCTCCACCGGCAGGCCGCCGAGCGAGGTCACGGCATCGACAACGAACAACGTCGGGGTGTTGCCGAGAAACGCCCCGAGCTCCTCCAAGGGCTGCCGGGCTCCGGTCGAGGTCTCGGCATGGACCACGACGCAAATCTTGGCCCGGGGGTATTTTTTCAAGGTCTCGATCAGCGCGCCGGTGTCGACCGGCTCGCCCCAGGGCGCGTCCACGCTGACCACCGTGGCCCCGCAGCGTGCGGCCGTGTCCGCCAGCCGCATGCCGAAAACCCCGTTGACGCCGATTACGGCCGTGTCCCCGGGCTCGAGCGTGTTGACCATGGCGGCTTCCATGCCGGCGCTGCCCGTGCCGCTGACCGGAAAAGTCAGGCGGTTGCCGGTGCGAAAGAGCTCACGCAGCATTTTGCACACGTCGTCGGTTATGCGGGAAAATTCCGGATCGAGGTGGCCGATCACCGGCGTGGACATGGCCCGCAACACCCGCGAGCCGACATTGCTGGGCCCGGGGCCCATGAGCAGGCGTTCCGTGGGACACAGTTCGTTCATATTGTGCTCCTGTTGGCGAGGTGGCCCCGCGTGGGCGGCGCTCCGAATATTAAGCGGCAATATAGGCGCTGCCGCCGGGATTGCCAAGAATGATCGCACGCCCGGACCGTCCGAAAAGCCCGCGCCCCGGGAAAAGCGGCTCCGGAGCTATCCCTTGGGTTCCGCGGGCGCCGCTTTGGTCTCCCCGAAGAGGCCGGCCAGACCGCCGACCGCGCCGAGCTGCATGCTCTCCGCGGCCGAACTCGGCACGACCACGATCGTGGAATTCGTCTTCAAGCCTTCGTAAAGCATGTTCATGGCCCGCAAATGAAAGGCGGTCTTGTTGCCGGCGTAAATCTCGGCCGCCTCGACGAATTTCAAGGCCACCTGGCGTTCCGAATCGCCCAGGATCACCCTGGCTTGACGTTCCCTTTCCGCCTGGGCCTGCATGGACATGGCGTCCTCGAGGTTGGCGGGAATCAGGACGTCCTTGATCTCCACGGATATGACGTTGATCCCCCAGGGCTCGGTGCGCTCGTCGATGATTTTTTGCAGTTCCTGGCCGATCTGCTCCCGGCCCTCCAGCATCTCCGAGAGCATGGTCTTGCCGATAACGTCGCGCAGAGCGGTCTGGGCCGCCCAATTGATGGCGCTGACATAATCGGCCACGTTCAAGGCCGCGTTTTTGGGATCGACGACTTTCCAGAACAAGACCGCGTCCACGTTCACGGGAACCGTATCCTTGGTCAAGGTCTTCTCGGCCTTAAACGAAGCGGCGATCACCCGGATGTCGACCCAGTAGGCGACCGTGTCGACGATCGGAATCAGAAAAAAAAGTCCCGGCCCCTTTATTTCCTTGAATTTCCCCAGGCGAAGCACGATCACGCGTTCCCATTGGTCGGCCACCTGGATGGCGGAGTAGGCGACCAGGGCGACGAAAAAGACCGCCAGACCGAAGACGGTGGCAAAAAAAACATCCGCGACCTGGTACAAATGGTAGGCCACGATTTCGCCAAAGAATAAAATGACAAAAAATATCAGCAGGGAAAACGAGTTCGGTCTTCGCATGGCGGTCGCTCCTTGTGTCTGCCCGGGCTGTCGCCCACGGCATTTCCGGTTTCTCCCATTTTCGTATGCGCCACGGGTTGGGCTGTCAATGGCGCGACCCATGGGACGGCGCAATCCGGACTTGACCTTTGCCCGGATCATTGGTTTATACTCGGGGCAATACTTTGCACCGGCCCGCCGGCGCAACCCGTAACCGGAGGCGATCCAATGCCGGACCTGATCCCTTGGGGGGCGACGGAGCTCTCCAAACTCAAGGGCGATATGGACAGGCTCTTCGACGCCCTGTTCGAGGACTTCGGTCTGCCCCGGGCCGACCGGGCCGGAGAGGTGAGCGTGGTGGAGACCAGGAGCGGCTGGCGCATCACCTGCCCCTTGCCCGGCGTCGAACCCGAGGATGTGACCGTCACCTTGAGCGGGCGCGTCTTGTCCATCCTGGCGGTCGCGAAACAGGCGCGCAAGGGAGAGCGCTTGATGCGCAAACTCTCGCGGGAATGGAATCTGCCGTTCCAGGTGTCCACGGCTTCGGCCGATTTCTCCGCCGGGACGCTCACGATCCTGCTCGAGCGCCAAACCCCGCCGGCGGCCTGGTGCGTCCCGGTGGTCAAGAAATAATCCCGACGCCCGCAATACGACCTCAGCCCAACAATCGGAGTGCGCAATGACCGTTCGCCCCAACTCCCAGGAAATACCCCCGGAACAACTGCGCTGGCGGCTTGACCCGGCCGGCCTGCCGTTTGAAACCACGGCCCAACTCGAACCGCTCGATGCCGTGGTCGGCCAGGACCGGGGCATGGAATCCCTGCGCTTCGGCATGGGCATGGCCAGGAAAGGCTACAATATTTTCGTCACCGGCGAGCCCGGCCTGGGACGTCTGTCCGCGGTCAAGCGGCTTTTGCTCGAATTTTCCAAGACCGACCGCATTCCGGACGACCTGTGCTACGTCAACAACTTCAAGCGGCCGGAAGCTCCCGTACTGCTGCGTTTCAAGGCGGGCGGGGGGGCGGCCTTCAAAAAGGACCTCCATGAATTCATGGAGAACCTCAAGCGCGAAGTGCCCCAGCTCTTCGAGAGCGAGGAATACATCGCCCGAAAAAACGAGATCATGGAGGTCCACGAGAAAAAGGTCCTGGAATTCTACAACTCCGTGGAAGAGAAAGTCAAAAACACGGGCCTGGCCGTGGTGCGCATGCAGATCGGGCCTTTCACCAGACCGGACGTCCTGCCGGTGATCGACAACGAACCCAAGCGTATGCTGGATCTGGAAACCATGGTGGAAAACGGCCGTTTCCCCCGGGAGGAATTCGAGCGGCTCAAAGCCAAACGCGCCGAGATCAAGGACGAAGTCGACCATATCGTCCAGGAAGTGCGCGCCCTGCAAAAAGACGTGGAACACACGCTCGAAGACGTGGACAAACTCATGTTCCGGGCCATGGCCACGGAACTGCTCGCGCCGCTGGTCAGCCGCCACGAGGACGAGAAGGTCCGTGCCCATCTCGCGGCCATGCTCGACCAGATGGTGGAAAGCCTGGACGAGATCAAGATGCTCGGCGGCAAACCCCAGGGTCTGCCGCCCGGCATGCCGTTTATGGGGCCCTCTCCCGAGGCCCTGCTGCAACCCTACGACGTCAACCTGCTGGTGGACAACTCCGAGCAGGCCGGACCGCCGGTGATCATCGAATCCTATCCCACCTACCGCAACCTGTTCGGCGGCGTGGACCGGGTCGTGGGACCCTACGGCGGGTATCAAACGGACTTTTCCAAGATCACCGCCGGGGCGTTCGTCAAGGCCAACGGCGGCTACCTGGTGATCAACCTCCTCGACGCCATCATGGAACCCGGGGTGTGGCAGACGCTCAAAAGGTCGCTGAAAACCGAACGCATCGAGATCCAGACTTACGACCCCTTTTATTTCATCTCCGGAACCGGACTCAAGCCCGAGCCCATCGACATGGAAGTCAAGGTGGTGGTTTTGGGCGACCTGCGCCTGTACCAGCTTTTGCGCCATTACGACGAGGACCTGCGCAAGATTTTCAAGGTCAGAAGCGATTTCAGCCCGGTGATGGACAAGTCCGAACAGGCGGTGTTGCAGGTGGCCCGGTTCGTGGCCGCCGAGGCGGCCAAACTCAAACTGCGGCCCTTCGCCGCCCCGGCCGTGGCCGAAGTCGTCGAGCACGCCGTACGCATGGCCGGACGGGTGGAAAAGCTGACCACGGCCTTTCCCCTGCTCGCCGACCTGTTAGGGGAGGCCGATCTGTACGCCGGCCGGGCCGGCAGCGAGACGATCGCCGCCGAGCACGTCCGCGAAGCGCTCACGGCCCGGATAGGACGCGTAAGCCTGGTCCAGGAGCGCCTGCGGGAGATGATCGCGCGCGGCAGCCTGTTCGTGGATCTCACCGGAGCGGCGGTGGGCCAGGTCAACGGCCTGGCCGTCTACAGCATCGGCGACTACGCCTTCGGGCTGCCCTCGCGCATCACGGCCGCGACGGCCATGGGCCGCGAAGGCATCATCAACATCGAACGCGAAGCCGAACTCTCCGGCCCCACGCACAACAAGGGCATGCTCATTTTGTCCGGGTATTTGCGGCGCAATTACGCCCAGAACAAACCCTTGTCGCTGACGGCTTCCATCGCCTTCGAGCAGGCCTATTCCGGCGTGGACGGGGATTCGGCCTCCTCGACCGAACTCTATGCCGTGCTGTCGAGCCTCTCCGGCGTTCCCCTGCGCCAGGACATCGCCGTGACCGGCTCGGTCAACCAGATGGGCCAGGTCCAGCCCATCGGCGGGGTCAACGAAAAAATCGAAGGCTTTTTCATCTGTTGCCAAGACGGCGGCCTGACCGGAAACCAGGGGGTGATGATCCCCGAGGCCAACGTGAAAGACCTGATGGTGCGCGAGGAGGTGGTCGAGGCCGTGCGCCGGGGCGAATTCCACATTTATGCGGTCAAGACCGTGGATCAGGGGATCGAAATCCTGACCGGCCTGCCGGCCGGCGAACGGCGCGCGGACGGAACATACCCCGCGGAAAGCATCAACGCCCTGGTGGACGCGCGCCTGGCGTCCCTGGCCGAAGGCCTGCGCGATTTCGCGGCCAAGGACGGCGAGGACAAATCAAAGGGCAAACAGGCCAAGAAATCGCCCGCGAAAAAGGCCAGCACCGCTTAAAAAGGCCGCACGGCCCACGATGCCCCGCCCAAGCGGCCCCGGACTGCCGACACGGCGTCAAGACCTTGTATTTTGGAATATTTTAAACGAATCCGAGGCGTTGGTCGCGGCCTGAATCCCGCAAACGCCGAGGCGGCGTTTGCGGGCCCGGGCAATGTCCCAATGGCAGGTTGGTTACAACGTCCTGAGGTCTTGCAGGCATTCGTGCTCGTGGGCGACGCAGGCTTCCTGGCTGTCGGCCAGGTCACCGGCAAGATAGGACTCGATCACGCCGCCGACCGGACCGGCGGCTCCCCGGATCACCCCGATGCCGTGTTGGCGCAGTTTCATGGCCGCGCCGTCGCCCATGTTGCCGGCGATCAGCGTGGTGACGCCCATTTCCACGAGAGAAACCACCAGATTGGACTTGCAGCCGCAGACCGGCGGCGGGGTGAACATATCCTCGGAAAGAACCGTGTTGTCCTCGCCGATGGTGAAAACCGTAAAATACGCGCAATGGCCAAAGTGTTCATCGACCATCCCTGTCCGGGACGGCACGGCGATCTTATTCATATTTCCTCCTGAAGCGTTTGTTGGTTGGTTTGCCAAAAATTCCAGATAGCCCCGGAGGGACTCTCTGGCAACAGCGGGTCGTTAATCCCGACCTTCTTGGGGGGATTGCCTGCCGGGGCGCCGCGGATGGCCCGGCAGGCTGATCTTGTCGAGGCGGCCTTCGGCCAGAGCGGCGGTGACGGCTTCCACTTCGCCGCCGGTCCAGGCCGTGATCTTAATCCCGGATTTACGCAGAACCTCGGCGTAGTTTTCACCCAGCGCCCCGCAGACGAGCGTTTTCGCCCCGGCGGCCAGCAGGCTTTCGCTCAGGGCGGCCGGACCGCCCCGCGGCATGGGGCCGAACCCCCTGGCCGTCACCAGACCCTGGCGCAGCTCGAAAAAACGCAACTCCGAGGCGTTTTCCAGAAGCGAAGACAAGCGATTACCAAAGGTCGCCAGGCACACGAGCATGTTCGCCTCGATCGGGGTGTCCCGAGAACATTTCCTTTCCCTCGTTCCCCGAACACACGGGCTCACTTGCCGATGGTCTGTTCCACGATGGCCAGAAGCTCTTTGGGATCGAACGGCTTGCTCACCGTGGCCACGGCTTTGCGGATGGCCAGATGGATGCCGGAGAGACCGCTGACAACGATCACCGGAATATCCTTGTATTCAATTTTCTGGGTGTACTTGCGGTAAAAGCGCGGCCCCCATTCGTGGGGCATTTCCAGATCCAAAGTGATAAGATCCGGCTTTTCGCGCGTCAGCACCTCCATGGCCACGTCGCCGTCGGCCGCGACGCACACGGCGTAGCCGTTGTCGGTGAAGATGGACGTGAGATAATCCCTGATCGCCGGGTCGTCGTCCACGACCATGATTTTCTTGGGCATGTTCGCCTCCTTATCCTGTGCGGGCCTGTCCGGCCCTACGCGCTATCCGGCCGTATTGGCCCAAGCCGCCTCGCCTCGGCGGTGGCATTGCCCGCAAGCGACCGGCCCCTTGCCGGACTTCTCGTGGCAGGAACCGCACTGGCGGTGGTAGGCCCGCATCAGCGGCGTTTTGCCCTTGGCTCCGGCGGCCGGATGGCAATCGGCGCAGGGCTGGCCCTCGGTGGTCACGCTTCGGTCCATTTTGCCGTCTTTTTGCCCGTGATGGCAGGCCCCGCAATCGTCGATCTTGGCCTTGGCGTTGTGCGCCTCGTGGTCGAAAATCGCGGCCGGCCGGACGGTCGTGGCGAAACCGTCCGTGGGAACATTTTTCATGTCCTGTTGGGAGAAGACCGGCGCGGCGGCGACCGCAAAGGCCGCGATCAGACAGACGGTCACGAACGTTTTTTTCAGCATCGCGTTCCTCGCTTAGTCCTCGGGGCGTTCCATGCACTCGTAAATGATGTCGCCCAAAAACTTGAGCTCCATGCCCAATTTGAAATGATGGATTATGTCGTCCAGGCCGCCGTGGCAATTGTGGCACGGGGCGACGACCGTTTTGACCCCGGTCGCGGCCAGTTGGTCGGCCTTGGCCTTGTTGCCCGCGATGCGCACGTTCTTGAACGGCGGCCCGCAGTTGATCACCCCGCCGCCGGCGCAGCAGCATAAATTGTGCTCCCGGTTGGGATGCATCTCGACGATATCGTCGCACAGCGCGGCCACGACCTCGCGCAGCTTGTCCATCAGCCCCCGGCCCCGGACGACATTGCACGGGTCATGGACGGTGACCGGGCCGGGAAACTTCTTGGCGATCGTGATCTTGCCTTCATTGAGCAGTTCCCAGAAGAACTGCACCGAGTGGATGACCGGCACCGGAGACATTTTCCAGCCCAGCCAACGGTTGCCCGTATCGTAAACCGCCCGGAAGGCGTGGCCGCATTCGCCCATGACGATGCGCTTGACCCGAAGGCGCTGGGCGGCCTCGAAATGGAAGCGTTCGATGCGGCCCATGATCTCCGTGTCGCCGGAAAACATGGCCAGGTTGGAGTTGTCCCAGCCCGGCGTCGCCGGCATGGTCCAGTCCACTCCGGCCACGTGCATGATGGCCGCAGCCTGGTAGATCAGCTGGGTGCGGAATTTGGGCTCGGGCGCGATGACCGAATACATGAAGTCCGCCCCTTCCTTTTCCAGGGGAATGCGTATTCCGGGGAATTCGTCGCGGGCCTCTTCCTCCTGCCACTGCAAGGTGTCGATCCACTCGTCGTCCTTGACCCACATCTGGTTGAGCACCGCCGAATGGGAATGAGCCGTGTCCTGCATATACTGGGGCGTGACCCCGAGCTTGTGGCACAACCGGCGCACCACGGTCATGATGTAGGCCGTGTCGATGCCGAGCGCGCAGTAGTGCATGCAGCGCCGGCACAGGTTGCACTCGGTGTAGGCCACCTGGGCCATGCCGTAGATTTCCTCGGGATCGACCCGGCCGTCCTTGCGGATCAGCTCCCACATGGTCTGGCGCACCTTGCCCACGGGAGAATAACTCGGATCGTCGCCATGGGAAAGAAAGTAGTGGCAGGCCGGAGCGCACATGCCGCAGCGCACGCAGGTCTCGACGTACGTCTTGAGCCTGGCTCCGCCTTCTCCGGCCATGAGCGCCTTGAACGCTTTTTGGATTTTCTCCGGAGTCAGGCGGGAAACGCCCGTTCTTAACCCCACGTCCTCTATCTTGCGCGCTTCGATACCCATGCGCGTCCTCCTTGCTTGTCCGGCCTTGTCTGGCCGCCAGATCACCGGGTTGCGGGTTGTCGGATTACCAATCCTTGGCGTGACGTACGCCGCCGAACTCGCTTCCGACATAGGCCCTGGCGAACAGGCCGAAGATCATATGGCTTAAGCGGGTGAACGGTATGGCCATCAGCATGAGTTCGCCGGACAAGACATGCAGCGTGGTCATGGCCAGCGGCGGGCCGATCTGGTGGTAAGCGAGAAAGCCCGTGCAAAAGGGCGCGAAGGCCAGGGCCAGCACCCCGAAATCCCGGACCGAGCCGACGTAGCGCACCGTGACGTTGGTTAGGCGGCGCACGGCGAAGTAGAGACAGCAGGCCATGACCGCCAAGGTCATGATATCGGCCGCGCCCTCGGGCAAGAACCAATATTCGATGCCCTGATAGCGGTCGAGCAGGACCACGTGGCCGAGCGCCAGGATGGGCAGGCCGATCAGGCACAGGTGGAAAATGAAGGTGACGATGGTCACGTCCGCGTTTTCCCGCCAGCCCAGCGACCCGAACGGGGTCAGCCAGTGGGCGATGGAGCGCAGGGAAAATTTCCAGCTCATGTACGAGAGAAACGGCCCGTCTTTTTTCCTGGCCAGGGTGTACATGGAATAAAACCGCCAGGCCGAGCCCAGGATGAACACGGCAAACGCCGCCCAGGCCAAGGGTCCGACCGCGAATTCATAGATTTGGCGCATGCTTGCCCCCTATGCCTTGAACGCGTCAGGCGTTTCGACGATGCGCAGGCACTTGCCCCCGCTCGCGGCCCGGATGAGCACCTTGCTCCCGTCCGGGCTGAACGTGGGCGGCCATACCTTGTCGAACCATTCTTTATACACCCGGTCGTTGAGCACCACGGTCTGCTTGCCGTTTTTCTCGACCGCCGCCGCCAGGTTCGCTCCGGCCGGGCAGAAAACCGGCGGCCAAGCCATATCGTAGCGCCCGCTCCAGACCAGGCCGTCGCGGACGACGGCGAAACGTTCGTTGTTTTCGCTCACCAGCGCGGCCACGCTCGCGCCCCGAGGGGCGACGGTTACGTCCGTGACCACCGGAAAGGTCGATTTCCAGGGAACGCCGTTCACCGCCACGGTGAACTCGCCGAAACGCGGGGCCACGATGGCCGCGAGCAGCGTGCCGTCGGTCGAGTAAGCCGGATGCCAGAGTTGAGCGAAGGCCGCCGGCCAGGCGATTCCGCCGTCGACGGCCAGGCCCCAGGCCCCGCCGATCCTCACCGGCGCGGCCACGGCGCCGGTGGCCGGATTAAACAGCGGCTCCCAGACGCAGCCGAAGGTCGCCGCCCAGGCCTTGCCGTCCACGGCGATCCCATAGTCGTACAGGGAGAACCGGATGGACGCGGCCACCCGCGCGGCGCCCGCATCGAAGGCCGGATTCCAGGCGTTGACGAACATTCCGTCCCAGGCGGTCCCGTTCACGGCCACGGAAAAGATGCCCTTTTGGAACGTCTCGATGTCCGCCTGCCCGAGCGGCCTCACTTGAACCGAAGCGGCCGTGGCCGAGCCGTCGGCGCTGAGCGCGAAACAGGTGGCGTTGTCGAAAAGCTCGCTCCAAGGGGCCCCGTCCACGGCCATGCCGTATTTTCCATCGACCTGAACCGCGCAGGCTATGACCGAACCGTCCCGGCTGAAAGAGGTCCCCCAGGCGTAGGCAAAAGCCTGTCCCCAGGGTTCGCCGTCGACGATCACGGTCCATTCGCCGTCTTGCTGGCCAAGCGCGGTCAGGCGGCCGTCCGGGGAAAAGCGGGGATACCAGAGTTTTTCGAAACTCCCGTCCCAGGGGCTCTCTCCCGTGCAGATGGTGAAGCCGCCTTCTTCAAGGGCGGCCACGGCCGCGACGCGTTCGCCGTCGGGCGATATATAAGGCTCCTCCCGCCGCTGATACTCCGAAGCGCAGGCGTTCAGGTCGCAAACGACGCGGGTTCCCGGCTCCCAATCCCAAGCTTGCTGGGGCGGCATGATCTCCTCCTTGTTCACGGCGGCCGGATCGCCGCCAGGGGCGCTCCTTCGGCCAATGCTGCCGCGCCGCGAAGCGAAAACGAACGCGGCGCATGCCCGCCATGAGCATAAGCCGTACCAGGCGGCGGCCTTGGGCGTATTTCGGCGCTTACGCCGCGAACGAGAGGACGAAAGAGAGGAGGGGGTGGGCGCCAAATGCGCCGAAATGGATTTCGAGCGGGGCTTATTTCGCGCCCGCGCCGGAACGCAGGATGCGCCGCAGGGTATCTTTTGAAATCCCGAGTTCCCGGCAGGCGGCCATTTTTTTGCCGCCCTGCCTGCGCAGTGCGTCCAAAGCGGCTTGATACTTGATGTTTTTTATATTCCCCTCGAGCGGCTTGCAGGGGGGAGAATTATCCTTGGGCAGGAAGTATTCCGGCAGGTGTTCGATCTGGATGAAGCCTTTTTGGCACAAGATGAAGGCGTACTCGATGATGTTCTCGAGTTCGCGCACGTTGCCGGGAAAGGGGTGGCGCATGAGCAGCTGAAAGACGTCCTCGCTCACCCCCTGGATGTCCTTGCCCTTGACCGCGTTGTCGCGCGCGATGAAATGGCTGATGAGCAGCGGGATGTCCTCGGGCCGCTCACGAAGCGGCGGCAGCCGCAGCTGCACCACGTTGAGACGGTAGAAGAGGTCGTCGCGGAAGGCCCCGGCCAAGACCATGGAGGACAGGTCCCGGTTGGTGGCGGTGATCACCCTTGCGTTGGTCGCCACGGATTTGACCGAACCCAGCGGCTCGTAGGTTTTTTCCTGGAGCACGCGCAGGATCTTGACCTGGAGTTTCAGGGGCAAATCGCCGATCTCATCCAAAAAGATGGTTCCGTCCTTGGCCAGGGAGAAGCGGCCGGGCTTGTCCGTCTTGGCGTCGGTGAACGCCCCGGCCTTGTAGCCGAAGAGCTCCGATTCCAGGAGGTTTTCCGGCAGAGCGCCGCAGTTGACGGCCACGAACGGGCCGGATTTGCGGGCGCTTTGGTTGTGGATGGCCCGGGCGAAGAGTTCCTTGCCCGTGCCGGATTCGCCCAAAAGCAGGACCGAAGCGTCGCTGCCCGCGATCTGGGGCAGGATCTGCAGGATGCGGTAGACCGACTGGCTTTTGGTGACGATGTCGTCCTGGGTGTAGAGCCCCTCCAGGCGCTGGCGCATGATCTGGATGGCGGTGATGTCGCGGAAGGTTTCCACCCCGCCCACGATCCGACCGTCGTGGTCGCGCAGCGGCGAGGCGGAAATGCTCACCGAGACCTTGGAGCCGTCCGCCCGCAGGATGTAGATGGATTTGTTGCCCAGATTGCGGTCGGACTGCAGGCATTCCTTCAGGGCGCACGACCCGTCGCAGATGCTGGAATGAAAGACCTCCCAGCACTTGCGGCCCATGGCCTCCAGGGAATGCACCCCGGTAATGCGCTCGGCCGAACGATTGAAGAAGGTGATGTTCCAGTCCATGTCCACGGTGAACACGCCGTCGGCGATCGAATTCATGATGGATTCACACGGAATTTGGCTCAGCAGGCTCATACTCCCCTCCTTGAGAATGTCTGGGGTCTTACGGGATATACCTTCGTCTCCCAACTTTTCAAGCACAATTTCAATTATTTTAATATCATACCGGGCGCGTTTCGCGCCCGCGCCAGGGCTCAAGCTTTGCCTGCATAAACGGCAAACCGCGCGGTTTCACGGCTTTTGTCCCTGGCACACATCATGCTCTCTATTCCAGAACCGTTCCAAACCGTCGCGGTCCGCGCCGGACCGGGCCGGAGTGAAGACGTCGCCCGAATGCGGGGCGAAAGGGCGCCCACATGCCGGGCAAGATGAAAGTTAGCCTCGCAACCAAGCTGATCGTGGTCACTGGAGTTTTTTTACTCATCAGTGTTTCATCGTTATCCTATATAGCCATTTCAAACCGAAACGCGCAAAAAATGAACAACGT
>Ga0302275_10002648_pt1 | contig 18728 bp, 17 predicted proteins | sample III_Bog_N2_2_FD_200229 | JGI IMG/M metagenome (GOLD analysis project Ga0302275, IMG submission 200229) | Peat permafrost microbial communities from Stordalen Mire near Abisko, Sweden - III_Bog_N2_2 | ecosystem: Environmental > Terrestrial > Soil > Wetlands > Peat | place: Sweden: Abisko...
AGGAAGGTGCGGCGAGTGAGACGTTCGGGGTTTACGGGGTCGGAGAGATTGAAATCCCGGACGTAACTTACCATCTTGATGTCGTTGAGCGACAAAGAGATAAGTCGCCCGGATAGGTCCAGCAGATTAATCGCTCCATGACGCACAAATGCGGACTGCGATAGGTATCCGGGGAGTGTGTCTCCGGAGAAGCGTCGAACGAGAACCTTCTTGGGCGAGTTGGACATGGTCTTGCCAGTCTGGTCTGACAGAAGCGATTGTCGCACGACGAGGACGGGATCGTCACTGGCCAGAGTGGTATGTCACTAAAAAAGGTGCAAATATTCTGTTCAATTGCACGATCTCGTGCTAGAATGTGTGCTTGTGCCGTGCTTTTCAGGCTCATGCAAGCGACTGATTCGCAGCAGCTTAGGTCGGGTTTTAGTTTAGGTTATCAGGCCCAGGCGACTTGCGTTTTGATTGGTTGAAGAAACCCCGGCGGCGACCGGATGGAGAAACGCAACCCGTATGGCTGATTATATCTATCTGCTTGAGAACCGCCTATCCGAGGATCAGAAAAAGGCAATTTCAACCGTGCGCGAGATTGCCCGCGCCAAGAGCCTGACCGTCTTTCTGGTGGGGGGAGCCGTGCGCGACCTGACCACCGGATCCTCCGTGCGAGATCTGGATGTAGCGATTCAAGGAAATGCCCTCAAGTTAAAGAAAGAGCTACAGAAAGCCGGAGCCGTGATCGCTGGAGAGCTGGAGCCATGGCAGACGCTCTATGTGACCTTTCCCGGAGGCGTCCGCATGGAGGTGGGCAGCACCCTGTCGGTGCATTATCCCAAGCCGGGCAAGCCAGTTATCAAGACGGCGACGATCCTCGACGACCTGCGGCGGCGTGACTTTACCGCGAACGCAATGGCCATCTCGTTGAACGAGGGATCTTACGGACTATTGATGGATCCGCTGAACGGTGTGGCGGATATTGAGAACCGCGAGCTGCGGCTGGCCAGCAACTACGGATTCATCGAGGAGCCGGTGCGGATGATCCGCGCGGCACGGTTTGTAGCACGGATGGGCTGGCAGCTCGAAGAGAAGACCCAGGCTCGCTACGAGACGGGCAAGGCCGAGGGATACATCTCGGCGATGCAGGATCATTATCGCGGATACGAAGCGGAAGAGATTGTGCATGAGGAAGATCCGCTGCGAGTCGTTCGCAATCTGGAGCAAGAGGGCTGGCTAAAGTATCTGGCTCCAGCGTGGAGCGCGGCCAAGGTAAATGAGGCGGAACTCGAAAAACTGCACGAAGCACAGGCTCAGCTACAAATGCAGGGAATTCTGGCCGATCCGTCGGCGGCGCACTTTCTGCTGCTGACGGCGAAGATGGCCCCAAAAGACGTGGCGGAGTTGAAGAAGAGCTTCCCGCGGCAGGGTTTTGTGGCTGAGATCGAGGCTCTGGAAGGCGAGGCGAAGCACTTTGCGGCGGAGCTTGGATCGAAGCAGGCAGCGGCTCCATCGGCAGCCTGGAAGCTGCTGAAGACGGCTCGGCCAGAGAGTGTGCTGTGGGTTGCGTACTCCACCAAGAGCGCGACGCTTCAGGCGAAGTTCCATAGCTTATACACGGAGTGGCCGCAGGCACGGCAGAGGATTCCATACCCCCTGATGCAGGAGATGCGCATCGTTCCCGAGTTGGAAGGCTTCGACCAACTTGTGGACAAGCTCTACTTTGAATTAATGGACGGCAAGCTGGGAACAGTAGAGGAGATGAAGGCGTTTCTGGAGCCGTACTCCCCCCCTGCGCCCCCGCCGCCTGTACATCTGCGGCGCGCGCGAACGACAAAGAAGGACGCAAAGGCAGCGAAGGCACTCAAGATGGCGGAGGCCGACGAGAGTCCCTCAGAGAAAGTCTTTAAGTTGAGCGAAGAGGCCTCAGAGGCTAACGCTACGGCTACCGAGAAGATTGCTGAAATAAAGGACAAGACTGCGACAGTCAAGGTTGCAGCGAAGAAGGCAGTCGAGAAGGTCGCGACGAAGACGGTTGAGAAAAAGGCTGCAACTCCAGCAAAGAAAGCTGCGCCGGTAAAAGTCGCTGCGCCGGTGAAGGCGGTTGTCAAGGCGGTCGCAGCGAAGACTTCTGCGAAGAAGCCACTGGCGAGCAAGCCGGTCGCGGCTAAGGTGGAGAGCAAGAAAGTCTCTCCGGCAAAGCCAACGGCGAAGAAGGCTGCTCCCGCGAAGCAGGCAGTGAAGGCGGCGGCAAAGAAGATTCCGGCAAAACAGCCTCCCACAAAGGCCGTGAAGAAAGCGGTTGCAAAGCCGGTTGTTCAGGCGACAAAGTCCCGGACTGCGGCCAAATCGCATATAGCCGCGAAGCCTGTAACCAAGACCAGTGCGAAGGCAGTTGTAAAGCCCAGCCCCAAACATGCGGTAAAGCTTGCCGCAAAGTCTTCCGGCAAGAAACCAGCAGCTTCGGGCAAGAAGCCAGCCAAGAGCGCTCCCAAAAAGAAGCGATAGATCGCGCCTGCGGATCGTTTGTTTAGAGCATTTTGGGTAATGGGGTAGACCGTCGTGGAGCGAGCAAAAGCAGATTCCTTCGCTTCGCTACGGAATGACAAACAAGTTGTTCTATAGCAATTCCTAAAACGCTCTAGGCGCGGCGACGATAGCGGATGGCAAACTCGTACGCGGGATTCGGCGGAAAGAGTTGCGCCACCAGGCGCAGCCGCGCCGCCAGCGACTGCGGGGCCAGCAGCGGGTACTCCCGCTCACGCAGTTCGGAGTAGTCGAAGTCAACCGAGAGCGAGAGCAGATAGATGGCGATCGCGTCCGAGAAGGCGGCCTCAAGGAACTCCGTCTTGGCCTTCTCGTCGATTCTCGGCTTGCCATCGCGCGGCGATGCCTTCTGCCCTGCGCCAATGGCCTGCGCACGACTCTCCCACGCGTCCTGACTGGTCTCCCCGCGCACGTCGGCGACCGCCTGACTCCACGCCAGTTCGCTGAAGCTCTGCGGCACTCCCGCGACGTCTACAAACGCGTGACCCACGTTGATGAAGAGTTCAAAGGCCAGCGAAAATCGGTCGTTCAGCAGTCGCGTGGAGATGAAGACTCCCTCGCGCGCCTCTTCACCCACCTGCGCGTCTGCGCCAATTCCCACGCCCGCTTCCAGAGCCACGTTGCGGTGGCAGATCGCCAGATCGGCCAGCTCCGCCGTGTAGACCGGCGAGATCATCGTCTCCTCGTTGCCGCTGCGATGTCCGACGGGTTCTGCGCCACGGCTCTCGGCCATCGCCAGAGGAACAAAGTAGTATGTCTTGCGCGCCAGAGCTGCGGCCACCGTTGACGGAATCGCCTGCACGATGCGAACCAGATCCGCATCGTCGAGGTTCGTCTCGCCGAACGCTGCGAAGTAAACGCCATTGGCTGACTGACGCGCGACCGCCTCTTGCGCCACCTGTGTAGCCTGTACCAATCCGTTTTGAATGCTCTCTGCCATCGTCTTCACAACTTCTTCCATAAGCCGTTATTCTACCTGCATGCAGCAATCTTTCCCTATCCACGCGCACACGACTCTACGGCGAAGCTGCTGAATGGACGCAACCGAGCAAGCCCTCCCCTCGCGCAGCGCCCTGCACGTCGCTCTGCGGCGAGCGGCGCACCAGCTCTACGACGCTCCTCCTCTGGTGCTGGACGATCCCATTGCCGTAGCGATTCTAGGCCCGCATGCCGCAAATCTGGAGCGAACTCCGGGGCGCAATCCCGCGCACAAGCCGCGCCCGCACTCCACGGGTCTGCGAGCCTTTCTGGTCGCTCGCAGCCGCTACGCCGAAGACCAGCTCGCGCAGGCGGTCGAGCGCGGCGTGACGCAGTACGTTCTGCTGGGAGCGGGTTTAGACACCTTCGCCCATCGCAATCCCTACCCAAACCTGCGCGTCTTTGAGGTCGATCATCCAGCCACGCAGCAGTGGAAACGCGAGCTGCTGCGAGACAGCGGAGTTCCCTCCCCTGCGCGCCTCGTCTACACTCCCGTAGATTTTGAGCGCCATTCACTGGCCGATCAACTCGCCCTCGCAGGCTTCGACCCCAGCATTCCCAGCTTCTTTGCTTGGCTTGGCGTGGTTCCCTACCTCACACGAGAGGCCTTCCGCCGAACGCTTGCCTTCCTCTCTACCCAGCCACGCGAGAGCGGCGTGGTCTTCGACTATAGCCAGCCTCGCGCCGCACTTCCCCCGCAAGAGCAGCAAGCCCGCGACTCGCTCTCCTCCCGCGTACAACAGGCTGGCGAGCCATTTCATCTTTTTTTTACTCCCAGCGAAGCAGCAGAGGAACTTGCAGCTTTCCACAACATCGAAGACCTTGGCGCAGCGGAGATCAACGCACGTTACTTTGCCTTGCGCAGCGACGGACTCAAACTCCATGGGCAGACCGGACGACTGTTCAGTGCATGGCTCTAAAACATTTTCAGTAATAGGTATACCGTCGTGGATCGAAAAAGCAGATTCCTTCGCTTCGCTACGGAATAACAAGCATTGGTCTATAGCAATTTTAATAACGCTAATGGCCTTTCCCTCATTACCGTTGAGCCATGGGCCGTAGCCTTCAGATTCTCGTACAAGGGAAGAAATATTATTTTTAGCATGAGAAATACTTAATCCGATTTCCTGCCCAGCTCATTTTTCTCAGCCTTTTTGCTTCCTCAGCACAATTTAGTGGAGTACAAAGCATATACAACGTACAATCAAGATGCTGGCGTAACATCGCGCGGGCAGGAGAGACTCAAATGGCATCAGGCACAGTGAAATGGTTTAACGACGCAAAGGGTTTTGGCTTCATCACACCGGACGACGGCAGCGAAGACCTCTTCGCCCACTACTCCGCAATCGCTTCAAGCGGCTTCAAGTCACTCCAGGAAGGTCAGAAAGTGACCTTTGAAGTGACCAAGGGACCCAAGGGCAAGCAGGCTTCGAACATTCAGGCTGCGTAACTTTTTCAAAAAATCATGGCTGTAACGCTTGTGACAAACAAGCGTTACAGCCATTTTTTATGCTCTGAGGAATACGGCACTTGGAGAATTCCTGTCGAAGGGGTAGAGTATCGCACTACGAGAAAAATGCGGGGATTCTTCGCTACGCTCAGAATGACAATTCATTTAAATCTATAACGGCTTATGAAATTTCTAATGCCTGAGGCCATTCATTCGCAGCACTCATCTCGCTACAGCGTCCTCTTGAAGAGCGGTGTGGCGACGAGCAACGTGCCAAAGCCAAAGAGAAAAAGGAAGAGTAGATCGTATTGAATGGCTACGAATCCTCCATCCTTCAGCAGAATCGACTTGAAGCCGTGAATCGCGTAGGTGAACGGATCGATGACAGTCAACGCGCGTAGCCACGATGGAAACGCCGCTGTGGGATACATCGCCCCGGATGGATAGAGCAAGAGAATATTCAGAATACCGAACATCGCGCGCGGAACCAACGGATCGTCAACACGGACCATCATCAGGAACATCATTCCGTTGAAGGCGATGGACGTCACCAGAATCATACTGAGCAGTTCAAGATCCGCCATGGGATGAAAGATCACTCCGAGGCCGGCCATCAGCGAGCCGATGATGGTAAGCGAAACACCGCTGAGGACGGCCTTGATCGCGCCGGCAATGTTGAGGCCAAAGACCAGCTCGATCTTGGTGATGGGCGTGACGAGATAGCCCTCGTGTACGCCGCGAGCCTTGTCGTCGATGTACAACATTCCTCCGCCAATCATCACTGAGATGTACATGGCAAGAGCGACGCAGCACGGCAGCAGGAACTTCATGTAGTCGATGTAGGGATAGAGTTCGACGATCTTTAGCGCGATGGTGTTGGCCAGACGAGGCTGAATTGCAGGTGCGTTCAGCGCGTTGGCGACCAGTTGCATCTCCGACTCCAGACTGCCCGAGGTGAACTGATCGGAGTTATCAACGACGAAGCCGAGCCGTGGCGCGTCCTGTGCGTAGACGCGACGCGAGTACTGCGCGGGAATGACGACAGCCGCATCAATCTTGCCCGTGCGCACGTCCTCGCGAGCCTGATTCTCGTCCTGGTACTCGACGGTGGTAAAGGTCTTGAGGTTGACCGCGATGGCGTCGAAGGCCTCACGCAGGCGCACAGACTGCGGGCCATGATCGTAATCGACCACGGCGACGTGGGTGCCGACGATCTTGCCGCCAAAGGCGTGGCCCATGATGATGAGTTGAAGAATCGGCACCATCATGGACATGATCATCAGGACCGGAGAGCGGAAGAACTTGCGCATCTCGCGCTCGACGATGGCAAACATTCGGTTCATGGCCGACCTCCTGGACGAGGCGGCATGCTGAAGACGGGCTTGACCGCCTCATCGCGCAGTTGGCGGCCCGTGTAGTGAACGAAGACATCGTCGAGCGAGGTGTTCTGCACACTGAGCGAGGTAAGCGTCTCGCCCAGAGCCACCGTCATCTCGACCAACTGCGTTGTGGTGGTCGAGCCGTTCGAGGTAAGCACGCGATAGACGCCAGCCGACTGCGACTGCACATCGGTAACTCCGCTGAGACGCGCCAGTCGCTCCGGCCAATCCGTGCGCTCCACCGCAAACTGCACTTCGACGACGTTCGATCCGGGAACGCTCTGCTTCAACTCAACCGGAGTTCCCAGAGCGACCAACGTACCGTGATCCACAATGGCAATGCGGTCGCAAAGCCGATCGGCCTCTTCCATGTAATGCGTAGTCAGCAGCATGGTCAGGTTGCGCGTCTTCTTCAGATTATTCAGCATCTCCCAGACCGCAATGCGCGAGACCGGATCGAGGCCCGTCGTCGGCTCGTCGAGGAAAAAGATCTGCGGATTGTGAACCAGACCGCGCGCAATCTCCAACCTGCGCCGCATTCCGCCGGAGAGCGTCTTGGTCTGCGCGTCGCGCCACTTGGTCAGGTCAACGGCCTCCAGAACCTCGTCGATGTTCTTCTTCCGCTCGGCTCTGGGAACGCTGTAGAGCTTGGCGTAGATGCTCAGGTTCTCTTCGAGCGTAAGGTCGGGGTCGCTGGTGAGAGCCTGCGGAATCACGCCAATCATGCGGCGCACCGCATCCGAGTCGTGCGCCACGTCGTGGCCTCCGACCATGGCCGTGCCACTGGTGACGGGAATCAACGTGGTCATCATGCGGATCAGCGTACTTTTGCCCGCGCCGTTGGGGCCAAGCAGACCGAAGATCTCGCCCTTGTCAACGGAGAAACTGATTCCCTTCACCGCCTCAAAGTCGCCATAGCGCTTGAAGATGTTGTCAACGACAATTGCCTTGCCGCTGTAGCTCTCCGCCGCGTTTGCGGGCTGCGCCGTCATTGCTTCACCAGCTTGCTCTTGGGGATGTAGACCTCGGCGGTCATGCCGGGAACAAAGCGTTCGCCGGGATTGTCGATAAGCAGCTTGAGCTGCATCGTCTTGACGTCGCGCTTCATGCTGTTCACGTCGCGCTGCGTAGCGAAGTCCGCTTCGGCTGCCTTGGCGATGACCTTGCCCTGCACACTGGCTCCGCTGGGCAACTCGACGCGCAGGATGTCGCCGAGTTGCACCGCGTCGGCCTGCGTCTCCGGCAATGGCGCGTAGACCCAGGTCTCGGTCAGATCCATGATTGTGACGATTGTTCCTCCGGCGGCAACCACCTCGCCCTGACGCGCCACGCGGACATTGACCTTGCCGCTGACCGGAGCAAAGATCTGCGTGTAGCCCAACTGCGCCTTGGACTGGTCTGCAAGCGCGCGAGCGTTTTCGACCTCGCCGCGAGTCTGTTCAACCGTGCGGGCGGCGACTCCAGCCAACAGCTCGTGAGAGCGCGCCTGACGCAGTGTGGCCTCTGCCGCAGCAACATTCTCGCGAGCCGCAGCAACGGCAGCATGAGCGGCTTGCAGGCTGGAGATCGCCTGCTCTTTGGCCTGAGCGCTCATAATCTGCTGCTGCGCCAGTGCGATGGTGCGAGTGCTATCGGCCTGCTGATGCTCCAACTGAGCCTGAGCCTGTGCCAGCGTGGCCTGCGCAGACTTCACCTGAGCCTCTGCATTGACGGTTGCGCTGCCGACCTCGCCTCGGGTCTGACGCTCGGTCTCGACCGTCTCGCCCAGCTTGAACTTCTGACTGTCGGCCGTAGCCACGGCAGCCTTGTGAGCGGCCGTCAGATCGTCGCTCTCGATGATGGCGATGAGTTGGCCTGCCTTTACGTCCTGCCCCTCATCCACGGTCAACGTCTGAATGCGGCCCTGTATCTTGCTGCTCACCAGAACTTCGTTGGCGTCCACCGTGCCAATCAGTTGCAGGTCGCCCGGCTGGCGAACCGTGAGCAGATACCAGATCAACGATCCGACCATCAACAAGCCAAGAATTAGGAATACTCGATTGCGTGCGTTCACTTGCGCCTCACTTTTTGCTTCTTTTGGGAACGAGATTGCGCCGTCGTTCGCGGCAGAATCCCGCCACTTTTAGGCATCGGCGTGGCGGCGAGTACGCGCCGGACCACACTTGCTCCGTGGTTGCGATTGGTGAACAGAGCCAGCCCCAGATAGTGAATCGCCGAAGTGCGGCGAAGCTCCAGTGCGCTACGCTCCAACGGATCGCTTCCCTCAATCATGTGCATCAGGGGCGCAGAGAGAAAATACAGAACATTGGCTCCCAACGCCGCATAGCGAATCTGCGAGGGATCGGCGGCAATCAACTCGCCAGTGGCAATGCCTTCTTCCAAGACCTGTTGCATCCGTTCGACCAAAGGCCGGAAGACCGTCTTCACCAGCGGCGAAAGTGCGTCCGCCTCACCTCGATGCAGACGAATCATCTCCTGCTGCATCAGGCTTTGGAATCCGCGATTGGTGTGAATCCGGTCGAAGTGGTTCAGCGTTGAAAGCAGAAACCGTTCGCCCGCCGTGGCCTTGCCCTCCAACACCGCCATGCTGGAGGATCGCACACCCTCGGCAACCGACTCCAGCGCCGCCTCGTACAAAGCCTCTTTGCTGCGAAAGTAGTAGTACAGCAGAGCCTTATTAACTCGTGCGGCTTCGGCGATCTGCTCCATACGCGCCCCCGCCAGACCATTTTCGCTGAACTGACTTACGGCAGCGACGAGGATGTTGGCACGGGTTTGGTCGGCGCGTTCGGCCTGCGTACGGGTTGTATGTGCGGCTTTCATTTTACTAACTAACCAGTTAGTAAGTTATCGCAGCAAAGGTTTAACCGCAAGGCCATACAAGAACGCCCATTTAGACCCTCACCCAAATTGCTGTAGACAAAATGGTTTGTCATTCTGAGCGAAGAACCCCCGTATTTGTTCGTACTGCCACGGTCTACACTTTTACGAGAACCGCTCTAAACTTCGAGAAGGTCTCGCCATGATTACGAAACGACTGGAGGACGTTTCAGAGCATGCCTCCTGTTGCATAGAGCAAGAGATGGCAAGCCGTCGTTGCTATCTTTTGATTTTGATCTCTGGCCTTGCATCTGCCCAAAACAGAACAGATGCAACCAGCGTGAGATTCAAGGATGACGACGCAAAACCGCTTGAATAGCAGCTATTTGCGATATTTCTCGATAAATCCGCTGTTGGTCGCCACCAAACAAACATGAGCAAAGCGAGGGAAAGGAACGAAGTTTGACCTACCCTGCCATCGGCGGTATACTTTGAATGCGGGGTGGAGCAGCCCGGTAGCTCGTTGGGCTCATAACCCAAAGGTCGTAGGTTCAAATCCTACCCCCGCAACCATTTACGGGAATCCCAATCCATTTCTGATCCATCGAAACGGGCGCTATCGAGCGCCCGTTTCGATTTTTCCAGCTTTTCCTCCAATCCAGAGCTACTCGCCCGATTGACGAAAAAGCACCTTCCTCGAGACTTTACTATTTTGCTCGCCGCTTGTTCTCCATCGGTGGTCCTCCATATTGCTGAGTTGTCGAGATCTGGGCGTGACGCATTAGCTTTTGCTGGACGTCCATTGGTGTATCCTCCCCACTGAGCAAGGTTCGGTAGGTATGCCGAAAGGTGTGCCATCCGACGCTGCCGAAGCCGTTCAGGATTGCAAGCTCGACACGTTCATCATGAAGTGGAATGGTGTGCCGCTTTCCCCGCTTCTGATCCACTTTGGTGCATGATGATCCCAGAGCCGCACCACAACAAGGACACACAACAAGACACCATCCCGCGCGCCGGATGTAGTCCTGCTGAATCGGGGAAGCATGGTAGGATCGGCCGGTGACGGGACTCGGGAACAAAAGACCGGACCCGTTAGACTTCAGTTTGATCTTAAGCAGGATAGTTGCAAAGTCCGGATCCAGCGGCAGTTCATCGTCCGAATATTCAGTCTTGAGCGGACCGATGCGGCCACTGACTACTCCCTCCTTTACCTTCATGCAGAGCCGCTCAAAATCAATTGCCTCCCATTGCAACGCAAGCAATTCTCCGGCGCGAAGTCCTGTGCACTGGTCGACCAGTACCATTTCCTGGTAGCTTTCCGGGATGAGACCCAATATCGAGTAGAACTGATCAACGGTTAGATCCACCGGCTTTCTGGAACGCTTAGAGATACCCCGCACCTCGACCAAGGCAATTGGGTTTTCGTGAAAATCCACCATGCCATAGAGCTTGGCTTTGTTGAAGAGCCGGTGAACGAAAGCCTTTAGGTGCCCCTTGGTTTTGGGTTTCACGTCCAATGACTTGAGCCAGTTCTGAAACGCAAGGGGCTTGAAGTCACCCAGCTTGGTTGTGCCCCAGCAAACGCGGAGAGTATTCGAGAGACTCAAGTACGAACTGGCTGTTGAGAAAGCTAACTCGTCTTTGCCCGCAGACCGATCTCCTGGTCTGCGGCTTTTGATCTCGATGAGGTTCTCCTCGGCAATAAAAGCGTCCAAGAGATCGCCAAACTTCGGGTCTACTATTGCCTTTTCCAACTGACCCGAGTTCAGCCGCAGCCGAAATGGCTTCAGATGCTTTTCAATATCTTCCTCGGTTGGAAAGTCCTGTCCCGAGAAGTATTTTGATCCGTCTAGCCCCGTTTCCGGATCGACATATCGCCACTGCCAAGCCCATTTCCCGTTCGCTCGCGCCACCTGGCGCAGGCTTCCTGTTTGTACTTTCTTCGGATCGTTCATCTACGGCGGTTCCTCTTTCTTTTCATTTAGCTGTGAATTTGTTTCGGAGTTCGACGTCAGCTGCCCGTTGAACCATTCGCTGAGGACCGAGAGCCTGTATTGCCAGGAACGCGCAAGTTTGGTAGCCGGAACTAAGCCTTTCCTCGCCAGACGCTCAAGGGTCTTGTAGTGGATACCGATCGCTGCAGCAGCCGTTCGTGAGTCGACTGGCGGCTCGAACATAGTCTGGTGTTCGCGATCATTTATTTCGGTTTTTGACATATGCCACCTCAGAGAGTTGAGCCGTCTGAAACCGTCTCGATATGGCTCTCTCAATCACTGGGATGGCTCTGGGGTGAGATAAATCGCAATGACCACGCAGTTGCCGGCAGGAGCATACAGGAGGATGCGAGAGCAGGCAGGAGCAAGCGTGCGTTGCAAGGCATGGGGCGAAGATTCGCAATCGATGCGTGCCCAAGAAGCCTTCATCTTGCTGGCATAAGGGAGCACCAGAGGATCTCTTTGTCGCGCAACAACAGATGCGTCTACGTGAGCTGCTGTTGGTTGGAGGTTCGCCAGACTTCAGGGACGTCAGCGACATTCAGCTTGGGAAACTGGCTGCAAATTGAGAACAAATAACGTGGCGAATTCCGGCACATATTTCAGGCGATTGAATTTACGGGGAATTCGCAGGTTTCAACAAAGCGGCTCTTAATGGAGCTCAAATGGAGTTCACTTGATGATTGACAAAACACAAGGCTCTCGGTGGCTGTAGTCCCACATCAGTTTGTCGTTCTATAGGTTCAGTTCGCCTTGAATAGGAACAGTGAGCGGAGATGGATTATTGAGATACCAATATCGTCCGCGATGAACGAGGATGCCGGAAACTAGCACGGCACGCCCCAGCCTGTGGGCCTCGACTGCTTTCAGGTAGTCGGACGGCGACAGCGTTACCCGAACATGAATATCTCCATATTCGCTCGAATAGAGTATGGAAATTTCACCTTCACCCATAATGGCGCTCAGGTCCGAAGGATCCGCTTCGTTTTGCAGCCTTACCACTTGTCCAGAAACATCAGCCCGTGTCTCCAATGATTCACCGCGAAGGGCATCTGCTGCTGCGCGAGCCATCTCGACGTGCTTCGGCCCAACTGCAAATTGGGAGCCCGCACGAAGTTTTTCTGGAAGCTTCCATTCTGGGCTAAAGATGAAGCCAAAGGACATGCCGCTATATGCAGTACTACGAACGAGAGAGGCGAAGCGGTCGCAACCGTTCGCGCCGAAGCCTTCCTTGAATCCTTCCACGAGTGGTTTTACATCCTCACGGTCGACTGATTCGCAGACATGCTGTATTCCGAGGGCAAGGCGCTGGACTACTCTGCGCTCAAACGGAAGTGGTGGGTCGATGCTGGGCAGACTCTCGGTTGTCTCTGGTGTTAGCGGAGACTCGATGGTAAATCCGAAGCTGCCGCGATAGGTATGCCCGAATCGGCATTTTTCCGAGTACTCAGTCGCTTCCCTGGACTGACGGCCAAAGAAGGGCTGCGGCCTGAGTTCAGTGGTTGCTGTTGCGGCGAGCAAATCCTTCATGCCGTTTACATAGTTGCGCGCACTCTCAAGTCCTATGGTGTTCTCGATGACCAAATTATCAGGAATGCGTGAACGGACAACGTCATAGCCAATAGATCGAATTGAAGCCACAATCTCATTGGATGCCCGTTCTTCAAGTTGGCTGAGTGTCTCAATCGCTCCTTTGAGGCGCCGAGCACAATCCGCTGTGCGTGTGTCCTTGGGAATGACAAGTTCGATATCGTCATACCCCGCTTCGGAGAGCAAAAATACATCCACATTGCGTTGGCCGATGGAGCGCGACTGAAAGAACTTTGCATCAGGGAATATCGAGGCCTCCGCTGCATGGGAAGGCGCAGCGATATGACCATCGGCAAGCTGCCATCCGCGCGCAGCGAGATATCGGCGCAAAAGGCCGAGGGGAACCAGATCCGCCGTATTGGAAAAATCCGGACTCATGAGGTCTGGCTTTCGCGCCTTTCCCTTTCGAGGGCAAGAAGCTGGTTGAGGCTGGCTGGGGTCAGCAACTGTTCCGACGGTATGAAGATACGCTTCTTCGTTTCGTTGTTTGTCGGCACACCGTTGATCGTATGCCAATAGCAGCAATTCCGCAGTATGGTCTCATCGCAGCTTGCGGAGTGCCACTGCTCCCGCTTTTTTGGAAGACAGAGCAAGATTAGGATGACGGAGGACTCGGCGGCGGTTCGCCCAACCAGGTCGTTGTAGGTCTTAGCTTCGAGATCGTAGACGATTCTTTTGTCTTTCAATTCCCAATTGACGGTGGCCTTCGCCTGGTAATCGAGAGGAAACCCCGTGTCAATAAAGCGGCTTCCGCGCTGCTTGACCGGGATAAAGTGGCCGTCAATTCCATAATCGTACCGGTTCGCAGAGTAATTGACTCCTGCAACCCCCGCCAAGGCGTAAATGTGAGCAAAACAAAGACTTTCTTCTGTGTGCTGTTCGGTAATCGGCACGGCCAGAGCCTCCGACTTCCCGGAATCATGTCGTCCGGTGTTCCACAGAATGCTAACACATAGCTTTCGGAAGGAGATTACCGAAAGGGAATCCCCTTGCCTGCCAGCCTTGGAAAGCGATTCCGAAGACATTATGAGGGCCGAGTGTGGGCGCAGGAGGAAAATGCCTGAAGGGAGTGCCGTAGTTGGTCCAGGATGAAATAGCGTCTTGGCATAGTTAAGAAAAAGAGGTATAGTTTTTCTTAATTGAGATGAGAGGTTAGCGCATGGAAACCATGCGGGATCAAATAGTTGCTAGAATCGAAAGGCTCGGCGAGGGGAAAGCCTTCTCGGCGAAGGACTTTCTCGACATTGCGAGCCGGACGACCATCGATGTGACCCTCGCGGAATTGAGCCGAAAGGGTACCATCCGTCGTGTTCGCCGTGGGCTCTATGATCGACCGCGCGTCAATCCCGCCCTCGGTGGAACGCTTAGCCCAGACATCGACGAAGCCGCGCGCGCAATTGCGCGACGACAACGCTGGAAGATCGTGCCGGATGGAGCATGGGCGGCTAACATGCTGGGGCTTTCGACGCAGGTGCCGTCGAAAATCATCTACCTGACCGACGGGCCGAACAATGAAGTACCGATTGGGCGGCGTAGCATTATATTCAAACACGCTCGTCCAAAGGTGCTCGCCGGGCTTGAGGGGAAGATCGCTCTCGTCGTCCAGGCATTGCGTCATCTGGGCAAAGAAAACGTTAGGACGCACGAGATGGAAGTGCTGCGGGCGGCGCTCACGCCGTCCGAGAGGAAGAAATTCGTCCGGGATGCCCGATTCGGCGTGGATTGGATTTATGAAGTTGCGAGTCGAATTGCAGAGGAGACCGCGTGAACAAAGTTGCACGAATGACGAAACGCGACCGCGCAGACTTGTTCGCCGAAACGGCGGAGAGACGGGACCTTTCCGAAGCCGTCGTTGAAAAAGACTTCTGGGTATGCTGGACACTGAAACAGTTATTTGCGATTGATGCCCTGAGAGACCGTCTGCTTTTCAAGGGCGGCACATCGTTGTCGAAAATCAATCACGCAATCAACCGCTTTTCGGAAGACATCGATCTGGCAGTGGATTACGTCGCCCTTGGCTTCACGGGCGACCGCGATCCGCGCCGGGAAGGATTGTCGAAAACCAAGCGGGCCGCAATTCTTGCGGAAATGATGGCCGCCTGTCAGCAGTACATCGGCAGTGAATTTATCGAAGTTCTTCGGGTACGCTGCGAAGAAATTCTCGGCAATGGAGAAGATTGGACTCTGGCAGTTAGCGAGCAGGACAGGAATATAGTCCGCTTTCAGTATCCGTCGGCCGCGCCGATGCTCGACTACATCAAGCCTCAGGTCATTCTGGAACTCGGCACCCATGCTGAATTTGTGCCGCGCGACCGCTTTACAGTGCGCGCTTTTGCGGCGGAAGAGTTCCCTTCCATGTTCGCCGAACCCGACGTGGCCGTGACTTCGCTTCTGGCGAAGCGCACCTTTTGGGAAAAAGCGACCATTCTCCATGCCGAGTTTCATCGACCGGCAGCGAAGGCGATGCCGGACCGTTATTCGCGCCACTATTACGATCTCGCAATGCTGGCGCAAAGCACCGTTCGCGGCGAAGCTCTGGCGGACCTTGTTCTCCTGCATCAGGTCGTACTTCATAAGCAAGCCTTCTATCCTTCTGGCTGGGCAAAATATGATCTGGCGCGGGTTGGAAGCCTGCGCCTCGTTCCAACTGATGAGCGGCGCGCAGCATTGGAACGGGATTATCGCAGCATGAGCGTGATGATTTTCGGGCAGCCGCCGCCATTCGGCGAAATCATCGAAGTCCTCGCCGCATTGGAGCAGGAGATAAACCAGAAATGAACGTGAATGAGCCACATGGGCTGGGTAGCTGATAAAGGAGCGCGCATCAGAAATGGCATCTCGTCTTCTTCGGATTCTTACCTGCACAGGCTTGAATGGAACGCTCTGCTCTTTCTATGCCAAAGTCTTTCTTGTATAAACATAGACAATCTTCGATCTCATAGGGCTGGAGCCGAAAGAATGGTTTTGGTAAAATGCCCGGATCGAAAGCATCTCCCTTGATTCCCCAAAACGCTGCCCCCTTGCGGGCTCCAGCGTGCAGGTACACAAGCTCGGGATATATGCGAAAAAATGCACTAATTCGATGGGCAATGTCGTAGACCGTGAGAGTGCCAATGCCAGGAATGCTTCCGATCCGCTCTGCAATGATGCGATGAAGCGCATCAAAGTTCTTTGCTTGTTTAAGCTGTCCCTGAATCTCTTGGAGTCTCACCTCGGCCAATTCAAGTACAGCTCCCGAAATTCGATGCTGATGGGGATGCCGCTTCCCACTTGGCAGAACGCAGAGCGCCGCCTTCTCAATTGCTTTCGCAGGGCTGCGCTGGATCTCATAGAAGCGCATCTCATCCCGGGCGTTAGCTCTGTGCTCTCGGATGTAATCAGCAACGATTTCGCTCACAGTCATAAACATCCTCTCCGCGATGGTTCGCATTGGCCAACAGCACATTTCGCATTGCCCGGTCCAGCTTGACGAGCCAGAAGACGGCAACATCATAGCAGTTGACTGCCTGATTACGTCTGCCATAGTGCTCGCTCAAATTGTATTGCCTTAGCATTGCCCTGTGCGTTACATTTGCATTACCCCATACTGGAGGCATTATGCCGCGTCTCAAGGGAGAGACATTGTCCATTCGGACCTCACCAGACGTAAAGGAACTGCTGCGCCTGGCAGCACGCCGGGAACATCGGTCGGTAGCTTCAATGGTAGAGGTCCTAGTTCTTGAATACGCACGCAAACATGACCTTCAAGCAGGAAAGACGCCGGAGAAGTCCGAGGCCGAAACAGCTTGAACTGAAACAGGGAGGATGGTTTTGGGCAAGCGCCAGCTGACCGAACGCGACATCTGCACGAAGTTCATCACACCGGCTTTGGAAAAAGCAGGATGGGACATCTCTACCCAAATCCGGGAGGAATACCCCCTCACCAAAGGGCGCATCATCGTGCGCGGCAAGCTCACGACCCGCGCTCGTCATAAGCGCGCAGACTATGTCCTGTTTCTGAAGCCCAACTTGCCAATCGCGGTGATCGAGGCCAAGGACAACACGCACACCGTAGGCGATGGAATGCAGCAAGCGCTTGGGTACGCTGAACTCCTCGATGTGCCGTTTGCCTTCAGCACGAATGGGGATGGGTTCCTCTTCCACAATAAGCTCACTGCCGACGGGGTCATAGAGCGCGAGCTTTCGCTTGATGAATTTCCCGGTGCCGATGCGCTCTGGAAATGCTGGGCTGAACGGAAGGGTCTTACCGACAAGCAGAGCGAACTCGTCACACAGGACTACTACAGCGATGGCACCGACAAAACGCCTCGCTACTATCAGGTACTCGCCATCAATAAAACTGTTGAGGCCGTCGCCAAAGGCGAGAATCGCATTCTCTTGGTCATGGCCACCGGGACCGGCAAAACGTACACGGCATTCCAGATCATTTGGAGACTTTGGAAGTCGCGCACCAAGAAGCGCATCCTTTTCCTTGCTGATCGGAACATCCTCGTCGATCAGACAATGACGAACGATTTCAAGCCCTTTGGATCGGCCATGACCAAGATCCAAAAGCGTCAGGCCAACAAGTCGTATGAAATCTATCTTTCCCTCTATCAAGCCGTCAGCGGTGTGGAAGAAGAGCGAAACATCTACAAGCAGTTTAGCCGTGACTTCTTTGACCTTATTGTCGTGGATGAGTGCCACAGGGGGAGTGCTGCCGCTGATTCGGCGTGGCGTGAGATTCTTGACTACTTCGGTTCGGCGACACAGATCGGGCTAACCGCGACACCGAAAGAGACAAAGGAAGTTTCCAACATCGACTATTTCGGCGAGCCCCTCTATTCCTATTCACTACGCCAAGGTATCAATGATGGCTTCCTTGCCCCGTACAAGGTTGTGCGAATCGATCTGGACAAAGACCTTACCGGATGGCGTCCGAACCGCGGCATGGTCGATAAACACGGAATCGAAATCGAAGATCGGATTTACAACCTTCGAGATTTTGACCGCAATCTTGTTTTGGAGAAGCGGACAGAGTTGGTAGCCAGGAAGATATCGGAATTTCTGAAACAGACAAATCGCTTCGACAAGACCATTGTCTTCTGCGACAACATTGACCATGCTGAGCGGATGCGCCAAGCCCTCGCCAATGAGAACGCCGATCTGGTTGCTCAAAATGACAAGTACATCATGCGCATTACTGGGGACAACGAGGAAGGCAAGCTTGAGCTCGACAACTTCATTTTTCCAGAGAGTAAGTATCCGGTAATCGCCACGACTTCCAAATTGATGACCACCGGCGTGGATGCCCAGACCTGCAAACTCATTGTTCTCGATCAACGTATTCACTCGATGACGGAGTTTAAGCAGACCATTGGCCGGGGCACACGGATCAACGAAGACTACGGCAAGTACTACTTCACGATTATGGATTTCAAGCGCGCGACAGAACTCTTCGCCGATCCCGCGTTTGATGGGGACCCTGTACAGATTTACGAACCACAAGGAGATGCTTCGCCTGTACCTCCCGATACTCCAGAGGACGTGGCATCAGATGAGAGCGTGGAACAGTCTGACCTCTCCGGTGCTGAGAATGAAATAACGTGGACTGACGGGCAGGGGCCTTCCGACTTTGAGGAGACCGGAAGACCTCATCGCTATGTTGTCGGGAATGTTCCCGTCGAGGTGCTCGCCGAGCGTGTCCAGTATTTCGACGCGAATGGCAAGCTGATTACCGAGTCCCTCAAGGAATACACGCGCAAAACCATAGCCAAAGAGTTCGCCTCGCTGAATGATTTTCTCCGTCAGTGGAATCAGGTGGACAAGAAGAACACAATTATTCAGGAACTCGCCGATCAGGGCGTTTTCTTCGAGGCTCTCTCTGAAGAGGTATCCAAGAAGTCCGGCAAGGTGTTCGACCCTTTTGATCTTCTCTGCCATGTTGCCTGGGATCAACCGCCTCTCACGCGACAGGAGCGAGCCGAGCAGGTCAAGAAGCGCAAT
>Ga0302275_10002649_pt1 | contig 18722 bp, 15 predicted proteins | sample III_Bog_N2_2_FD_200229 | JGI IMG/M metagenome (GOLD analysis project Ga0302275, IMG submission 200229) | Peat permafrost microbial communities from Stordalen Mire near Abisko, Sweden - III_Bog_N2_2 | ecosystem: Environmental > Terrestrial > Soil > Wetlands > Peat | place: Sweden: Abisko...
CTGCTTGTGATCGCATTCGCGACAGCGACAGCCGCAGCGCAACAAGCTGGCGCCGCACCCTCCGGAGCGCAGCCGCCCGTAGCTTATAGTTCGGTCAACGAACTGAACGGAATCTTGACGCAAGTCAAGCAGACGGCGCAGAACATCCAAACCGATCTTGGAAAAGTTCGCATCGAAAAGTGGAAAACGGATGCCAACACTAAGAAGCAGGCGCTCTCTGACACCGACTCCATTCAGCGCAACCTGCAGACGACGCTTCCCGAAACAATAGCCCAGTTGAACAACTCTCCAGAGGACGTGGGCATCAGTTTCAAACTCTACCGAAATCTCGACGCCCTCTATGATGTCTTCGGATCGGTCGCCGAATTGGCTGGAGCGTTTGGATCGAAAGATGAAGCGCAGAGTCTAGGCAATGATCTGAATGAACTGCAATCCTCGAGGCGCGCATTTGGAGAGCGCATGCAAAAGCTCTCGTCCAGCAAGGAAGATGAGTTAACGCGGCTGCGCTCCCAGGTCAAAACTCTGTCGGCTGCCCCTCCTCCGCCGCCGAAAAAGATTGTTGTCGACGATACGGAACCGGTCAAGAAGCCGGTTAAGAAAAAAGCGCCGGGGAAGCCGAAGACCCCGGCGACAACGGCGCCTGCAGCCACTCCGCCTGCGGGCAGCTGATACTTAAAGTCAGAGGGGCTTGGTGCCTCGTTCGCGCTGGAGGCATCCACTTTTGTGCTACTTTCCCCTCCCCGCGAAATGCGGTAGCGTAGTAGCCAATTGGGCGTCGTCGCAACGAGGCACTCCACTTGTCTGAGACAACCGCAACTTTGTCCGCGGGAGACGTAATCGGCAATTACAAAATCCTCGGCCTGGCCGGAGCCGGTGGGATGGGAGTAGTTTATCGCGCGCTCGATTTGAAGCTGGAACGTACGGTCGCGCTGAAATTTTTACCCGACCATTTAATCTCGAGCCCTGAAGACAAGGACCGCTTCCTGCGCGAAGCACGATTCGCCTCGTCCCTCGACCATCCTAATATCGGTGTCATTCACGGCCTGGAAGAAACTCCCACCGGACGCACGTTCATTGTCATGGCCTACTATTCTGGCGAGACTCTGGCCCACAAGATGCGTCGCGGACCGATCCCGTTGTTGGAGGCCATCGACATCGCCATACAGATGGGCGAAGGCCTCGCCGCCGCGCACGCCGCGACCGTGGTTCATCGCGACATCAAGCCGTCGAATGCGATCCTCACGCAAGCTGGCGTCACCAAAATTGTGGATTTCGGACTGGCGCGGCTGGCTTCCACCGGGAGCACGCAGAGCGTCAGCACAGCGGGAACGATCGGCTACATGTCGCCAGAGCAAACTGTCGGCAAATTTGTCGACCAGAGGACCGACATATGGTCACTGGGGATCGTGCTCACCGAGATGGTCACCGGCAAGAATCCCTTCCAGCGCGATACGCCCGCGACCACCATTTACGCCATCCTCAACGATCCACCGCTGCCCATGGAGGCTTTGCCGCTCGATCTGCTGCGCGTCATCTATCGCTCGCTCTCGAAAGAGCCGGCAACCCGATACCAGAACTGCCGCGAGATGGTCGACGAGTTGAAGGAAGTTCGGGCGCGCGTGCACGCGCAGCTCGTAGCGACTGGCGGCTCGACCGCGAGTTCGGGAGGCACGGCATCTCGTCCGATATCGCGCCCCAGTTCTCGACCGCCCTCGCGTCCTTCCACCTTGACGGCCTCCGATTTGATAAAGCAGATTGAACAAGCTTCGCGTCCGGTCTGGGGCAACGCTCCGGCGCCAAGCCATTCGCCATGGGTGCGTTGGATCGTGGGCGTCAGCCTAGTCGTAGTCGTGCTAGCGGGCCTCTCCTTCGTTCCCGACGTCCGCGAGCGCTTGTCGGGATGGATTGGTCATACGGAAGAGCATATTGCCGTGCTGCCTTTCGAAAATGTGGGAGGCGAATCGGCAGCCACCGGCTCGGCTCCCAACGTGGCCGATAACGCCGCCGCGAACCAAGCCGTTTTCGACGGGCTGATGGATAGCCTCACCAGCAAACTCACCAACCTGGAAGGCGGGGATCAGGCGAGCAAGCAGTCGCTGTGGGTCGTCCCCGCGAGCGAAGTGCGTCGCCGTAAGATTACGGATCCCGCCTCCGCACTCCGAGATCTGGGCGCCACAGTCGTTGTCGAAGGCACTCTGCAACGCAACGGTCAGGCGATCCACATGACGGTGAACCTGGTGAACACCAAAACCATGCGGCAGATCGGATCGATTCCCCTGGATGATCAGGCAGGAGACTTTTCGACTCTGGAAGATGAGGCCGTTACACGCCTGGCCAAGTTGCTGCACGTGGACGTGACCACCGAGATGCTTCGCGCTACCGGCGGCGCGGCAAACGCGGGAGCGTACGAACTTTATCTGAAGGCGCTCGGCTATACGCAGCGTTACGACAAGCCGGGAAATCTCGATCTGGCGATTGCGGCGCTCAATGACGCGGTAAAGACCGATCCGCGATTTGCGCTCGGGTTCGCACAACTAGGGGAGGCGTACCGGCTGAAATACCAACTGGACAAGGATACGAAGTGGATCGATCAGGCTTTGGACGACTGCCAGAAGGCACAGCAACTGGATGATCGCTTGCCCGTCGTATTCGTGACACTGGGACACATCCACCTTAATACGGGAAAGTACGATCTGGCATTACAGGAATATCAGCGTGCGCTCCAACTCGATCCGCGGAACGCGGATGCGGTAATGGGCTTAGCTATGTCCTACGACAGCGCTGGGCGCAGCGCGGACTCCGAAGCGCAATATCGGAAAGCAATCGCTTTGCGCCCCGATTCGTGGGAGGGGTACAACCATTACGGCAGCTTTCTGGACGACAACCAGCGCTACGAGGAGGCGATTGCCCAGTACCGTCACGCCATTGATCTGACTCCAGACAATTCCCCTCTTTATTCCAATCTGGGATCGGTCTACATCGACATCGGCGATCCCAAGCGATACCCGGAGGCTGAGCGATGGCTGCAGAAATCGATTGCGCTGGAACCGAACTACCCCGCCTATACCAACCTTGGGTATCTTTACATTCAAGAGCGGAAATATGCAGAAGCTGCCAATGCCGTCGAGAAAGCCTTGCAAATCAATGACAAGGATTACCTTACATGGGGTAATCTGGCGATCGCTTACGCAGGTCTGGATGAAAAAGAAAAGGCGAGCCAAGCGCACGATCACGAAATCGCATTACTCGAAAAGGCTGCGTTACTAACGCCCCGAGACGCTATCGTGCAGTCTACTTTGGGACTGCTCTACGCTCAGAAAAAGTTGCGCGAGAGGGCCATTTCGCGCATACAATCGGCTCTCGCGCTTTCGCCCGACGATCCTCAAGTTCTGGAAGCGGCGGGTCAAGCATACGAAGACATGGGTGATCGTAGTCAGGCGTTACAGTTCATCGAAAAAAGCCTGCAAAAAGGTTATTCCCTCGCAGCCCTGAAAAACATTCCGGACCTGCACGAGTTGATGTCCGATCCAGCTTTTCGGGCCGCTGGAAAGTAAAACGCGCTTAGTGGGTCAATCCTTTGGAAAACCGCGAGTAGTTTGTCGATCCCAAGTAATGCCCGGTCACTTTAAAGAACATTTGTTGCACGTTCTCTAGCGAATCGAAATTCAGAAAAAGGAGACAGCCATGACAGCAGCCCGCCACATTCCAATCACCGATACCGTTTATACCATCGATATTGATTCAACCTTCACTGCCTCGCCGAAAGGTCTGATCGTGCAACAGGGCGACGCCGTTAATTTCCAGAATAACTCGGGAAGCACCGTTACAATTGAATTTCTACCGAATCCCCCAGGACAATCTGTATCTGGGAACATAACGATCCCAAACGGCAGCGGTGCCGGGTTTACCGCACCTAACTACAATGCCGCTGCAAATTATGACATTTATGTGGGAACAACCAAAGAAAGTGGTCCATATGCCATTCAGGTGGGAACCGGCCCTTTCTATATACAGCTTTATGACACCTCAGCGGGCATCATCACGAATCCCAGCCCGATCGTCATTCCGGTCGGCGGCTATTTGGAGATGATCTCCAGCGACCTCAACTACAACGTGAGTAACTGGACGCCGGCCGATCCCTTCTCACCGCCTCTTACCAGCGTTCAAGTGGGAGCCCCCAACAACAGCCCGCACCAGGAAAACACCGGCGACGGTTTGGATTACACCTACAAACTGACCAAGGCTACTCCGGGAGGGACCACTGGCAACGGCGGTGGAACAGTTAAGGTGAAAAGCGCTTAAGACATTTTCATGGCGCAAGAGACAAGAGCCGCCGCGACCCTCCCTAATCGCGGCGGCGTGAGTTACTTCGGTTTCCAAATTTGCTGCGATCCCCAACCACCTAAACCCTTCTGTGGGAACTCCCTACCCCCCGCCGGAGTCTAACCAACATAAGCGGCGAAGTTCTGGTTTTCCCTCGGGTTAGACGGTAAAACTTAGGCTTCCGCTTGCACATAACTCGTCGTATTATAAAGGGGAACGCCTGCATGGCAGGAGCCATCACGTTGAGTGATCTAGCCAGCGCAATCGGGGTCCGTACGGCGGAATCTGCTGTAATTGCAGAACTTAAGGCTGGCTCCGAAGAAGCATATTCCTGGCTTATCGGCGAGTTCCACCAGCCCATCTACGGGTTGGTCTACCGGATTATCAATGATCCGGCCGACGCTGCCGACACTACTCAGGACGTATTTCTCAAGGTTTTTCGCGGAATGAAACACTTCCACGGCGAATCCAGTTTGAAGACGTGGATTTATCGCATAGCGCTCCACGAAGCGGCCAATCGCCGACGCTGGTGGTTCCGTCATAAAGCGCAGGAAACGCCGATCGACCCTATTTCGACCGGAGATTGCGAATTCACGGGCGAAGAGCGGCTGGTCGACCCTGGCGAATCTCCGTTTGAAAAGTTTGCCCACGCCGAGGTGCGTGCGGCGGTAGACCAGGCGCTGCGGCAGGTTCCGGAACCTTACAGGACTGCATTAATTCTGCGTGACCTGGAAGAGATGTCGTACGAGCAGATCGCTGAGGTCTTGCAGATTTCGTTGGGCACGGTGAAATCCCGCATCACGCGGGGACGCGATGCGCTGCGTAAGAAGCTGGCTGCCTATGTTCGGGAAGTTGGTTCTGAAATGGGGCTGGCTGAACCCGCGGACACGAGTGTAAGACGGCAGAACGGCTCAAGCAAAATCGTAAAAGAGGGTTCGAGTGGTGGTAGAGAGGCTGAGGTGGCGTCATGAAATACGCTGAGATGGACTGCAAGCGTATCAAGCAGTTGTTCTCGCCGTATATCGACGGCCGCGTGAGTGGAGCAGAGATGCACGCCCTTACGCGCCATATTGAAGAGTGTTCCAATTGCCAGTGGGAGTACGCTGCAATGCAACGTACACAGCAGTTGCTGTCGGGCTTGGGTCCGAAGAAAGCTCCAGTGGACCTGGCTTTGAAGCTGCGGCTCGCGATTTCACGCGAAGCATCGCAAAAGCGGCGCCCGCGCTTCGAAGGCATACTGGTCCGGCTGCAAAATGAATTGAATGTCGTGATGGTTCCGGCGACGGCGGGGTTGGTAAGCGCGATTTTGTTCTTTGGGCTGCTCTTGGGCTTTTTTGCTCTGCCCGCTGAACTGCGGGCAAGCAGTGGAGATGTTCCGTTGACGCTCTACACGGGTCCACAACTGCAGCAGTCGGCGTTCGGCACATCGCTCGGCAACGTGGGCGACGATGCGTTGGTGATTGAAGCGTATGTCGATGCCAACGGACGGGTGGACGATTATCGAATCCTATCTAAGCCTGACGAGGCTAAGGATGTTTTGCCGGAGTTGAAGAACCTGCTGATTTTTACCACCTTCCGTCCGGCCCTTTCTATGGGACGGCCGACCACGGGAACCGCAGTCCTGTCGTTCTCGAAGATCAGCGTTAAGGGGTAAGGCGTTATCCCAGCTCGAAGATGGGATGACCCTTAGCCGGGCCGCGGCTGATTCGTGAGCGCTTTTCGGGTCTGCGAGCCCTTTCTGGGTTTGACCGCTAATTAGCTAGTTCGTACACTACTCCTTAGCTCATTTGTCTATGCTCGGGATCCGAAGCTTTTTTCTGTCACAATTCGCTGTTCTAGTTTTCGCTGTAGCCTTGGTAACGATCTTCTCTCCTCCGGCGGGGGCGCAGAACGCTCCCAATGTTTCTCTGGAAACCAGCGAGACGCTATTCACGGTATTAACCGCAATTAACACCTGCGGCTACGACCAGGAATTGAATATTTCCGATCCGCTGCGTTCCCAGATTCGACTGGAAGTAGGTAGAGCAGTAGAAAATACCGCTGGAGCCCATGATGTAATCGCGCCGATGTGCCTGTTTTATCGGCAGCACCAGGCATCGCAGCCCGCGCGTGACCTCTCGCAATATGTTTCGCTGGCGCTCTATTTGGAGGAAGCTCCGACCTTCACTTTGAAAGTCAAGGCGGCGGAATTGCCGCCCGACGCCGCGGTCGTCGCCGACTTCGTCCCATTGATGCTGAACTTCTACCAAAAATTAGCCTTGCACGCGATTTGGCAGCGCCATGCGGCCCGCTACACAGAGCTAACCGACATCTATCATGTGCCGCTCGCGAAGATGACCTTCGACACGGAAATATATTTAAAGATGCCGTCGTCCGGATACCTTGGCCGGCAATTTACCGTCTATCTGGACGCGATGGGCGCTCCGGGACAGACGAATGCCCGGCAATACGCGTCGGACTACTATGTGGTGATTTCGCCGACATCGAGCACCGCAATCAAGATGCAGCAGATTCAGCATACCTATCTGCATTATCTTCTCGACCCCTTGGCCATGAAGAATGGCGGGGCATTCGTACGCTTGCAACCGTTGCTGGAAGAAGTGAAGAACGCCCCCATGGACGAGGCGTTCAAGAGCAACATCTCTTTGCTTGTGACTGAGTGCTTGATCCGAGCCATCGAAGTGCGTCTGTTACCGGGAAAGACTCCAGAAACGGACCGGGCAAAAGAACTGGACGATGACGACAAGGAAGGATACGTTTTAACGCGGTACTTCTACGACGCATTGGGCAGATTTGAGAAAGATCCGGCAGGGATGCGTAACGACTACACTGACATGCTGGGCTCGATCGATGTGGGCAAGGAACGCAAGCGCGCGTCGTATATTCAGTTTGCGAGCGAGGCGGCGCCCGAACTGCTGCACCTGGCGGGGCATCCGGACGAGCATTTGTTGTTAAATGCGGAGCGGCGGTTGGCCGCGGGCGATCCGGAAACGGCGCAAAAACTCGCGCAAAAGGCCCTCGACGAGCAGGAGGAAGACTCCGGCCGTGCGCTCTTTATCCTGGCGGAAGTTGCGACCGTAAACCGGGACATGGATGGGGCGCGAAAATATTTTGAGCAGGCATTGCAGACCGCGCACGAGCCTAAAGTGATCGCCTGGTCGCATATCTATCTGGGCCGCATCTTCGACTTACGGGAAGATCGATTCTCGGCGCTCGATCAATATCGCGCAGCCCTGAACGTGGATGGCGGAACGCCTCCGGAGGCGAAGCTGGCGGCACAAAAAGGAATTGAGCAGCCGTACGAGCCTCCGGTGCCTAAGCAACCGGAGCAATGAACGGCTTGTGTAAGAATCGGTAAACCGAAGGCGGTTGCCGCTTGCTCAAAGAGATTTAGATTCGAAAATTTGCATTCTGGGAGACAGCATGAAAAAAGCAGCCCTTCTAGGAATAGGTCTTATGAGTTTCGCTGTTTGGGCGAGTGCTCAAACAAGCGGACAACCCGCGCAGACAACGACGCCCGCTGCGGGTCAGACGGCGCCAGCAACGGGTGCGACGCCAGGCGCGCCGGCAGCAAAGCGTCCGCCGCAAGCGAAGACACAGCCTGAATTTGACGCCTATAAACTGGCAGTCGCCAATACCGACCCAGCCGCGCTCGAGAAAGCAACGGACGATTTTGCCACGAAGTTTCCGGACAGCGAGCTCCGCATCCTGCTCTACAAGAACGCGATGCGCGCCTACCAGACGGCCAATAACGCCGAGAAGACGGAGGCCATGGGGCGGAAGGTGCTGAGTTTTGATGCTGACGATCCGGAGGCTCTGGTGACGGTTGCAGAAGTTATTGCTGAACGAACGCACGATTCGGATATCGACAAAGATCAGCGTTATAGCGAAGCCATTGGAATGGCGCAGAAAGCCACGACTACTGTAGATACCGATGTGCAGGTCCCTGCGGGCACTCCCCAGGACAAGATCGATGCCTACAAATCGCTGCTGCGTTCGAATGCTTACTCGATTCTGGGCACAATTCAATTCAAGAAGGACGATTACGCCGCGGCTCAGGAAAATCTGCAGAAGTCGATTGACGCGTACCCCAGCCAACCGGATCCAGTAGTCGTTCTGCGGCTCGCGCTGACCCTCGACAAAGAGCAGAAATATCCGGAGGCGTTGAAACTGGCAAACCGCGCCGTCGAGTTGACGCAAGACAACACCGCGATTGGAACTCCAGCGCGCCGGGAGCGGGACCGTTTGCAGCAGCTTACCGGCGCCGCCGCCCCAGCGCAGCCCGCGACCCCGCCCAAGAATTAGTCGCAAGAAAAGGAAGAGACGACGTTCGGCTCGTCTCTTCCCGCATCCAGGTCGAATACCGGATTGCGCTTCTGCAACAGTTCTTTCACGCGAAAAAAAGTCGCGGTCATAAAATTAAATTCACGGTCATCAAATTCAAGATCATCAAATTCAATATCTTCAAATTCAAGATGATCGAATTCAAGATCATCGAATTCACGTCAATAATTCAGGCTCTATGAAGTCTCGCGAAATCATGGCGCTGGAAGAGGTGTTGGGATACCACTTCCAACGCCGCGAGTTACTGGAGCAGGCTCTCACCCATAGCTCGCAAGCGCGCGAACTGGATGCGCTGGGGGCGGCGTCCTCCGCACCGCCAACCCCGCCTGCGGGCGACAACGAAATGTTGGAGTTTCTGGGAGACGCAGTACTTGGCCTGGCCACCAGCGAAACTTTGTTTCAACGCTTCCCTTCTTTTCAGGAAGGACAGCTTTCGAAGTTGCGCGCACACCTGGTGGGCCAGAGGCACCTACTTAGAGTTGCCGAGCGCTACGAGATTGGCCACTACATGCGGCTGGGGCGCGGCGAGGAAAAAAGCGGGGGCCGCAACAAGTCGAGCCTGCAAGTCGATGCTCTCGAAGCCATTCTAGCAGCGCTTTATCTCGATGGCGGATGGACGGTGGCGCGAGACTTTATCGTCCGCGTCATCGTGGAACCAGAACTGGCGAATATGAATCTCGATACCAATATTCTACCGGTGATGGATTTCAAATCAACGTTACAGGAAACTCTGCAAGCCCGAGGAGGTCCGCAGCCCGTTTACGTTCTGGCCAAGGAAGAAGGACCAGAGCACAAGAAGATCTTCACGGTTGAAGTCAAGCTTTCTGGGCCCGAACTGGGGGAATTCGTTGGACGGGCTCAGGGCGCAACGAAGAAGCGAGCAGAACAGGAAGCCGCGCGCCAGGTCTTGGAGTATCTGGCGGGTCCGCCGGGCGCATCCTAATTAGAATAAAAAAGTAATCGGGTTGTTTAGGCGGGTAATGAGACCGACGCGACATTGTGGACCAGCGCGTAACGAACAGAAATTTTGAGATATCAGAATGTCGTTGAGTAAGCAGATTGCCGATGGAGACTGGCCCGCGACCGTACAATCTGTTGCAGCGACGATCGTGATCGCCGTGTTCGTGGTCACGTTTCTGGTTCAGGCTTTTACCATTCCTTCGGAATCCATGGAGCAGACGCTGCTTACGGGTGACTACCTGCTGGTCGACAAATTCTGTTACGGCGGCAACGTGGGGTGGAATCGCCTGCTACCCTACCGCAAAGTACGGCATGGCGACATCATCGTGTTCCATTATCCTGTAAACCCGGCACAGGACTTCGTAAAACGCGTGGTCGCGGTGCCGGGAGACCGGCTACGGCTCATTAACAAGCGCGTTTATGTGAACGGAGCTCTCGTGCAGGAACCCTACGTCCAGTACATCGCGGCTCTGCGCAATTTTTATCGCGACGACTTTCCGCAGACGAGTTCACCGGATTATGGGGTCGATGCCAAGTGGTGGAAGGAGATGCCGAAACTGGTCGAAGATCACCAGTTGATCATTCCAGAAGGCCAATATTTTGTTCTCGGAGACAATCGCGATGACAGCCAGGACAGCCGGTATTGGGGATTCGTTCCGCGCGAGAATATCTTGGGACGACCACTCCTAATCTACTGGTCGTCGGGCGGTTCGAACAACGATCTCACCGGATCGCCAAGCATCGGCGACAGGCTTTATCATCTAGCGTACGCGATGACGCACTTATTTCAGGCGACGCGGTGGGAACGAACCTTCCGGCTGGTACGCTAGGGGAGCGGAAATTTTTTAAACATGGAAAACGATCTTGCCTAAAAACGTAGCGAGCCCCACGAAAAATGCGACGACGCCGGTGGTAGAACCGATTGTCGACGAAAAGCCCCGCGAAACTACCGTCGAATTTCTGGCGTCGCTGGCGAGCGTGCTGGTCACGGGTCTGTTCATCATCACCTTCGTTCTACAGGCTTTCGAAATTCCCTCCAGTTCTATGGAAGACACTCTGCTGATCGGGGATCACGTCTTCGTGAACCGCGAGCAGTTCGCGCCGCCCACCCACTGGATGGGGCCGCTGCTGCCCTATCGTGATATCCACCGGCAAGATATCGTTGTCTTTCTTTCTCCCGAAGAACAAGGCCTGTTTGTGGTGAAGAGGATTATCGGAGTTCCCGGCGATCGCATTCATCTGCGCGACGGCTCCGTCTACCGCAATGGCGAGAAACTGGTTGAGCCTTACGCCATACACAAAGACTCAGATCCGGAGCGTTACAACCTCTACACCGAATATAGGGATAACTTCCCGGCCGTTGTGCCTTCGGACGCGGACGGCGTGCGCAATGAGAAATGGCAGCAGGAACTACCTACCCACATAGAAGGTGGAGATATCGTCGTGCCTCCGGACAGCTACTTCGCCATGGGCGACAACCGCGACGTCAGCTACGACAGCCGCTACTGGGGTTTCATTCCGCGCAAGAACGTGATTGGGCGGCCAATGTTTATCTACTGGTCGTTCACGACTCCGCCCGACCAGTACCAGATGCAAAGCGCTAGCGACCGTCTCTCGTGGATTGCCCACATCATCCTCCACTTCTTTGGTGACACACGTTGGTCCCGAACTCTGAAGCTGGTGAAGTAAACGGGTCATTGCTCCACGAACATTACTCAACGAACCTTGGTCAACGAACGTTGCTCCAACGAACCTCGGACAAATGCCAAACGCGCCTCAAAAATCAGACGAAGCTCCCGTAGGCGAGAAACCGCGCGAGACGACGGTGGAGTTCGTGGCGTCGCTCGCGGAATTGCTGGTGATCGTCCTTTTCATCATGACGTTTGTCGTGCAGAATTTTGAGATTCCCTCCAGTTCGATGGAAGACGAGATGCTCATCGGAGACCACGTATTTGTGAATCGCGAGCAATTCGCTCCGGCGGCACACTGGTTAGGTCCGCTGATGCCTTATCGCGACCCCCGGCGCGGGGACATCGTCGTTTTTATCTCTCCCGAAGAAAAAGGTCTATTCGTCGTGAAGCGGGTCATCGGTGTGCCTGGCGATCGTATTCATCTGCGTGACGGGGCGGTGTATCGCAATGGCGTAAAGCTGGACGAACCGTACGTCGAACACAAGTTCGGCAACTACGATCCCTATCGCGATAATTTTCCTGCAGTGCGTCCCGCGGAGGTCTATGGCGTGACCAGCGAAGACTGGCAGAACACAATGTCGTCCTATGTCCAGGGCAACGATATCGTGGTGCCAGCCAACAGTTATTTTGGGATGGGCGACAACCGCGACGTCAGCAAAGACAGCCGCTACTGGGGTTTCATCCCGCGGCAAAACGTGATCGGTCGTCCTCTATTCGTCTACTGGTCGTTCGTTACGCCGCCCGACCAGTACATGGTGCGCGACCTGGGTGCTCGCATAGCGTTCATGGCGCACATCGTGCTTCATTTCTTCGACGAAACACGCTGGAAGCGAACTTTGCGGATCGTGAAGTGAAGTTCCTCCGGTCGAAACGCGGGTTGGCAGTGATTGCCGCTCTCTTCCTGATCCTTTTCCTGTGGCGCCCGGGAATCTACCGGCTCCGGAACCGGATCGCTGGCTCGATCGGGAATGCACTGGGCCGGAAAGTAACTATCAATAATGTGCGCTTGCGTCTTTTGCCGCGCCCGGGCTTTGATATCGAGGATCTCGTCATTTACGACGATCCGGCATTCAGCGCCGAGCCCATGGTCCGTGCGCAGGAAGTGACCGCGGCGATCCGCCTCCGTTCTCTCCTGCGGGGACGGTTGGAGATTGCCAACCTGAGCGCCACCGAACCCAGCATCAATCTGGTGCGCAATAACGAAGGCCGCTGGAACCTGGCGAGCCTGTTGGCGCGAAACGCGCAGATTCCCGTTGCCCCTACCGCGAAGTCTGGTTCGGAGCGACGTCCCGCATTCCCCTATCTTGAGGCAAGCAGCGCTCGCATCAATTTCAAGATTGGACAGACGAAGAAGTCCTATGCGCTGACGGATGCCGAAGTCGCACTCTGGCAGGATTCGGAGAATTCATGGGGAGCGCGTCTGAAAGCCGATCCCGTGCGCACCGATTTCAATCTCACCGATACTGGAGTGATCCAGATTGACGCAATCTGGCAACGAGCCGCTAGCCTCCAGACTACCCCTGTACAAATCGCGGTGCAGTGGCAAAAAGGACAACTCGGACAGGTCACGAAATTGTTGAGTGGGAAAGATCGTGGGTGGCGCGGCGGCCTGACTTTTTATGCGAAACTATCGGGCACGCCGGAAGCCCTCCAGATCGACAGTCAGGCAGTCGTCGACAACTTCCATCGCTACGATATTGCGGACCGCGAGAACCTTCGACTGGCCGCCAGTTGCACCGGGCAATACAGCACTTCGACCGCATCGATTTCTGACTTGTCCTGCGCCTCGCCGGTGAGCGACGGAACACTGCGGTTACACGGAACGCTCGCCTCCATAACAGCTCCACCGCAGTACGATCTGACATTCCAAGCGAAACAGGTGCCCCTGGCTGGAATGATTCGATTGCTGCGACAGTCAAAGAAGCAGATCCCCAGCGATCTCTCGGCCACGGGATTGCTCAATGCGGAATTTCACGTCGCTAGCGTGACAACGACTCGGTCGGAACAAGGGCGGCGGCACGAAACGATCCTGCAACCTCTCCTCCAATGGACCGGCAACGGCTCAGCGACCGATGTGCGACTCTCCTCAAATGGTGGAAAAGACGAAGTTGCTTTCGGCACGATTGCACTCGGTTTGGCGTCAGGGGGCGCTCCGGGCAACAGCGGGGCAGCGTCCGAAGCTTCGAGTCACGCGGCAGCACAAGCGCAAAACAACGATTTGGAGCCCTCTACACCTCATTTGCGGATTGGACCCACAACTCTGGCGATCGGTGGCACTGCTCCGGTGAATGCTGGAGGGTGGATATCGAGTTCTGGGTACCGATTTTTCTTACGCGGAGATATGAAACTGCAAGACCTCTTTCGCCTGGAGAATGTGCTGGCTTTGCCATTTGCGCGTCCGGCTGCCGACGGCGCCGCGAAATTGGATATTAGCGTTTCCGGAATGTGGATGGAATTTGCCCCTCCTACCTCGCTGGGAAGCGCACAACTCCGCAACGTACGCGCCGAGACGCATGGACTCTCGACGCCAATCGAGATTGCTTCGGCAACCGTATCCCTCATTCCGGAAGCAGTGCAATTGCAGAAGATCGTAGCCCGCACTGGCGGCACACACTGGACCGGAACCGTGACTGCGCCCCGTCAATGCGCACCGGCGGGAATCGATCCAAACTGCGCGTTTCAGTTCGATTTAACAGCCGACCAGTTTTCTACCGGGGATCTGGCCGGGTGGTTCACTCCGCATGCCGCGCAACGGCCGTGGTATCGCATCCTGACTTCGGAAGCCTCGCCGGGAGAAACCCCGCTTCTTGGGATTCGAGCAACCGGCACGTTGCGCGTGGGAAGGTTTGCGCTTAAAAAACTTTCCGTCACTCAGCTTGCAACCCATGTCGGAACAGATCGAGGTAAGATCACGCTCACCGATCTTCACGCGCAACTTCTGCAGGGCACGCATCAAGGAAACTGGACGGTGGATGTATCGAGCCGCGACGCGATCAGCACCTCGGCCGATCCAAGTATACATTACGCGGGAACCGGCGTTTTGCGCGGCATTTCATTGGGACAATTGGGCACGCTGATGGGCAACTCCTGGATTGAAGGCACGGCTGATGGCACCTTTAACTTGAACGGCTCCGCGAATTCTCTCTCTGAAGTACCAGCGCGTTCTGACGGCAAGATGCAATTCGCGATGCGAACCGGAAGCCTCCCGCACCTGAAATTTCCGGACGCGGCGAACCCTTTGCTTGTCCAACGTTTTAACGGATACCTACTTTTGAAAAAAGGTGTGTGGGAACTGGCCGGTGGCAAACTGCAGACGCAGGCTACGACTTATCAAGTCAACGGGACCGCGTCGGCTGAAGGCCAACTTAATTTCTCCATAAAGCACGGTAACGAAGAATCATGGGCACTCATTGGTACGATTTCAGCACCGCGCCTCGAACGACGAGAAGAAGCGGGTCCGTCAGAAGCGAATGGCGAGACTGCCAAACCGTAAAACGAGGTGTTTACGGTTCGTATCCGGCACCGCGCAATACTTTCCCCGGCAATGCTCCGGTCATCTTTCCGTTTTCGATCACCAGGGTTCCGTTGACCAGCACATCTTCCATGCCTTTTGACAGACGATTGGGATCGTCGTACGTCGCAACGTCGGTCACGGTCTCTGGATCGAAAATGACTATGTCAGCCCACATACCTTGTTTCAGCACGCCACGATCGGTCAATCGCATCCGTTGAGCGGGTAACGCCGAGAATTTCCGAATCGCATCTTCGAGCGTTAACTTTTTTTCTTCACGCACATACTTTCGCAGAATGCGGGGGAACGTCCCGTAGGCTCGCGGGTGGGGGTGTTCTTCGCCTAGAATTCCCTCGGGTGATGTGCCGGAGGAATCGTTGTCCACTGAAACCCATGGCTGCTGCAGAGCGAGTACCACATCGGGCTCGGACATGCCGAAGACCGCGCACTCGGTGTAAGCCTTATCTTGAACCAGCAAATCGAAGAGTGCATCCATGGGGTCTTTTTTCATGGCAGCAGCAATTTCGGTGAGGCGTTTGCCTTGAAATTGCTTCAGCGCCGGATTCTGGACTACGGTGATCATGACATCCTGGGGGCCGGTAATTTCATCCCACTCGTTGTCCCAATCCTTCGACGGTGTCTGCATATTTTTACGAATGCGGGCGCGGGTTGCGGGATCCTTGAGTCGCTCAATCAATTTCGAATCGCCGCCATCGTGCGCCCACGGCGGAACGAACGCCGACAAACTGTTGGACCATGCGGTGTAGCCGTAAGTATCGGCGGTAATGTCGGAGCCCTCGGCGCGGGCTTTGTTCACACGCGCGATTGCTTCGGGCATACGCCCGAAATTTGCTTTGCCCGCCACTTTGAAATGCCAGATCTCGACCGGGATATGCGCCTCACGCCCGATACGGACTGTCTCATCGATTGACTCGATAATCGCGTCGCCCTCGCTGCGCATGTGGGTCGCATAAATCCCGCCAAACGGAGCCGCTGCCGAGGCCAGCGCGATAATCTCGTCGGTCTTCGCGTAGGGAGCCGGCGCGTACTCCAGAGACGTGGACACTCCGACGGCACCGTCGCGCATCGCGTCCCGCACAAGCGACTTCATCTTTTCGAGTTGGTCGGGCGTGGGCTGGACATCGGCATCGCCAAGCACCATGCGCCGGACTTGCGTCGCTCCCACGTAACTCGCGAGGTTGATGCCCATGCCTTGCTTTTCGAGCCGAGCGAAAAAATCGTGGAAGGTGCGCCAGTCGGGATTGATCTTGTAATGCTCGTAGGCCGGTCGATCGCTGGCGATGATCGCGTCGTTCAATGGAGCGGCCGATCCGCCCTCGCCGGTAATCTCAGTTGTTATACCTTGATAGATTTTGGACGGCAGGCGGGAATCGACAAGAATTGTGGTCTCCGATTGGCCCAGCATATCGATAAAGCCGGGGGCCACCACTTTGCCGCGGGCATCAAGGGTACGCAGGCGGGGAGCAGCTGCGAGGTTGCCGATGGCGGCGATGCGGCCAGCGCGGATTCCGACATCCCCCGAATACCATGGCGAGCCGGTGCCATCGATGATCTGTCCGTTGAGGATGACGAGGTCGAAAGAGGAGTCTGCGGCCAGCGCAACGGCTGAAAGAATTAACAGAAGCGCAAGTGTTATCTCAGAAAGCGAGCGGACGGTCTGTTTCATCATTCTCTTCTCTGGCTCTTTCCCTGTTCAGACACGTTCAGATTTCCCGTCGCAGAGCCGAGAAAAGCTTAACGTGTGCAATCAGTCTGCCAAGAATAATCCAGAGTTTGAACGACTGCGACGCAATTCGAAAGGGCAATTTCTCGCCCGGCCGAAATAACCGGCATCGAAAATTACTTCTCGACTCGGACGCCTTTCCAAAAGGCAACGTAATTCTGAATTTGCTTTGCTTTGGGCTTAGGATCGGGATAATACCAGGCGGCGTCGGCGTTTACTTTGCCATTCACTTCGACGTTGTAGTAGCTCGCCGTACCCTTCCACGGGCATTCCGAGTGCTTGCTGCTGGGCTTGAAATATTCGGTTTTAATTGTGCCGGAAGGAAAATATTGATTCCCCTCCACTTCGATGGTTGCGTCTGATTCGGCGAGGATAGCATTTTCCCAGATTGCCTTTGCCATACTGGATAGATGGCGTATCAGGCACGGGGTCGCAAAACTTTTCGGCGATTCTTGGCAGCGCGAGCCTTCGCGGACGACACTTCCCTTGATTACGCGATTGCGAAGCGCGGCGGACACTCGCGGCCGCGCAGGATGTTGATCGCCTCTCTGAGAGAGGAGATCTCAAACACCGAATTTAAATGCGTGGCCTCAAGCATTCCACGAACAAAAACCGGCGGGTTGACCAGTTTCAATTTTGCGGAGTTCTGCACCGCCCAACGACGCACCAAAAGAAGCGTTCCCAATCCCCCGGCATCCAGTTGCTCAACATCTGACAAGTCAAGCACGAGCACACGAACGCGTTCGAGTTGCTCGATCCGCCGCCGGAATTGGTCGAGAGCGATGCCGCGCACCATGCGTCCTGAACAGTTTACGACGGCAACGTCTTGCAAGCATTCGATCTGAGACTGAAATTCTGCATGTCTGTTCATACGAATCATCCTTCACTTCGAGTTACGAAGCGGCTTTGGCAAAAGTTCCGTATTGTTTGGTCTCTTAGTTCGACGCGAAAGAATGGCAAAAGAAAGCAGTAGAAATGCAGATTGCGGAGATAGAAATTTCAAATGTTACAAAGACATGAAAGTCTGCTCGGGCGCGGGCACTCATCACTTTTCGACGATTACAACCCGGCCTCGATTCGCGATCTCGGATCGAGAAGATCGCGTAGCGCGTCCCCGATAAAATTGAAGGCGAGCACGGCCAGCATTACCGTTACCGCCGGAAAGAGCACGAGATGGGGAGCATCGAAAAGGTGGGAGCGAGCATCGTTCAGCATCGATCCCCAACTTGCGGTGGGTGGTGGTACGCCGAGTCCCAGAAAACTCATGGTGGCTTCTGCGAGAATCGCGCCCGCCATTCCGATGGCCGCTTGCACGATAATCGGTTGAATGATGTTAGGCAGAATGTGGTGCGCAAGAATATGGAGATCTCCGGCACCGAGGGCACGGGCCGCTTCGACAAACTCGCGTTCGCGGACCGCAAGAACCTGAGCGCGGACGAGCCGCGCGTAACCAACCCATCCGCCGAGGGAGAGGGCGAGAACCAGGTTAAAAATGCCGGGACCGCGGAAGGCGACGAATGCGATGGCGATTAGAATTCCGGGGAAAGATAGAAATGCATTCATCAACACAACGTTGACGAAGCGATCGATGCCGCCGCCGTAATATCCCGCCAGGCTTCCAATGATCAAGCCGAGGATCAACGAACACACGACTACGCTGCTACCGACGATCAGAGAGATGCGCGCTCCCCAAATCAGTCGCGAAAGAATGTCGCGGCCCAATTCGTCGGTTCCACCCCACTGCTGGAGCGACGGTGGTTGCAAACGATTTGGCAAATCGATGTGCGCCGGATCTTGCGGGGCAATCCACGGCGCAAAGATCGCAGAAAACACGAACAGCGACATCAGGATGACTCCGATTGCCGCGAGCGGATTGTGGCGCGCGATGCGCGGAAGCGAAATAGTGAAAGTCGCCAAGGGATTCAAGCTTTGCTTCACTTATATAGAAAAGGTTCGCGACCAGCAATCGCGCTGGCAAACGAGCCGTTGCGATGCGTGGTCCACGCTATCTAAGCCAGATGCACTACTTCCCTTCCAACTGGTTGATTTCACGCAGGATGGCCGAAATCAACCACTCTGATTCCCGCAACTTTTTCGCGCGATCCGAGTTCAAGAGTGTAGGCGCTTCAGAAAGAGAAACCTGAAGGAC
>Ga0302275_10002654_pt1 | contig 18709 bp, 12 predicted proteins | sample III_Bog_N2_2_FD_200229 | JGI IMG/M metagenome (GOLD analysis project Ga0302275, IMG submission 200229) | Peat permafrost microbial communities from Stordalen Mire near Abisko, Sweden - III_Bog_N2_2 | ecosystem: Environmental > Terrestrial > Soil > Wetlands > Peat | place: Sweden: Abisko...
CATATTCACCGCCCAGCGGACTGACAGAACTCCGGCCGGTTGCCAGCACTACGCTCTCACAGTGCAGATGCAGTGGATGGCCCGGACTGGCAACCCGGAGCACGGTGCACTCACCATCGTGGATTTCCATCTGCTCAACGGGGAACCCGCGATAAAGCTCTACGCCGATCTTGTGAAGGTAGCGCTCCAGACGATGATAGAGGCGCAGGCCGGGAATGGATGGTGGCAGAGTGGGAATCTCGCATACCACGCAACCAAGCTCGCGCTCGAATTCAGCAATTTGCTCCGCGGACGACTCCAGCCCCAGAATGCCGGGCACCAGGATGCGCGCAAATCCGGATGCTGCCTCCCGCAAGGCGTGAATAAGTTCCGCGCGGAAGGCAGGATCGCGATCAAAGCATTCGGCAATGCGCAATGTGGTCACGGGAACTCCCATATCGCGCGAAAAAGAGATTTGCCGCGCCGCGTAATCGCAGTTGGAACCTGTCAAGCGCGCTTGCTCCGTAAGCCGCTCGGCCATGAAGTTTTCATCGAAGCCGGATAGTCCGCGAATTCCAACAATCGCTGTTGAAACTCCGTCGCGCGGCTCGGCATTCCACAGCGTGAGGGGCGCGAGTGCAACACTGTGAAACTCGCCAAGAACAGACGGGAGAGAGAGAGCGGTCGAGATATCTCCCACGTACGGGCAGCCGGCCAGGCGCGCCAGCTCACAAAAATACGCGATTGCCTCTCTCAGATCAGGCTCTGCGGATGCTCGCTCGATCTCCTGAGCCTTCAGCCATCCTGGCCCGGTAACAAATGAACCCGGCCCAGTAGCAACCAGCGCGACTTTCAGTTTGCGATGCGCGGCTGCGCCTGCCGCGACAAAGCCGGAGAGCCCCGCGCCCACAACAACAACATCGTAGCGATTAGTTCCCATCTTGCCTGTCCGAATTTGCGCTTAACTGCTGGTCCGCGCCGTAGATATCGTGGTTGAGTTCCAGTTGCTCCACCTGCTGGCCTTGGCGGATGAAGGACTGCCCCTTGGAGCGTTCGTGAAGATAGGCAGAGAATTCAGTAGCGGCTTCCGATGCTGTCCAGCGGTGAGTTTGATAGCCGGCAAGCATCGCTTTATATCCGCAGAATGTTCCCTGGCAAGGCCCGAAGCCGAGACGTGTCCGCCGGCCAACGTCACTAATGGTGTAAGTCGGGACCGGAGCAGAGTCGCCGAGAACATATTCCAATTCGCCGCGAGTTACTAACTCACATTCGCAGACTAACTCGGCCAGCTCAGGGCGCGCTTCAATCTCCTGGATAACTCGCCCCATCTCTGGCCCCAGCCGCAGCTCCATCTTTTCCACCACCGGATACGGCAGCAGATGAAGGCCGCGATGGTGCGTCTTGTGATCAATCACAGGCCGCAAAGGCGTCTTGTCCGTTGTGCATTCCGCATCAACACCGAGTTTCTTTGCAACGCAGTCGCACACCTCGGCGGCCATCAGGCGATAAGTAGTAAGCTTGCCGCCAACAATGGAAACAAATCCGCCCACTCCATCTCTTGTCTCGTGATTGAGCAGCGCAAAGCCGCGGCTGATCTCGCGACCTTTCGATGCCTCCGCTGTCTTGGGCGCATACAACGGCCGAACGCCGCAGAAGACGCGCAGAATGCGCGCGTCCGCCAGTCCCGGAATCATCTCATCGCCCAGCCTCTGCAAACGGTCGATCTCCTCGGACGAAGCGGCCAATCCCTCCGGGCCGGGCACGCGAATCGAAGATGTGCCCAGAATACACACCGGGCCGGCGGGCACCAGGATGTCGGCATCGCTGGACTTGCGGCAGCGGTTGATTATGCGGCGACTCAGCCGGTGATTGAGCACCAGAAGCGTACCCTTGTCGCAGCAAATGGGCACTTCGACGCTGGCCATGGCGGCAATGCTTTGCGCCCAGCCGCCGGCGGCATTGATCACCATCTCGCAGGGAATCTCGTGCTCCTCACCGCTCAGCGTGTTGCGATAACTAACTCCGCGCACGCGCCCGTTGGTGGTGTGAATGGAAGTTACCTTGCTGTAAGTATGGAAGCGCCCGCCGCGCTCGACCGCAGCTTCAAGATTTGCCAGCACCAGCCGGAAGACATCGACATGCGCGTCAGGACACGTGAAGGCGCCAAGAATGTTTGTAGCCAGATTCGGCTCCAGTTCACGCGCTTCGTACGCGCTCAAACGACGGCTGCGAATGCCAGCCGCTTCGGCGGCGCGCCACCACAGGTCGAAAAATGCCGGGTCATCCTGGGCGCACTGCACGAAAAGCCCTCCGGCATCCTCCACGCAATGAGGCGCAATAGCCTTGATGATGCGGCCTTCGGCGACACACTCGCGTGCTGTATCAGGATCCTTGACTGCGTAACGGCCGCCGGAATGCAGCAGGCCATGGCAACGCCCAGTAGCTCCATGGGCAATGTCTCCCTGCTCCAGCAGCGTGGCGGAGATGCCGCGCAAACTCAGGTCCCAAAGGATGCCGGCCCCTGTTGCTCCCCCACCGATAATGACGACTTGCGTCGGTTCCATGCCTTGCCTCTCGAGTTAACCGCGAACACGCTGCCACGCAAATTTCGCTGTCGCGCGTAAGTATTCTGGCGCCGCAGGCACGGATGCCTGGACACTAGCTGAGATGGATGTGCGAAAGTAAGCAGGATTAATGCCAGCAATGAGACACTTGCCTGGATATCTGGAGACGCAGCAGAAAGGAAGGAGCCTGAACCTTGAGAGAGATTCCGAAAAATGAGAGCAAGGATCGGACCGCAGCCGTTCTGAACGCAAAAACCAGTTGCCTATGCAGCGCTTGGTTCTGACTTCTTCAGCAGCATCCAATTACCCGCTCGTGCTGTCTCAGTCACTCTTCACGAAACGGCGTCGGACTAATTAACTACTTAGTATCTATCAATTCGATGGTACTGTCAAGCCACAGGCGGAGTATCTTCAGGCGTAAAGTCGAGCCCATGGCAAAGCAAGGCCATGCATGCGCACCCGCGGACAATAACTGCCTTGGAATCACTTCGCCTTGCTTCCGTTGCCGGGCAACGTCTATAATCATTTTCCCGGCGTCAATCACTGGCAGATGCCCACTCAAGGGCATGGATGTTCGCGCATTCAAGGGGCGATCTTTCACCGTCGCGATGATCTGAAGGAGAACGGAAAAACACCATGCAAGCACCGCTTACACCTCTTCGGATGTTCTTCCGCGAAACTCCCATCATTCCCTCCGTACGGCATGTTGAACACCTGGATAAGGCAATTGCCGCGCATGGTAAGATCGTCTACCTTCTCACCGGCGATCTGGAAAACTGCGAGGGAATGATCCGAAGAATTCTTGCCGCTGACAAGCTCCCCATTGTCAATCTTGACTTGCTGAACGGCTTCTCGCGCGACAAATATGCAGTGAACTATCTCAAACACTGTGGCGCCCGCGGCATTATCTCTACGCACTTAGACCCCTTGCGGCATGCGCACAGCATTGATCTCTATGCAATCCAGCGTACCTTTCTTCTGGATAGCGGCGCCAAAAATACCATCACCAACCAGTTGAAGAATTCTCCAGTGGATGCGCTTGAAGTGCTGCCTGCCCCGGTTGCTCCCAAGCTGCTGGAGAGCGTACGCGCCATCTCTATGGATATTCCGGTGGTGGGCGGGGGGTTGATCTGGACGATGAAGGAAGCCGAAGATCTCTTATCACAGGGCCTCGATGCGGTCTCCATCAGCAACCCGCAAATGTGGCTCAGTTAGCAATCAGGCCCCGCATGGAGGCCTGATTGATGACGACTGTATTTATATTTCGCTGCGTATATATTTTCTGCATGTTATACCCCGGACTTATTCCCGGCAGAACTTTAAGTAATTCCAGGTGGCTTAATCTCCTCCGCCCTGTGTGGCGAAAGCTTCCACATCCATGAGAGCAGCACAATCCCCATGAGCGCACATGCCATGAGCGCATAAAGCGCTACATTCCAGTTATGATATCGGTCCACCAGTATGCCGATGCCTTTACTTTCAGCTACGCGACCCAGATAGCCAAACAAACCAATAAATCCGGCCGCGGTGCCAACCGCTTTCTTTGAAGTGTAATCCAAAGCGCTAACAACCAGTAACAATATGGCCGGATATACAAAGAATCCGATAACTCCGAATAACACCAGATCAATCCACAACTTATTGTCAGGACTGAATATGATGCCGAGGTAGGCAAGAAAGACGGGAATCATACAGAAGACGCTGATCATTCCGCGGCGTCCGCCCAGCTTATCAGACAACCAGCCCATCAGGATGGTTCCGAAGATAGCCGAAAACTCCAGCGCCGCCGTGCTTCCCCCTCCTTCGACAAGGTTGGCATGTTTAACTTCCTGCAGATAATACGGTCCCCAGTCGAGCATTCCATACCGGGTAATGTAGACAAAGAAATTAGCGCCTGCAAAGAGCCAGATATAAGGATTCTTCAGAATGTAATTGACCAGCAGGTCGCGCGTTCCCAACTCCTTCTCGCTGTCTGCTTTTTCAACTGCCGGATAGTCGTTGCGATATTCCTCAATAGGCGGCAGCCCCACGGACTGGGGTGTATCTCGAAGCCTCACAATTAGATAAATTGCACAAAGAACAGCCATGATTCCAGGCACATAAAATGCCGAGCGCCATCCCAGCAGTAGTGTGCTGTACGCAACAATGAGGCCAGTTAATCCTCCACCAACATTCTGGGCAACGTTCCAGATGGCAAACGTGGTTCCCCTTTCGCGAATGCTGTACCAGTGGCCCAGGGAGCGCCCGCAGGGAGCCCAACCCATGCTTTGAAACAGGCCGTTCAGTCCCCACAAGGCCAGGTGAATCGGATAACTGTGCACGGTAGCAAACGCGAAATTGCAGAAGGCGGTCAGCAGCAATCCCATGGGCATGAAGTAACGCGGGTTGCTGCGGTCAGACCATGCGCCCATAATAAACTTGCCGATGCCATAAGTGATGGCCGTGATGGCCAGCAGATCGCCGATTTGCCCTTTGCTATAGTGAAGCTGCTCTCCGATATCCTTTGTAACTATGGGCAGATTGTTCCTTACAAGATAGAAGATGGCGTAACCAATAAAGGTGGACTCCATGATCTGCCAGCGCATTTTCGGATAAAGCCGTTTAATCTTTTCGCCGGGAAGCCTGTCGATATGCGGGGCCGGCTTAAGAAAAGGAAGATTCCAACTCATGAATTACCTCACTGCTTAAGTAACTGCTTCGTGTAAGTCATTAAGAACAGGCTTGACGGTTATTGCTATTGACTGGCATCAGTAAGTACCTGTAGACTCTTCGGCGTAAAATCACTTCGGAGCAAGCTTGGAGTTTCAGTCAAATAGTACGTCCTGATAGCTGGATACTTTTCCTGCACTAATAGCAGGGTGCGAAAATCGAAGCTTTGCACGTCAGCGCGGTCTTCCATGTGATACTCCTGAATGAACCCGCACAATGTGTCGACAAAGACCTCCGGACTCACTGTCCTGTTGGGCACAAAGGACGAGGGCGGGAGCTTGCCGGAAAGCTTTACGACGAACTCCGGAAAACTACGCGCAACTGCCGCCACCTTTGCCTCAGAGTAGTCTGCAGGCACAATCTTGGTTTCAAGATTGAAGTGGACACGCTCCGCGGTACGCGCGCGAGCTTCCGCATCCGGAGATGACTTCCCCGCCCCGCTCCTATACCAGTGCGCATAAAAGTCAACGAAGCGAAACAACTGCGCCACATTGGTGGGCGCATAAGGGTTGATCATATGCTCCTGCGCAGCAAATGCCACGCTGACCGGCGAGAGCGCCAGATCGTTCTTCTGGTCCGGGCCAAAGTGCAGCTTGTCGCAGATGAATTGCCGCTGCGCATCCACCATGGAAATGTCATGAGTGTAGACGCGATTCTCCAGCGTATAGGGCTGACCGTCGGCGCGCCGGCAGGATTGCGGATTAAGAAACTGGTCATGCCAGATCAGCGACTGACGGTCGGTCGTCACCCCAGTATCGGTCTCGATGGAGTTGATGCCGTTATCCAGGCCCACTTCAAACGCGGGCAAGGTATTCTCCGGGCGCAACCCACGCCCGCCGCGGTGTCCCTGCGCGTCAAAGCGATCCAGATACGCGAGCTGCGCCGCATCGCCGGCCGCCTTTTGGCGCGCTTCTTTCAACACGGTCGCCAGAAGATCTGGGCGGTCGGAGATGATTCCATCCACATGCAGATCGAGCAGCGCGCGCATGGACTCCACGTCGTCAACCGTCCACGGAACCACTGCAAAACCGGCGGTCTGCATAGCCTTGACGTTGATGGGCGCCTTCGTCCCCAACAAAGTTTCGTAGGCAGGAGAAAGCGCCGGAACAAACCGGTCTCCATGCTGTTTGGCGTGGGCTGCGGCTTGTTTCATCAGAGTAAGAAAAGGGTCTTTTGTCATATGCGACTCACTCGCCTTGAGAGCCAAAGAACGCAATCCATACAGAAGAGCAACTACGCAGAGAAGCGCTATTGCGCAACCAGCGATAAATGCCGGCCTCCCGAAACGCGAGCGCGTTGAACCATCGGGAATACGAGTTTTCTTCGGCATTAGAATATCTCCTTCCGATCGAAAAAGCTAAGCGGCCAAACATCTCCCCCGCACGCCTTTAGGGCATGTTTGCGTGGTCTGAATCCATTGTGATTGATCAACGAACCGGGCCATCCTGGAGGCGAAGTAATCATAAGAAAAGTATGCCGGCCACTTTTAAAGTGGCCGGCACACAGGAGTGGAACGGGTTAGTAGATGATCTTCAAACCGAACTGAACGATGCGCGGTTCAAAGGTGCCGGTGATGGTGCCGCCGCTGCCGCCGGTCACAGGCTGAGGGCCAAAATTCGTTGTGGAGCCCGTAGTGCCGGTGGCAGTGCTGCCACCCGAACCGCCGGGCAGGTACAGGTTGGTGTGGTTGGTGATGTTGTACAACTCCGAGCGGAATTCGATCTTGATTCTGTCGTTCATCGCGCTGAACTTCTTGTTGATGTCGATATCCCCCTCGTAGAAGGGCATCGTGCGTCCAAAGTTCTTGGGCAGGCTGCCAAACGGGCTCGACAGAGTGTAGGTGGTGGAGTTGGTATAGCTGGAGTAGGTTGCAGGCAATGTTAACGACGCCAAGTTGACATATTGAATGTACCCGTTTGGAACGCCTCCAGAGAGTGCTTTCACCTTCCCTTGAGTGTAGTGCGCTCCGGGAAGAAGATTGGGGCGATAGATGTTCTGTCCGCGCCAACTCTGCGAGAGCTGTGGCGATACCTGGTTGGTTGCAGACGGGGTTGTGGTCAAGTTGAAGGGCGTGCCACCCTGAATGGTGATAACGCCGCCGACCTGCCATCCACCCAGGAAGGTATTCTGCACCGAGTTGCTATTGCCTCCGTAGTGTTTTCCCTTACCATACGGCAGGTCATAGACGAAGCTGGTGACATTGGCGATGGGCAGGTTGTAGTCCGATTGGCCATAGTCGCCACGGAGGTTGTTGGCATCCTGCGGCGCCGGTGTGTTGGCCTCGAGGGTTGAGGATGCATTGTCCTGCGCATGACCCCACGTGAAGGAGTCCAACAGGGTCAAGCCGGCCACAAAGCGCTGCTCATAACGGGCCTGGAGCGAGTGGTAATGAGACTTGAACCCGTTCAGAGCCTCGGTAATATCGCCATTGAGGTAAGTGGGATTGGCGGTCGAATTGTTAAGCAGGTACCCACCCCAGTTGGGGTAAGGACGTGTCCATGCGGGTTTACCATTAAGGGTAGTCTGCGGCAGGAGAGGATTACCCTGGTTGGCATTGACGAAGCCCTGCAGATGAACGCCATGGTTGCCCACATAGGCGATGTCGAAGAGTACGTTCTTGGCCAGTTGCTTCTGCACGCTGAGGAAGTAGCTCTCAACGTAGCTGTCCTTGGTGTTTGAGGGGATGTAGTCGATGTTGTCCGTGCCGGCGCTGAAGACAGTCGCCAGACCGGTGGGATATCCAGCCGAAAGTCTCTGGAAGCCTGCTGTGGTTGCGGCCGACGGATTGCTTACGGAAGTAAACAACGCGTGGGGGGCATTGATGGCCAGCATATTACCCGAGCCGGCGCGATAGTAGTGGACATAGCTCATGCCAGCGCCGCCGCGAACCGAGACGCTCGGCATGGCCGCATAGGCAAAGCCCAGGCGCGGAGCATAGTCAACCAGGTCCGGATGCACCAGGGTCTTGCCGTAGACGCCGCCGCCTGAATAGCTGGTAATACACGCAGTTGTTCCGCCGCATGTTGCGGCAGAGGACGTGTATCCGGGATCCAGGGTGAGCATGGTTCCCGTTGCCGGGTTGAAGTTAGAGAGGTCGTTGTTGCGCTCCGAGTAAGGCGAACCATACTCCCAGCGCACTCCAAGATTCAAAGTCAGCTTGGGGCTGAGCTTCCAATCATCCTGTGCGTACACGCTCTGCATATTCTGATGCAGATGAGTGACCCAATATGTGGACAGCGAGTAGGCGCTGGGTGTTCCGAAGAGGAAGTCGGCCCAGTAGTTATCGGCGACGGCGCTGGTGTTGGCGCAACCCGACCCCCCCGATGCCACCGAGGTGCAGGCGCTATAGCCTTTACCGAAGGTGAAAGAGCCATAGAGCGGATTGGAGTCCTCCACTTCCATCCAGATGTACTCGTACTCATATCCGAATTTGAGGGAGTGCTTGCCCTTGACCCAGGTGTAGTTGATCTTTGGGTCCATCACCGAGGGGTTCTGCCATTGCGGGTTGGTGCTCTGGCGCCCAAAGGAGGTAAAGCCGCCGGTGATGGCAATGGAAGGCAGGCCGCCCGTGACGTTGGCAATGGTGGGAAGGCCAGGGATGTCGGTAGGCGAGATGAAGCTGGTGCCGATGGCCTTGGTCCACTTGCCGGCCTTGGTGCCGGAGAGGGCGAAGCGGACGTCAATGATCTTGTTGGCGCTGATGGTGTGGTTGTAGCCCAGCGCTACCTGCTGATCGAGAATCTTGATTTCGCCGTTGGTCTGGCCGTCAATCGGTTCGGCAAGCGTCGGGAAGTTGACCGCTGTCTCCTTGCGGTCGTCGATCTTCAGGAACCAGGAGGTTTTATCGCTCTGCTGGAAATCCAGGCGAATGTCGCCCTTGTCGGATTTGTCGGTAAAGGGAGCATTGATGGGGCAGTTGCTGCCCGCAACGCCTGTTGTGGGTGAGCCGGATGTTACCGTGCAATTTCCGGGAAGTATGTTCTTGTAGGCAAGAGCAATCTTCAGGGCCGTGGGGTCGAGGTCGCCTGAGGGAACTACCGAGGCGATCGGCGTGCCCGCGGGAATGGAGGTGCCTGGATGCCATGGATCCTGCACAGCTACAGCCAGAATGCCGTTCAACTCATTCGTCGTGGGAACGGTCCCTACGGTCGTGGGTGTGAGCGTCTGGCGGAATCCCTCGTAATCAACGAAGTAGAAGAACTTGTTCTTCATGATCGGTCCGCCGAAGGTGGCGCCGAACTGATTGCGCTTGAAAGCCGGCTTGTAAAACGGATACTGGGCGCCAGTGACGGCATTGACCGTAATTGGTTTGATATAGCCAAACGCGTTCAGGTCGGTGTTGCGAATGAACTCGTAGAGGGTGGCGTGGAGTTGATTGCCGCCGGACTTGGTGGCGACGTTGATCAGGGCGCCGGAGGAGCGGCCGAACTCGGCGCTGTAATTGTTGGACACCACTTCAAACTGGGCGATGGAATCGGGCGAGGGCTGGATGATCTGGTTGTCGAAGCCCTGATTGCTCTCGCCATAGGCATTGTTGTCGATGCCGTCTATCAAATAGTTGTTGAACATGCTGCGCTGGCCGTTCATGTTATATGAGCCCTGGCGCAACAGGCTGGTGACGGAGGTGGTGGCAATTTCCGTTGGCGCCTGGCGCGCGCCGGTGACGAAAGCCAACTGGTCGGAATAGTTTCTGCTGACCAGCGGAAGCGCTTCACTTTGATATTCGGTGATGGTCTGGCCGCGCTGGCTGGATTCGGTTTCAAGCTGCAACGCTACGCCGGAAACCTGGACCGTAGTCTCGGCTGTGCCGATCTTCATCGTCAGGTCGATGCGGATACGGCCGCCGACCGAGATGGTGATTTCCTTGGCAACGGCATCGGCGAAACCGGCAGCCTTTGCGGTGATTGTATAAATGCCGAAACGAAGCGTCGGGATTTCATAGTCGCCCGCGCCGTTCGACGTTACGTTGACGAGAATCCCGGTCGCATTGTTGACGACCGCGACGTTCACATTGGGGATTGCGGCCCCAGTAGCGTCATGAATGGTTCCCACCAGACTTCCACTTTCGTACTGGGCGTAAGCGCCCAGAGCAGGAAGAATCAACAACAGCGCCAATCCCAGGCGAATCCACCATGAGATGCTCGCTCGTTGTCCCATATACCGATTCATCGAAATCATACTGCCTCCCAAAGATTCTGAATCACAACTGCCTTCCAAACATGCTCAACCACTAAGGTTAAGGCTCCGTTAAGGCTCCGATAAAAAAACGGTCAAGGTTTCCAAAAAAATATCCGCCCCCAAAAGACACGCCAACACTCTACCGGCAAGCGTTTCCGCTCAACAGAAGTGCGCAGACATGTATTTGGCGGTGGATTTCTCTTTTTCCTCTTCCGCGTATGCAAACTAGCAACTTTGTACGGCCAGTGTCAAGGAAAAACTGGCCAGGATGAATCTCGCTGTAGAACCAGTCATCAACAGGGAACAAATTGTTCTCCTTCCATCGGCTGCAAGTATCTTTTTATCTATAGTTTTAGGCGGTTTCGGCGCGGCATTTTCCCTGTGCCGATTCATAGGATGAGAAGCAACGCGGCCAAGAGTGTTTTCCAAGCCGGGCAGCGCCTCTATTCCGTATCGGGATTGGGCAAAATAACATCCCGAATCATCGCATTCAACTCCGCGCCGGCAGCGATAAAGCCACGCAGCGTCCTGCGCGTGGAACCGTAGGTGTCAAACTCCTCATGCGACAGCCCGTTCTCCATGTAGGCGCGCTCAAAGTCAGGAAACTTCTTCAACAGCGTATCAACGATCTTCGCCTCCACCGGATTGTCCATCCTTGGAATCGAATCAATGCCGCTGGCGTTGTAACGGCGTTGCCAGGCGCAGGGCGGGGAGATCACCACATCTCCGCCGATAAACTCGCTCCAGTGCATGTGATTGCGAAATGCCGCCGAGAGCAGCCGCAGCCGGTAGCCGCGCTCGCGATATAGTTTGTAGGCCTTCTTGAAGACTGCCACTCCGGCCCACTCCAGGTAGCCGGGATCAACAGAAAGCTGCTTCCTCTCCATGACGATTTTGAGCCAATCATCCAGTCGCCCCACCATCAGCGTGCAGACCGGCCCCATGGTGGCAATCTCCAGGCCTTCCTTTTCCCTGCGCTTCAGGCCGCGCTCCACGGCCTCGGCCACGGCGATGGCCTGCGGCAGCGTAAAGCTGACCGTGGCGTTGATGCTGATGCCGCGATAGGTAGCTTCCTCCATGGCGACTATGCCGGCGCACGTGGCGGCGATCTTGACAATCATGTTCGGAGCCAGCTGGCTGAAGCGTGTTGCCTGCGCCAGCATCGCCTCGGTATTGCGATAGGTGCGCGGGTCCGTCTGGATGGAAAGGCGGCCGTTGCGCCCCTTCTCGCGATCGAAGATCGGCTTGAGCAATCGCGCCCCATTCACCGACATCTCTTCCACCAGCAGCCAGGCAATCTCCTCTTCGGTGGCCAGAGGGTGGCTGGCAGCCAGAGCCTGAATGCTGGGCTTCCACAGTGCCAGCTCCTTTTTCAGCACGGAAACAACGATGGAGGGGTTGCAGGTGGCTCCCACGGCTCCATGATCGATCGAATAGGTCAGCTCTTCAATGGAAGGTGAATCATTCCACAAGCAGGTGGGGGTGGTCTGCGTCATTTGAAAAAGCGGGCTTTTGTAAGTGGTTTTTGATTCACCTTGCGCCATACTTCCTCCGGGAAATGCAAACGTGTGCACAAAAACCGTACCACCCGCTTCGATTTCGGTCAAGAGAGCCCGTCACATGCTCTGGCTAGAACATTTTGCCTATTGGTATAGAGTGGATCTCCTGCTTGGCTCAAGGTTGCCGGTCGCTGAAACAACAAGTAGCGCCGGCCTCCTGGCCGGCTGTCGCGTGGACCTCCCGGTCCACGCCACTCTCTACACAAATAGGAAAAATGCTCAGGTGTTCTATGCGGATTGAGAAGAGAGCAGGGTTGACAGAAATAGCTGCCGAGGACGATGATTAGCTCTCGGATGCACACGTGTGCATCTTGGCCATGGAGTGATAATGCCTGATTTGCTGGTCCGCCCCGATGCCTTCCGCAACCGAATTGAAAATTTTGGCTATGAGTTCCTCTCCTTTGAGGTGCGTAAACTGGCGCAGGGCCAGAGCTTCGACACAGAAACCGGCGCCAATGAACTGGCCCTGGTGATGCTGGGCGGAGTCTGCTCGGTGATCAGCTCGCGGGGCGAGTGGCGGCGCGTCGGCGGGCGGAAGTCTGTCTTTGACGGCCTTCCACACACGCTCTATCTCCCGCTGAAGACCAGCTTCACGGTAACCGCTGAAACCGATTGCGATCTGGCCTTCTGTTACTCGCGCGCTGAAGAGGAGCATCCGGCGCGGCTGGTGACGCCCGATGAGGTGGGCATCGAGATTCGCGGAGGCGGCAACGCCTCGCGCCAGATCAACAGCATGATTCCTCCCGGTTTTCCCGCCCATCGCCTGATTGTGGTGGAGGTCTTCACGCCGGCTGGTAACTGGTCCAGCTTTCCGCCCCACAAGCACGATGTGCACAATCCTCCCGGAGAAGTGGACCTGGAGGAGATTTACTACTACCGCATCGAGCGCACAGAGGGCTTTGCCATTCAGAAGGTGTACACCCCGGACCGCCGCATCGACGAAACGCTCACCGTGCGCGACGGCGAGCTGGTCCTGGTGCCGGAGGGCTATCACCCGGTGGTGGCGGCGCACGGCTACAACGTCTATTACCTGAACGCGCTGGCCGGCTCGGCGCGCTCCCTGGCCGCCTCCGACGACCCCGACTACGCGTGGGTCAGGAATGAGTGGCGCGAGATCGATCCCCGGCTGCCGCTGGTGAAACGGTAAGGATCGTATTGATTCGATGAATTTCTATCCGATGAGTTGAGGAATCCAATGGCAACAAGTCGCATGACAATGGCGCAGGCCCTGATTACCTTTTTGAAAAACCAGTATGTCGAGCGGGACGGCGAGGAACACAAATTCTTCGCCGGCGTGCTGGGCATCTTCGGTCACGGAAACGTGGCGGGGATCGGCCAGGCCCTGCAACAAAATCCCGATTTTCCCTATTACCTGGTGCGTAACGAGCAGTCCGGCGTGCACTTGGCGGCGGGCTTTGCCAAGGCCAGCAACCGGCTGCGCGCCTTTGTCTGCACCTCGTCCATCGGACCCGGCGCAACCAACATGATCACCGGCGCGGCGCTGGCCACCATCAACCGCCTGCCGGTGCTGCTGCTGCCGGGAGACATCTTCGCTCGCCGCAACGTCGCGCCGGTTCTTCAGCAACTCGAGTCTCCCTCCACGCAGGACATCGGCGTCAACGATTGCTTCAAGCCGGTCTCCCGCTACTGGGATCGCATCTACCGCCCCGAGCAGCTCATCACAGCGCTGCCTGAAGTGATGCGCGTGCTCACCTCGCCGTCGGATTGCGGCGCCGTCACGCTGGCGCTGCCGCAGGATGTGCAGGCCGAAGCCTTCGATTATCCAGAGGATCTGTTCCGCAAGCGAGTGTGGCTCGTTCGCCGCCCTCAGCCCGACACGCTCTCCCTCCAGCGCGCGGTGGAAGCCATCCGCTCCAGTCGCAAGCCGCTGATTGTGGCCGGCGGTGGCGTGCTGATGAGTGAAGCCTGGGCCGCGCTCGACAAATTTGTCACGCAATCCGGTATTCCAGTGGCGGAGACGCAGGCGGGCAAAGGCTCGCTGGTCTGGAACCATCCGCAATCGATGGGAGCCATCGGCGCAACGGGCACGCTGGCCTCGAACCGCCTGGCGCACTCCGCTGATCTGGTCATCGGCATCGGCACGCGCTACTCCGATTTCACCTCGGCCTCGATGACCGCCTTCCAGAATTCTCAAGTCCGCTTCGTGAATATCAACACGGCCGAGTTTGACGCTTACAAAGTCGCATCGATTCCCGTGGTGGCCGATGCGCGCATTGCCCTCGAGCAACTTACGGCGGCGCTCAAGGACTACCGCGTCACCAAGGAGTATGTGGCCGAGACGACCGCCCTGAAAATCGCGTGGGAAGCCGAAGTAGACCGCCTCTTCCACCTGAACAATCCCGGAAAGCCGGCGCAGAGCGAGGTCATCGGCGCTATGTGGGAGGCGGCCGGCGAGCGCGACATGCTGCTTTCGGCGGCGGGCAGCCATCCCGGCGACCTGCACAAGCTGTGGCGCACGCGTTCGCCCAACGGCTATCACATGGAGTACGGCTACTCTTGCATGGGCTATGAGATTCCCGCGGCCATCGGCGCAAAAATGGCCGACCCCAGCCGCGAAGTCTATGTCTTTTTGGGCGACGGCACCTACCAGATGATGCCGACAGAAATTGTGACCTCCGTGCAGGAGGGCGTCAAGCTCATCATCGTGCTGGTGGACAATCACGGCTTTGGCAGCATCAGCGCGTTGAGCCGCTCGCTGGGTCAGAACGAATTCGGCACCCGCTATCGCTACCGCTCGCCAGCCTCCGGTCTGATGGACGGCGAGCCGATAACCGTGGACTTTGCCGCCAATGCGCGCAGCCTGGGCGCTCATGCCCTGAAGGCCGCCACGCTGGACGAATTGAAGCAAGCCCTGAGCAAGGCCAAAACTCTGGATCGCACTACGGTCATCGTGGTGGATACCGATCCGGCTGTGGGCGTGCCGGACTACGAATCCTGGTGGGATGTTGCGGTAGCCGAAGTCTCCGAGATGGAGAGCGTGCGCGCCGCAAGAGCCCGCTATGAAGAAGCGCGCAAGCGCGAACGCTATTTTCTGTGAATCAAGGAAAAACTGAAAGAGGAGAAATCATGAAGAAGATATTGGTTGGCAATGCGCCTTGTTCCTGGGGAACGCTTGAAAATCAGGACAAGAGCCAGGCAGTCCCGTTTAACAGAATGCTGGATGAACTGGTGGAGACCGGCTACACCGCAACGGAGTTGGGCGATTGGGGCTATATGCCCACCGACCCCGCCGTCCTGGGTGCTGAAATCACGAAGCGCAACCTGGTCATGCTGGGCGCATTTGTGCCGGTGGCCATGAAGTATCCCGCCGCCCATGCCCCCGGCGTCGCCAATGCGGTGAAGACGGCGCGCCTGCTGGCCGCCGTGGCCACCTCGCCCGCGCCATACCTCGTGCTCTCGGACGACAACGGCACCGACCCCGTGCGCACCAAAAATGCCGGGCGCATCACGCCGGAGATGGGGCTGAACGTGGCGGAGTGGAAGGTCTTTACCGGCGGCGCGGATAAGATTGCCAAGGCGGTCTTCGACGAGACAGGCCTGCGGACGGTGCTGCATCACCATTGCGCCGGTTATGTGGAAACTCCGGATGAGATTGATGTATTCCTGGAGTTGACCGACCCCCGCTACATCGGGCTGGTCTTCGACGCGGGACACTATTATCACGGCACCGGCAGCGAGGATTGTGACGTGACCGCGGCTCTCGATCGCTATGCGGATCGCATCTGGTACATCCACCTGAAGGACCTTGAGCCGAATGTGTCCAGGCAATGCCGCGAAGAAGAGTGGGACTACTTTACTTCGATGCGCAATGGAATCTACCCCGAGCTCGGCAAGGGCTGCGTGGACTTCCCGGCGGTGTTGCGCTGGCTCGCCGCGCGCGACTACAAGGGCTATATGCTGGTGGAGCAGGACATCCTGCCCGGCATGGGAACACCCAAAGAAAGCGCGCAGCGCAGCCGCGAATATCTGCGCTCCGTGGAAAAGTATTTTGCCTGAGAACCCGTTCCTCCCGGCAGGGAGGAAGCGAAAATAGCCCCGGGTGGAGCGGAGCGAAACCCGGGGTGAGCCATCCATTCCACGCCCCCGTCCCGTAGGGCAGGGGTGAAACAAGCCGGAAATTCATCCGGTAAAATTCAGGACTTGCGAAACAAAAGCATTTTGATTTCTCATCATTCTCACACACGCAACGCTAAAATACTGAAGAGCATCAAGGGGGATACATTGAGCACGCAAAAACTGAACATCGGAATCATCGGCGCTGGGCGCATCGGCAAGGTCCACGCGGAAACGCTTGCCTTTCGCCTGCCGGAAGCAAAAATCGTCGCCATCACCGACGTCAATCGCGAAGCCGCCGAGTCGCTGGCCGCCCGCTGCAACATTCCCAAGGTGGCCGCATCGAGCGACGAGATTCTCTCCGACAAGCAGATTGAGGCGGTGCTGATCTGCTCCTCCACCAACACCCACGCCGATTTGATTGTGCAGGCCGCCAAAGCCGGCAAGCACATCTTCTGCGAAAAGCCCATTGCCTTCAGCCTGGAAGTGATCGACAACTCCCTGGCCGCGGTGAAAGCCGCTGGCGTGCAATTGCAGATTGGTTTCAACCGGCGCTTCGACGCCAACTTCGCCCGCGTGCGCCATGCCGTCGCCACGGGCGAAATCGGCAAGCCAAATTTAATGCACATCATCAGCCGCGATCCCGCGCCGCCGCCGCTCGCCTACGTCAAAGTCTCCGGCGGCATCTTCATGGACATGACCATCCACGACTTCGACATGGCCCGCTTCCTCATCGGCGACGAGGTGGAAGAGATTTACACGGCCGCCGGCGTCCGGGTTGATCCGGAGATTGGCAACGCCGGCGATCTGGACACCGCGCTGATCGTGCTGCGCTTCCGCAACGGCGTCATCGGCACCATTGATAATTGCCGCAAAGCTCCTTACGGCTACGACCAGCGCGTGGAGATCCTGGGCAGCGAGGGAAAGATCGCAACGGAAAACTGCTATCCTAACCAGGCCGTGGTCAGCGATGGAAAATCTGTTCATACGGACTTGCCGCTCAATTTCTTCATGGAGCGCTACACGGAGAGCTTTGCCAGCGAACTGAAATCCTTTGTCACCGCTATCCGCGAGAAGCGGACCACCGCGGTCACCGGCATCGACGGACGGATTCCCGTAGCCATGGCGCTGGCGGCGCGCAAGTCCTACGACGAGCGCCGGCCCGTGCGACTGGAAGAGGTAGGCGGATGAAACAATCCAAGCTGTTCTCCATCCTTACCGACGTGCATCTGTGGGTTCCGGTCGGTGTCTTGATTCTGGGCATTATCCTTCTGATGAGCCTGAGGTGATTTCTTGAGCGAAAATGGGACCGCCTCGCGCGGGCGTTCGACCCTCTCCCTGCATAAACTCGGCGTCTTCTGCGGGCTGACCGCGGCCGTCTGGCTGGGCACCGCCGAAGCGCCCACCAAGCTGGTGAACGCGGGTCTCTTGGACGCCGCGTTTGCTCCTTTCATTCTTTCCATGGGCATGGTGATGGGCGCGTTCGTGGCCCGCTGGACGGTTCCCACGCTGCTCAAGGGAACGGGCTTCATCTTCTCCGATCTGCGCGACAAACCCCACCTCATCGTCTGGGCGCTGCTGGCCGGAATGTTGTGGGCCGTGGCCAACACGCTCACCATCTTCGGAGTGCGCAACGTGGGCCTGGCCATCGCCTTTCCGCTGTGGAACACCAATAGCCTGGTGGGCCTCTTCTGGGGCTGGCTGCTCTTCAAGGAGCTGCGTGGCGCAGGCATCAAGGAGTGGTCAAAGGTGTTGGGAGGCGCATTCGCCATCGTCGGAGGCGCGGCGGTTCTGGCCTATGCCACGGCCAGCCAATCCAATGCGCCCGGCAAAGCTCTCGTGGGCATCGTGGCCGCGCTCGGCGCAGGCGTTCTGCTGGGAACCATGTACATTCCCTACCGCAAGGCCTACATCAGCGGCATGAATCCGCTCTCCTTCGTCACCATCTTCACCTTCGGCGAGTTAGGCACCGTTTTTATCCTCACAGCCTTTAAGGTTGGCGGCGTAGCCAACCTGACCGCACAATTGCATTTGGCGCGGCCCCTGCTCTTCTGGCCCTTCCTGGGCGGCTTCTGCTGGGTCATCGGCGACCTCTTCCAGAACTTCGCGGCCAAGTACATCGGCATCGGGCGCGGCATCCCGCTCTCCAACACCAATCAGTTGTGGGGATTGGCGTGGGGCGCGCTGGTCTTCGCCGAGTTTTACGGATTGACCACCTCCGCAAAGGCGCTCATCCTCACCGGATCGCTGGTGATGATCGCCGGCGCCATCTCCATCAGCATGGCCGACCCCGGCGAATCGGAGCTGGTGAATTGGAAGCTGGCCATGAATCGCGAGTGCAGCCGCTATGGCCTGGACGCGGAAAAAGTCGGCGCGGTGGTTGCCGGCAATGATCCGCTGGCCGAGCATCCCCCCGTGCGCCATTGGTGGGAAGCCGTGGTGATGATTGTCGCGGTGGGAATCTTTGTCTGGCTGGGCATCGGCACAGTCAGCCAGCATCTCTCGCTCAACATGCCCTGGATGATCGTCCTGGTAATCGGCACCATCGTGCCTCTGGGCCTCTGCGGAACGTTGCTGTGGCGGCGAACCCGCTTCTCGTAGAGCATTTTCGTTGTTTCTATAATGCCCCGTGCCCCATCCTTTCCG
>Ga0302275_10002687_pt1 | contig 18584 bp, 10 predicted proteins | sample III_Bog_N2_2_FD_200229 | JGI IMG/M metagenome (GOLD analysis project Ga0302275, IMG submission 200229) | Peat permafrost microbial communities from Stordalen Mire near Abisko, Sweden - III_Bog_N2_2 | ecosystem: Environmental > Terrestrial > Soil > Wetlands > Peat | place: Sweden: Abisko...
GAAGCAGAGTTGGGGCGCGCGGCGGTCACCGATGCGAGTTTTGCTACGCTGAGCACGTTTACCCATCTGCGGTCGCTGCATTTGGAAGGGACTGCGGTGACTGGCGACGGACTTGAGAAGCTGGCCTCTCTTTCGCAGTTGAGTTACATCAATTTGAGTGGCACCCGGGTGACGAAGGCTGCCGCGGCTCAACTTGATTCGTTGAAATCTCTTCGCCATGTCTATCTCTACAACACGCCTGCTCAGCCAGAATCCGCGGGAAACCTGGTGCAGCCCGTCGCGAGGAATACGCCATGAAGCCTTCAAGGAATGCGAAAACTGAATTTAGCAGGCGGGAATTCTGCACGCTTGCGGGAAGTGCCGCGCTGGCTACACTTGCCTCGAAGCGAGCAGGCGCGCAAACAGATACGGCCAAAATGCGAACAGGAGAACCAGTGATGAAAACCGGCAATGGCGAGTGGACATATGAGGTGGTGCAGGGATGGGGACAGTTGCACTCAGGCACTGAATTTGGAGGGACACACGGAGGGATTGCAACTGACAGGGCTGGACGCGTCTATGTCAGCACGCAAAGCGAAACCGGGATTCTTGTCTATGGCGCCGATGGTGTGCTGCTGAAGACGATTTCCCACGAATATCCTGAGGTTCACTCGATTGTCCACGCTGAAGAGGGCGGCGACGAGTTTTTCTACTGCACAGTGCAGAAGGGAACACCGAAGGAGAACTGGCTATTTGTGAAGATGAAGACTGACGGCACGGTGGTACAGAAGATTACGGCTCCTCAAGAAGCGGGATTCAAGGCGCCGAATGAGTGGCGATTGACCGCGGCCGTTCCAGCGCCAGACGGCTCCATCTTCATCGCCAATGGTTACGGTGATTCGCGGCTCTTCCGGTTCGACAAGAATGGCGAGTTTCGCGCAAGTTATGCAGGGAAGGGAACCACGGAAGGATTGTTCAACTGCAATCATGGACTTGCAGTTGATACGCGCTACGATCAGCCACTGTTGTTGGTGGTGGACCGGGAAAACCGCCGGCTTTGCCACTTTGACTTCGATGGAAAGTTCGTGCGAACAACAACTCTTCACCTGCGGCGGCCGTGCCAGGTGAGTTTTCACGGAGACCATGCTGTGATCTCCGAGTTGGAAGGCCGCGTTACGATTCTCGATAAAGACAACGCTCCTGTTGCGTTCCTTGGTGATAATCCCCAGAAGTCGCAGTGGGCGAATTATGCGCTTTTGCCGAGCGACATTCCGGCCGCGATCTTCAGTGCCGCTCACGGCTGCTTTATCGACCGCAATGGAGACATCTATGTCTCCGATTGGAACCGGACAGGCCGCATTACCAAGCTGGTGAAATCAAGTTCCGGAGCCCATTGCCAGATTCGACAGGATGCGTAAACGTCAGGCTCGTTTCTTCATGGCTTCATGCAGGCAACAGAGTTCACCTGCTGGTTGAGGGGTTCCGACAGGCCCCGTAGTATACTTCGATGTTTCGAGCCGGGAGCCAATCATCATGAAGTCCTTCGTCTTTCCGCGTCGCAAATTTCTGGAGCGAGCAAGCCTTTTGGGATTCGCATCGATCTTCCCCTTTGGCCGTCGCCTTCAGGCCGCTGGAAATCGTCTGCACAGCTATTCGACCGGCCATGCGCCGGTCAGCCCAGCTGCGCAAGACCGCTCGCAGCTTTCGAAGGGCGCTTTCAGCTTCTTGCCGCTAGGGTCGATTCGTCCCCTCGGCTGGCTCAAGAGCCATCTTCGAATTCAGGCCAACGGCCTGAGTGGACACCTGGATGAAACATGGGCCGATGTCGGTGCCAATAGCGGATGGCTGGGAGGCAACGGGGAATCGTGGGAGCGCGGCCCGTACTTCCTCGATGGACTTGTGCCTCTTGCGTGGCTGCTTGACGATGATCGACTCAAAGCGAAGGCTCAACGCTTTATCGACTGGACGATCGAGCACCAGGCGGCAAGTGGGATGATCGGGCCAGCGTCGAACGATGACTGGTGGCCGCGCATCGTGATGTTGAAAGTGCTTACACAATACGAGGAACTAGCGGGCGACCCGCGCGTGATTCCATTGATGGATCGATACTTCCGATTTCAGCTGAAGGAACTTCCCGGCCGGCCGCTTCGAGACTGGGGCAAGTTCCGCTGGCAGGATGAGGTGCTGAGTGTGATTTGGCTTTATCGGCGCACGGGAGCACCGTATCTGCTGGATCTGGCGCGATTGTTGCGAGAGCAGGGCTACGACTGGAGGTCGCAATACGCGAATTTTGAATACAAGGTAAGGATCACTGCGGAGTTTCTCAAACTGAGCGAAGGAAATGGCCTGAAGGATCTGGCGCTCGCCACGCATGGCGTGAATAACGGACAAGCGGTGAAGGCTGGACCGATCTGGTCGTTGGTTTCCGGCTCTGATGCAGACAGAGTAGCGGCGGCAAAGATGATTGCAGAGCTGGACAAGTATCATGGCTTGCCGAACGGCATGTTTTCTTGTGATGAGCATCTTGCCGGCCCAGATCCTTCGCAGGGCTCCGAGCTATGCACAGTGGTTGAGTTCATGTTCTCTCTCGAGCATTGTCTCGCGGTCACCGGGGATCCGTTTTTTGCAGACCGGCTTGAACGATTGGCATTCAACGCTTTGCCCGGCACGTTCACCGATGATATGTGGGCTCACCAGTACAACCAGGAGCCAAACCAGGTGGAGTGCAGCCTGCACAGGAAACCGTGGACAACGGATGGTCCCGAATCAAACCTGTACGGACTTGAGCCGAACTTCGGTTGCTGCACGGCGAATTTTCACCAGGGATGGCCAAAGCTCACCAACGCTTTGTTCATGCGTAGTGGCGGGGGGAGTGACGGCGATACCGATGGACTGGTGGCTGCCGTGTATGCACCTTGCGAGGTTCGTACTGCGGTCAAAGGCACGGCTGTCCATCTTGTGGAGGAGACGGATTATCCATTTCGGGGGAAGGTGCGGCTTTCCATCAATCCGAGTGCGTCCCTCAGCTTCCCGTTGCGACTGCGGATTCCGGAGTGGGCAAAGGCTGCAAGGATACTTGTGAATGGGGAGGGGATTGGCGATGCAGCGCCAGCTACCTTCGCAAAGGTTGAGCGTGAATGGAGAGCGGGAGATGTGGTTGAAATTACATTCCCCATGACTCCGCGCATTTCAAGAGGATTCAATAACTCGATTTCGATTGAGCGTGGGCCGATTGTATTCTCCTATGGCATCGGAGAAAGCTGGGTAAAGCTTCGCGACCGGGGAATGACTGCGGACTGGCAGGTATTCCCGAGCACCCAGTGGAATTACGCGTTGATTCTCGATAAGGACGACCCTGCGAATAGCATTGCAACAGCCGAAGGTGAAGTTGGCGAGGCGCCGTTTACGCGCAAAAACGCTCCGGTGAAGCTGAACGTGAAGGCGCGTAAACTTAATCGGTGGCGTGCAGTGGATGGAGTTGCCGATCCGTTGCCGCCGAGTCCTGTGGAGACCGATGAGCCGGTTGAAGAGATCATGTTGATTCCGTATGCAGCTGCCAAGTTGCGCATTACGGCATTTCCGGAATGCAAGGTCTAGGAATCAGCTGACCGGTAAGCTCGCCTTAGAACTCGTGATGTTTATCTACGAGGCTTTCGATGGTGTTTGAGACGCGATCAGCCGGCGATTGCCGATCGGGTAGCGATTGAGCCGCTTCAGTCTGATCGCGTAACCGGGCCACCGCAAGCCAATTGTCCTTGTGAGGTTGATCTGCGATCCAAGGCGGCAGCGGCATGCAAAGGAATTCGCTCAGTGCGGCGGCATAGCCCTCATAAAGTGCGCGCATCTCGCGAAGCCGGTCAAAGCAGTGCAAATCGTCGCAGGCGCTCAGACCGGTCAGGCAAAGCATGCTATGAAGCTTTTCATAGCGCTCAAGCGGAAGCCTGTCAGGCACATCCTGAAGCGGCTTAAGGGAAAAGATCTGGGTGAGGTCGACCATTGCATGACGGGCCATGGCAAAGGTCAATTGGGCCTGGCGTGCCTCATTTACGCGCACACCAACGATGAGCAGTGCTGAAGTGTCGAGAATCGCGGTCAGTGCGCTAATCCAGCTTTGATTGGTATGTTGCGAACGAAAATAGCAGAGTTGGGGATAGGAGATATGGCTTTCAAGTAGCTCCGCAGACCAGCGTTCCCACTCTTCCAGCAGAGTTGAAAGGGCCTGCTCTGCGCCCTGATAAGAATGGCGACGGATCAATTCTGCAGCGGTCGGAGGCGATCCTGCCCGCGCGTCGAGCAGTGAGATACTCACCTCGCGGCGGGAAAATGCGCCATAGAGAACTGGAAAGTATCCCATGACCACTGCCAGAAAACCGAGTCCCGTCCCAGCCTCAAGGACGACGATGACTCGAGTGAGTTGGCTTTGCGGTGTTACATCCCCAAGTCCCAACGTAAAGATGGTTGTACCGCTGACGTAAAGGTCAGTGCGAAGATGCGGTTGATTTGCTGCGTCGTTGAAGGGACTGCCGAGAGAATAGAAAATAAGCGCGAAGCCGACAACCATTGATCCCGCCCACACCATGAGCAAAAGGATCAATGACAAAGGTCCGTAGTAGCTGAGGACCGTTTCGCGTTTCCGCGCATTGTGGATGCTCCCGGTGAAGAATACCCACGGCTTCCATGTGGCAATGTAAAAGATCCGCGTAAGCCGAAATCGTCCGGTGGCGCGACGCGGCAGAATGATGGTCTGGAACGAATCGATCAATACGGTGAACAGACAGACAATGCCAGCAATCAACGAAAAAATCCGCATCGATTCTCCTTCCTGCCGGAATCAGGACCCATTTGCGTTCCGCACTCTCACTGTACCTTAACGGAGATTGTCTGCAAACAGCCGGCTGGGGCGAACCTTTGCGGATGGATTCCAGCGGCTTTTGTGCTCCGAAGGCCGCCAAGGCCAAAACGAGGTGCCATCAGGCCTTACGCGGTATATACTTTACGCACAACCAGCCCGGATGGGCCCTTAGGCGCGCGAGTCGGGCGCGCTTTCCTGAGTTCTCAGCGTTGGCTGTCGAGCCCAAAAGCATGGATGAGTCCAAACCAAAACCGGACGGTAAGCCCGTGTCCAAAATGCCGGGAGGAGCCGGCGTAGGGACCCCGTTTGCCGGCGAGAGCTCCGGCGGCGGTGAGACCATAATTCCGCAGGAGTCGGTTCCGGTTGCGGAGCCGATCGATCCGGGCGCCACGATGGTTGATTCGGGGCCTACACAATTTGATCCAGACGCGACTGTGGTCAACGCTCGGTTGCCTGTCGACCCCAACGCCACTCTCTACGACGCGGGCGCAACTATCGCACCGCGCTCTTCGCCGCGGCGTACACCGGCGCCGAACTCGGGCAATGAGATGTATTCCGGCGCTGCCGTGTTGCAGATCGGCGACGTGCTCGGTGGCCGCTATGAAATTCTGCAGCTGCTGGGTCAAGGCGGAATGGGGGCGGTCTACAAGGCATCGGACCGCGAGCTCGACCGGTTCGTGGCGCTCAAAGTCATTCGTCCTGAGCTTGCTTCGAACCCCTCGATTCTGGCGCGTTTCAAGCAGGAGCTGCTCCTCTCGCACCAGGTCACTCATCGCAACGTGATCCGCATCTACGATTTAGGTGAAGCTGAAGGACTCCGCTTCATCACCATGGAGTTCGTCGAAGGCAAGGATCTACGGTCGATTATTCTTGAAAGATCGAAGTTTCCGCCCGAGGAAGCGGTCGTCATTATCGAGCAAGTGTGCCTGGCACTTGAGGCGGCGCACAACGTAGGTGTGATTCACCGCGACTTGAAGCCACAAAACATCATGCAGGACCAGTCTGGCCGCATCCTGGTGATGGATTTCGGCCTGGCGCGCACGGTCGAGGGCGACGGCATGACCCAGACCGGTGCGCTGGTGGGCACCATGGACTACATGTCGCCAGAGCAGGCGCTTGGCAAGGAACTCGATCAACGTTCTGACCTGTTTGCGATCGGCCTGATCCTCTATGAGCTGTTGACCGGCGCCATGCCGTTCAAGGCAGAGAGCGCCCTGGCGAGCCTCATCAAGCGGACACAGGAGCGTGCTATTCCAGTGGCAGAACTGGACGCCCAAATCCCGGGGGCGTTGAGCGGAATTGTCAGCAAGTGCATCGAGCGCGATCTCGAATTCAGGTACAAGAGCGTTTCTGATGTCCTGAAGGATCTTCGCACTTGGGAGGGCGAGCACTCGGGTCACATCTTACCGCCCGAAACGAAGGCCAAGCCCACAGTAGCGTTTCAACCATGGATGAAGTTTGCCGGGGCTGCTGCCGTTCTCCTTGTGGCAATCGTTCTTTTCCTGCTGCGCGGCCAGATCTTCAAGCCGGGCACCAATCCAAAATCCGGGCCCAGTGGGCCGGTCGTTTCCCTGGCGATTCTACCGTTCCGTAATGCGTCCTCCGATTCATCTCTTGACTGGCTTGGACCGAGCCTGGCTGACATGCTCAGTACGGATGTCGGCCAGTCAGCGCAATTGCGCACGGTGAGCCCCAACAGCCTGCACCAGATCTTCAGCGACCTGCGCATTTCTTCTGATACGGTGCTTGACGCAGCGACGATTGGGCGGGTGGCGAGTTTCTCCAGCGCAGATCGCGTGGTTTGGGGGCAGTATGCCCGGTTTGGCACGTCCATCCGCATCGACGCCACGGTCCAGGACATCAAGAGCGGGCATACGGACTCGCTAAAGGTGGATGTGGCCAACGACAATGAGATCCCGGCCGCAGTCGATCGCCTGGCCGATTCAATCCGCCAGAAGCTGGCGCTGCCGGCCAGCGTACTGAGCGACCTGAAGGCCAGCTCGTTTCAGCCCACCTCAAAATCAGTGGCCGCACTGCGCGACTTCAACCTGGGCATCACGCTGCAGCGCGACGGCAAGAATCTCGAAGCGCAAAAGCAATTCCTGGCAGCCACAAAGGAAGACCCCAGCTTTGCGCTGGCCTTTTCAAGGCTCGCTCAAGTGGATGCCCTTCTCGGCTACGACAGCGACGCGGAAGAGTCCGCGAAGGAGGCTGTTGGTCTTAGCCAGGACCTGCCGACCGCAGAGAAGTATCTGATCTCTGCCATCGAACTGCAGGTGATGAATAATTATCCGGACGCCATCAAGGCCTATGAAAATCTGGCTGCGGTGTCGCCCGACAACTCCGACGTAAAAGCAGCGCTTGCCAAGCTCTACGAAGATTCAGGCGACGTGCCGAAAGCTCGCTCCTACTACGAGAAGATTCTCGCCTCGAATCCCAAGGACGTGGGCGCCAACATTGACATGGGCCGCATCCAGATCAAGAGCCAGGATCCGCAGGGCAGTCTTCAGTCGCTGAACCAGGCGTACAGTCTCGCCGTGCAGGTGGACAACCAGGAACAGAAGGCAACCAGTCTGCATCTGATGGCGGTGGCATATCGCATGTTGAGCAAGCCGGATGAAGTTGTGCGCAACGAGCAGGAGGCGCTGACCATCTGGCGGAGCATTGGACAGAAGAAGGGAATGGGATTGAGCCTGAATGAACTTGCCACCGCAGAGGTTTCGCTTGGCAAGAACCAGGACGCCCTTTCCAACTACCAGGAGGCGCTGCAGATTCGGACCGACATCGGCGACAAACGCGGCATGGGCGGTACGCTGATGGATCTGGGCAATTTCTTTGATGATCGCGGCGACCACGAGCAGGCGCTCAAGAATTACAAAGACGCACTCGAGCTGGAGCGCGAACTCGGCAATGAAGGTGCGCAGGCTGACTTACTGAACAACATCGGCCAGACGTATTCGGAAGAGAGCCGTTACGAAGACGCGCTTACCTATCTGCAGCAGGTGTTGCAACTGCGCGAGAAATCGAAGAATCCCGCGGACATTGTCGACGCATTGCACAATCTGGGGCAGGCCCTGGCCAGCATGGGGCAGTACGACCAGGCGATTGCCGACTACATGCGGGCACTGGATCTGCGGCGCAGCATCAACGATCAACACGGGGCGGCACTGGAGTCGTACGGGTTGGGAGCGGTGTTTGATTATCAGGGCCGGTACGGCGCGGCCGTGAACGCCAAGCAGGAGGCACTGAAGACTTTCCGCAACCTGAAGGACAGGACCTTCTGGATGGCGGAAATTCTAGGTGGCTACGGCGATGCGCTCATTCTGGCGGGGCGCGGGGATGAAGCCAAAGCTCCGCTGGACGAGGCACTGGGACTTTCGCGCGAGTTGAAGAACGACGGTCTGGTGGGCCAGACCCTTGGATTCCAGGGGGATGCACTCTTTTACCAGGGAAACTACAAAGCGGCTCACGCGCTCTACGATCAAGCGCTGCAGGCCGCCACGCGGAGCAAGGAGAGCGAGCGGATTTTGCTGGCCAAGATTGCACTTGCGCAGGTGCAGGTGCGCGAGAAGTCCGGTGGGTCTGCAATTTCGAATCTCAAAGGCCTGATCGAGAAGGCCGATGAAGCAAGCCTGAAGTACTCCTCGACGGAGGCCGGCATTTATATGGCCGAGGCCATGATGCAAGGCCACGACAATGCCCACGCGCGGCAGGAGTTGCAGCGCGATTTGCCCAAGGCCGACAAACTCGGCCAACAGGCACTCAGCGCGCATGCACATTATCTGCTGGCCGGCATTGCCCGCGAGTCTAACGACACGGCTGAATCGCAGAACAACTACCGGCTGGTGAAACAGACACTGGAGACGATGAGCAAGGATCCAGGGGCGGAGAAGCTGCTGAAGCGCGCCGACATGAAGGCGATGTACGACGACTCCAACCATTGGCTGCAAGGCGGCAAATAAGCGGACAAGACAACGGCTTAAAGCCTCTAGAGCAGTTCCAGGATAGTTATGCCATAGCCGTCCTTTGTGCGAGGTCGCCCCTTCTTGGGGTCGGGTCGACTTGAAGGTGTCGCTGCCAGGGTACGGCGATCCTGGAACCGCTATAGCCGCGAGCTTGTGGCTCCTGGCACCTGGCTCCCTGCGTCGAGGTGTCCATTTTCGGCTACTGCGTAGGAGGTAGTCCTGCTCTTTCAGGTTTGGGCGGCCGACCAGGCCGACGCAGATTGTCAGAGGCGATGCGTAGGCCGAAGAGGAGTTGACCGGCCGATCTTGAACTGATCGTGGACGAACCAATGGCGTTGAGGACCTGGCCGAGCGCGGACTGGACTGCGGCGCTATCCACCAAGGGCGGTAGCTTGAGCGGCTTTTTACGGGCCCGGTTCTGGCCTTGTGCATTGCGCCGCCCGGGCGTGTGGAAGAAGCAGTAGGCCGTGCCCCGGAGAGCCGGCGAGTGGCACTTGGACCCGCTGGGCATCATATGACGACATTCCTGGATCATAAACCTCCCCCCACCCTCATTGGATTCTTCAAGGAAGCGCATCATTTTCAACGCGCTGCGCCGGGATTACGCGGCAAACTCTTGATCCTGTGGGGCTTGTCGGCAGAATCTTCACAGTAAAGGAGTTAGGGGCGGCTATCAGCTCTTAGCCCGCGGTTTCGGGCTGGGCCAGGTTCCTTTGGCTGCGATGGCTTTGAGAGTGATGCTGGGATGATTGTGCGCCAAGGATCGGTAATTATATGCAAAGTGGCGCCAGAGGCCTTTTGGGTCAGGTGTCTCGATTTCCCACCGATCGCGTGATGAAACTGCGCCGACGCCGACCGACCCAGAGGGCGCCAGGGTTCCCTGATGGGGCGCGGATAGGATGGATAGGGAAGTGGGAAAGCGACCGGGGCCAGAACGCGATTCCGTCGCCTGCCGACGGAATTGATCTGGCATTTTGCGAGAAGGCCCGGGGCTGAAGCCCGGCTGAATTGAGGGGCATCACTCGTCAGGCTGGAGCCTGACGCTCCCTCCAGAAAACAAAGACTGAAAGACTGGTTGATCAGCAAGCCGGAATGCGGCTTGCCGATCCCTGATCTCGACCCTAACTTTGGTTTCGAACTTCAGGGGCCGCTGAGAGAGATCTTCTCCGTGGCGCCGTTGAGGGCGTTGCTGGTGATGGTTACGGTGCCGCTATAATTCGTGTTCTTCGTGGTGGTTGGCGGGGAGAAGGTGACGCTGATTGTGCACGTTCCGAGTGCGCCGGGGACGAGAGTCGTTGTGCCGGTGGTGCTGCAAGTGCCGGTGGTGAGCGCGAAGTCGGTACCGCTGATCGACGGTGCGTTCAAGATGAGATTGGTCAGGCCGGAGTTCTTGACGGTGATCGTTTTGGTTGCCGTAGCTGGGGGTGTCACCGTACCAAAGCTCAGGCTGCTCGGACTCAGCGAGATGAGCGGATCGAGAACGCTGCCCGTCAATCCCACGGACTGCGGGCTTAAGTTGGCGTTGTCAGTGATGACCAGCGAGGCGTAAGGAGTGAGGTAGTCGTTGTCGGCGGAGAAAGTGACAAAGATGGTGCAACTTTTGCCAGGGAGGATCGAAGAACCGCAAAGGCTAAGGAACGAATAATCATCCGCATCTGGGGCCCCGCTAGTCTCCGTTTTCGAGCCGGGAATCGTGATGCTTGAAATCTTGATGGTCGTTGCGCCGTTATTCGTCAGCGTGACGGGCAGCGTTTTGAAGGTATTGTTATTCACGCTGCCGAAGTTCAGGCTGGTGGGGCTGATGCCAAGGGTTGGTGTCGAGGCGGTGAAGGTCGCTGTTACGGATTCAGGTGCGGCGCCCATTGTGACCGTGGTGGATGCCGAAGTGGAATTCGCTATCCCCGCCGGACTACCGGACCAGCTTGTGAATGTATATCCGGCGGTTGCAGTCGCCGAAATGGGGACCACCGTGGTGGCCGCATAATAACCGCCCGAAGCCGGCAATACCGTTCCGCCGGTGGTTGCGGCGGTGGTTAGCTGGTAGAGGGTGTTGAAGTTTGCGGTGTAGGACAGTGTAGTTGTAGTCACAGTGATTGAGTGCGATTGTCCCAGGCCATCCGACCAGCTTAGGAATTGGTACTGTGTTCCGCCGGAACCTTGTGGTGACGTGGTGGAGATGTTATACGACTGTCCGATGGTCAAGCTGACGGAGGTCCCGCTCGAGTAGGTGACGCCGTTCACGGTGTAAGAAAGCCCGGCCGGGATGGTTGTGAAACTTACGCTCTGAGTGCCTGCGCCAACGTTCAGCGTGAATGGCTGTTGAACGGGACTGCCGGGGAAAGCGCTGTTCGTGGCGGTAATCGTGAGCGAGAAGCTTGAGGCTGCCATGCCAGGGGGCGGGGTGCCGCTGATGGTGGCCGTTCCGTTATGGTTGTCAGTAAGCGTGAGCCAGCTTGGCACTGATGTCGTTGGTGGCGCAGCAGCCAGGCTGAATGTGGCTGTTGGATAACCGGTTGTGGATACCGTAACCGAGCCAGGAGTGCCAGGGGTGAATGTCGCGGTGGTCGGGCTGGTGGGCGCGAAGGCCGTGGCCTGATCCACAACCACTGTGATGTTTTCCGTGGGCGACCCTGCAGGATTGGTCGCAGTGATACCGACTGTGTAGGAGCCGCCGGTTCCGGGGTTTGGCGTTCCGCCAATGGAGGCGGTTCCATTGTGGTTATCCGTGAGACTCAGGCCAGTAGGCAAGCCGCCCGCTGAGAGGGAAGGAGGCGGGTAACCTGTGGTGGTTATTTCGAAAGACGGACCGTTGACGCCTACGGTGAAATATTCGGTGGGAGTGACGCCGAACACTGGAGGCGACTGCACGGTGTAGTTGACCGTCTGGTAATTGGTGTTCAAGGCCGAATCAGTTACGAAGGCAGTGTAGGTAAAGGAGCCCGCCACGCTGGTGTCAAAGGTCGAGGGATAGGTGCATTGGGAGACCGACAAATAAGGCCCGAAATCACCGCTGTTCACGTTTGAATCATTGATCGCGCTGCAGCTGACATTAGCGGCCACCGCGTTTGAGCCAACCGAATAGGGAGTGACGCTACTAGGCGCTGTGATGCTCACAGTTGGCAGTTCGTTGGGGGTGAGGTAGGTGACAACCCAGCAGGAGTTGGTGTTGCCGCTCGAGGCCTTGGCGCCTCCGCTGGTATCGGGGTCAAGGACAAAGGCGCTGATCTGGTTGCTCTGGAACAACGGCGGAGGATTGATGCCAGAGAACGGAGTGCAGGGATGGATGGGATCGGGGCCTTGGCCTTTGAGCAGGCCGACTCCGGGATACCCCCCGTTCAACGCTGTCGTCATAGCGGGGGTCCAAGCGGGCGACAAGGGATCCGAGGGAAAATCGCTCAAGGTCAGGGACAGGTTGTCGTTCGAACCGTCGTCGGTGGTGAGAAAGGGGAATTCGCTGCCCAGCGTCGCTGGGAACGTGCCAGCGCCGGAATCGCACACGCCGGCCGGCGGGCAGGTAAGTTCGAACATGACGGGCTGATCGATGCCCGGGCCCCCCGCGTTTTGATAGACAAAGCACTCAGCTCCGGAGAAGAGCGAGTTAGCCCGCACGAGAGCATTGCAGGCAGCCTGACTACTAATGGGGATGGATGTAACGACGGCGGAGACCGGGTTGCCGGAAGTCAGTTGTGCGTTGAAGTTGTAGCCGGTGGTGTTGCTCTTCGTGTATCCGCCCTGGAAATTGAAGTTGGTCTGACTGGTGGTAGTAACGATGCCGGTTGTGGATGCGCCTGCGGGCGTGAATACCCAGCTGAGGATGTTGTTGGCTTCGCTATGGGAAGTGACATCAAAACTGGTTGATGTTGCGCCGGTAAATCCGACCCAGGCCGTGGAGGCTGGCGTGGTTACCCCAATTGTCTTCATCGCGAAGGAGACGCCGAGGGGGAAGAGGTCAGTGCCATCGAGAATGACGTCGAGGCAAACCGGGTTTCCGGGGGCGGCGGCGCAGCCTGTCTGAGTATGTGTAGGCTGCGTTGTGGACGTGATCGTCACGGAATGAATATTGCCGTCAGCGAGGGTGGGCGCATTCGTATAGGTGAGGTCGTTTTCAGCGCCCGGCAGGTTGCAGCCCGTGTCAACGCAATTCGGGCTTGCATGGTTGGTCTGAATGGAAACGCTGTTTGCGGCTGGATAGAACCCCGGAGAAGCATAACTGGAGGAAGTCTTGAAGACGACGGCAAGGCTATTTGGGATTCCGCCAGTATCAGGAGCGCAGGAGGCGTAGTCTCCGTCATCGCCGAATCCAAGGCCGCAGCCGCCATCGCCCAAAGCCGTTGTTGCGGAATCCTGAATGACAAAAGCGAAACCGTCGCCAGCGCTGGCGCCGGGCGCCAACTGGAAATAAAACGTAGTGGAAAAGGAACTGCCAACCGGCTGCGGAGTGGTATCCCAGGCCGACCCGGCCAAATTGATCGCGTCGGGGGTGAGCTGCAGCACGGTCAGGGGTGTCGCGACGGCAGCGGCTTCGGTTCCACTTGTGTGGCCTGAAGGGACAGCGAATGTGACCGTGAAGGAACCGGAGACAGGCGACTGAACGGGGAAGACGAGGGTGTTAAAGAACGGCGAGGTTGTGAAGCCGGAGAGGATGACAGGTTCGCCTGCCACGAAGCTGTTTGACGTGGTGGCGAAGGTGACTGTGGCAGTGGGCCCGGTTCCGGAGCTGGTCCAGCCGGTGATTGAGGCGGCGCTGTCGACCGGCGCCAGAATGTTTGCGCTGGGATTGATGGCAAGGCAGCTTATTCCATTCACGCTGAAGTCAGGGGAATAGTTGGGAGAGGTTGGGCAGGAGGTCGCCCAGGCGTTCACGCTTGTTGCGATGACCATGGAGGCGACAACCGCGGCAAACTTCGCCATGTTCACGAGACCGAGCTTCATAGTGTTCTCCCCTGCTTTTCCTGTGGCTGTAGCACTTTTGTGGCCATTCCTGGAGGCACCCAGGCTCGCCCTGGAAATTCCGGACGGCAAGTCGGCACACGAATGCATTCCGCGCGATCGATCGTTCAATTTGGAAACGACCTGGACCCAGTTCTGGTGAGTTGCAGGAATGAGGGCTCGGCATCCGTGCCCGGGAAGAAATCAAAAGAAGGAGAAGCCCAGGATCGGAAGGGAAAGGGCCTAATCTCAAACCATCCGGAGGGTAAACCCACCAGGAAGTTACTAGAGTTTGCATGGGCGAAGGGGTTCATGTCAATGGGTTTGTAGGGAAATTTAACACGATTGCAATAGGTGAAAATGTTTGCGCATCGAGGGTAAATATTTGCCACACGGCCGGATGAGCTTAGAGCAGAGGGGCGGTTGTTTGGGAATGAAAACGTTGTCATTCATCGCCCGAGCGGCGATTGGCATGGCTTTGTTTGGTGCGATTGTCAATCCGCACTTAACCATTTATCTTCACCTGAATGCTTCCCCTCAATGAGAACCTGAAAAAGGTTGGACTGGGCGCTGCGCTCATCTGCGCGACGTCGGCACTGCTGCTCTACTCCGACCTTGGGTCGCGCAACAGAAACGGGGCTGGGGGCGGGCGGACGAACGGGCTGCTTCAGGTTGCGATGGTGCAGCAGACATCGATTCCCGCGCTTGACGATGGCGTGACTGGAATGCTGGCCGCTCTGAAAGAGCGCGGCTACGCGGATGGCGGACGGATTTCGGTCCATCGCTATAACGCGCAGGGCGATACTGCCACGGCGAACGCGATTGCGACGGAAGTGACGAGCGGGGACAACGACCTGATTCTTACGGTGTCGACCATATCGCTGCAGACGGTGGCGAATGCCAACAGGAATGCGACACCGCCGCGCAAGCATGTGTTTGGCGTGGTGACGGACCCGTATTCGATTGGGGTTGGCGTGAGCAGGCAGAATCATGCGGTGCATCCGGCCTATATGACGGGGATTGGAAGTTCGCCGCCCGTTGCGGAATTGTTTGCGCTGGCACGGGAGCTGCGGCCTTCGCTGAAGAGGGTGGGGCTGGTGTGGAATCCCGCAGAGGCGAATTCGGTGGTGGCAACAAATTTGGGGCGCGCGGTGTGTTCGCGGATGGGCATTGAGCTGATTGAGGCCAACGCGGAGAACGCGACGATGGTGGGGGATGCTGTTTCGTCGGTGCTTGCGCAGAATGTTGACGCGATCTGGGTGAGCCCGGACCTGACGACCGGCCATGGGTTGGACGTGATCATCCGCAAAGCGAAGGTCGCGGGGATTCCGGTGTTCTCGTCGACTCCCACGGAGAAACCTTCAGGCACGCTTTTCGACCTGGGCGCAGACTATGAGGCGATTGGTTATGCAAGCGGGATGATTGCGGCGGATGTGCTGGATGGGCGCGATCCGGCGACGATTCCGGTGGAGGACATGATGCCGTCGAAGCTCCAGGTGAATCGGCTGGCTTTGAAAGGATTGCGGGACCGGTGGAATTTACCGGAAACGGTGGTTGCTCGTGCGGATGTGGTGGTGGACGAGAGTGGGCGACACGTAAAAGCTATGGATGGGGCGAAGGCGAAGTAGTGAGTGAGCGTGGGTTCGGGTTACGACAGCTGAGAATTGGCGGGATGAGGCGGGAAGGCTGCTGATGGAAATTACGCAACGACATGATGGCGAACGGCTGGAGTTGTTGCTTGCGGGCCGGCTCGATGCGAGCTGGGCGGACCATGTGGGCAACACGATCCAGGATGCGGTGCGGGCAGGCGAGCACCACATCGTTCTGCACATGGCGGGCGTGCATTACATCAGCTCTCTGGGCATTGGCGTTCTGGTGAGACAGTTACAGCTTCTGCAGACCGTGAATGGAAGCCTGACGATAAGCCAGCCGAGCGTTGCCTGCCGCACTGTGCTTACGCTGTGCGGATTGGCGGAGTTCTTTCAACTCGACGGGGCCAAACGAGCGGAGGCTAAGCTGTCGGCGTCCGTACGGACGGTTACGCGCGGCGGGGCGACTTACCAGATGTTCCCGCAGAGCGTGGCGCAGCCGCTTTCATGCACGCTTGTGGGCCGGCCTGAGCGGCTGCGCTCGACTGGATTCACGCAGGCGGACTGCCTGCCGGTGAATTTTGCGAGCGGATCATTTGGGCTTGGGTTGGGTGCGTTTGGAGAAGGATTTGCGGACTGCGAGAGCCGGTTTGGCGAGTTTCTGGCGGCGGCGGGGTGCGCGATCGCGCTGCCGACGAACGATCGACACTGCCCGCCGGACTATGTTGTTGAGCAGGGAGAGATGGTTCCACGCGTTGAGACCCTTTATGCGCTGGCGGGTGCCGGGGATTTTCCTTCGATGGTGCGATTTGATGCGCTGAGCGAGGGCCCGGGGACAATTGGATTGTCGGAGTTCGTGGAAGCGTTGATTGAATTGTCGGGTTCAGACTTGATTGCGTTTGTTGTTCTGGCTGAAGCGGCGGGGCTGGTGGGCGCCAGCCTGCAGCGTTCGCCGGCAATGCGGCCGCTCTCTCTCGATCTTCCCGATGTTCGCGACTGGATGCTGTTTACAACGCAATGGACCAAGGAACGCAGCCAAGTGTTGCTGGTTGGAGTGGCGGGGCGAAGGATTCCGGAATGCGCAGCTTCATTCATGCGTCCGATGAAGACGGATGCGAAAGTGATGGCGCACATTCATGGGGCGCTGTTTCCCTATCGTCCGGTTCAGCGCGGAGAGTTGCCTTATGCGAAGACGGTTGCGGAGATCTTCACGCATTCAACGCCGAGCACCGTATTGCATTTGATGGCGGACACACGGCCATTTGAAGGCGTGGGCGAATCGGATCTATTGCGCGGCGCATGCTGGATGGGTCCACTACGGGCCATTACCCAAGGATGAGGGATCGATGACACTGCTGATCGGGGCTTTAACACTCGGACTGATTCTCGCGGTGCTGGCGCTCGGCGTGTACGTGAGTTTTCGCATCTTCAACATGCCCGATCTGACGGCCGAAGGGTCTATCACGCTGGGTGCATCGGTGGCGGCCGCGCTACTGGTGAGTGGACACAACGCATTTGTATCGACACTGGCCGGGGCCTTTGCCGGTTCAATGGCCGGCATGGCCACTGGGCTGCTGGCCACGAAATGCAGAGTGAATCCATTGCTGAGCGGCATTCTCGTGATGACAGGCCTCTACAGTGTGAATCTTCACGTGATGGGAAAGAGCAACATTCCGCTGCTTGAGGTGACAACGCTTGCCGATTTGGCGGAGCGGTTGGGTGAGCGGATCTTCGGCGGCGAGGTAAACATCAATCTTGTCGGATGGACGGTGAGTGTTCGAGATTTGTCGATGTTCCTGGGCGTGCTGCTGCTGGTGACGGCAGTCTGCTTGCTGCTCTACTTTTTCTTCCGTACCGAGGTGGGCACCGCGCTGCGCGCAACGGGCGACAATCCACAGATGATCTGCGCGCTTGGCGTAAGCGTGGATACGGGAACAATTTTTGGACTGGCGATGTCGAACGGCTTGATTGGGCTGAGCGGCGCATTGCTGGCGCAGTTTCAGGGTTTTGCCGATGTTCAGATGGGAATCGGAATGGTGGTGCTGGGGATCGCAAGTGTGATCATTGGCGAGGCCCTGGTGGGATCGCGAACGATAGGGCTGTTGATTGTGGGGACGGTGATGGGGTCAGTCCTCTTTCGCCTTCTGGTGGCGATCGCCTTGCGATGGGGGCTGAACCCGAACGACCTGAAACTGATTACCGCACTTTTTGTCTTTGTGGCGCTGGTGATGCCGGACCTGGCGCGGCGATTGAAGATGCGCGGGAATCGAATCGAAGAGGCGGCTTGATGAGCATGCTCAAATTACATCGCGTCTCCAAGACATTCAATCCCGGGACGCCGAATGAGGTGCGAGCGTTGATCGACGTGACGCTCAATCTGGCACCGGCATCCTTTCTGATTGTGATCGGGACAAACGGATCGGGCAAATCGACTCTGCTGAATGCAGTGGCCGGTTCGTTCAAGGTGGACTCCGGAACGATTGAGCTTGCCGGCGAAAAGATCACTCGCTGGGAAGAGCACGAGCGCGCCAAGTTGATCGGCCGCGTCTTTCAAAATCCGTTCAGCGGGACAGCGCCGACCATGTCCATTGCCGAGAATCTTGCACTCGCGGCGCGGCGGGGACGGTCGCGCGGACTTGGGCTTGCCGTCAATCGGCGCATGAAGAACGAGCTGCGCGATCGCGTGCGCTCGCTCAACATGGGACTCGAAGATCGATTGGGCAACGCGATCGGAACGCTTTCAGGCGGACAGCGGCAGGCTCTAACTCTGCTGATGGCCTCGTGGCTGAGGCCAGAACTGCTGCTTCTGGATGAACACACGGCAGCACTGGATCCTAAAACCGCCGACCAGGTGATTCGACTTACGCATGACGTTATCGAGCGAGACAAGCTGACAACACTGATGGTGACTCACTCTATGCAGCAGGCGGTGAACCTGGGTGACCGGATTGTGATGATGTACAAGGGCAGGGTGCTGCATGATCTCGAAGGGAGCGAGCGAGCCCGCTTGCGTCCCGAGGATCTTTTGAGCCGATTCGAAGAAGTGCGCCGTCGCGAACAGATGGATGGCGCGGTTGCCGAGATGTTGACACAGGCCTACGTGTAGCGGGCGACAAAAACAAGGTTACCCAATCGTTGAACCTGATCACTCGACAATCAGACACGCAGCCGGTCTTGACTCCGATTACATAATGATGAATCCCGCCGGGGAATGGAAGGCACTCGAATGCTTACGCTAGAGAACTCGCATTTGAACTCACATTACGGAAG
>Ga0302275_10002705_pt1 | contig 18489 bp, 10 predicted proteins | sample III_Bog_N2_2_FD_200229 | JGI IMG/M metagenome (GOLD analysis project Ga0302275, IMG submission 200229) | Peat permafrost microbial communities from Stordalen Mire near Abisko, Sweden - III_Bog_N2_2 | ecosystem: Environmental > Terrestrial > Soil > Wetlands > Peat | place: Sweden: Abisko...
TTTCCTACGGATTGGAAAATTGGTGTCCGTTTTGGTGTCCGGTTGGACTCCTGCACCTCCTAAACCATTGCTGCACACACAGTTAAGCTTGGAGGCGGAGGTCGGAATCGGACGCGTCCCGCCTGCCACAAGCCACTCAAAATCAACCGTCTAAATCATCACCGTTGCCTTGATAATAAAGGCGATCCTGCGTTTTGTCAACGTTAACTTTGACCTACTTTCGCCTACTTATTTTACCTCCATTTTACTCCCCACCTAAAGGGTTTGCTGGCACTTTTGCTGGCACTTTCCGCGTTTGAAAATCCGTTTCTCGTCGGCTTCCTTGGGCCTGACATTGACCGCCCGAAACGGCCAGCAAAATCTCGGTGCCAAACCGAGCAGAATTTCCTAATCTGGCGTCATGGATTCAACAAAACACGTCGCCAGCCGGATTGGGTTATGCCTCTGAAGCGCAAGGAAATTGAACTTGACATATCGCTGCATTGCCAAGTCAGTCGGAGCCGCATTGCCCACCCCGATGAGCCGGAAGATTTCGTTCTATCGGTTGACAGCGAAATCTGGGGCACACCTGACCCGACAGTAGAACTGTCGGATAACGTTGATCGCGACGTATTGCTCGGCAAGCTCATGTTCTACCTCGTCCAAGTGGGCAGCGCCCTGGGCTATAACCGGGAATTGGATTTTGCATTTGATGCGCACCAAGAAACAACGGAGGCCGGGTTTGCCATTTTCGATATGGCTAATGAGGAATTCCATCCGTTAGTCCAAGAGATGTTTCCGCATGCCTCCCCGACCGGCGACATTCTCCTGCTGCATCGGCTAACGATTCATCCGCTGGCGCGTGGCAAGCGTCTGGGCTTGGCCGTATTGCACCGGGTCATCGAGGATTGGTCGAAAGGCTGTTCGCTGGTGGTCATGAAGCCATTTCCGTTGCAATTTGAAGCAGATGCGGACCGCAAAGCAGATTGGACAGATTTGAAACTCGGAACGTTTTCGCCATCTCAAGGCATGGCTTTCGAGAGGTTGCGAAAATACTATCAACACCTTGGATTTAAGCGGATCGGCCAGACAGATTATTTTGCCCTGTGCCCGGACAACATTCGTCCGAGCACCAAGCGCCTGCGCATATCCAATTCAATTTCAGTGCCGTTGGCCAATCTCGACTCGCTTCCATCGGGTCGTGTTTGAATTGTTCGCCTTCCTCGTGAACATCCTCCGCGCGCGAAATCCTAGAGGCAAAAACCGGGAGCCGGGCGGCGGGTCAAGGTGGAGATTCAAGGGTGACAGGGGAATACTACCTTGACGCGCCGCCCGGCGACCCACAATCAAAACAGGATTCGCGCACGCAATGCTCCGTTTAATCTGAGCCGACGATACTTTGTTCAATCGGTGAAGTCGGTCCAGAAATGTTCGGTTTTGGGTGATTGGAACGAAACCAGACGAAAGACAGAGGGTCTTGATTGCCAACCACGATACGAACACCGGGAATTGAAACGGATAGCCAGAACGCCTCTTGGAACAACGACAGGGCGAGCCAAGCAATTGGACATCAAAACAGCTAAACGATCCTCGTCAGTGCGGCCAAAAGTTAAATGCAAAAACGGTTTCAAAAGTAAACCCAGGAACACCAGAAACGCGAGGAATGCGTACCCTTGCCTCTTCAGTGCCGCATTCAACACACGAATAGCGGAATCGTCAAAAGGCTGACCGGGAACTGGCGGCGGCATTGTCAACACTTTGGTGATATCCACGCCCATACGATTGTTTATATTCATTCCCGCTGTTCCAAAGAGTCCGAATATTGGCCACCACCCAAGGAGACAGCAAAAGAGCGCGTGTTTGCAGCCCGCCGCTTGTCGTGTTGTCCCTGATGCAACCCATTCATACACTGGATACATCCTAGACAAATCCGAGTTTATGCAATGGGCCATTCTTCCATTTATGAAACGGTTCCCAATCCCACCAAAACACCACGTTATTGCCTTTGTAAATCTCCGTTTTCTCGATTTTTTTAAATTTACGGTTGACGACCGTTTCGATTTTTTCTAATGCCATATTTCTCAACTCGTAGATAAGATGGCTACCCATTCCAATTTCTGTTGCGTAATCGTCCTGCTCAAAACGCTCAAGTGGACCAAATTCTTTGGGTCTTGTGTAGGTTTGGTAAGCATGAATCGCCTTCTGTCGCACCATTGGGTCGCTGTCTGGAAGAGCATCTAGCATCAATGAACGGTAATTGCTTAAGTTTCGTCCCAATAAGATTAGCATAGTGACACAATTGTCTTTGATGCCCGATTCACTGGTTTCAATCAGCGCTAAAGATGCTTTAAGCAAACTCTGATCAAATTGCAAATCTTGCCCAGGCCGCAGAAAATGTTTCGCAAAGAAAAATCCCAGCCGAACGTCCGTCGCGTCAGTTGAGTTTATTGCGGAAAGAATATCAGCTTTTAGAGCTTCCGTTAGCGAAAGTCCTTCAAGGTCTCTGCCTGAAATGCCGACCTTAAATGCACGCTCTTTTGGCAGTCGTTTAATCAAATGCTTGTTTAACATCTTGACCATTTCCCACTTTGAAGAATTTTCAAATTTTTTTAGCGTAACCAGGGCCGGAATCAACTGCACTCAAAAACTCTTGCGGGGGAAGATACTGACAATCTTTGATGTAATGATAAATAAGATTTGGTGCCGCATAAACATGGCCATTTATGCCTGTTACCCTAATTTCTGCCGAACCCAAAAGCATCTTTTTCCCCTTGTATTCAACTGGGTAACCAAGTGGGGCTGGGGTCAGAAACGGCGATTGATGAAAACCACGTGTTTGGTTTATGGGGGCATAACACAGCGTTAGAATGCGCGTTAAAAGTCCTTCTGACACTGTTCCTTTCGAGAACTCGTGTTCCGCGTCCAGCCAACCGACTGCGAGAATATTCGGATCAGGTTCATGGTTTAAATAAACGTATGGCGTTAGGTCTTGAAAATACATAATCATTATTTGTTAAGGGGATACTACCACGCGGCAAGCAGCCCAATCAACATTGCCCATCCCCGGTCGCAACAAACTGCTGAGGCTCGTCGGAACCGTAACAGTTGTCGGGCTGCCCATGATGGTCAAGTCGGTCGGTGGGAAGAGAGTGTAGTTCGGTACAACGGAACCTGGTAAATACGTTTGGGCACCTGCTGCCCCAGGGAATTGGTTCAATGTCACGTTTTGGCCAGTTTCAATGGCATTCCCGAGCGCATCCGAAATCGGACTGCCATGCTCGGTCCAAAAAGTTACCGAGGTACCTTGGGGAACGATTGTGACGGGCGAGGAATCACCAACGACTAAACCTCCATGCCCGCTGAGTATATTCGGGTCCATCCCCGTGTCAAAGACAGGCGTAGCAGTTGTAGTAGCTACTGGTGTGGTTGCGGTCGGTGCGGTTGCCCAATTCCAAAGTCCTAAGCCACCCGCCGCTATGGTAGCCGTGCTGGCCACGCCGCTGCTTACGGCGGTCCAGCGTTGAAACCCATCGCCCACCGGTTGCCCTGCACTGTCATATTGGAGGGTAAAATTGGCAGCACCCGAGTAAACTTGGCCGACGTTCCAACTCGTCAGTGCATAGCTGCCTGCGGCCCAAAATCCCCCATTTGGATCCTGGTAGTATCCTGATATGTTATGGCCAAAACTACTCAAACCATTTACGTAGGTGGAGGGCGAAACGGCTCCACCTGCCTCATTGTACAAAGTGCCAAGGAAACCGGTATAGGCATCCAAGTAAGTGTTGCCGGATGAATAATTGTTCAACGCATTGCCGATGCCGTTCAGGGCGTAACCGGCAATTCCGCCGTTCATTTGGAAATTTTGAAAGCTGGTAGCCAACCGTCCATCACTATCAAATCCGTTGATGGGGTCCCCGCCACAGAACGTCATTCCGTTGGGGTCAACTTCGTTCCAGACCGAGTCGAAAGTCAGCCAGCGCCCGCTAATTGGGTCATAAGGCCGCATCCCGACGTTGTAATAGCCGGTAACGTCCGCCCAGCGTCCGCGCCAGGCGGAGGCCAGTGAAATATTTGCGCCATTGGCCAGCGGCAACGGCTGATAGCCCGGAACGGACGAATAGCCGGTTGGCCGCGCAGAGTTCCAAGACACCGCCACGCCGTTGGTCTCCACGCCAAGAATGTTGCCTCGCTCATCGCTGATCGTCGGCCAGAACAGGTTCAAGAGCGGCGAAACGGCGTCCAGTCCGCCCACGCCGTTGAGTCCGCCGTAAACGCCATTCATATCCGGGCCGTACAGCTTGAATTCGGTTACACTGCCATAATTCACGCCGAGTTCCAAAAACTCAACCTGCGGATCAAAGTAGGAGTTGATAACGGTTGGCGATGAAGCGAAGGCCACGCCGTTGCTCACAAGCACGCTGGTGGTGGAAAGGCGGCGATTGAGGCCATCATACGTTGCCATCCAGTTATAGCCATTGGTATTCGCGTCCCGTTCGGTGACGACGTGCAACCGTCCGCGGGCATCCCAAGAAAGAGTTTGAATGCGATCAATTCCACCGCTGGGATTGAGCCAGACGCGATTGGTGATGTTCCCGGCAGCATCGTAATAGTCCGTCGCCGCCTGGTAGGTCGCCGTGTTGGTAAAGACATTGGTGGTATAGACCGTGTAAAGGCCATTTTGCATTTGAGCCGCCACCGTCAACTGATGCGTTCCCGGCGTCAGTTGCAAGGGCGCGCGCCACGCCATCGAACCGTAGCTGCTGGCAACTCCCGTGACCGGCACGGGCTGATTGTCCAGCCAACCGGACAGCGTCACCAACCCGATGGTGTGTCCATATGCCGACAGCGAAATCAACGTATTGGTGGAAGCGGAAACGCGGGAAAATGCCCCAGACAAGCCAGACCATTGCGGAGAGGAAGTTCCACTTTGGCCGGCTGCGGTGAGGACACCGGGACCGCTGGACGCGCCATTATCGTAGGCAAACGTGTTCGTCCACGTCGTTGACGCACTGACATTGAGTTGTTCCTGAGTCAACCGGCGGCTGCCGCTGGCATAGGCGTAGGCGCGGTTATCCGAGCCAAAATCTCCACGCCAGATCGTGTGAGAAAGCAGCAGACCGTCACCAGACCAGACATTCGTTTCATTAAGTTCAGGCACCACTGCGTTGATGGTGGTGCTGATGGATAGCGGACGGCCTTCGCCGTCCCGCGAAGTGATGGCGGTCTGACGATTGCCAACGGCCCGGCTGGACAGGAACCCTGCTGTGGTGTAGCCGTAAACGCCGCCGCCAGTCGAATCGTTGGCGGCAATCAACCGGCCATCCGCCTGCCAGCCAAAGCCGTAATTGGCTGCGCCAAGATTGAGTTGGGTGCGCCGTCCATTGGCGTCCCACGTTTGGGAGTCGCCATAGCCAAACGAACCGTCGTTTACCGATTCGGACGCCAGCTGACTGTAAACATCATACGAACGTTGAACCGAAACTGCCGGGAGGGTGTTGGTGCCGGTGAATTGTTCAATAACATTGGTGACGTATCCACGCAGCTCGTACTGGAGGGTGGTTGTTAAGTTCTGCTCCGCCAACGCGCCGGTGTAGGCAAAATTGGTGGCTCGCAACCATGAATCGTAGGCATAAGCGCAGGACACACCGCGTCCGTCTGACTTGGTCTGCAACAGGCCGGCAAACAAACTGCCGCTGGCAAAGTAACTGTAATTGTTGCTGCGGGTGAAACTGCCGCCGCTCGTACTCCACTCGTTTCGCATCTGTCCGGCGGAATTGTACGTGGCCGCATAGCTCAGATTGCTGCCCGGCACAACGCGGCTGGTGACATCATTCAATGGGTCATACGCATAAGTTGTGACGGCGTTGTCGCGGTCAACCTTTTGGGTAATGCGGTGCAGACCATCATAAGACAGGCTGGTGGTGGTCCAGTTGACAATGGAACCGTTGGCAGAAGTCTCATGTTGGGATGAAATCAGATTCCCGGCAACATCGTAGCGGTTCAGCGTGAAATCATTGACTCCGCTTGACGGGTACGCAATAGACAGTACCGTATGCCCGTCGTCATCGGTCCAAGTCGTGTGGCTGATGGCGTTGGCCCCGGAGCCGTCCGTCACCGTAACGCCATTGTGGTCGCCGGAATAGGCAAAATACTTTTCACGCACCAGTGCGCCAGATGCTCCATAAATGAGCTCGCGGGTGGGGCGTCCCAACACATCCAGCGTTGTGAGGTTGGTTTCACCCAACGCATTGACCGAGGTCGTGCGCAATCCGGCAGCGTCGAAGGAGTTGATCGTGAAATGTTGGAATAAATTGGTCTGATAGGTGTATGGACCGCCGGGAGTCATCCCGGAAGTCACTTGGATCACCGTGGAAATGGCCGGTCCTGCGGCCATCTTGAGCCGGTTCAACCCGTCGTAAGTGCTCGTAAAGACATTGCCTGCCGCGTCCACGCTTAAAATACTGTTGCCCCGCCGATCAAGCCCCGTCACGTTCGTGGCAAGTGCCGTGCCGGTGGCGGAATAGAATGTCCGGGTGACCAGAAGGTGAACATCGTCATAGACGTTCGTCGAATAACTGCCATTGACGAGGTACTGGCACTTGACCCGGCCATCCAAATAATACGTCGTGCCATTGGTGGCCCCGTCGGCAGCGGAAGTAAAATAGGGTTTGCCGGTCTGAGTGTAGAGCCTTTGCGCCACGCCGCCCAAAGCGTTGGTGGCCAGCGTCACCTGTCCGCCATTTTCATACGCAAATTGTTCTGTCTTTAACACGGTGCCGTTGGTTTCCAAAACCTGGCGGCTAATAACGCGGCCCAAAGGATCGAACCAATTGGTGGTCACTACGCCACGTGGATCGGTCACCGACGTAAGGTTTCCAAAGCCATCAAACGTTTGAAAGGTGGCGGCGTAGGCGGCGGTCCCGGCGGGCGCTTCCACCCCGGTGCCGTCGCTCCTGGCCTGGGAGCGGGACTTGATCTGCTGAATGTTTCGCCCGGCGCCGTCATAAATGTTGTAGATGTAATCCTGCGGATTGGAGCGCGTTCCGTAATACCATTCCAGTTCGCCGTTACGGTTGTAATAATTAAATTCCGATGAGACGTTGTTGCTGTATTGATCGAAAACATCCTTTGAAATCACCCGCCCCATTGGATCGAAGTCAAATTGGACGATGCCGCCTCCGGCGGTCTGGTCCTGATACATCTGCCCGCGCAAATTGTAGCTCAAATAATGGACGATGGCCGGGTCGGTATCGGTTGGATTGTCCAGCGTGGCCGGGTAACCGGTGCTTTGGGTCAGGAACCCGTTGCCATTAAATCCGAAAACATTGGTCGCACCGCCTTCCACTTTTTGCCAGCAGAGTCCGAAGGCGGAATTGGTGGTGCCCAAACTGGAAACCTGGGAGACGTTCGTATAGGAATAATAGTTTGTGGCCACCGGAGTGACGCCACTGACCCGGACGCTCTGCAACATCCGAAACGGGTCGGCGTTGTCATAGGTGAATTGCAATCCATTGCCCGACGCGTCTTGAACGAGGCTCGGCAGATTGTTCGTGGTGTAGCTGGACGTGTTGGTCGCCGTCTGATTGGCAATGCCCTCCCCGGTGAGGTTGCCGATGACTACTTTTTGAGTGACGTTGCCGAATGAATCGTAATAGAACTGCGTGGTCAGGCCGCGTTTATCCACGGAGTATTGCAAGCTGCGCGGGTAATACCCCGGGAGATTCGTGGCCCCGTCAGGAAACCACACCTGTTGAATGGTGGCCCCCAACGGGTCCACGGTATTGGTGATGAGATTGTTGGTGTAATAATAAACCGTGGGACTGTGAAAGAAATCGTCCACCCGCGTGGCCCCGCTGGCTAATTGGTTGGTGAGGCTGGTAGTGTTGTTGGTGTAATAGAAATACGCGTTGGTGTAGAGAACTAGGTTGGCACCCACGGTGGCCGCCTGCGTGACGACACGGCGAAGGCTGTCATAGGCGTTAGCCACAATGCGCCCGCTGGGCTTGATGTCCTGAAGGATCAGGTGGGTGGAATCCGTGTAGGTATTGTTATTGGTGGCGAACGTATAATGCTGGTATTGAAATTGTTCCTGGGACAAATCGGGCAGTGTGACGGTCACCAGATCGCCGTAATTATCGTATTGATAATAAACAAATCGCCCGTCGCCGGTCATCGCCTGGGTGATGCGCCCGTAAAAGTCATATTTGAAAACCAGCGTGTTGCCATTGGCCATGTTGATGCGATTCAACTGACCCCAATCATCGGCCCCGCTATTGGTGCCATAGTAAAAGAGCGCATAATTTCCGGCGGCATCCTGCCAGCGGGTCAGGTAGGGCCGGGTGCGCGAGATGGTGTTGGTGCCGCTGGTGACCGGGAATGACATCACCTGATAGGTACGGTGGCTCCCGTCGGGGGAGGCGATGAGATAATTGGTGCCGCTGTTGGTCGTCAGCAGCGAATTGAACAAATTGGCGGCGGAACCGATGCCATAGATGCTGTTGTTGTTCAAAGTAGGATTATCCTGCGGTAAGACTTGCCAGACATTGTTTGTCAGGTGGTAGGCCAGTACGGTGCCGTCCAATTCGGCGGCATAGATGATGTTGGTTGCCACCATGAGATACGGATTGAAGTTTATTTTCCAGCCATAGCCCAGCGCGTTCGGCTGCAAATTCGCACTGGTGTAGTTCCGGCGGAGTTGCAGGGGCAATGGTCCCGGCAGCGACAAATCCACCGCGTCCTCGTAAAATTCACCGGAAGTGATATTGACCGGCTCGGCAATGGTTTGCAGCCAGCTTCGTTGCCCCGCGTCGGTTGGGCCGAACGCCCCCGTATCTCCAGCAGTCGTGAGTCCAAACAGTGAAAAACCCTGGCCGTTCCACGTGGAGTATTGCTGGACTTGCGCCAACTGCTCGGGCGTCAATCCAAAGATGTTTTGGCTGAACCCGGCAAGGTCGGTCGGCGATAACGTCGGTGAGAAAGTGGTTCCGAGAGTGGGATTATTGTAGGTGAAGGTGGGATTGCCGGTGTAGTCCACACCCAACTCCCATGACAGAGTCGCGTCGGTCACGCCAAAACCGGACAGTTCACTGCCCCAACCGCCGTTCAGCGTCGCGCCATTGGCGGATATCGCCGCCTGCCCTTGATATGTGCCTAAAATCATTGCCCCCATCCCAATATAGGTTTTGGGAGCGTTGGTCATTTTCGACGGGGTAATCAACACCCGCGTATAGGTTCCTCCTGCCTGGGTGAACGCATTGGTGACGGCAGCCCAGATGTTGGCGTCCTTGTTTTTCAACAGGGTCGAACCGTAACCCGCATTTGTTTGGTTGCCAGCGGCGACATAGGTGTTGTTGTACAGTTCCAGGATCGGAGCACTTCCGTTCGTGGCTTGTTGTTGCGCCATTTGCAACAACCGGACGGTCGAAACGGCGTTCTGATCGGGGAACATGGTCTGGAGCGAGTCGTGCTCCTGGGACGACATCGCCGCGAGGCTCAGCGTCTGGTGGTTTTGCCAAGCGGTGAAATCGGGCAGGCCGTCATTCAAGTGCAGACTGCCATTGCCAATCCACAACTCATTCATGGTGGTCATATCCACCTTCGCCTGTATGTTCGTGGCATTGCCGGTCGCGCCGATGACGCCTAGCCCGGACGAAAAATTGACCGGGTTACGCAGCTTGTGCCATTGCAGGCTGTTGGCGACAAAGGCATCAAATTTTTGGAAATAAGACATCGCCAGCAAATACGCAGCCGTGCCCTGATAGTCCCACACATTGGGAACGAGGTTCGTGTTGGCGGCGCGCTGGCGCTGCAATCCCCAATAGGTTTCCTCGTGCTGCTGCAACATGAGCGGGGAAACCTGCCCGAAATCCAACGCAATGGCGGCGATGTCGCCCACATTGCAGTGGGCGAGGTTGGTCGTGACATTTGCTTCGATCAAGGGAAAGAAGGAATAGGGGTTGGTGAAACTGGCCGCTTGCCGTCCATGGATAGATTGAATGGCCAGATAACTCAACCCGGCGGTGGATACGGAATTGGATTGCAGCGCCGTGGAACTGGGGCCGTTAAAAGCCTGAACCGTCGTGATGTTCGTCCTGTAGGGTGCCAGCCACAAACAAAGCCGTCCGGCGTTTGGAAACAGCAGTAATTTTCGGTCGTTAAAATCGCAGGCATTCCAAGTGCCGCTGTCGAGCACCGGACTGCCGCTGACACTGTTGTTGTATACCTGTATCCGGACGGTATCGAAAATGTTCGTCAGGAACAGGAAATTGGTGCGGTTCTGCAAATTGTCAACCACCGTCAGGCGACTCAGGTTGGTGACTAAGTCCGGTTGCGGCAGGTAGGACCAGCCAGGAAACTGGTGCTGCCGGTTGAACGCCCGAACCCCAAGATTATCCATTGAGAACGAGGGTCCCAACGGCCCAAGGTATTGCTGGACGAATTCCGGGAACAGCTTGGAAACCACGTTCTCACTGTCCAGGTTCAGGATATTCGTGTTGCCGCGCACGTATTGTTCCACCCATTGCAGGGCCGTGCTGTAATTCGTCGGCATGTAGTCATACAGATTGACGCCTTCCACAATCTCGTGGTCCTTGAGCCACGGAAAAATATGCACGGTGTTGGTGCCGATTTTGGACACCACCCACGGATAATTCAGTGACAACAGGCTGTTCGTGATGACGGGAATGTTATCGTAATACTGCACGCCACTGACCTGCATTTCAAAAAGCTGGCTGACATGGTCGGCTGACAGGAACAGGTTGTTGTTCGTCGGGAACACGTAAGCCGCCGAATAACCCGCCTGCCGCAGCAGATACATCAGCAGGGCGCATTGTTCCACCGGCGAACCGCGGCCTTCCAGAAAGGTGCCCAAGGCACTCCGGTCAATGCCCCCGCAAGTGACTTGCGGCATCACTTTGGGACTGCCCTGGCCAAAGTCAAGGGGGTCGGTCAGTTCGATCTGGTTGATGACATAGCTGGCCAGCGCCAGCGGGTCCTTGTTCATGTCCAACACAAACTGGTCCAGCACCGGATGCCGCCGCAATTCCGGGCTGTTGTCCAGATTGGTGTAGGCGGCATTGGTCAGGGCGTACTGGTTGGTGACGGCAAGTGCGATCCCGGCCAGACCGGTCATGGTGGCGTCCTCGTAGGTCGGCGGCGTGGGTGTACCCTGGAAAAACAAGCGGCTCATGTAGATGGACTGCAATGGCGATGGCTGGTTGAAATCCAGCGTGTACAACGGCGTGTACGCCCACGCGCCACTGGAGTTGGTGGCAAAGTATTTCAGGCTGGTGTTTCCAGTCTGAACCTTGCCCAAAACTTCCACTTTGTAAAAATAATTGGTCGAGGTGGCGATGTGGGTCAATTCGTAACCGGTCAAAATATAGTTGGTGATCACATGACCGTTCAACCAACTGATACCAAAGGCCACGTCATTGGTCAGGCCGCCGTCGAAAAACTGTACGGTCGTCGTCAGGCCATTGGTGGCAAACGTGACCGACGCGCCGTTGGCCATGAACGCAGTCCACAGGTTGGAATCGGCGCTGACGGTCCGGCGCGGGAGCGGGATCGTAAAGACACTGAAAGGAGGCACATTGGTTGCGCCGGCCACAAAATCGGTCGCGTTATAGACGGAGATGCGGATGACATTCGTGGCGGCAGTGGTGGTTTCGTCAAAGCCTCCGGCATAGACGCCAAAGCGATAAGGTTGGTTGGGGAACAACGACGATCCGCCGCCTTGGCTACCAAAGGCCGTCATGGGATTGGCTACGGGAATCACCGGGCCGGATAGGGAAGTGGAAACATAAACCGTTTGATTGGAAACGCTCAGGAACCACGGCGGGGAATTGGAATAGCAGTAGGCGTCGTTGCCGGTGGCATTCAACGCCACGCCCTGCTCCAGATCAATGGGCACCACAATGGAGCAAAAAGCCAAATCGCGGGCGCTGCTGTTATAGAAGTCGTAGGTGTTGCCCCGGAAAAACTCACCCCAACGGGCGGGCGGCACCGGTGCGAAACTTTCCGTGGGAATACGTTCCATACTCTGGTCATAAGGCGCCACAGTGTTGCCGTTTCCGAACTGCCCATATTCGTTGTCGCCACAGGCCCAGACGGCTCCATTGGCCGCCAAGCCAAGGGAAAAGTTCTCGCCGGTGGCGCTGACCCCAATCGCGTTTTTAACAAATGGAACTGCCGGAGCCAGTTGCACCGGCAACATGTTGGTTCCACTAATCCAGCCCCAAAGAAAATTCTGTCCATTGGTCAAACTGGCTCCCGACGTGTCGTGGCCAGCGCCAATGATCGTGACCCCGTTGAGGCCGCTTACCTGAGTGGGAACATGAACATCGGCGTTGTTGCCAAGTCCCAACTGACCGTAGTAATTATAGCCCCAGGCCCGAACCGTCCCGTTGCTTTGCAAGGCGAGCGTGTGATAAGCCCCGGCGGCAATATCCACCACGTTGCTCAAAACTGAAACCGGCGTGGGGATATTGTTGGTCTGGCCGTTGCCAATTTCACCATCACCCCCATAGCCCCAACACCGCAACACCCCGGACGCATCCAGGGCGACAGCGTATTCCCCTCCAGCCGCCACTTTGACCACATTGGATAAACCAGCCACCAAAATGGGTTGGTAAGCAACCTTGAGTCCGTTGTTGGTGCCAAGCTGATAGTAATCGTTGGTGCCCCATGCCACCACCCGACCGTTGGCCAGCAACGCCAGGGAGAAGTCTTCACCGCCGGATACTTCCACCGCATTGGTGATGCCGGTGACCAGCACTGGCACCAGACTGTTGCTGAGGCTGGTCTTGCCCAACTGCCCGTAGCTGTTGTCTCCCCAAGCCCAGACAGTCCCATTCGTTTCAACGGCCAGTGAATGTTGCCAACCGGCGGCAATGCCGGCGACATTGGTCACGCCGATAATCCGCACCGGAAAGGAACTGCCGGTCGAACTGCCAATGCCCATTTCGCCGAACTCATTGGTGCCCCAACTCCAGACGCTGCCGTCCGAACGCAGGGCCAATGCCTGGCTTCGTCCCGCCGCGATGTTCAAAGTGGTCATTTGCCATGAATCGGCGTGGAGTGAGACCGCACCGGCTAGAAACAAGCAAAGAATGCGAATCGTTTGACTGAATTTCATAATTTCCCTTGTTGTATTAAGTGGTTTCTTCTTATTGAACGCTGGCACCGTTGGCCGGACTATCAATGAACACTGCAATGCCTGCCCCGGGATTATTCGTATCTACCAGCACCCGGAAAAATTCGTCATCGAACGGCCCAATGTTGACTGTAAAATTCGTCTGGCCAGCAACGCCATTGGCTATGATCGCGAACGGATAATTCGTGTTCGCCAGAACCGGCGTCATTTGCAGATAATATGTGGATGCGTTGGTATCAATGACGCTGATCAAAAGCTGATTGGTCCCGGATGGGGCGATGGTCAAATAAGGGTATCCGCCCGGTTGCGTGAGGTCATCGGGGGAAAAACCACCGCCACCGCCCATTGGCTTGGCGCTCAAGGTCATTGCGCTGGCCGTTGTGGCTGTCGGCGGCGTCTGCACGAAGGTAATGAGGTTCATCAATCCCTGAACCTGATCCGTGACGGCGGCGGCATAGGGATTGGCCGTCTGCCCCGCAGCTGCCAGTTGGCGCGGCGTGACCATTACCGTGCCGCCGGTCAGGTCAACCAAGTATTCGTCGGGCGCGATGCTGTAGATTTGCCCGCTGGAACCCAGCGGCAACATTGGTGTGGGCACCGCCAGTCCGCCCGGATACACCCACCAGAATGTCCCTCCGCGAACCGGCACAGCCGAAGGCGTGACTTGGGGTAGCGATTCCGAGTCGGCGGCAAGGGCCACAATGCTGTCGCCTGATGTGGTTGTCCCGCTGGCAGTAGTTTCCTGAGCTTGCGCCGGGGTGAAGCCCGCGACAACTGCCACGCCCAGAATGGCGGCAATGACGGCTAATTTATTGACAGGAGTTTTCATGAAGTTTCCTTTTGTTTTCGTTTGCGCGTGGATGGTCGCACATTAAGACGACATCCTTTGAAAGTATTTTGCAACCAGCGGGGGAATGAGGCTGTACCAGTCATTAGGCCGGACAATGAGCATTCCAAGCCGAGATTATCATGGGTATTTGTAGTCTGCCACCGGGAAGAGGACTCTTCCTTTACGCCCGCCGGTGGCTTTGTCAGGTTCATTTCACCCGCCTGTATCCTGCCGCAGGTTTCCTTATGCCGTCCAGACCTTTCGCGTGACGTTTCGGAAACAGCTTCATGACGGAGTGTATAGCATTGCATCCCGTTGTAAATCACATTTCCCCATGAGTTAAAAATCCCCGTCTGGCAGGCTTCTAGTGTGGCCAAAAAAACGCTCCAATATAACATCCGCATGTCCGAGGAACAACGGGCGGAACTGGAAGAAATGTGCCGGCGGCGCGGGCGTCCGTTGAGCTTCCAAGTCGAACATCTGATTGCCTTGGCCAAGCTCGTAATTGAATTTTGCGATGGCAATGACGATTTGGAAATTGTGCGGGAACGCCTCGCCGTTGCCAAAAAGCGTTTGTCAAAAAAGAAGGGCAGTTGAATCGCAACCGGGCCGCTTGGCACGCGCGTTCGACAGAGGCGTGCTTTCAAGTCAAGCTGTTGGAATGCCCTCGTCATGGCGTGGCGGTTTCTTCAAGTTGTGAAGAAATCCTCGAAATAAACCCCCTCGCCTCAAATGGCTTTTCAATAAAATCCGCCGCGCCGAGTTCAAGGGCACGTTCACGGTATTCATCGCCGCGTTGATTGGACAGGAATACGATTGGCGTCCGGTATGAGATGTGTCTTTGTTTTAATTCCCGACAGATTTCAAAGCCGCTAATATCCGGTAGATGTGTGTCTAATAATATGAGGTCGAATTTTTGTTTCTGGGCGATCTCCATTCCCCTCTTTCCCTTGGTGGCCACTTGCGCATCACACCCAATTTCTGTGAGCAAAGACACCATCATCATCGCCGTTGGCATTTCATTCTCGATAACCAGAACTTTCATTTTTGCATAATCCAACCCAATCCCGCCTCCACCGCCGCTTGGACGCCTTGACCCGATTTCGAGTCGCTTCAAGGTTTGACTGTTCCAAAACCGAGCTGGCAATGCAAGCATAAATGTTCAGTAGTAAGCACATTTGTTTATTCTGCGGAATGCTACGGTGCGGTCATCAAAGACGCCACGAAACAACTAAATTTTATCGGGCCGCAAGTGCGGAAGTTCCGTGAAGCCAAAGGCTGGACTCAAGATAATCTTGCCGTGAAAGTTCAACTGTATGGATGGGATTCCAGCCGTATTTCGATTACTCGTCTGGAAAATCAGGAGCGGCGCGTGCCCGATGTGGAGCTATTCGTTTTTGCCAGTGTGCTGGGCGTATCCGCCGACGATTTATTTCCGCCAAACCTTCGGAAGAAGATCAAAACGCTTTGGCCACAATACCGCGTCAAACTTTCGCGTGGGCAGGTTCCGCCAAAACAATAAGCAAAAGCTGAATACGCCTTGTACCAAAGTCCAGCCCCCGCGCTGGCAGCCAACACGGCGCGTTCACATGCATCATTTCGAGTGAATTGAGGCAATGGCCAAGCAATATCCCAGACCAAAAGCAAGCAATATAGTGACCGCCCACCACATGATCGTCTGCCACGCAAAACGGTTTTGCAGATCATTGGAGACCTTTTCCAGCCATTCGCATTGAATCGACATGCGCGTCTTTGCGCTGTTCCATTCGGATACCGCGCCATCCATCAGTAATTTCACTCGTCCGGCAACTTTTTCGGCAGCGGCAAGCTGTGCCTGGATTTGCTCGGCGGCTATTTGGATGGCTTTTGCATGGGCTTCGAGGGCCGTTCTTGTTTCGGCTTGCTGCTGTTTGTTATCGCTAGAAAAACCATCCAACAGTCCCTTGGTTTGTCGGCGATATTCGGCCAGATGTTGTTCCAGCCATTTGCGACTGTCGGTGATTGCGCGCGGCACACTGGCGGCGGCAAGCAATTGCGCGGACGTCAACAAGGTTAATTGCACTGGAAAACTATCCGCCGGTCCAACGCCCCATTCGTGTAGCAGGCGGTAAACCCTGTCCACCTCCTCTTTCGTCATATTGGCGGACAGTATGGCCAAATCGTCCTTGTCTAAATCCATAACCTCATTCCCCCAAATTGAGCATCGGCCCGTTGGGGCGGATTGGCTTGGTCTCCGGCTCGGACGGGACTTGAATGTCCGGCCTGAATTCCTCCGGCACCAGCAAATCGGCAACGGAGTCGTACTGGCGGAACATCTTTTGCATCGCCCATTGCATTTCCCCGGTCAACTCCAACTCAAGGTACGGATTGCCGGGCGTCGCCACCTCGGCAAAACTCAATTTGCGGCCTGCGGTTCGTTCGGCGCGTTTAATTGCCAGCAAGGTGACAGTGGTAACGACCGGCATCGTGATCTCCTTGGCCCCGAAATTTTTCAGTTCCGCTTCGATCTTCGATTTCTTAAACAGATTGGTGCGAACCTGGGCAGGGTTGTGGACGATCACGTAATCCACGCGGTCGCCCGCGAAAAAGAACAGGTCGAGCAGGTTGCTCATGCTCTCGGTGTCTTCACTTGGAAACAGGAAGAACGTGAAGCGCACGCCCTGTTGGGCCAGCGACTCAAGCAACTGCAAAGATTCCAATGCCTGCACGATGAGGCCATCGGCCTGCGCCCGGCAATCCACAATATGAACTGGCGTGTCACTGTGCAGGACTTTGCGGAACATTCCGAGCAAGGTGGACTTGCTCTCGTCTTCACTGCCAAGTTTGTAGGACAGTACCTGGTCGGGATGGCGGTCGGCGAAGGAATGATGCCGGTCATCGAGGTCGGAGCCGGTCCAAGTGATTTGGTGATAATCGAGCCAAGCAGCGCGAAATTCTGCCTCGAAACTTTTGCCGAGACTACCTTTGGATTGGGGATTGATGTGGATGCGTTTAGCAATGTTGATGTTCATGTGAGTTCATCGTTTAGTTTGTCGGGGTTGGGACGTTTGAAAGTGGGTGGCGCTGGCAAGGGCGATGGTTTCGCCTGCGGCCGGCTGGCCGCTGGCGTGGGGTGGGCGGGTGGGAGTTCTGTTGAATTGACCGCATCTTCCCAATGCCCCTTGGCGCGGCGTTTCAGTTGCCGTTGGTAGAAACGATACGGAGCGTATAGCGTGACGTGAACGCCTTTTTCAATGAACAGTGCCTCGGCGATTTCCTTCCATGTCTTACGTCGTTGACGCAGTTCGCGGATGAAATCAAGGTGTGGTTCCAGGATGCTATGGTATGCCCTGCCGCCGCGTTTTGGTTGAGCCGTTTCGGTCATCACCCGGCAGAATAACGCACCGGTGGTAAACTACGTTAGGGAGTAGTTGAAAGTTAAACGGAGTCGCGGCGGCGACAAATTCCGGCAAAAGGTGGCAACTGCCTGTGTCAAACGGCGGCAATTGCCGGCAACTTTTCCGAAGCGAATGCGACCAACTGCGGCAAGTTCATTGCCGCCACCTGCCGCGTTTTGCGGCTTCTTCCGGGCGGTGGCCTTCCCTAACGGACTCGTTAGGAGATGGTGTCAACCTAAAATTTAACATTACGGGTATCCGTTTTCCCTGCTATTTGGCTTTCCCTTGAACGTATGGTTTTTCTTGGCTAATCGGTTCGGCGTTCGTTAGGTTGTTGGTGTGGGTGATTCATTCCTTGGTTTGGCTTCGTGGTTTGATGGGTGGTTCCGTGGCTGTTATGGCCATTGCTGGCATGGTCTTTGGTTCGTTGCCGGTCTTGGGCATGATTTTGCGTTGTTGTTTGGCTTTTGGCGATTCATTCGTGGCCGGGGTTGGTGATCATTCCTTTGCTTTGCTTCGTGGCTTGATCGGCTTCTGATTCGATGGTTTGCCTGAGGTTGGTTTATGGGGGTGTGCTTCAAGAATGGCTTTCTTTGGCGTCAGATTGCCTTAGGTAGGGTTTACATTCCGGGATACGTCAAGTTGATGGCGGTTGAATTCCGGGCCATATGTAGGCTCGGGTACGCTGGCTTGCTTTCCGGTTTATGGCCTTGGGCTGGCATGGCCGATGGTTTGTTGCCGTTGCCAGTCAATGGGAATGATTTGACGTCGTTGTCAGGCTTTGCATTCGTGGCCGGATTCCAGTGGCTGGCCGGGTTGTTTCGCGCACTTTGGCTGAATGTCTTTCGCACTGAGCGAATGTTCCTGCAACCGGAGCGGAAGGGGAAATATAGGGGTGGAGCGGGGTTGCAGGAACATTCGTTGAGTGCGCCGCCGGATCGGTGCGGATTGATTGCGGCGTTTCGTCTGGCCGGTTTCCGCGCCTTTCAGGAAAGCCGGCCAGTCGAAACGTCGGACCTTGCCCCAACGGTGAATCCCGTGGATTTTTTGCGGCCCTGTTTCAATGGCTGGGCTTGAAACCGCCTGGTTTTCTCATGTCGGCTATTTGACAAACGAAATGGACGTTTCTGGTTGGCTGGGTCGGTTTAGGA
>Ga0302275_10002716_pt1 | contig 18441 bp, 10 predicted proteins | sample III_Bog_N2_2_FD_200229 | JGI IMG/M metagenome (GOLD analysis project Ga0302275, IMG submission 200229) | Peat permafrost microbial communities from Stordalen Mire near Abisko, Sweden - III_Bog_N2_2 | ecosystem: Environmental > Terrestrial > Soil > Wetlands > Peat | place: Sweden: Abisko...
CCATGGTCGAGGGCCGCGATCACTGGTGGCACGACCTCATCGCCGCCGCCGCGCCCGACTGCCCCGCCGAAGAGCTCGATTCCGAAGACCCCCTCTACATCCTCTACACCTCCGGCACCACCGGCAAGCCCAAGGGCCTTGTCCACACCACAGGCGGGTACGCCGTCCAGACCTACATCACCACCAAGTACGTCTTCGATATTCGTGACGAAGACATCTACTGGTGCACCGCCGACATCGGTTGGGTCACCGGCCATTCCTATGTTGTCTATGGGCCGTTGCAAAACGGCGCAACCGTGCTCATGTATGAAGGCGCGCCCAACTGGCCCGACTTTTCCCGCTTCTGGAAGATCATCGACGACCACAAGGTCAGCATCTTCTACACCGCGCCCACCGCCATTCGCGCCTTCATCAAGTGGGGCGACCAGCACGTCGAAAAGTACAAGCTCGACTCGCTACGCCTGCTCGGCACCGTCGGCGAGCCCATCAATCCCGAGGCGTGGATGTGGTATCGCGAGAAGATCGGCCACAACCGCTGCCCCATCGTCGACACCTGGTGGCAAACTGAAACCGGCGCCATCCTCATCGCGCCCATTCCCGGCGCCGTGCCCACCAAGCCCGGCTCGGCCACGCGCCCCTTCTTCGGCATCGAGCCTGCAGTCGTCACCAAAGAGGGCGAGCCGGTTCCGGCCGGCCACGGTGGCCTGCTCGTCGTGCGCAAGCCCTGGCCCTCCATGGCCCGCACCGTCTACGGCGACCCCGAGCGCTACCAGCAGACCTACTGGAGCGACGTTCCCGGCTGCTACTTCACCGGCGACGGCGCGCGCATGGATCAGGATGGCTATTTCTGGCTGATGGGCCGCGTTGACGACGTAATCAACGTCAGCGGACACCGCCTTGGCACCATGGAAGTCGAGTCCGCGCTCGTCGCCCATCCCAAAGTTGCCGAGGCCGCCGTCGTGGGCCGTCCCGACGAGCTCAAAGGCCAGGCCATCTCCGCTTTTGTCTCGCTCGAGAGCGGCAACTACCCCAGCGAGCAGTTGAAAGACGAGCTGCGCAAGTGGGTTTCAAAGGAGATCGGCTCCCTCGCCCGCCCTGACGATATCCGCTTCACCGAAGCGCTGCCCAAAACCCGCAGCGGCAAAATCATGCGTCGCCTTCTCCGCGAACTAGCCACCCACGGCGAAATCAAAGGCGACATCACCACCCTCGAAGACTTCACCGTAATCTCCAAACTCCGCGAAGCCGAAGAGGGATAACACGCTCTAACTCAAACAGAAGCGGGTGCCCCATCCATCAAGCGTTTTTTGCTTGATGGGTGGGAGACCTCAAAGGCCGACCGTCGGCCATCGGGTCTTGTATCAGGGCATGACTTCAGTCATGCCGATAAAGCCCATAAAATGGGTCGGGCTTCAGCCCCTGCTCCTTGGCAAAAAACCCCAACCTGACGTAGATGTGCGAAGGGGCACGACTTCAGTCGTGCCGAAAGAGCCTAAAAATATGTGGGGGGCTTCAGCCCCTGCTCCTTGGCAAAAAACCCCAACCTGACGTAGATGTGCGAAAGGGCACGACTTCAGTCGTGCCGAAAGAGCCTAAAAATATGTGGGGGGCTTCAGCCCCTGCTCCTTGGCAAAAAACCCCAACCTGACGTAGATGTGCGAAAGGGCGCGACTTCAGTCGTGCCGAAAGAGCCTAAAAATATGTGGGGGGCTTCAGCCCCTGAGGGACGCTCTCTCACCGGCCACGCGCTATATTCGAAGTCGGCATCAGCCCGCATTTCTCACAGGCCAAGAAGGAAAGTAGCGCGGGTCTCCAGACCCGCTGTACCGCGGACGTCCACGTCCGCCGTCGGATTCTGAGCCGTGAATCTTGCCATTTCTTTTACTTGCATTTCCTTCAGGAATCGATCACGATAAATCCATCACCCACCTGCGGCGTGCCGCAGGCCCAAAAGCCGTATGTGAGCAATCACGACGGCTTTTGCTTTTTCTGTGCCCGCTCCGAACTCGCGGGTGCCCCATCCATCGAGCGTCCTTTTGCTCGATGGGTGGGATACCTCAAAGGCCAACCATCGGCCATCGGGTCTTGCCATATTCCATCCTGTTTCTGAGCAGAATCCGCCTTGCCGATAATTAACTCGAGTCGCCGCACAATATCTGTAGACCACAGCACGGGCTAATATCGATTTCCAGCCAGTTTTAACCCGGCGGCATGTGTGATGCTGTCTTCGGGCATGGCCCGCAACCAGCCAATCGCTAACCAAGCAAACGCGATCCAATGTCGTGATAAATCTTCCTGAACATGCGTCCCGCGTCAACCTTACGGAACCACCTGCCAAGGGTCCAGGGCGAAGGGTTGAAGCAAACCACCGGGTTCCCTAAAAACTCCTGCTCGACAGCTTTTCTGTCCATTTTCCTCAGAACGGCGGCATATCCTGCGGCGAACGGCCTGTGACAAAAGAAGGTCTTGTTCGCGCCGATGCCGAATGGAATGATCGATCGCGGCTCTGAGAAGTAGCGGTGAACGCCGTTGATCACTCCGGGCCACATCTCTTTGAAGCAATCGTCAAGAAGGACGATGCCACCCTCAGCCAAAGCGCCCTCAGCCGTGGCTAGATCGTGCGCTGTGATGTCGGCCGTGTGTCCCCCGTCGATGCTGATCATGCGGAGCGGACCGCCGCCAAGCTCCAGCAGTTGCGCGGCGGTCAGTTGCATGGAGTCTCCCTCGTGAACGACTAGGCGGCGTGTATCGGCGTGTCTGCAGAGGTTGCGCTTGAAGCATTCCAGATCCCCCGCGCCGGAGTGATCGATGTTCAGCTCCTGATGCGAGAACAAGTCGATCGCGACTGCAAGCTCATTGTCTGAGCTGAGGAGATAGAGCAGAATAAAAAGCTTGCCGTGATGGACGCCAATCTCAGCTACGCCGCCCGAAAGACGGCTTCTCCGCTGTTCTTCCGACAAGAGAACAATAGCCTGAGGAGCCCCAGGGAAGAGCCAGCCCTTCACTAACTGATGGCCATGCGCGAGATAGGCGTTCAGGCTTTTTGTCTGCATCTACCGATCAATCATATCAGTGCTAGAAGTACCAGGCAATTTGACCAAAGCGAAGTATAAACTCAACTCAAAGCATCTTACTGACGCAAATTCGATGCCTGAGTTACTGAAGGCAGGAGGCGGCGAACGAGCCCGCCGCCCCATTATTCCGTCGATGAAATCTCTCACTCCGCCCAGCTGTAGTAAAGCCCTCCCTCGTATGTATAGAAGTTCGCGAGGTAGGGCGCGGCAGGTGTCGTGTCTGGAGCTGAATAGGTCACCCAGAGAAGGCTGGCAGGGCCCTGCATGCCGTAGTTCATTACCTCCTCTGTTGCGACGCCCTGCGTCGTAACGCTAGCTACTGAAAAGTCTTTGCCGTTGTTGTTCGCGCGATATCCAATATAAAGACTTCCGTTTTGGAAAACCGCAAGGGAAGGGGTCGCGTTTGTTTGCACAGCGCAGTTTGTCGTCCACGGGTTCCATGCACCCGCTACCTGGTTGATATTGCTTGCGGTTGCAGCAGCTATGCTGTCGGCGTTGCCCCGGTAAAACGACAGACAGTTGCCGCTGCTCGCGGAGTACCCGATGTATAAGTAGTCGCCCCAAAAGACCAAGGAAGGATTGTAGTTTATCGTGGGCATGGTCGTCAGATTGTTGCATGCGTTCAGCGTGAGAGCGTTCGCAGCATAGAGCACAGTGCAGATAATGGGGGTCTTTGTGGTCCCGCTCATGAATCCCAGGAACACGTACGGGGAGTTGGGGCCCGCCGCAATCGACGGGGAGTACCACGTGCTGAACCCGGCGGCCACCTGCAGCGGCTGTGTCCAATGCTGTCCATCAGCGGTGGCAATTACATAATTGCTATTGGAAGCGCCCGTATATGCGAGGTACATAACGCCGTTGTATACCGAGAGCGCCGGGTTGGCGTTGGCTGTGATCACGGTGCTGTTGATGGTTATGTAGGACTTGTTGATAAAATTCAACCAGCCTCCGCCATTATTTCCCAACTGAATGTTGCACTCATTGCCAACGCAGGTGGTCGAGTCCAGATATGCGACCCAAACCTCGTTGTTGAAGAATGCCGAGGCGATCCCCGGCTGGCCGGTGTCTTGTCCCGTTACGTTTGTTGTGTAATGGTCCAAGATATCAACTGTCCAGCTGAGGTTCTGGCCATGGGCCGAAACGCCGACGCTCAGCACCGAGGCCAAAGCAACGAGACAGCGAAGAAAGAAATACTTCATCCGAATCCTCCAATTACAGTCGGTTGACTAGTGAAAGTTTTAGCAGCAGCGCCGATCAAGTGTTATGCCGCGAGGCGCGCCAGTTCGCTCGGGTCGCGGCGTCAGCGCCACTTCACGATATGCAGACTATAGGTGATCGTTTCAATGATGGAAAGTTACGGAAGTGTTAGAGTTCTTAGTAATGTTCAATTAACTTTCTCTTCAACTGTTCCAATAACTCCAACAGCGATTCTATTAACTACAGTAGAATCCTGTTGGGGCGAATTGCCAGTCATTCGCCCCAACAGGGAAGCAATAATTTTCGCGCGTTTAGAACTTGTAGACAACGCCAATTCCGGCCCGCGAACTCCAAGTTTTGTGCCGCGTGCCCCAGGTCCCGCCTCTGAGACCTGGGAAGCGCGAAATCCATCCCCATTGACAGCCGTGCCGGAAGCTCGTACCCTCCGTCCATGGAAGTGCACCTAACCGCCGATCAGGAAGCACAACTCTCCCACATGGCCGGCCAGACCGGCAGGAGCGCGAATGAGTTGGTACACGAAATCGTGGAACGCTTCATCGCGGAGGAAGATCGTTTTCGAGCTGCGGTTCAAGCCGGGCAGGACGCGGCTGCTCGTGGTGACTTCGTTCCCACATCTGAAGTCTGGGCGAGAGTGGAGCGCGCTTTGAAGGCCTGAGTCCCCCTGGGGCTTGACCCAATCCAGGTTTGAAGGGAGCCAGCCCCATGCGACATCTCCGCTACGGCGTAGCCATGAGCCTGGACGGCTTTATCGCCGGACCCAACGGCGAGTACGACTGGATCGTGCGCGATCCCAGCATCGACTTTGCCGACCTCTGGGCGCAGTTCGACATTGTGCTGATGGGCCGCAAGACATTCGAAATTGCCAACACCATGCGCGCATCGTTTTCCGGCTCCTGCCAACGCTGGGTTGTCGTCTCCAGAACCCTCAAGCCCGAAGACCACTCCGGCGTCACCATCCTGAGCGGCGGCATAGCTGACGCGGTCGCGGCATTAAAGGCAGAGCAGGGCCCTCAACCGCAAAAGGACATCTGGCTCATGGGCGGCGGCGTCCTGTTCCGTTTCCTGCTCGATGCCGGCCTTGTCGACGCGATCGACGTATCGGTAATGCCGGTGCTTCTCGGCAGCGGCGTTCCATTCCTGCCCGAAGGCCGTCGCCAGACGCTTCGCCTGAAGAGCAGTAAGGCGCTGCCCAGCGGCATTTTGCAGTTGTCCTATGACATCGCTCCGCAGCCATCAGCAACATGAGGATTATTCTTGAATCCACTTTGCCGATAATTAACTCGCACCAGCGCATAATAGTTCTTGAGAGGGTTCGACTCCATTGAAAACCCGCCCAGGCCACTGCTACAGTCGCCGGCCTCGGAGTTGAAAACTGGAGGCTGGAAGGGGGAAATGCCATGTACCCCCCCTACCCCCCCCCTGCCTTCGTTGATAACAAACAACTTAGCCGTAAAGATTTTTTGCGCACTAAGAAAACAAACAAGTTACAGACACCCATACGTCGGAAAAACCGCCCAAAACGGCCATTTTCCGGCATTTTTGTGTGAAAGTGCAGCCACCTCTACAGACGGTCAAGCTCGCAATCGCCGCTCTGGGGACTGAACTGTGACAAATGAAAAAGCAAGAGGCGGATGCTCATGCATCCGCCTCTTGCTTTTTCCTGTCAACTATCCTTCAACCATCGATCAGAACTTGTAAACGATGCCGATCCCTGCCCGCGAACTCCACGTCTTGTGCGGCGAGTTGGCCAGTTGCGTCGTGTTGTTAATCAGCGAGAACGACGACGCGATGTCGTCGCCATAAACGCGCGCGGCAAGGTGCCGGCTGAGCTTCCATTCCATTCCGCCGCCTGCTCCTCCCGCAAACGAGATGTTCGGCGTCTGGCTGGTTCCGCCAATGTGTTCTCCGCCCAGCAGTACGTCCACAAACCCGCTCACGGGTCCATAGAGAGTCGCATGAAGCACCGGTCCAAACAGGACCGAGGTTTCCTGCGGCTTCTGTGTGCTGTTTTCAATGGCTGGGCTGGAAAGGGATTTCGTGTAGAATGCCCCTTCGCCGGTCACGCCGAAGAACCTGCCCCAATCGCGGGTGAGCCCAATTTTGGCGCCAATCAATCCGGTGCGCGAGGTGTTGATGTTGTTGGTAGAGGTGTAGGCAAATCCCCCGTAGCCTTCCCACTTGTAGTTCGTTTCGCCCTGGTCAGCATCCGCTGAACGCTTGGCTTTGGCAACCTGGCTGGTGGCCATCATGGGCATCAATGTGGCCGGAACCAAGGCCAAAATCGTAAACAAGAACGTCCTCTTCAACTTGAAACTCCTCAAAACCCTTGCTGGGTCCAGACTGCCGCTTCCGGGTTTCCCCGCTCGAGCCGGCGCTATGACTGAAATCGGTACCCTCATAGACTATCCTCTCGACCCCGCTTCTATGAAGTCCCGCGACAGCCGATTCGCTACCGTTGCCGGTCCTGCACCGGAACCGCCGTGGGGATGGTCATCAGTTTCCCCGCATTGTCTGATACTGTGACGGGGATGCCGCCCGGAAGATAGCGCGCGATCACATCCGGCTGCGACCAATCCAGTTCCCAACCATCCTCGATCGCCACCACCGTGTATTGGCCAGGAACCACATCCCGAAGCGAAAAGCTGCCGTCGGAGTCGGACTGATCGCGCCGCGCCAGCGTTTTCATCGCGCCCAGGCTCTTCGGCGTCAGCACCACCATTACGCCCGCCACGCCCTTCCCGTCCCTCCGCGCAAAACCCTCCACCCTGGTCGATCCCTGGCTGAGAGTCGCCTGCACTTGAAGCGGGCGATCGCGCACCGTGATCGCATTCCCCTCATGGGTCACGCCCTCCACAATAGTCGCCACCACCGTAAATGGTGTTTCGCTTCCAGGTCCCTCGGTTCCCACCACGAGTTTCCACACACCCGGCGGGACCGCTGGAAAATTGAATGCCCCTCGAATGCAAGCCGTCGGCAGCGTGTTTTGGCGCACCGGCCCGTCGGCCCCGAAAAGCACCGCCGTTGCGTTAGCCGGCATCGGGCCGACCGTGGAGCGCACCGTCCCGCTCACTGCTACTGAAGGCGCTCCGATTCCTGGTTCCACCTGCTGGCTTGATGTCACGTTTAGCTCGGCAGTCCGTGGCGGGTCCCCCTGCGTCAGTTCGAATTGCCCCGGCGCCACGCCGGTAAACTCCATGCGTCCTGTTCGCAAGGCGTCGAAAAACTGTGCGTTTTCCACCGATACCGGTATCCCAAACACCGTTTGGCGCAAATCCGCACGTGCAATCGATCCATCCGGCTTGCGTGGCGCGTCGACCAACAGGTGCAATGCGGCAGTCGCGTGCAGGTTGAAGTCCGCCTCTTCGCGGCTGCCGCTGGTCAAAACGACCGGCGTCGCCGCGCCCTCTTCCGTAGTCGAGTCGAAGAACGTCACCGGATAGGCCACGTCCAATGCTGCATTTGCCTCCGCACCGTCTCCCGCGCTCGGCCGCGAGCGGTTAGTCGAGCCGTGCAGCGCATACCAGGGCTCCGCTTTCACTGCCAGCAGATACTCGCCCGCAGCCAGGTTTGCAAACTCGTATGCCCCCGTATCATCGCTTGTCGTCTCTTCCCCCAGCGTGATCCGGTCAGCCGTCTTGTGTGCGCCCGGATTGCGGAACAGCATCACCCTGGCCCCCTCCACCGGGTCGCCGCCGTCACCCGTCACCACGCCATGCACCAGCGCCCCCGGTGGAAGACGAAAAGTGAGCGGTCCTGTATCCAGGCCTGGGCCGGTCACGATCGCTGTCGAAAACTCTTCGTGCTCATCGTAGAAAGCGGTGCGAAAGCCTCGCCTTGAAGCCGTCAGTTGGTACTTGGCCGCGGCCAGCCCCGATAGAGCGAAATGGCCGTCGTCGCCCGTCTCCTTAGAAGCAATGGTGTGACTATCCGCTTCAGACAGAGCCGCCACAGTCGCACCCCGCACCGGCTCGCCTGTCGCCGAGTTCACAACCGTCCCCGCTATGCGATAGCCGCTGGCAGTTGATGCCAAGCGGGTCGCAGCCGGCGTCGACGGCCCGGTTTGCGTCATCGAAGGCATGCATGCCACGGCCAGCAACAGACCGCAACAAAGCCGAAGCGCTGTCTTGAAAGGGCACGACCTTAGTCGCGCCGTTAGCGCTGCAACCGATGCGAGGGATTTACTGGCTACGGAAAAATCCGATTCCGGTCTGATTCTTTGAAAGGGCACGACTTCAGTCGTGCCATAAACACCCCGGAATAGACGCTGGGCTTCAGCCCACGAGGGATGCTCTTTCGTGCTCGTCAACGAGAATCGGCCTCTTTCCGCAACCTGTTTGGCCCCGGGCGTATGCTCATTCCTTCGTCTGTTCAAACCTCTCCGCATGTTGCTCCAGACCAACATCAATGCTCCGGCGCCTCCAACACCAAATTGCTCGTCGCTCCCGCGCTCAGCGTTACCTGCTGCCCTGAATTCGCGAGCCCCGCCATTGCCGTGGGATTCCGGTATTCCAGCCGCACTGGCGCGGTGAACATGTACACGTGATAGCTGCCCGGCGTCAATCCATTCAGCGTCAGCGTCGGCCCCGACGAGGGGTGCATAGTCATTGGCGGCAAATCGTCCGTGGTGTCGAAATCCGGAACCACGTAGACCGTATAGAACGTCTCTTCGCCTGGCAGGAACGCAGCCAGCGCCGATGGTAGCGTCAATTGCAGCGTCGCGCAGTCGTCGCGCAGGGTCAGATCCATCGGCGGCGCTGAACCGGAAGGGCTCAGCACCAGCGGTTCACGCGCCAGGTTGATTCCAGCCGCGGTAAACGATCCAAGGCATAGGCTTCGATCGTTCACCTGGGTATGAATCCAGTTCGCTCCCGGCCCATCCGTGTTCATCTCCAGCAGGTCCGTTCCGGCAGGCTCCGCAAGCGCCTCCCCGCTCGATCCCTCAACGGGCACGTCGCCGGCTTCAATGGCTTCGACCGTGACCATCGTCTGCAATCCCTGTCCCGCTCTCGCGGACTGTGCGTTCCCGGTCCTCACCGCACGCAACCGGATCGGCCAGCTTGACATCGGAGACAGCGGAATGTGCACGTTGGCCAGCGGATGTCCCGAAACGGCAATATCCGCGAAACCCACCAATTTGTTCTGGTTTCGGCGGTCTACCGGAGCGCCGTTCAGCCACATCGAGTGCGAGATCGAGCCGCCCGTCTCATCCTGCACAGCCATCACGTACAACTCGTAACTCCCGTCCGGCAGGCTGGCTTGCACGCTATGCGTTGTCGCGTCATATTGAGCTGTATACGGAAGGCGGTGTCCGGCTGCATCCATCACCACAGGCGCGACAAATCCAGCTCCAGCCTGGCCTGCGGCGCCGTCCGCGAACTGCTTGCCATTCGGCGATATCGCAGTCGCAGTCACCGTATGGAACGGTTCCAGCGTGAGAGCCAGGTTCGCCTCCGCCTGTTCTCCCGGCGCGAGACGAATGCGCGCCGCTCCCGAGAATTCCCGAGCATCCGGATAAAACACGATAGGGTATCCGTTGCGCTCCACTTTCAGCCCGCTACCCGGCGCTATCGCCGTCACTGCCGGTTCGCTTTCCAGCGAAGGCAGAGTATAGAGCGCGTACACCCCCTCCGCCAAATTGCCAAACCGGTACGCGCCGTCGGCATTGGTCTTCGCGTTGGCGCTTTGCAGCCACACTTCGCGCCCATAGCGCACCACTCGCTTCAGCAGCGCGATCCCAATCCCTTGCGCCGGATCGCCCGTCGACAACTCCACATGGCCGTGTACGGCGCAGTCGGGCGTCATCGTGAATTCCAAATCCGGCATCTGCGCTGTCACCAGCACGCTGTGCGCCGGGCCGTCAGACTGGTAGCCAATTTCCTCGATTGCATAGGGCCGGTCGCGAAACCCCGGCTTGAGCAGCCGGACGATCTCCGGCCCGGCGAGCACGCTCGGAATCTCGAACCGCCCTTCGCCGTCGGTCAGCGCGCCGGCATCGCCATCGCCCTCAATCCGCACCAGCGCACGCGCCAGCGGTTCGCCGTTGGCCCCGTTGCGCACCACGCCATGCACAGTCACCCGCGTCGCCGTGGCGGCGCTCGCATTCTGCTCCTGCGGTGGCTCCTGGGCGGTTTCCAGCACTGGCTCCTGCGCCGAAAGCCACGCCGGAGTCAAAAATGCAAGCCACAAGCATGCTACCCAACCAGCCCGCATCGCTCGCCGGGGATGGCTTTCCGGAGAGCCCGGTTTCCCGCTCATCTGCGCTTTCGCACTATCAGGGTCCACCAACCATTTTGACCGTTTACGGCCGGAAAGGGAATCGCCAATGCAAAGAAAGCTTTCAGGCGCGCCCATTGCTTTCACGGTCGCAACGCCGTCGGCGCTTCAATCCCTTTCCAGATACCAGGGAATGTTAATCACGATAATCCGCCGGTTGCCGCGCATCAGCAGGATCACCTTCAGCAGGTCCGCGCGCCGGTTGTGAAGCAGGTTCTCCCACCAGTGGCGCACTACCAGTTCCGGCACCAGCACGCAAATCTTGTGGAAGTTGGTCTGCTTCTCCGCATTCAAAACGTAATCCACCACCGGCCCCAGCACGTAGCGGTAAGGCGATTGCAAAATCTCCAGCTTCGGCACGCATTTACCGGCCGCGCGCAGCGGCTCAGCCACGTTCTTCTCCCAGTCGCGGCAAATCTCATCCGGCTCTTCAACGGTTTGCACATGCAGGCAGCGAATATCGTTCGACATGCTCAGCGCAAAGCTCAACGCCTTTTCCGTTATGCGGCTCCAGTTGTCGATGGGCAGCACCACGATCGGTTCGGTCACTTCGGCGGGCACAATGGGCCGGTCCAGCGCCACATCTTTGTCCACCCGCACGTAATGGCTCTTAACGGCGCGCATCAGCAGGACCATCAAAGCGATCAGCAGTGCCGTAATCCAGGCGCCGTCCATGAACTTGGCCACCAGCACCACCACTGTGGTGAGTCCCGTAGCGAATGCGCCCAGCGCGTTCACAAACATGCGTACTGGGCTGCCCCCCTGCCGCTTCCAGTGCATCACCATGCCGGCCTGCGAGAGAGTAAATGCCATGAACGCGCCGATTGCGAACAGCGGAATCAGCCTGTCCGTCACACCGCCAAACAGGATCAGCAGCAGCCCCGTCAGCGCCACCAGAACATAGATGCCCCACGAGTAGAGCAGCCGCCGTCCGCGCAGCAGAAAAATATGCGGCATGTAGTCGTCCAGCGCAATGGCGCGCGTCAACCGCGGAAAATCCGCAAACGCCGTGTTGGCTGAGAGCGCCAGCACCAGCAGCACCGAGCCGATGGTGATGTAATAGAACCAGCCGCGGCCCATCACCGCGCGCGTCAGCATCGACAGCACGCTCTCATATCCCGGGCCGTTGGGGTCGGTTGCGCCAATGCCATAGGAGCGGCACAGCAGCGCAATTCCCGCCAGCAGAATCGCCAGCAGCACAATGATGATCGTCAGCGTGATTTTCGCGTTCTTGCGCGTGTCGTCGCGAAAGGCCATCACCCCGTTGCTCACCGCCTCCACGCCGGTCATCGCCGTGCATCCCGAAGAGAAAACCTTCAGCAGCAGCCAGGCACTCACCATGGCCGTCGCCGTTGGAATTGCCGGCAGCGCGGTCACCGGGTGGGGATGGCCTCCGGTATGAATCACCTCCCATGCGCCCGCCGCGATCACAATCAGCAGCGTCCCCGTAAACAGGTAAGTAGGGATCATGAACACCACGCCGGTATCGTGCACGCCGCGCATATTCACAATCGTCAGGATGAACAGAACGCCCAGGCACAATTGCAGCGTGTGCGGCTGTAACCCCGGTACGGCGGAGATCAGCGCGCCCACGCCGGCCGAGATGCCTACAGCCGCAGTCAGCACATAGTCGATCATCAGCGCGCCCGCGGCCAGCAGCCCAGCGCCCTCGCCCAGGTTCTGCGAAGCCACGGTATACGAGCCGCCGCCTTGCGGATAGGCGTCGATCGTCTGCCGGTAGCTGAAGTAGACGATCGTCAGCAGAATCACGATCGCCGCGCTCACCGGCACAATGTACTTCACTCCCATCAATCCAAGCGGGATCAGCAGCGTGAGCGCCGCCTCAGGGCCGTATGCGGCGGAGCTGAGTGCGTCGAGGCCGAAAATCGGGATACCGGCGATAGGGCCGATGTGTTCGGCGCGTTCCTCGCTGGTGGCCAATGGTCTGCCGAAGAGCAAGTCCTGAATGCGTGTAGTCAATGCCATGGGCGGCTTTCATCCGGCAGCCGGAGTTTTGGGGAGGGAACAGCCGCCGAAGGCATTGTCTCATGAGGGGCAAGGCCGGCCAACCGCTTGGCTCGGCGCGCCGGCCCCAAAACTGCGCTGCAATCATCCAGAACGGCGATTGCAATCAGAACAGCGAACTGCCTATGAGCCAGAAGATGCCTACGGCCGTGCAGGCCGCGGACGCCGCAAGCTGAATCCACCGGGAATAAGACCGCTCCACAATCTTCTCGTACTCCAAAGGTCCTCTGGCGCCGTCTTTGCCGAATAGCGAAATCGGTCCTGTCTCGCTGCTGGCCTTTGACAGCGTTGCTTCTACGCGAGACATCTCGATATACGGCTTAAGTCCGCGCCGGTACCATCCTTGCACGGTCACGCGCTCGCCCACCATGCGGTCTGCGCTGCGCAGCGCAAACAACAGGCGTCCCAGCGGAATCGACGACCGGTACAGCAGAAACATCAGCCCCGTTTCATCGCGCAGCACCAGGTCCGGGCTCCAGAAAGCTCCGGGAAGACCGTGCCCCACGATCTCGCCTTCGATCTCAACGGCGCGCGGCCGCATCTGGGAGACGTTGAGATCCTCAAGTAGCTCAACTACCTGTTTGCGTTGAAAGTTGCCGCGGTAGCGGAACGCGATGCGCGCAGCCCATGTCACTCCCAGGCCAACCAGCAGCCAAGCCATGAAGTGGGGCGGCGCAACGATGCCCCGATGACGCAGGTCCCGTCCGAGCCACTCCCACGAGAAGAAAAGGAATCCGCACACCAGCGGCGCGGCCCAGAAAACGAATTCAATCGGGAATCCCTCCCAGCGCACGCGCTCCTCCAGCGGCAGCGAATACAGCACGTTCTGCCCCTGCGCCTTTGCTTCGCGATTCAGCGCGCGCAGGCGCATCGCCGTCAGCGGGTGCGTGGAGCTCAGTTCGTAGAACCTGGCCCAAGGATTCACAAGATCCCACCGCATCACCCGCGCCGCATCTTCCGGGCTGTTTGTGCCCAGCGCAAGTGCGTCTGAGTGGCTGGCGCTGGCAATGCCCATCAGCGCCAGTGCGCGGCCGGTTTGCAGCGTCTTGGTGGCCGCTGTATTTTTCTTCGATTCCTTGGTCAGCCGCCGCGCCTCGCTCGTCTCCCGCACCATGCCGTAGCCGATCTTCACCAGCGCCGACGCAAGCGCGCCCGGCGCTCGTCCCTCACACGCTGAGAAGTGGTCGGCGCCATACTCGCGCGTCCGGTTCAGCATCAGCACCATGAACCGCCCAATCCAATACGCGCAGTAGGCCGAGTAGGCCAGCGGACGAAGATGGTTCACGCGGTTCGTCCACGCATAAAGCTGGTAAAGCAACAGCGGAGCCAGCGCCGCCAGCGCCATCACCGCAAAATCGTAGTGCGCCACGTGGCCAATCTCGTGCGCCAGAACCGCATTCGCTTCGTCTTCCGTCAGCACGTCAAGCAGGCCGCGCGTCACCACGATGCGCGCATCCTTGCGCAGTCGGCCAAACGCGAATGCGTTGGGAGTTCCGCTCTCGATGATCCCCATCCGCAGCGGAGGAAGGTTGTGCTCCATGCACATCCGCTCCACAAAGGCGCGCTGCGCCGCGGGAACGGCGTCCACATCCCAGTCGATGGAGAAACAGCGCTCGATCAGCCACGGCCCCAGCAGGTATTGGATTCCGACCAGCGCGACAACGAAGAGGATGGCCCACCAGATCGGCGCGCGCCCATGCATCAGGTAGACATCCCCAATCGCGAAGACCATGCCATACAGCGCAAACAGCAGAAACATCGAGCGGCCGAAGAATCCCATCGAAGAAGCTCCCCTAAATGGATTTACCAGCCAGCATACACCGGTTTTGCTTCACTCTGACAAAAGAATTGGGAGAGAGAGCGATGACTCGCGATAACTCGCCGATATGGTTCGTTGAGCGGGTGTCGGGTGCCCTCCAGACCCTCAAATGAAGGGTGGAAGGAGGGCGTTGACGCGGGAGCGCGCGAAAGGCCAACTTCGTTTTATCGGTAATTTATCAGCATAATAACGGCATTTTATCGGCACGCGAAATGCTTACAGAATTGCTCCCGGAGGTGGCGAACCTGACTTTCTTAACTCGCCGCCGGCAGCGTAAACAAAAATCGGCTTCCCCGCCCTTCGCTCTCCGCCCAGATCTTGCCGCCGTGCTGCTCGATCATGCTCCGGCAGAGCGCCAGGCCCAACCCCGTCCCGCCCCGCGCGCGTGTATCGGAAGCGTCCCCCTGCTGGAAGCGCTCGAATATCTTCTCCAGCTTTTCCGGAACAATGCCGCGCCCCTGATCCTCAACGGTGAAACACACATCGCTTTCATCGAAGGGCTGCGCGGCCAGCCGGATTGCCGTGTTCGCCGGCGAGAACTTGATGGCGTTCGTGATCAGTTCGTTGAGCACCTGCAGAACACGCGCATCGTCGGCAAGAACCTTCACAGGCGATGCGTCGATTTGAATCTTAACCTGGGCTGCGCTGGCCGTGGCTTGTGCGGCCTCGGCTGCGCGCCGCAGCAGATCGGCCGTCTCCAGCGGACGCCGGTCCAGGGGCAACCGTCCCTTCTCCACGCTGTCGAAGTCCAGAATATCGTTCACCAGCCGCACCAGCCGGTCGCAGTTGCCGATCGCCATCTCCACCATCTGTTTCCGCTTTTCCGGCCGCTTGTCCAGCGAACCGGAGGAGATCAGCCCCATCGACGCGCGCAGCGAGGTGAGCGGCGTGCGCAGCTCATGACCCACCGTGGAGATGAACTCGTCCTTCATCCGCTCCAGCCGCCGCCGCTCCGAGATGTCCTGGAACGCAACCACCATGCCCGAGATACGGCCGTCCTCAAGCAGCGGGCTGGCGCTGTAATCCACCGGAAACGATGTGCCATCCTGCCGCCAGAAAACTTCGTCCCGCATGCGGACGGTCTCGCACCGGTGCATTGCCTGCAGGATCGGGCTGCTCCCTTTGGAGTACGGTGTCCCGTCCGAGTGACTGTGATAAATCACTTCGTGCACGTCGCGGCCAGTCAGCTCTTCGGGGCTGTACCCCAAAGCGTGCGCCGCGGCCTGGTTGATAAAGGTCAGCCGTCCCACCAGGTCGACGCCGTAGATGCCGTCGCCCACCGATTCCAGTATCAGCTCGCGCTGCCGCGTGGCCAGGTGCAGCGCCTCTTCGGCCTCATGCTGTTCAGTCACGTCGATACCGTGGTTGAGCACGAATGGTTGTTCGCCTGGCAGCTCCATGCGGCGGCTCCGGAAAGCGATGCGGCGATATGTGCCGTCGCCGCGCCGCAGCCGCAGCGAGCCCTGCCACTCCTCCTTGGTTTCCAGCGTCTTCAGGCAATCCTCAAACGCCGCTGCCCCCGGCTCATCCAGTAGCTCCGCGATCGCGCGCCCGGTCAGCGCTTCGGCCTGGTAGCCAAGCGTCTCTGCGGTATAGGCGTTCAATGAAGTCAGCCGTCCCTCCAGCGAGCACGTAAACAGGAAGCCAAGGCTGTTTTCCACCACCTGCTGATAGCGTGTTTCACTTGAGAGCAGAGCCAACTCCGCCTCGCGCTGCTCGGTCACGTCCTGCCCGCTCACAATCAGGTATTGCACATCGCCCGTTGGTCCCGACAGAGGGCGAAGCGTCCAGCTCACGCGCCGGCTTCTGCCGCCCTGCGTCCGCCAGTCCGTCTCATGAGGGCCTGAAACCTGTCCCGAGGAGGCCTCGCGCAGCTTGTCCTCTGCCCATCTCCGGTCAGGAAGCTCCAGAACATGCTCGATAAAAGGAAGTCCTACCGCATCGAACTGGGTCAGCCCGGTCAACTGCATGCAGGGGTAATTCAGCCGAACCATTCGGCCATCGGTATTCAGCAGTGCAGCCAGGAATGGAATCGAGTCCAGCGTACCGGCCACAAAACAACGTTCGGTGGCCAATGCGCGCTCCGTCCGCTGCAGGGTCCGTTGCGCCTGTTCCTGCACCCGCATGGCGCGGTAAAGCTCCAGCCGCGTAACCACCTGGCGCGCCAGAATCTCCAAAATGGTGAGGTGCTCCGCGCTGAACTTGCCCGGCTCGCGGGCCAGGATCGCCAGCGTGCCCACAACCTGGCGTGAGCTGGTTACCAACGGTGTTCCGGCGTAAGAGCGGCATGGCCGCGCTCCCAGCAGTGGAATCCCTTCCGCGGGGAATCGTTTATCCTTGCTGGCGTCCTGGACGAGTACCGGTTCGCCCTTCTGCACCACGTTCTGGCAGGGAGTTAACGTGCGCGGTTGATCCGGCGCCTTGAATCCATATTGCGATTTGAACCACAGGCGTTTGGCATCCATCCAGCCGACATACGCGTAATCCGCGCCGCAAAGAACAGCGGCCAGGCTGGTCAGCTCGTCCAGCGCCGCGTCCGGTTCGCGGTCAAAGAGATCGTATCCCAGCCGCAAAGGTGGATCGAGGTTCTTCCCGACTTGTAAACTCGATGTTGTCCCCATGCGGAAAGACACCTACGCTCCAGTATCGGCCAATAGAGTTGGCTTGACTCTTACACTTAGATGGGAGTTGCAGGCGAAAATCGATACAACTCAAGTAACACCATTGTGTGACCAAAGACACCCAACAGTAACCAGATGTGTGAGATAGTATCCCTTGGAACGCTCCCCGACCAAAGTAACGCACATCACACCAGATTTCCGTTTGCCGCTATCTATGTCTATAACCGCTTCGTTTTGTGACAGCAAAGTATCCCATCCGTTCTGTCATTTTTGAGGCTATGTGCCCCATCCATCGCGCTCTTTGCGATGGGTGGGAAGGCAGTACGCTGACACCTGTCCGCTTCGAAATGGCAAACGGCCGGATGCCCCACCTGGGCGCCGGGGCACCCTCTGGGTCGTGGCGTCACGTCCTTGTTTTTGTGGCTTCGGGGATTCCCGCCGATAGGTGTGCGTCGCCCGGGTGAACCAGGCTGGGTCTGAGCCCTTACGGCAGCTTGCAGCAGTCGCCGCCGCTCACCGGCTCATTGCTCCCGGCGTCCAACACCACCTTCCAGTTGCCATCCGGCTGCCTCCGCCAAATCGTCATATAGCGCCCGCTCGTGGTCACCGGATTCCCGTTGGCGTCCTTGCTGTGCCCCTCATAATGACCCCATGTATAGCCCATGTCCCCGGACGGCCCCATCATCGCGTCCGTTGGCGTCCATGTAAGTTGGTATTGCTTGGGCGACCAGTTGGCCGATTTGGCGATTGCCACCTTGCCCACCACCGGCGCCTCGCCATTGCTCAACTCCACCCCATCTTCGGCAAACCAGTCCGCAAAAGCCGCTCCGCCCCGAGCGGCCACGTCTTTGGCAAAACGAGCCTCCAGGTCGAAGAGCAGCACCTTGCCCGGCTTCACCGTGACGTCGCTCAGTGGATTCGGGACGTTCGCAGTCACGCTCCCCGGCTCCGGCAACTGTGCCTGGATTGACAGCGTGGTGACTCCCAGGCCAGCGAGCAAACATCCCATCAGAATTGCTCTTGAACTCGCGCGCATCGTTCCATTCCTCTCGCAATCGCTTCAACGCCATCCTACAACGCACGGCAGGCGACACGCGCGAGCGTGGCTGACGGGTTACTCGACTTGGCGCAGTGCCGTCGCGGGTTCGATGCTCAGTGTACGAAGCAGGGGCCTGAGCGATCCCAGCAGCGCGATGAGGGCGACCGCGCACAACGGGGTGAGGAGAGACACCGGATCGTTGGGCGCGATGTTGTAGAGCATGCTCCGCAGCAACGGAGCCAGAAACCATGCAGCACTCAGGCCAGCGGCGATCCCGCCTGCGACCGCAAAGAGGAATTGCCGTGAGACCAGGGCGACGACGCGAGAGCGCGGTGCTCCGACGGCCAGGTGGATGGCCAGCTCGCGACGGCG
>Ga0302275_10002722_pt1 | contig 18405 bp, 10 predicted proteins | sample III_Bog_N2_2_FD_200229 | JGI IMG/M metagenome (GOLD analysis project Ga0302275, IMG submission 200229) | Peat permafrost microbial communities from Stordalen Mire near Abisko, Sweden - III_Bog_N2_2 | ecosystem: Environmental > Terrestrial > Soil > Wetlands > Peat | place: Sweden: Abisko...
CGCGGTGTGACGGGAGCGGGAACCGCCGCGGAGAGCACGTTACGCGTCGACGTGACGCTGCTCAACCGCATGATGAACCTGGTGGGCGAGCTGGTGCTCACCCGCAACCAGGTGCTGCAGGCTACCGCCGCCGATCCCAACCTGACCATGCTCTCTCGCCGTCTCGATATGGTCACGGCCGACCTGCGCGAAAGCGTGATGAAGGCCCGCATGCAGCCGGTCTCGAATATCTTTTCCAAGATACCCCGGATCGTGCGCGACCTCTCGCAGTCGCTTGGCCGCCGTGTGCGTCTCCAGGTCGAGGGCCAGGAAACGGAACTGGACAAGAGCCTGCTCGAGGCGATCAAGGACCCGCTGACCCATGCCGTCCGCAACGCGCTCGATCACGGCATCGAGTCGCCCGAGGTGCGCCAGGCGGCAGGCAAAGACCCCGAAGGGACGCTCAAGCTGCGCGCCAGCCACGAAGGAAGCCATGTGGTCATCGAGGTCTCCGACGATGGCGCCGGCATCGCACAGGAAAGGGTGCGTCAAAAGGCCGTCGAGCGCGGGCTCATTACGCCGGAACGCGCCGCGCAGCTCGGCGAGCGCGAGTTGCTTCAGTTGATCTTTTTGCCCGGCTTCTCCACCGCCGCCGCCGTCACCAACGTGAGCGGCCGCGGCGTAGGGATGGACGTGGTTCGCACCAACGTCGAGAAGATCGGCGGCAAAGTGGAAATCGACTCGCGGGCCGGCAACGGAACCACCCTCCGCATGCGCATTCCGCTGACCCTGGCCATTATTCCCGCACTGATTGTGCGCAGCTTGAATCAGAGCTTTGCGCTGCCTCAGGGTACGCTTTCTGAACTCGTCCATGTTCCCCCCGCGCAGGCCGCGAAGGCCATTGAGTGGATTGAGGGCGCGCCGCTTCACCGGCTGCGCGGCAAACTCCTGCCGCTCGTGTTTCTCGATCGTCTGCTGATGCCCGCCGCCGAGCGCAAAGATCTCTCCGTCTGCGACAGTTTCATCGCCGTGCTGGACGCCGATGGGCGCCGATTCGGGCTGGTTGTCGATGGGCTCGCCGATCCGGAGGAAATCGTGGTTAAACCGCTGAGCGCTGTGCTCAAGGATATTGGGCTTTTCTCCGGCGCAACCGTGCTGGGCAACGCCGATCTGGCCCTGATTCTCGATCCCGGAGCCATCGCCCTCAAGGCCGGAGTGACCATGACTGCGGAAGAAGAAGCTACCCGCTCCGCCGAAAGTGAAACCGCGTCCGAGGCGGCCAGGAGCCTTGAGTATCTGTTGGTCGAGTCCGCGGAACGGCAGGCCGCGGTGCCCTTGGCCGACGTGCTGCGCATCGAGCAGCTTCCGTTTTCACGCATCGAGTACATCGGTTTTCGCCCGGTGCTCAACTTCGAAGGACAGCTGCTGCCGGTCGAGGATTCCGGCGGCGTGCTGGCCGCGGCCGAGGGCAATCCTGAAGCGCAGATCATCGTGGTGGTCTGTCGCGAGGGCAACCGCCACGTGGGCATCGCGGTATCCCATGTGCTCGATGTCGCCGCCGGCAGCGACCTGTTCGAGGCCGGCACCAGCCAGCGCACGGGCGGAGTCACGCTGCTGAAAGAGCGCGTGACCGGAGTTGTCGACCTGGCCGGTGTCGCGGCGCTGCCGATTACCGGGAACACGGCCCAGGAATGGGCGGAGGCAGTTCAATGAGCGTTGCGGCAGTTGCATCCGGCGGCAAAGTGAAAGCGGCCCTACTGACGGAAATGTGTTCGGTGCGCCTGGGGCAGACCTTGTTTGGCGTGCCCATCAGCCACATCCTTGAAATCGTTGGCTCGGCCCGGCCGCAGCCGGTTCCGCTGGCTCCCAGCTTCGTGGGTGGGCTGATTCACTACCGCGGAGACGTGCTCACCACTGTAAGCCTTCGCCAGTTGCTGGAAATGCCGCGCAGAGACGGCCCCCAGGACATCCTGGTCATTGAGAGCGCGGGCGGATGCTTCGGGCTGCTGGTGGACTCGGTGGGCGAGGTGCTCACGGTCTCGTCGGTCGACTTTGAGCCGAATCCCTCAATTCTCGACGAGCGTCGCAGGGCCTTGTTCGCCGGCGCGTACAAGCTCAAGGACAGCTTGCTCGTGATGCTCGATCCCGAGCGGCTTGACCCCATGCGGCTGAGCGCCGCCCGGGCGGCATAGGGTTTGGAGGCCACCGATGCGTGCATTGATTGTCGATGACTCCCGCTTCGTGAGGTGCTTCCTGCGTGGAATGCTCGAAACGATGGGAATCGAATGCGAGGAGGCCGCCGACGGACAGGCAGGCATCGACCGCCTCGAGGCCGGCCCTGCCTTCGACCTGGCCCTTGTGGACTGGAATATGCCGGTCATGAACGGACTGGAGATGCTGAGGCTGTTGCGCGCTCGAGGATTTGCCGACATGAAGGTCATGATGGTCACCACCGAGGCGGAGAACGATTTCATTCTCTGTGCTCTTGAAGCAGGCGCCGACGAATACCTCATGAAGCCCTTCGACGAAGAAGCGCTCAGCGAAAAACTGGCCATGCTCGGTTTGGTGGAGGCTTAACGAATGGCGGCCGGTCGCCCTGCCGGAATTCTGATCGTCGACGACTCTGTCGTGATCCGGAGCCTGCTGCGCTCGGTGGTCTCGACCGATAGCCGCCTCGAAATAATCGGCAGCGCGGCCGACGGAGAATCCGCCCTGCGCGCCATAGAGAGTCTTCATCCCGCCCTGGTGCTGCTGGACGTGGAGATGCCGGTGATGGACGGGCTGGTCACGCTGAAGGAGTTGCGCAGGCGGGGACACAAAATGCCGGTGATCATGTGCAGTTCGCTTACCCGGCGCGGCGCCGCCGTGACCATCGAGGCGCTCGCCTCAGGAGCCTCGGACTACGTCGCCAAACCCGCAGGCCAATCCGGGCGCGAGGCGGCCATCAAGGCGCTCGCGCAAGATCTCATTCCGCGGATTCATGCGCTCACCGGTCCGGCGCAGCCTGTGTTTCCCGGCTCCGGCGCAAGTCCCGCCACGGCGCGCGTTCCCGTGCTGCTGCCCATGGCGTCCCCCCGGCCGAAGCCTCAGCCCATCTCCTCGGAACCTGTGGTGCTGGCCATCGGCGTCTCCACCGGAGGCCCGGCCGCACTCGACGTTCTGCTCCCCGCGCTGCCGGCCAACTTTCCCCTGCCGGTGCTGATCGTCCAGCACATGCCGGAAGTCTTCACCCGGCTCTTCGCCGAGCGTATGAACGGCCGCTGCCGCCTGCGCGTACGTGAGGCCGAGGAGGGCGATCAGGTCCGCGCGGGAACCATCTCCATCGCCCGCGGCAACTGGCACATGGAGGTGCTTGCCGGATCACCCCCCACCCTGCACCTTACCCAGGGTCCGCTGGAAAACCACTGTCGGCCCGCGGTGGATGTCCTCTTCCGTTCCGCCGCCGCGGTCTATGGCGCCGGCGTGCTGGCCGTTGTGCTTACCGGCATGGGTTCCGACGGCATGATCGGTTGCCGCATTCTGCGCGGCCTGGGCTCCGCCGTCCTCGCCCAGGATCAGGCCACCAGCACGGTTTGGGGCATGCCTGGCGCGGTGGCAAACGCCGGCCTCGCCCACAAGGTGCTGCCGCTCCAGGATGTGGCGCCCGAAATCCTCCGCATCGTCGGCCGCAAGCACAGCGAAGCCCCTGCGCTTCGGGAATCGGTGCGCTAAGCCATGCAGACCGCTTCCAGCGTCGACTACGGTTATCTGCGCGATCTCGTCTTCGGCTACTCCCAAAACGTTCTCGACCCCTCGCGCGACTATCTCTTTGACACCCGCCTCTCCAAACTCATGCAGCGCCACGGCATGACCCAGGTGGAAGAGCTTGTGCAGTACTTGCGCATCCGCAAAGACCTCGCGCTCGAGCGCGCCATTGCCGATGCAATGACCATCAATGAGACCAGCTTTTTTCGCGACAGCCGTCCCTTCGAATTGCTGCGCACGGAGCTGCTTCCCAAGCTCATTGAGGCCCGCGCCAGCTCCCGCGCGCTTCGCTTCTGGAGCGCTGCCTGCTCCACCGGACAGGAGGCATACAGCCTGGCCATCGGCCTGCGCGAACACTTTCCCTCCCTCGCCGGATGGAACATCCGCATCGAAGGCACCGACCTTTGCGCCGAAGTTGTAGCGCGCGCCCAGGCCGCCCGCTATCACCGCATCGAGATCAACCGCGGCCTGCCCGCGCTCTTCGTAGTGCGGTACTTCGATCACGTCGGCGAGGACTGGACCGTCAAGGATGAAGCCAGAAAACTATGCAACTTCCGCCAGGCCAACCTGTGCGGGCCGCAATTCCCGTTTCAGCGCTCCACCGACCGCTTCGACGTCATCTTCCTGCGCAACGTGATGCTCTACTTCTCCCAGGAGACGCGCCGCACCCTGCTGGCCAACATTCACCGACTGCTTGCGCTCGACGGCATCCTCTTCCTCGGTTCCAGCGAACAACCCGCCGACCCCTCCCTCTGGACCCCAGTCCTCGCCGGCGGAACATGCCATTACAGACCGAAGTAAAAGCAGGGAACAGGAAAAAGCAGGGAACAGGGAACAGGCAACAGGGATTGTGGACGAGGCAGCATCTGAAGAATCCGAAACAGAACAAAGGCGGGTGCCCCATCCTTCGCCTTTTTTCTGGCGAAGGGTGGGAAGGCACAAAGCTCAACCATCCCAATCTCAACCCATCAACAAGGCTGGGTGCCCCACCTGGGCGCCCTGTGAGCACCAGGCCCTTGTTTTTCTGGCTAGGGTGGGAGGGGTGGAAGCCCGTGCGACCGGACAGAGTCCCCTAATCCGCGCCGTTGAGCAGTCTCTCCACCTCCGCCTGCAGCCGCGCCGTAATTCCCGCATCTGAATCCAGCGGCCCAAACCGGATCGGCTCACCCACGCAGACCTCAATCTTTCCTGCCCGGAACCAGCCACGCCCGCTTGTCTTCAGATCGCCCAGTCCGCGCAGGGCCATCGGCAGCACCAGTACGTCCGATTGCTTCGCCAGCAGGCCGATTCCCGGCCTGAATCGCGCCATCTTTCCCTGCGCCGAGCGCGCTCCCTCGGGAAATACCATCACATTGAAACCCCGGTCCAGCGCTTCGCCCGCATGCGCAAAGCTGCGCTGGAAGTCCCGTTGTCTGGGCAGTGGAAACACATTGAACAGCGCGGTGACCAGGAAATAGAACAACGGTCCCGGCAAAAAGAACCGTCCCGTAGGATGCGCCGGCTGCAGATTGCGAAAGCGCCGGTAGGCGGTCAGCATCTCCCCCGACATGGCCACCGCCATCCGCCGCCGCATCGGTCCCGGCAGCGCGTATTCCAGCAGCGGTCCATCGAATGCCGTAACGTGATTGGCAACGATCAGCATGGGCGCACCCTTTTCCAGCTCGTGCGCCGAACTCAAAACCACCGCCGGCTTGGCCAGCAGCCAGACCAGCGGCCGCATGACTGTCTCAAAGAAGGCAATGCGAGCCCATCGAACCGGAAACCACCACGGCCAATGCGGATAGAGATTGTCTGCCTTTTCAGCCTTCGCAGCAACCGGTAATCCCGTTGCATCCGCGGATTCCGGTTCCAGCGCCGCACCAGTATCTCGAATGTCTTCGCTTACCGATGGCTGCGCACGATGGTCATTCCTCAAACCGTTGCTCAGCTGTGCGGCCTGCGCATTCTCCGGCTCCGCGGCAAGCAGCCGTCGCAGGTCGCCGAGTGTTTGCGCATGGTCAAAGCTTCCGTTGCGCGATTCGAGCGCAATACCCGTTCGTTCCTCGACCGCCGCAGCCAGTTGCACGCGCCCCAGGCTGTCCAGATGCAGGTCTTCGGCCAAGCGCAGTTCGTCCCCCGCTCCCGGCGGCGTCTCGCTTGAGATCTGCGCAATCAACGTCAGCAGCCAGTCCGCCGAACGCCGGTGCTCGCCCCCATTGTGCCCGTTCGCAGCGTGCCCGTTCCGTCCGTTCCCGTTGAAACCGTGCCCATTCGAACCGTACCCGCCGCTTCCGTTCTTAGGTGCCGCGCCGTTGCCATTCTTCGCGGCAATCTGCACGCTCTCCAGCCACTCCGCCACCGCCTTGCGCCGCACCTTTCCGGTCGACGTGCGCGGAAGATCGGGCTCCGGCCACACCACCCAGCGGCGCATGCGCTGAAACTCCGCCAGGCGCGCATTGGCCTGCTCCATCGCCGACGCCGCCTGTTCTCCACTCCCGCGAAACGCGAGTACCGCGCAGGGCTCAGGTCCAAATGCTGTCTCCATCGGCACCACCGCGCAGGCCGTCACGCCCCGCTCCTGCTCGACGGCCGTTTCAAGATCCTCCGGATGCAGGTTCAAGCCCGCCGCGGTCACAATGACCTCGCTCTTGCGGCCCAGGAAGCGCAACTCGCCGGACGCCTCCGCCTCTGCCAGGTCGCCCGTGGCCAGCCATTCGTCGGATCGCGGCTGCAGCCCGCCGCCCGACCACGTTGCCCTGGAGATAGCCGCCCCGCGCACCAGCACCTCACCATCCGGCCCCAGCTTCACTTCGCGCCCCGCCAGCGGCTTGCCAAGGGTCCCCTGCGCCACGTGAAACGGGTGGTTCAACGTAATCAACGCGGTCGTTTCGGTCATTCCGTAGCCCTGCACCACCACCAGACCCACCGCGTTCCAGAACTTTTCAATCGAGCCCGCCAGCGCCCCGCCGCCCGAGATGATCGCCCAGAACTTCAGTCCCATCGCCCGGTGCACATCGCGGAACCGCCACCAGCGCAGCAAGAGGGGAACGCCGGTTGCTGCACCCTTTGGACCTGCCGCGCGCTCTTGAAGTCCCGGCAATGTCGATTCGATGTGCGTCTTCAGCAGCGCCAGCACGCGTGGCACGGCAGCCAGCACCGAGATGCGCTCCCGCCGTATCGTCGCAATCAGCCTCGACGCAACCAGGCGGCTTTCAAAATGCAACTCGGCGCCGTATATGGGTGGTACCCATAGCCCCATGGTCTGCCCAAAGACATGGCTCAGCGGCAGCGTATGCAGAATCCGCAGCGGATGGATCAGAGGTTCGTATCGCAAGTAGGGCTGCGACGCCTTCTCGATTGGGCCAATGCTGGCCAGCACGTTTCCATGCGTCAGCACAATTCCTTTGGGGTCGCCCGTTGTGCCGGAGGTAAACAGGATCTGCAGCGGTGTTTCCGCGGAGATGCCCGCCACCGGCCCCAACTTTTCGGCAGGCAACTGCGCCATCCAGTCTTCAAACTGCAACTGAGGCCACGGCGCTTGCAACTGGCTGAGCAGCACCGCATCGCCCACCACCAGCTTGGGCGTCACATCGGCAGCCACGCGTGCGGCAAACTCCGCCGTGCCGAAAGCATCCAGCGGCACAGCCAGCACCCCGCGCAGCATGCACCCGTGAAAAGCCGCAATCCATTCCGCGCTGTTTTCGGCCCACAGAAGCACGCGATCGCCCATGCCGATGCCGCGGCCCTCGAGCAACGCGGCAAAGCGCCCCGCCAGCCGCGCAATCTCCCCGTACGTGGTGACCCGGCGCCGGTTCCCCTGATACCGCACCACAGCGACCGCGCCATCGTAGCGCCGGAAGTCGTCGAGGAGTGTAGCCAAATGGTCTCGCATGGGCGCTCCCGGCAGGCTCCGGGACCTCACTTTCAGCGATTTAGATGCGCGACCCGTCGGCGTAGTCATTGTGAAAATACAATGGCATCGATTGCCTGGAGAGATTGGGCAGGTTGTGACACTTTCTGGAAGTGCCTGAGTTCCAGAAGTGCATCGACGATGATCGCAAACCAACCGGAATGCGAATGCTCTGCTCGAGGATCAGCTATTACGGTTAGGGTTATGGCTTTCGCTTCCTCTTCGCCAGCTTCCGCGCTATTCTAAGAAACATGCTGCCGCCGCCCATCCCTGAGGAAGCCGCCGACCCCTTCGCCTGCTTTCATCCGGTCACGACGGCATGGTTCCGCGCCGTCTTCGACGCGCCCACCGCTCCCCAGCGCATGGGCTGGCCGGTGATTGCACGCGGCGAGAGTGCGCTGATCCTGGCGCCCACCGGAACCGGCAAGACGCTTGCCGCCTTTCTCTGGTGTCTTGATCGCTTGATGCTGCAAGCCCCTCCTCCAGGCCAGAAAACAGGCTGCCGGATCGTTTACATCTCTCCGCTGAAAGCTCTCGCCGTGGATGTGGAGCGCAACCTCCGCTCGCCCCTGATCGGCATGGGCAACATGGCGCGGCGCATGGGCGTCGAATTTCGCGAGCCCACCATCAGTGTGCGCACCGGCGACACGCCGCAGCGCGAACGTGCCCGCTTTGCGCGTAATCCCGCCGAGATCCTGATCACCACCCCGGAGTCGCTCTACCTGCTGCTCACCTCGCAGGCCTCCGAAGCCCTGCGCACTGTGGACACGGTCATTATCGATGAGATTCACGCGCTGGTTCCCACCAAGCGCGGCGCTCACCTGGCGCTCTCGCTCGAACGGCTTGAAGCTCTGACGAAACGTCGCCTGCAGCGCATCGGACTCTCAGCGACGCAGCGTCCGCTCGAAGAGGTAGCCCGCTTTCTCGGCGGCGTCGAAAAACAGGGACTAGGGACTGAGGGACTAGGGACTAAAGACTCGGCTGCGGCCGAGACGGATTTAGAAAGTGATCTCAGAAATTTGAAGATTTGGGAACGGTCCCTGCATGCAGCCGATGCGGATGACCCCCTCACCGCAAGTCCCTTAGTCCCTGGTCCCTTAGTCCCTAGTCCCTTAGTCCCTGGCTCGCCTGCAGGCGAGCTCCGCTACCGTCCAGTCACTATCTTGAACGCTAGTTCCATCAAGCAGTTAAAGCTAAAAATTGAAGTTCCAGTTGAAGATATGACACGCCTCGGCGAACAGGAGTATCTGCCCAGCGGTCCGGCTTCCCAGGCTCCCAAGCGGGTCTCCATCTGGAATGCAATTCATCCCCGCCTGCTCGAAATCATCCGCGAGCGCAACTCGACAATTCTTTTCGTCAACAGCCGCCAGGTTGCCGAGCGGCTGGCCGGAGCGCTCAATGAGCTGGCCGGCGAAGACATCGCCCGCGCCCATCACGGCTCGCTCGCCGCCCCGCAGCGCTCCATCATTGAGGAGCAGTTGAAGGCCGGCAAGATTCGCGCCCTTTGCGCCACCTCCACGCTGGAACTCGGCATCGACATGGGCGCCGTCGACCTCGTGATTCAGATTGAAGCACCACCCTCCGTGGCCAGCGGTATGCAGCGCATTGGCCGCGCCGGCCATCATGTGGATGCGGTCAGCGAAGGCATTCTCTTTCCCAAATATCGCGCCGACCTGGTTGCCTGCGCCGCCGTCACCCGCGCCATGCACGAGGGCCACATCGAGTCCACGCGCTTCCCGCGCAATCCGCTTGACGTTCTGGCGCAGCAGATTGTCGCGATCGTTGCGCACCCACCGTCGGCAGCAGCGCCTTCGCGCAAACCGAAGATCCTCAAGGCCACGCGCCGCGCAAAAAACCTTACTGCCGAATTGAAGTTCGACGAGTGGAACGCGGCTCAAAGCGAAACCGAAATTCCGAAACCGGAGGTCAGCGTCGACGCGCTCTTCGAACTGGTCCGCCACGCCGCTCCCTTCGGCGCACTCACCCGCGCAGCCTTTGAAGGCGTGCTCGATCTACTCAGCGGCCGCTATCCCTCTGACGAGTTTGCCGAGCTGCGCCCGCGCCTCACCTGGGACCGCATCCGCAATGTCGTCACAGCGCGTGATGGCGCCGCCCGCCTGGCCATTCTCAACGCCGGCACCATCCCCGACCGCGGCCTCTACGGCGTTTTTCTGGCGCACAGCGAGGGCAAATCCGTCCGCGTCGGCGAGCTGGACGAGGAGATGGTCTTCGAAAGCCATCCCGGAGAAACTTTCATTCTTGGCGCGTCAACCTGGCGCATCGTCGAAATCACCCATGATCGCGTGCTGGTGACGCCCGCTCCCGGCGAGCCCGGCAAAATGCCGTTCTGGAAGGGCGACGGCCCCGGCCGCCCGCTGGAGTTTGGCCGCCGCATCGGAGCGCTGGTGCGCGAGCTGCGCGCGTTGCCCAAGCCGGCTGCCTTGACGCGCCTCGTCGCTGAGCACGACCTCGATCCCGGCGCGGCCGAAAACCTGATGCAGTTTCTTGCCGATCAGGAAGCCGCCACCGGCTCCGTTCCCGACGATCGCACCGTGGTCATCGAACGCTGCCGCGACGAGTTGGGCGACTGGCGGGTTTGCGTGCTCACGCCCTTCGGCAGCCGCATCCACATTCCCTGGGCCATGGCGGTCAGCGCGCGCATCCGCGCCGCCGGCGGTCCTGAAGTCGAGACGCTCTGGGGCGACGATGGCTTCGTGCTCCGTTTTCCTGACACCGATGCGCCTCCCGATCCCGATTGGTTTCTCGTCGAATCGGCCGAGGCCATGGCCCTTGTCCTTCGCCAGTTGGGCACGACGGCGCTCTTCGCAGGGCGTTTTCGTGAGGCCGCCGGCCGCGCGCTGCTGTTGCCGCGCCGCCGCGCCGATGCCCGCTCGCCGCTGTGGCAGTTGCGCAAGCGTTCCTACGATCTGCTCAGCGTTGCGTCGCGCTACCCGTCGTTCCCGTTGCTGCTTGAGGCCTATCGCGAGTGCCTGCGCGATGTATTCGACATGCAGGCGCTGATTGAAACCCTGCGTGCCATTGAGCAGCGCCAGCTCCGCGTCCACGTCGTTGAAACGCGCAAGCCCTCGCCCTTTGCGGCCTCGCTGCTGTTCAGTTATGTGGCGAATTTTCTCTACGACGGCGACGCGCCGCTGGCCGAACGTCGCGCCCAGGCCCTCACCATCGATCAGGACCAGTTGCGTGAATTGCTGGGTGAAGCCGACTTGCGCGAGTTGCTCGATGCCGACGCGATCGCCGAGATCGAAGAAATAGCCCAGTGCCTTCCCGAAAACTATCGCGCCCGTTCTGCGGATGGCATTCACGATCTTTGCCTGCGCCTGGGCGATTTGTCGAGAGCCGAAATCGCCCGCCGCATAGCCTCGCCTGATTTACTGGCGAGTGTAGATCGCCTGGTGCGGTCACGCCGTCTGCTCGAGCTGCGCATCGCCGGCGAGCGCCGTCTGATTGCCGCTGAAGATGCAGCGCGCTATCGCGATGGGCTGGGGATTCCGTTGCCGCCCGGCCTGGCCACTGCGCTGCTTGAGCCGATAGCGCATCCCGTGCTCGAACTGATTCGCCGCTATGCGCGTACGCATGGCCCATTCACAACGCGCGAAGCAACGGATCGATTTGCTCTGGATGCCGAAGCTGTCGAAACCGCGCTGCGCCATCTTGCGCACGAAGGCCGTGTGCTCGAAGGCGGATTTCGTCCCGGCGGCCTCCACCGCGAGTGGTGCGATGCGGAGATGCTGCGCCTGATTCGCCGCAAATCTCTCGCCAAGCTGCGCCGCGAAGTCGAGCCCGTCGAACAGCACACGCTGGCGCGTTTTCTCACCCACTGGCAGGGCCTGCTGTCGCCGCGTCGCAGCGGCCACGGCCATCTGGATGCCTTGCTCGATGCAATCGAAAGCTTGCAGGGCGCGCCGCTGCCCGCATCGTTGCTGGAGTCTCAAATTCTTCCGGCGCGTATTGCCGAGTTTGCGTCGGCCGGCCTCGATACGCTGATCGCGGCGGGCGAAGTGGCGTGGGCGGGCGTCGAGCCGATTGGCGAACGCGATGGGCGCATTGCATTGTTCCTCGCTGAAAAGTTGCCGCTTCTCATGCAGCAGCGGCCGATGATTGAACCCCTGACCGAGCGCGAAGGGAAACTGCTCTCCGTGCTTGAGTCCACCGGCGCAAGTTTCTTCGATGCGCTGCATCAGGCCGTGGGAGGCGGATTTCCCGGCGAGACCATCGATGCGCTCTGGAGCCTGGTCTGGCGCGGCCTCATCACCAATGACTCGCTGCATGCACTCCGCGCCTACATTGCCAAACCCGACAGCGCGCGCACACCCCGCCGCTTGCAAACGGGTGCGGTCTTTCGTTCGCGCAAAACCACGCCGCCAACCGCGCAGGGCCGCTGGTCGCTTCTGCCGATTCGTGCGCAAAAGGGAAGTGAGTGCTCAGGGCCATCCGCGACCGAGGCCAGCCACGCGCTGGCTTTGCAACTGCTCAATCGTTATGGCGTCCTGATGCGGGAATCGGTCGCCGCGGAAAATGTGCCCGGCGGTTTCAGCGCCGTTTACGATGTGCTCAAAGCTCTTGAAGAGAGTGGCCGCATTCGCCGCGGATACTTTGTAGCCGGCCTCGGTGCAACGCAGTTCGCTTTGCCCGCCGCCGTCGATCTGTTGCGCCAGTTGCGTACCGCGCCGCCCGGGGAGAAGCCTGAGTTTGTACAGTTGGCCTCGGCCGATCCGGCTAATCCTTATGGTTCAGTGTTGCGCTGGCCTGAGCTTCCCGTCGCCGAAGAAGACTCCGAATCCGCGCCGCGCCTGCTCACTCGAGCAGCCTATGCCGAAGTTATTCTGCGCAACGGGCAGCTCGTTGCGTGGCTCCGTCGCGCCAATCCAAACGTGCTCGTCTTTCTGCCTTCCGAAGAGCCGGAGCGATCACAAACCGCGTCGGGGCTTGCGCATTTTCTCTGCTCGCGCGGCCAGGAGCGCATGCGCGGCGGCAGCCATCAGGGCGTGCTTATCACCACCATCAACGGCCAGCCGGTCGCGGCGCACCCCATGGCGCGCTTCCTCATGGATGCGGGCTTTCATCCCGGCCCGTTGGGCATGCACCTGCGCCGCATTCTGTTACCGGTTGGGCAAAACCTCAACGAATCCCACCCCGGCGAGGTCCAATAATCCGTGCCTGAAGGCGACACCATCTTTCGCACCGCGCGCGCACTGGGCCGCGCATTGTCGGGCAAGCCCGTCATTGGATTTCGATCGACGTACCCGCTGCTCACGCGCTTCCACGATGACACGCCGCTCACCGGACAAACCGTCGAGCAGGTCGAGTCGCGCGGCAAGTGGCTGCTGATTCACTTTTCCGGCGGGGGAACCTTGGCTACTCATATGCTCATGAGCGGCAGTTGGCATATCTACCGGCCCGGTGAACGATGGCAGCAGCCGCGCATGAACATGCGCATCGTGCTTGAAAACAGCGACTACCTTGCAGTAGGCTTTCGCGTTCCGGTGGCGAAGATGTTGAGGCCCGGCGAACTCGCCCGCGCACTGCGCATTCCTGGGCCCGCCATCGACGTCCTGAGCGAGGATTTCAATGCCGCTGAAGTCGAGCGTCGCATGCTTGCGCATCCCGATGAGGAGGTTGCCGACGTCCTGCTGCACCAGGAAGTCATCGCCGGCGTCGGCAATGTTTTTAAATCAGAAATCTGCTTCGTGACCGGCATCAACCCGTTTTGCAAGGTCACTGCTCTCACTCAGAATCAGGCGCAGGAATCGATTGCAATTGCGCAAAAACTCGTTGCGGCCAATGTTCTTGAAGACTCAGGCGACTCGATTGTCACCTATGGCGGCCGCAAGCGCCGCACCACGCATGAGTCCGATCCAACTGCGAGTTTGTGGGTCTACGGACGCAATGGAGAGCCATGCCGCCGCTGCGGTGATCGGATTCGCCGGCGCATTCAGGGGCCGGATGCGCGCGTCACCTTCTGGTGCCCGCGCTGCCAGCCCATGCCCGACGGCACGATCGTCGATGGATAGAACTTAGTTGTTGGGCTTGCCCAGCCCAAAAATCTTCTGCAGGAAATTGCGCTTGTCTGGTGGATGGTCGCACGTATCGGTTGGCGCCGCACCGGGCAGGAATGCCGCCTCATAACCCTCAGGGCATGCCTCGTCGCTCAACAAGTTGCTGACCTTGTCGAGCTTCACCACCTCAATACTATCGACAGGCGCGAATTCGTGAGTATCTGAGTACTGCGGCAAGGCGACAGCGCGCTTCATGAACTCCGCCCAGATAGGCGCAGCTGCCAGCGCGCCGGCCAGCTTCACGTCAGTGTAATCGTCATTGCCCACCCACACCATGCAGATCAAATTGCTGGTGAAGCCGCCAAACCACGCATCGTGCGAGGTACCGGTTTTGCCAGCCGCGGGAGCCATGAAACCGCGCCTGCGAACTTCGTAGCCGTAACCGAAATTCATCACGCCTTCCATCAGGTTGGTGGTCAGGTAGGCTACGCGTGGGTCCAGCACCTGCTTTGATGTTGGCGTGAAGTCGGTGATGATGTCGCCCGACGGAGTGCGCACACTGGCAAGCATCCACGGGTCAAGGTGCAGGCCGTTGTTGGCGAAGATGGTGTAAGAGCCGGCCATGTCGAGCGGCGTAGCGTCATAGGAGCCGATCGCCACCGAGGGCGTTCCACGCGCGTTCTTGATGCCGGCGTCGCGACCTAGAGCGGCCACATTGTCAAAGCCCACCTCCGACGCCAATGCAATGGTCGCGTTGTTGAGCGAGTGCGCCAGTGCATAAATGGCTGTAACCTGACCGTGGTACTCATCCTTGTAATTACGCGGGGAATACTCTTGATCGCCGACTCCGTAAGTTGTCTGCTCGTCGTTGAGCATGGTCACTGCGGAGAACGGTTTGTCCTGGCCCGGCAGAATGGTGCCTGCAATCGTCGTGTTGTATGCCGCCGCATAGACAAACGGCTTGAAGACCGAGCCGGTGGGTCGCTTGGCCACAGCATGATTCAACTGTGAATTGCCGTAGTTCCGTCCTCCGACAAGGGCCAGTACCTGGCCTGTATGAGGATTCAGCGCGATCAGCGCCACCTGCGGGTAGAGAATGGTTTCGCCCGGCTTGCGATGCGGGTGCAACTTGTCAACCAGCGCGTCCACATTCTTCATGCCCACATCGACGGCTTCCGCGGCTGCACGCTGCAGATCGGGATCGAGAGAAGTGTAGATACGCAGGCCTTCGTGATTGAAGTCGCGATCGCCGAGCTTTTGCAGCAACTGTTCATGCACCAGGTCGACGAAGTAGGGCGCTTCGCTGGCGTCCACGCTGGCTGCGGTCAGATGCAGCGGCTCATCCTTGGCGCGCTCGGCCTGATCCTTGGTGATGGCGCCGGTCTCCACCATGGAGTCCAGCACCAGGTTACGCCGCTCAATGGTGCGGTCCGGATGGCGATAGGGATTGAAGTAGCTGGGCCGCTGAATAATTCCCGCGAGAAATGCACATTCGGCCAGATTGAGCTGGCGCACATCCTTGCCGAAGTAGGCCTCCGACGCCTCGCCGAATCCGTCAACAGAGAAGCTGCCCCGCTGTCCCATTGGAATCTGGTTGGCATACATCTCGAAGATCTGCTTTTTGTTGAAGCGATGTTCGAGTTGGAACGTGATGACGATCTCGATGATCTTGCGCTTGATGCGTTTTTCCGGCGTGAGAAAGAAGCCGCGCGCCAACTGCATCGTCAGTGTCGATCCGCCCTGCTGCTTCTGCCCCGAGGTCACGTCGCGGAATACTGCTTCCATCAGCCGCCAGTAGTTCACGCCATTGTGCTCAAAGAAGCGCCGGTCCTCGATAGCCAGCACCGCATTCACCAGGTTCTGGGGAATTTCATCGTAGGTGACCAGCCGCCGCTTGGTGCGATTCGCATCTTCGCTCAGGCCGGTGATCAACAGCGGCTCCAGCTCATAACTGGCCAGCGGCTGCCCATGATCGTCGGTGATCGATTCAACAACGCCCGCACTTACATTGATGGTAGCTCCGTCCTGGGCATGATAGGACTGCGGCCCGGGATGCACCGTGATCGCCTGCCCACCCTGCGAGTAAGTCCCGAGTTGCGATGTCTGCGAAGCGCCATCGGCAGTGTATCCAGCTTCGCGTAATTCATTGGCGATGAGCAGGACCGAGATTTTTTGCCCCGGGCGAACCTCTCGCGGTGCCGCGAAAATCTTGGCGGTATTCACAAAAAGCGGTTGCTTCAGCCGCTCATCCACAATGCTTTGATACTTGATGTAGTAATAGCCGCCGACGCCGAGCACGACCAAAGCGCCGGCTGCGAAGATCCCGAAGACTATGCGCAACGTCATCAATACCCACGGATGCCGTCCCGTAGCTCTCAGAATCCTGATCTTCAACGCCATCGCTGCTCCTTGTTGCTAGCTAATAGCTGCTTTTCACGAGCGATACAATATCTGTCAAGGCAACATCCACACTGGTCGAGGTCGCGCGAGTCACCAGTTCAACCACTCCGCCCGCTGCCTTCTTGCCCACGTTGATGCGGCAGGGAATTCCAACCAGATCGGCATCTTTGAATTTGACTCCGGCGCGCTCGTCCCTGTCATCCAGCAGCACGTCAAGGCCTGCTGCTTCCAACTCCGCTGCGAGCGATTCGCCGGTCGCGGCCAACGCTGCATCCGATGCGTTGGTTACCGTTACCACCACTGTAAACGGCGCAATCGAAGCCGGCAGCCAGAAACCATTCTTGTCATTCGACTGCTCAATCGCCGCTGTCAAAATGCGTTCGATGCCGATGCCGTAGCAGCCCATGATCGGTGTCACTTCCTTGCCGTTTGGATCAAGCACGCGCGCGCCCATTGATTTGGTGTACCTGTCGCCCAGCTTGAAGATGTGGCCAACCTCAACCGCCTTGCCCACCACAAGCGCACCTGTGCATGCGGCTCCATCGGGTCCGTCTTGTGGGCACGCTTCGCCTTCGTTCACGCTGCGAATCTCGGCGCTCAACGTCCATGTAAAATCGCGCCCCGGCACCACGTTGCGCAGGTGATAGTCAAGCTTATTTGCACCCGCAACCAGATTCTTGCGGCCTTCGAGAGACTTGTCGACAACCACTGTGAGCCCGTCTTCAAGCGGTTTCTCGTTGTGCTTCAAACCCACAGGTCCAAGGAATCCAGCGGGGCCGTTGAAGAACTTCGCCAGTTCCTCAGCCTGCATGGTGCGCAGGTCAGCCGCGCCCACGGCGCCCAGCAGCTTGGTTTCGTTCACCTGGTGGTCGCCGCGCAGGAATGTCGCTACGCCGTGCCACGTGTCCGGCTTACCGCCCACACCGCGCTTCTGCGCCATATAGGCCACGCACTTGATGTCTGAGGCCGGAGAGATTTTGAAGAACTCAGCCACATCGCTGATAGCCGCGCAGCCCGGCGTGTAAACCAATTCGGGCGTGCCATCACCCGTCGGCTCCATCTCGTTCACCGGATCGAGACGCGACGTTGCCTTCTCAAGATTCGCTGCGTATCCGCACACCGGACAGCTCGCGATCAGGTCCTCGCCCGCTTCGGTGTAGACCATGAACTCTTGCGACCGTGAGCCACCCATGGCGCCTGAGTCCGCTTCAACAGCAACGAACTTCAGTCCGCAGCGCGTGAAAATCGCGCGATAAGCGGCATCGTGCAGATCATAGCTCTTGTCCAGGCCAGCCTCGTCCAAATCAAAGCTGTAGCTGTCCTTCATGGTGAACTGGCGCACCCGCAGCAGTCCGGCCTTGGGCCGCGGTTCGTCGCGAAACTTGTTCTGAATCTGGTACCAGATTTGCGGCAACTGCTTGTAGCTGCGCAGTTCGCTGCGCGCCATCGAGGTCATGATCTCTTCATGCGTCATGCCCAGGCAGAGGTCGGCGCCCTTGCGGTCCTTGAGCCGGAACATGTTGTCGCCCATGCCCGTCCAGCGTCCGCTCTGCTCCCAAAGTTCGCGCGGATGAATAGCCGGCAGATAAAACTCCTGGCCGATCTTGTCCATCTCCTCGCGCACAATGCCGATGATTTTGTTCAGCGAGCGCTGGCCGAGCGGCAGGTAGTTGTAAATGCCCGCGCCGAGCTGGCGAATGTAGCCGGCGCGGAGCAGGAACTTGTGGCTGGCCACTTCGGCGTCTGCCGGGGCCTCGCGAAGAGTGGGAATGAACAGCTTTGACCAGCGATGCATAGCGATGAGTGATCGTGCTTTCCCGCCGGTTATCCGGCGCAAGAAAATTAACGCAGAGTCCATTCTAAATGGACGGGGGTGCGCAGCTGGTCAGTCTCTCGCTTCTCCGGGTGCGGCGAGTCATTAGGCGGAAGACCAGAAACGAAAGCCCCTGTGTGACCGACAGAAGTGAGAGGATGACTACGTCTGACCGCCAAGTGAGCGGGAACGTGCCACCGGGACCTTTAGGCTCCCAAGAGAAGGAAAAACTTGTGCAGAGAATGGTGGTTGCAATTCCAACGCACAAAGCCAGGCCACAAAAAACCTTCAATGCGACGCGGCGACGAAACGTCCAGAATGAAATCAATTGTGCGACCGTTGTCAGGAAAAGAAGCGCAACGCCTGAGCGCCATGTGATGGATATTGATCCGTCAAGATTCTTAGCTTCCCAAGAGAGGCCGAGGCCCGAATAGATCATGCAACCTGCAATCATCGTGCACAAGCCCAAACCAAAAAGAACCTTCAACACTGTTTTCAGCATTCTGAGCGCCTCTCTGGCTCCGCTTGCTCATCCTCCAACTCCCACCAAATCTCAGCCCCGC
>Ga0302275_10002727_pt1 | contig 18381 bp, 13 predicted proteins | sample III_Bog_N2_2_FD_200229 | JGI IMG/M metagenome (GOLD analysis project Ga0302275, IMG submission 200229) | Peat permafrost microbial communities from Stordalen Mire near Abisko, Sweden - III_Bog_N2_2 | ecosystem: Environmental > Terrestrial > Soil > Wetlands > Peat | place: Sweden: Abisko...
GGATAACTTCCTGCGCGAGCTGAGGGCAATCTGTAACCGGCATGGGATTCTGCTGGTGGTGGACGAAGTGCAATGCGGCGTGGGACGCACCGGCAAGTGGTGGGCCATTGAGCACTCGGGCGTGGAGCCGGATATGGTTTGCATCGCCAAGGGGATTGCGAGTGGCATGCCGCTGGGTATCTGCATGACAAAAGCGGAGATCATGGACTGGGTTCCGGGGTCGCATGCCTCGACGTTCGGCGGAAACCCGGTTAGCGTGGCTGCGGCGCTGGCTACGATGGACATTATTGAACGCGAGGCGATGGACAATGCCGCCAATGTTGGAGGGTGGATGCTGGAGCGGCTCGAAGGCTGGAAGCATATACACCCGCTGGTTGGCGATGTGCGCGGACGCGGGCTGATGATCGGCATCGAGCTGGTGAAGGACAAGACGACCCTCGAGCCGGTTAATGCGCTGCGCAACCGGGTGGAGGTGCTGGCCTTCGAGCGCGGGCTGATGGTGCTTGGCTGCGGAGAAACTTCGCTGCGGCTTTGCCCTCCGCTGATCGTGAACATGCATGAGGCCGCGGTGGCTCTGGACATTCTGGAAGAGGCGCTGACGGAGGCGGAAAAGGAGCACGCGCACGCAGGCGCGCTGGAGGTTTCGACGGCGTGACAGGCTGGCGGAGAAAGGCCTGCTTTAAGACGAAGTCCCCATGTAGAATCCCTCAGGGGCCCGACGTTGGTTCCATGGCACTTGCGGCACGACTGAACAGCTTGGTGAAAAAGTCCCGATTTCGGATGAAAATGAAAGAAATAGACCTTCCGGGGCTGAAGCCCCCGTTGATTCGATCGGCTTTATGCGGGGGGTTAAAACCCCCGCCTCCCTCCGAAAAGAGTTTTTCACCAAGCTGTGAAGTCGTGCCGTGATACAAGGCCTTCGCAAATTGCACCAGGAGAGAGTCTTTCCGCAACCTGTTGAGCCGTGCAAAATCCGTCGGAAAACATTGGACTTTATCCCTGAGGGCGCGAAATCGTGCCCAGGGCCACTATTTCAACGAGCGTCTACATGACGGTTCCAGCGGTACTGCTGTTCATCTCGTTCGATTTGTCGGCATGGCACTGGCGGCAGAATTGCGAGGTCTCGTTGGCTAACGGATTTGTGTCGTTTGGGTTATAGGGAGCGCGAAGGAAGAACATGGTGGGATAGGCGCCGGCCGGCAAACCTGAGGTCGAGCCTTTGGAAATTGTCACCACGTTCATGACGTGGGGCTCGTGGCAAGTGGTGCAAACCACGACGGCGGTATTGTTGTAATTGCCCGGCTTGACAAAGAAGCCGTAGTTCGCGACAAACCTGCTGGAGCTTGCGCCTTTCATGGTGATCACGCCGTTGCTCTCCGAGCAGTCCCAATTCGGCGAACCGCCGCAACTCACTTTGGCGCTGAGCCCCATTGGGTGGTCGCTGACGTAAGATCCGGCGCCCGCGGCGGTTTTTCCCAGCAGGGTCGGCACGGTGTGGCTGTTACCGTAGGTCGCGGGAAGGGTCTCATAGACCTTGTTCTTCATCATGGACCCCGACGCATAGTTGCCGTCGTGGCAGCTGAGGCAGGTAAGCATGCCGTTCACGTCCGGCGTCGCAGCCGACATGCTGCCCGGTAGAACTTCTACGTAACCGCCTCCGCCCGTTGCAATAGTCTTGCCGTACAAGCCGCTGGCATCTGCGCCCCAAAGCATCGAATTGCCCGAGGAGTCGGCGGCGGTTTTGGCGATGCCGTTCCCGCTTGCGCCGCTGTGTGGCGAGTGGCAGGCCGGGCAACCGCGGCCGTAGTTGAGGTGAGCGCCGAGCACATCAGTCGTCGGAGCAAATCCCGCCTGGGCCACCGCCAGACCACTGCCTGAGAGAACCGTCAGCATCAGGACCATTAGTTTCTTCATTGACTAGAACCTCCTTGGGCGTACTTCTGCTGAATCGGCTGAGTTTCCGCTAACCGGGAGCGATAGCGCCGGCTTTGGAAACGCCGTGGTAATCAGAAGCGGAGGCTGGATATGGGAATTTCCGGAGGCAATCGGGGATAACTGCGTTGAAGGTTTGATTTGGTATGTTCGCGACTTTTGCGAATGGATGGAGGATCAGGACAGGCGTCGCAACGGGGCGCGCCGCGCAATTACATGGCACTAGCTTCCGGGTAGCAGGTCATTGGTCCAGAGCTGCGGACGATGTCTGTTGGCCCACAATCGGTTCTCGACTGTTATAGTGCTTTCTGAAAGAACCTATCGACCATGCGTCGTTCCGCCAAGCCGAAACAGAAGGCTCCACACGCGTTCGTTTTGGAAGCCTTGATGCCCTTGAACCCCGAGGTGCGTCGCATGTTTTCCGGGTTTGCCATCTACCTGGGAGACCGCATAGTTTGTATGCTCCGAGATCATCCCAAGTCACCGAAGGACAACGGTGTCTGGCTTGTTCTTTCTGACAGCACGAACCCCTCAGATCCAGAGCTTCGGCGTGAATTTCCTTCCATTCGTGCTATCGAGCTGCTGAGGAACAAGATCGGCCATTGGCTCCTGATCCCGAGTGACAGTCCCGGCTTCGAGACGGAGGCACTTCATGCGTGCGATCTTGTGCTGCGCCATGACCCTCGGTTCGGCCGAATTCCTAAATCGAGAAGATAATTTTCAACCCTCGTCTTCGGCGTGGACCAGGCCAAATTTCTTCAGCTTGTAGCGCAGCGCGTCGCGGCTGATGTCAAGCAGCTTGGCGGCGTTGGTCTGGTTGTGGTTGGTTCGGCTCATGGCCAGCTCGATCATGAAGTGCTCAACCTCTTCGAGCGAAGTTCCGCCTTCCGGAATATAGAGACGCGGGAGGGTACGTCCATTGGGCAGCGTGCGGCCGCCGTCGGCTGGCGAGGTTCGCTCGAAGAGCGTGCGTCCGCCCGAATCGCCCACCGAGAACGGCAGATATACCGGACGCAGGTAGAGCTCCTCTTCCAGAATCATTCCGCGTTCGATGGTGTTCTTGAGCTCGCGAACATTGCCCGGCCAGTTATGACTGAGAATGAGATAGCGTGTGTCGTCGGTGATGCCGCGAATCTGTTTGCGGAACCTTCGATTGTAGCGATCGATAAAAAAGTCCACCAGAGGAAGGATGTCTTCTTTGCGATCGCGCAACGGCGGAATAAAGATGGCGATGATAGCCAGCCGGTAGTAGAGGTCCTGACGGAAGTGTCCCTCGCGCACTGCCTTTTCGAGATCCCGATTGGAGGCTGCGATGACCCGCACATCCACCTGCATGTCGCGGATGCCACCCACGCGCCGAATGACCTGATCTTCGAGGACGCGCAGCAGCTTGGCCTGAAGGAGTGGGGAGAGCTCGCCTATCTCGTCGAGAAACAGCGTGCCGCCATCGGCGACCTCGAACAGGCCTTTCTTCATCTGCTTGGCGTCGGTGAATGCGCCTTTTTCGTGCCCGAAGAGCTCCGCCTCCATCAACGTCTCGGGGATGGCAGAGCAGTTGATGGCTACAAACGGCTTTTCGTGACGGGAACTCTCGTAGTGGATAGCCTTGGCGATGAGGTCCTTTCCGGTACCGCTCTCGCCCTGAATCAGGATGGTGGTGGCCTCGGATGCGGCGACTTTCTTGACGAAGTTCATCAATTCCGTCATTTTGGGGGAAACGCTGACGACGCTGTCGTACCCCACCGCACGCCGCACCTGGCCACGCAGCGCCTGGACTTCGGTTCGGAGGCTGGTGGCCTCAAGCGCATTCTTGATGCCGACGTGCAGCTCATCGAAATCGATCGGCTTGCCCACGAAGTCGTATGCGCCGAGCTTGAGCGCGGCTTTGACATCGTCGAGTTGCGGATCGGCGGTGATCATGATGACTGCGCGCGCGTCGCCGGTTTTCATGAGCTGATCGAGCACTTCGATGCCGGTGAGGTCGGGCATGCGCACGTCGAGCAGGACGAGGTCGGGCGACTCCCGCTCGGCCAGCCTGAGCGCCGGCTCGCCGGCATCGGCCTCGATGACGAGATAACCCCACTCTTCGCATTTCTGGCGAAGCGACCAGCGCACCAGGCGCTCGTCGTCGACAATCATGATCTTCTCGGCAGGCATCGGTCGCTCTTTACCTACACAGGCAAGACGGCTCGCTTTAACAGCGGTTCCGTTCTCGCCGATCTCACTATGGATTCCGGTTGACCACTGCGTGCCAGGAAGCTCAGGTTGATGTGATCTCGGATACATAGTTGGAGACATTAGAGGCGGCCGAGTGAATCACTGAATGTGACGTAAGTCACGGTTCAAGGGACCTGAGGGGGAATGCCGCAAGGAGAATGCGATTCAACAGGTTGCGGGAAAAGGGTCTGAGGCTGGTCACGATGCCTGAAATGCAGGCCGCAGGAGCTAAACAGGCTCCCTGCAAACTCGAAACCTCTGATGAAATCGCTGGAGGACATCCCGCAGGGGCTGAAGCTCACATTGATTCTACGGCACTTGCGGCACGGTCGAAAGTCGGGGATGAAAAGGCGAATATGGATTCGTCCTCTCCCACGTCTGAGAATCCAGACATGGGGCACCCAGCGCCAGTGTTTCCATCTTATTGGGTGTGCCGAAGGCCCATGGAGACACGACTGAAGCCGTGCGCTTTCAATGCAATGAGTTTTTCGCAGCGTGTTGAGCCGGTCAGTTTGGAATGGAGGGTGCGTGAAAGGGTAGCAGAACCTCGAATTCGCTGCCTTGTCCCACCACGCTGCTGACGGAGATCCGGCCATTATGATCTTCAACGATTCGGCGCGCCAGCGAAAGGCCCAGTCCGGTACCGTTCCCCCTGGTGGTATAGAAGGGACGGAAGATGTGGGCCAGGTGCTCTTCCGGGATGCCGCGTCCAGTGTCCGCGACCGTCACGCGGGCGCTATGGCCATGCGCAGCGATTTCGACCCGGACCGTGCCCGCCCCATCCATTGCCTGCACCGCGTTGAGTAACAGATTCAGAAGCACCTGGTGAATCCGATCGCTGTCGTGTTCTACCTCGGGGAGATCCGGGGCCTTTACGAGTTCGATGGTGATGGGTTGCGAGAGCACTTGCTGGCGCGCCAGCATGACGGCGTGTTCCACCGTGGTATTGAGGTTGCTTCGCATGATTCTTGGGGGATGAGGCCGGGCAGTTTCGAGCAGATCGGAGAGGATGCGATTGATCTGGTTGATCTCCAGGCGAACATCCTTGACCATGTCGCGGGCCGGGCTGGTCGCGGGCAGGTCGCGGCCGATGATTTCGATGACGCCGGCAATTCCGGCCAGTGGGTTGCGAATTTCGTGGGCCAGGCCGGTGGCCAACTCGCCAAGCGTCGCGAGGTGTTCGGCACGAGACATTTGTGTGCGATGCATGGTTTCAATCTCCTTGCGACTCTCGCGCAACTGCTGTGTCATGTGATTGAAGTTGCGGCCGAGGTCTCCGATTTCGTCGTTGCGCCCGGAGAAGCTGACCGCAACTTCCAGGTTGCCTTCGCTGATTAGCGCGACTTTTTCCTGCAGTTCGACCATGGGGCCATGAATCAAGTACGCCACAGCGCCGATGGACACTCCACAGATGATGACCGCTCCATCGACCGCAAGCATGAGCACGATATGGCGTTCCGGGCTCTCAACACTGATGGTTGCCACGGTGAAGAGCAGCAGACCCACCAGCAGGACGAAGACCACCGGCAAGAGTGCTTTGATCTGCCAATTGACGCGAACTCGATCCACTTTGGAACCCTCCGCCGGCGGAGCTGTGATCCGGCCACCAAGAGCATCTCCCAAGGGGGCATAAAGAACCCCGGCGGGCGCGAAAGCGCAGGCAGCACTCGCGCGTAAGACAGCGCCAGCAGGCTCTTGACCGTCGCTTTCCCTCAAGAAATCCATCTTACTTGCCAATCTCAACCCAAGCGGTGATGACAGGTGGCGCCGCGCGTGCGCACCTACAATTTCGTCCCCTGCCTTCCAGTTAGACAAGCATGTTGGGCTCCACATTGAGGCTAGCGTGCAAGCACTAGATAAAGCATGACTTATAAGGAATGTGGCCTAACGTGCAAGGAGCCGGCGTGGGCCAAATCACGCAGCGCAATTCAGTTCGACGGGGATTTCACACAGTGGTGAGGCCGGGCACAGACGGAGTATCAGCCCGTTGCTTGCGGCTGCAGCGGCCCCGTAGGTTGGCGGCAAAATGTTAACGCCGTATGGCGATTCGATTCGTCTCGAGAGACGGCTTGACGGCCCCATGGGAAAACTTGTCCGCGCACGAGTCGGCGAGGCTCCGATGTTGTGATCCAAATCACCGTCATGGGTTTCTGCCGCAATATCTAATGTCCGTGAGAGATTGTTTGTTGTTCAGTCGCTTGTGCGAGCGTTCGACCCCGCCCGAGTCTTGTCACGATACGGTGACTTTGTTGCTAAAGAATTTCATCGGAGTCAGCATGAATCTGGTCCCGCATCGCGTCCGGTTCCGCAAGACGGCAGGTAATGGCAGCCGAGGCGGGCATGGTATCTCCGCATGGATTTGGATGGTGCTTTTGGCGTTGATGGCCACGCGTGGTTTCGCGGCGGTTCATCCCGTGCCGCTGGACAAGAACACCGACGCTGCCAAGTGCCTGGAGTGTCACGAGGACAAATCGAAAGGCAAGCACGTTCATACCATCATGTCCGCGGGCTGCACCACCTGCCACGAGATCCGGGTTAACAAGGACGTGACACGCGTGAAGCTGATTACGGCCACAGCGTCCGCGCTTTGCGTTACCTGCCATTCGAACGAAAAAGCGGCCGACCTGAAGGGGACAGTGCATCCCCCCGCGGTTCGCGACTGCCTGACATGCCATGATCCGCACACAAGCGACAATGCGAATCAGCTGCTGAAGCCTGAATCCGGCGGGGAGAAGGAAAACCTCTGCCTGAGCTGCCACCAAACCGGATTGAATGTGCCTGAGAAGGGCAGCCGCCATGCCGCGCTCGATATGGGCTGCGACACGTGCCACATAACCCACAAGACGGGCGCCGAACCGACGATGGAGAACCAATTCCATCTGACCAAGTCGGCGCCGGCGCTGTGCCTGGATTGCCATGATGCGAAGGATGCCGACCTTCAAAAAGCGCATCAGAACCAACCCTTTGCCACGGCAAACTGTTTAGAGTGTCATGACCCGCATCAGTCTGCGTCGCCCAAGCTGATGGTGAAGTTCCAGCATCCTCCGTTCGAGGCGAGGGGCTGCGATACCTGCCATGCGCCGGCGAAAGACGGGAAAGTGGTGCTGACGCAGGCCGACGCCAAGTCGATTTGCGTTACATGCCATGACGACAAGCCCAAACTGATCGACGCGGCAAAAGTTCAGCATCCCGGAGCGATGGGCGATTGCACCGATTGCCACAGCCCGCATGCCAGCAAACAGCCCGGCTTGCCGAAGACCGACGCAGTGACCATCTGTCTGGGATGCCACAGCGAGATTGGAGATCTGGCCAAGAAGGCGGTACACCATCAGCCTGCTTTTCAACAGGGGTGCGCCACGTGCCACTCCCCTCATGGGGGCGACATCGATCATCTGCTGAGGGCCAAGGGCAATGCGCTGTGTCTCGAATGCCACGGCCCCGATTCCGAAGCAAAGAAGGATGAGGCCGAGCATCTTCTCACCATCTTCAACGGCACAGTCAAGCTTCCCGAGGACTACTACAAGAAGAACAAGGTCGTGATCCTGCCTCTGCGCTATGGCCTGGGACACCCGGTCGAGTATCACCCCGTGTCTGACGTGATGGACCCGACCGATCAACGCAAGCTGAAGACGCCGCTGAGTTGTCTCTCCTGCCATCAGCCGCACTCTTCGGCTCAGTCCGATCTGCTGGTGAAAGACCAGACGAATAACATGGCGTTCTGCGACAACTGCCACAAGAACAGGGTCAACATGAACGTGACCACTTTGCCCGAGAAGTAACTGGAGATCACGATGCACCGCTTTCTCCTCAATTCGATGCGCACCCGCAAACCGCTCGCTCTGCTGCTGCTGTTCGCGCTGGGCCTGGGATTACCGTCCTCCGCCAGCGCAGCCAAGAAGAAGAAAGCCGACACCACGCCAGCGCCGGAAGCGGGGCCGCGCAAGTTTCCGTTCGACCCGACGAAGCTGGCGTGGCCAAGCCCGCCCAGTATTGCCCGGGTGCACTGGCTCGATTATTTTGCCGGGGAGAAGATCGATTACACGCAGGAGACCACGGCCAAGCCCAAGGCAACCTGGATGGATCGACTTGCAGGCGGGCAGTCCCAGGCCGAGAAAACAAATAGCAAGAGTTTTCCTTTCCAACTGATCGGACCCTATGGTATAGCGATCGATTCCAAGGGGCTGGTGTACGTAGCCGATCAAAGAGTCGGGGCCGTGTTTATTTTCAACTTGGAAACCCACGAGACCCAACTCATCCGCAATGGAGTTGAAGCGCATTTCGGCTGGATCAACGGCTTGGCCATCGACGACGACGACCGGCTTTTTGTCTCCGATGGCAAGATGGGCCGCGTGATGATCTTCAATACCAAGCACGAGGTGGAAAACCAGATTACAGATGGGTTGGTGGATCCGGTTGGCATCGCCCTCGATACCGAGAACCGTTTCCTGTATGTCGTGGACACTCAGCAGGATCAGGTTCTGGTTTACGACGCGGACACTCTGAAGCTGTTGAGGCGCATCGGAACGGGGGGCAAGAAACACTACCTGACCACTGCAGGCGACTTTGGCGCGCCGCAGGGCGTGGCGCTGGATAAGGATGGCAATGTTTACGTTACCGACACCTTGAACAATCGGGTGGAGATCTTCGATGCGGACGGAAACTTCATCAGCCTGTTCGGCAAGCACGGAGATGGTCCCGGATATTTCGCCCGGCCCAAGGGCATCGCGGTGGATAGCGATGGGCACATCTGGGTGGCCGATGAGATGGAAGACCGTCTTCAGGTCTTCAATCGCGAAGGCCAGTTGTTGACCTATATCGGCCTGGGGCACGGGGAATTGCCCGGCCAGTTCAAAGCGCTTGTGGGCGTGGCCATCGACAAGGAGAACCGGGTTTTCACCACCGAGCAATACCCCGGACGCCTGCAGGTATTCCGCTACGTCACAGACGATGAAGCTGCCATCGAAAAAGCGAAGCATGACGAGGAAACGAAGAAGGCTGCCGATCGTCACCAGAAAGGCGCGACCACGGCGCCGGCTGACAAAGCCGCAGTATCGTCCGGGCAGAATGCCCCAGTGCCGGCGGCGCCAAATGCAGCTCCCACGCCAGCGAACAGCGCAGCGCCCAAGGCGCCGAACCCGTAGGCAGTGTTTAGGAATTGACGTGACAGCGGGAGCGTTAACTCCGCAGGGGTTAAAACCCCTCGTTATTCTGGCGCTGTTCGGCACGACTCAAGTCGTGCCCTGACACAGAGCGTGTTTTCCAAAAGCGCCGTAGCATGACGGCAAGTTGTTCCTTCCGGACAGCGTCTCTGCGAAAATGGAAGTCGATGCTATCCCTGCAAAATGCCGGCAAGCGGTTTGGGTCTCGGGTACTGTTTCTTGAGGCCAACTGGCTGATACGGGCGCGGGAAAAGACCGCGCTGGTGGGCGCCAACGGCACGGGCAAATCGACGCTGATGAAGGTTCTGGCCGGCCTTGAGACGCTGGACTACGGCGGATTGCAGCAGACCCGCGGGATGAGCATCGGCTACCTGCCGCAGGAGGGGCTGCGGCTTGAGGGGCGCAGCGTCTTCGAGGAATGCCTGACGGTCTTCGACGAACTGCGCGAGATGGAAAAGGAGATTGAGCGATTGGCCGGTCAACTGGGGGTTCTCGATCACGCAGGTGCGGAATACGAAGCCGCCGCGGAGCGCTTCTCGATGCTTCAGGAGCGATTCCACGCGCTGGACGGCTACGCGCTGGACGCACAGGTTGGCGGCGTGCTCACGGGCCTCGGCTTCCAAAAGGAAGACTGGGCGCGAAAGACGGATGAGTTCAGCGGCGGCTGGCAGATGCGCATTGCGCTGGCCAAGCTGCTGCTGGCAAAGCCCAACCTGCTGCTGCTGGACGAGCCCACCAACCACCTGGATCTTGAAACCCGCAACTGGCTTGAAGAGTATCTAAGGACCTATCCCTTCGGCTACATACTCATCTCCCACGACCGCTATTTTCTGGATGTTACGATCGACCGCACGGTGGAGATATGGAACAAGCGGCTGAATATCTACCAGGGAAATTACACCAAGTACCTGAGCCAGAAAGACGAGCGGCGCACGCAGTTGGTGGCGGCTTATCGCAACCAGCGCATACAAATCGAGCACCTTGAGGCATTTATCAGCCGCTTTCGCGCGCAGGCCACCAAGGCGAAACAGGTTCAATCGCGCATTAAGGAACTGGAGAAGATTGAGCGGATCGAAATTCCAGAAGAAGAGCCGGTTATTCATTTCAAGTTTCCGCAGCCGCCGCCTTCGGGACGCACGGTTGTTGAGGCGGAAAACTTGTCCAAGAGTTATGGCGCCAAGCGCGTGCTGACCAATGTGAGCTTCACCATCGAGCGCGGCGACCGGGTGGCGCTGGTGGGCGTAAACGGCGCGGGCAAATCTACACTGATCCGCTTGCTGACCGGCGACGAAGCGCCTACTGGCGGGTCGGTTCGTCTTGGCCATAACGTGGTGAGCGAGTACTTTGCGCAGGATCAATACAAGGTGCTCAACGGCGAGTCGCGCATGCTGGACGACATAAGCCGCGCGGCGCTGAAGGTTCCCGAGGTTCAGCTGCGGTCGCTGCTGGGCTGCTTTCTTTTTTCCGGCGACGACGTTTTCAAGCCGCTCGGCGTTCTCAGTGGCGGGGAGCGCAATCGTTACGCGCTGGCGCGCATTCTGGTTTCGCCATCGAATTTTCTGCTGCTGGACGAGCCTACCAACCACCTGGATATGCGCGCCAAGGATGTACTGCTGGAGGCCATCGCGGCTTTCAGCGGCACCGTGGTCTTTGTATCTCACGACCGATACTTCATCGACCGGCTGGCTACCCGCGTGCTTGAGGTGGAAGGCGGAACTGTTACCAGCCACGAAGGGAATTACGAAGATTATCTCCGCCGCAAAGAGGCGCAGGCCGCTGGCGTTCCTTCTCAAGCAGCAATCCATCTTGAGCAAGCGGATGGACCGCCGGCTGAGACTCAGGCCGCCGCGCCTTCACCAGACGGCGCGAGTAGCGTCAACGGAGCCGCAGCGGACCGTCCGCGCCGCTTGAATCCCATCAAGCAAAAGCAGATGGAAGACCGCTGCGCGTTTCTCGAAGATGAGATTCCGCGGATCGAGGCCGCGATAGCGCATACCGAGGAACAGTTGGGCGTCTACGTTTCAGCCGCGGAAACGGAACGGCTCAGCAAGCTGGGGGAGGATTTGCGCGGCCAGCTGGAGACTCTGACCTTGGAGTGGGAAGGCCTGACGATGCAGTTGGATGAGCAGGCGGCGTTGCCCTGAGACGATTTTTACCGCTCGTCGCGAAAATCGAAATACGATGGCACTTCTGTGGAACCATGAGAGCTGGTCGCAGCGGCTCAGGTCTCAGTGAATGGTTGTTCCGATTGCAACGGGAAGATTCATCAGGCGGCGCAATTCGTCGATGTCAGGACGAAACTGTCCGGGGAATACGGGGTTTTGCAGTTGGCGTTCCCAGCCTAGTAGCAGGGCTTCCACCATCTCTTTGCCGTCCGGATCGGCAACGGCCTCGATCGGCGTACGGCCGCCCAGGGCTGGAATCTTCGTATGGATCCATCCTCTGACTTCCTCTTGAAGCTCCGCAGCAAACTGTTTCTGTAGTTCTGGATCGAGCGGGTTTGCAACGCTGAACTTTGGAGGCGCGGCCGCTGGTTGCTTCTCGCGTTTTGCTAACATTTCCTCCGGCGCTTGCGAGGTGGTGCTGAGATGAGTTGCGTGAATTCCAAGCCGCTTCTCAATCTGCTCCCGGATCTTTTTGGCGCGGTTAGCCGAATTCACCTCGACGGTCAGAGTTTGGCCGGAGATGTTCAGATGGCCAAGGATGGTGTTGTCCCAGGTTTTGTGGATCCGGTTTCCTTTTCCGATCCAATCGAACTCCACTGTCCGGAGCGAACCATCGGCGTTCCACTCCGCGCCTTCTTTCAGATCGTCTTTGGATACGCCCCATGCCAGGGATGCAAGCGCGTCGAAGGCGACCTGCGCCGAGCCAACTCGAAAGGTCAGGGTATGGAAAACGAAAGGCTCGCCGTCTGTGTTCACCAGCTTTTTAGGCCTGAACATTTCGTCTCGCAGGTCCAGGTAAACGGTGCGAATCTGCTCGGAATATTGAAGCAGGTCGGCGGCGGAGAGTTCGCGGTTCTTCTTCGCTATCTTTCGGCGCATTTTGGCGCGGAGTTCCACGATATCGACTTTCTTGTCAGGCGAGATAGGACGCGGCGCAAGCCGGCCCAACGTGGCCACTTCAGGCAGTTTCCAAATCTGCGCGTAGACTACGTCTCCGGGCCGCATCGTTTTCGAGGCGGTATGCTCCTCGACTTCGGTCTCGCCGCCGATGAGTACGTCGCGCAGTACGACACTTCGGCCCGGATTGCTGCGCACAATCTCGTAGAAGCTGATGGGCTGCGAGAAGGCCTGCTCGAGGATCAGTAGCTCCAAATCGGAGAGGCGACTCAGGTTCTTTTCGATATACATGCTGGCAACAATGCCGGCTCTCGGCTTGCCCGAGCGGCGACGGGCGGGGGCGCCCGGGTCCCAATTGAAGATTAGATATGGACTGAAGATCGCCTCTTCATCCGGGTAGTCCTCCAACGGCTTTGGAACATCGACTTGGTTGAAGTCGGCCCAGGCGAGCAACAGATTCTCGCCGAACTCGCGCGCGGCCAGTTTCAGTAACGCAGGCGTCAGGCGGTCCGAGGCGTCCCGTTGGCGGCTCCAGGGAGTGTCGGTGGGGGTGGGCTCGGGCCATTCTTTCTTTAGGCAACAATGTTTGAATTTCTTGCGGCTGCCGCAAGGGCATGGATCGTTTCTGCCTACCTTTTCGCGCGTATCGGGACGCATGGATGCAAGTTTATCGCGAAAAATCAGGGAATAGGGACTAAGGATTGGGGATTAGGGATAAATGCTCCCATGTCTCAGAATCGAGACATGGGGCACCCGGCCTTTAGAAACAACGTGGATTGCTGCAGGAGCGTTTCCTGAGACAGCCTTTATAGTCCGTCGTGCATAATCGAAATACGATGGCACTTCTTTGGAATCCTGAGAGTTGGTCGCAGCGGCTGGCGGAGCTGGAGGCTCAAACCGGCGACTTGAAAGAAGCTCCCCTGCGGCGCGATGTTCGGTCGCTGGGCATGTTGCTGGGCGAGGTGTTGCGCGAGCAGGCCGGCGACGACTTGTTTGAACACGTTGAGGCGCTGCGGAAGGGTACGATTCGGCGTCGCGACGCGGAAGCGCGCGGAAGCGAAGGGGAGGCATCGCACCACGAGGCCATTGCGCTGGAACTGGTTCATTCGCTGCCCGCCGAGCGCGCCATTCTGCTGACACGGGCGTTTGCGTTTTACTTCGAGCTCATCAACCTGGCGGAGACCAACCATCGCAAGCGCCGGCGCATTGCGCTGCGGCTTAGCGGCAAGGCGGGGCGGCAGCGCGGTTCGCTTTCGGGTACGCTCTCAGAGATGCGCCGCGTGGGCATTGGCGCGGACGAAGCGCTGGACTGGCTGAAGCGCATCCTGATTGTGCCTGTGTTTACCGCGCACCCGACGGAAGTGGCGCGCCGCTCGGTGATGTTCAAGCGGCGGCGCATTGGCGAGTTTCTTGCGACGCTCGATCGCATACCGGTACCGGAGCAGGACTTGGCGCGGCTTGAACAATTGGTGCTGGCCGAGATTACGAGCCTGTGGCAGACCGACGAGGTTCGCTCGCGAAGGCCGACGGTTTACGACGAGATCAAGATGGGGCTGGACTACTACGATGTCTCGATCTTTGAGACTCTGCCAAGCCTTTACCGTGAGATCTCAGAGGCGCTGAAAGCCAGCTACGACCTGGAGATTGAGGCGCACGCGCTGCCCCAGGTGCTGATGTTTGGCTCGTGGATTGGAGGAGACCGCGACGGCAATCCTTTTGTTACGCCGCAGGTGACGAGGGACGCGGTGCAACTGGCTCGCGGCCACCTGCTGCTCTATTATCAGCGGCAATTGCAGGAGATTGTCGACCTGCTGACCACCAGCGCGCAGCAGATGCCGGTGAGCGATGAGTTGCGGGAGCGGCTGGATGCCTATGTGGCGCAGGTTCACACACCGGAGGCGCAGGTGTTTGGCGAGCAGTACGAATTTGAGTACTATCGCCGATTTGTGATCTGCGTGAAGGCTCGGATCCTCCGCACGATGGAACATCCTGGACCGGCGGGCGCGGCTCTGCCGGTAACTCCTTACACGCTTTCGCAGGGCCAGGAAAAGCTGGCGCAGGTGCTGCCCGCCTACTGCTCGATTGAAGAATTCACGTCGGATCTGGAGGCGCTGCGGGCTTCGCTCGCGGCCAATCGCGGGCTTCGAATTGCGCGCGCGCTCATTGATCCGCTGATCTTGCAGGTGCGCACGTTTGGGCTTCATCTGCATACGCTGGATATCCGCCAGCATGCGCGGGTTCATGCGGTGGCATTGCAAGAGGCCATTGCCGACAGCATTGCCGAGTCGCTGCCGGCCGGGCTTTCGGCTGAGACGGCAAGCGTACTGGAGACGTTTCGCGCGGTGGCCGAAATCAAGAGCGGCTGCTCACCCGAGGTGATTCGCCAATACGTGATCAGCGGCGCGGCAACCGTGGACGATGTGCTTGCGGTGGTTCGGCTGGCGCGGCTGGGCGGAGTGAATGTGGAAGGAGCCGGGCGCGATCCCGGACTGATGCCGGTGCCGCTGTTCGAATCGATTGAGGATTTGCGCCATGCGCCGGCGGTTTGCCGTGAGTTATGGAGCCGTCCGGACTACAAGAGGATGATGGCCACCTGGGATAACTGGCAGGAGGTGATGCTTGGCTACTCCGATTCCAATAAGGACGGGGGCATGCTTACGTCGACCTGGGAGATCTTCCGCGCGCATCGCGATTTGCACGTTGTGGCTCGGGACGCGGGGGTGAAGCTGCGACTGTTTCACGGCCGCGGCGGCACGGTGGGCCGCGGCGGCGGACCGACGCATCGCGCCATCTTTGCCCAGCCGATGGACTCGTTTGACGGGCAGTTGCGCATTACCGAACAGGGCGAGGTGCTGAACTTCAAGTATGCCGACGAGGTGCTGGCCGAGCGCAATCTGGAGCTGATGATCGCGGCGTCGCTGGATGCGATGGCGCGGCCCAATGCACGCGACCCGGAGGGACACTTTACCGGCGTGTTGAAGCCGGAGTGGGAAGCTGCTCTCGACGATTTGTCAGCGATATCGTTTGGGTATTATCGCGAGCATATTCTTGAGGACCCAGACGTGCTGACCTACTTTGAGCAGTCCACGCCGATGGCTGAGTTGGAGAACGCGAAGATCGGCTCGCGGCCCTCGCGGCGCAAGGCGTCTCTACAGCTTGCCGACATGCGCGCCATTCCATGGGTCTTTGGCTGGACGCAGTCAAGGCTGCTGGTTCCGGCTTGGTTCGGCGTGGGGTATGCGCTGGAGCAGTATCTCTTGAAGCCTGGGGCGCTGCAACTGCTGCAAACCATGGCGCAGGAATTTCCGCTGTTTATCGACCTGCTGCGCAATGTGGAGATGGCGCTGGGCAAGGTGGATCTGGCCACGGCGCGGCTTTATTCGTCGCTGGTGGAGGATTCGGGGCTCCGCGAGCGCATCTACGACCAGTTTGAGGGCGAGTTTCATCGCAGCGTCCGCGCTGTGCTGGCCATTCTTCGGCAGACGGAACTGCTGGAGACTAACCAGGTGCTGGCGCACTCGATCAAGCTGCGGAATCCGTACGTCGATCCGATGCATTTGATCCAGGTGGATATGCTGAGACGCAAGCGGGCGGGGGAGGATACGGCGGAGGTGAATCGGGCGATTGCGGCGACTATTAGCGGGATTTCGGCGGGGCTGCGGAATACGGGGTGAGGGTTGGTGACCGAATACTCGGAGCAATTTGAGGATGCCATTCAAAGGCCGCCGAGCGGGACCTGGCCAGATTACCTGAAGGGACGCGCAGACAGTGAGCGGGAAGCCAACCCCACAACCGGGATGCGCCGAATATCGGACCCCGCGCGAGAAAGAAACTCTCTCTCGGATTTCGTCAGGCTGGCTAAGTCGCCACCTTCGAAATAGGTCAGCGCCTTTATAGCTTCGCTTGGCTGGAATGAGGGGTAGTACATCGCAGTCGCGGCGGCCAGGGCTGTCTCCAAACGGACTCCGGCTCGAAGCAGTGCAATTACGTCCAGGTAGTCTTTTGCTTCGATCCTCTGTTGAATCACCTTCAGCTTGGTAGCCAGCAGGTCGAGTAAGGATGCAACCTCAACCACCCCATCCGGGGCGCGTTCCGGAGTACCTGCCCGTCCGATTCCGGTCTCTCCAAAGAAGGAGACCTTGACGTTGCTCTCCCCGACTGGAGCGAGCACGCTGAGGGTGTCCGGGCGGTCTTGAATTACGCTAGCCTGGGCAAGAAAGCTGAATTTCTCCTGCATCTCTTTCTTGTCGAGTGGTTCTTCTGTGAAGAAATCAAAATCGACAGAAGTTCTATGGCCCAGGCGCAAAGCCGCGGCTGTTCCTCCATACAGAACCAACCCCAATTCAACGCTTGGCGCAAGTTGAGGCCAAAGCTCTTGCTGTGCCGGAGGAAGTACTTCCCAATGCGGATCGAAGGCGCTCACTCGACTCTCCTGACCGGCATCGGAGGCACGGGTCGTTTGCCGTATTCGGCGAGGCCGAGGCGGTAGTGCCAATAGTGCCAGGAGCGTGCGTCCAACTGACCGGCTTCGGCGTGCTGCAATACCTCACGCAGATAATCCTCGCCGGTGGCTTCGATCATATCTGTCAGGTCTTCCCACGTACCGATGTTCATCACTTGTGCGGCAACGCGGCCTGGATACTCCATCGCTTCATCCGGAGTCTTCCACCACACGTAGCGGGGCGCCATGGCACGCAGACAGGCGAGTCCATCGTCGCTCAGCGAGGTCCGCGGTTGCAGCGCTTCCATGCCATTTGCTCCTGGCATTATTTTATCAATTTCATCGGAGCTTCGGCAAAATTTGCGAGGCTTTTCAAACCTTCCCTCAGGGGCTAAAGCCCATTTGTTTTGTTGGCTTTGCGGCACGACTGAAGTCGTGCCCTTTCAAAGACGCGGTCGAGATCAAGCTCTCGCAACGGGACGGCCGATTTCCCAGTGGTGGCCGTATGGGTCGGCGATGCGGCCTACACGCCAACCGTGGCCTTCGCTGACGTCGTAGACTTGGGTTGCGCCGGCGTTGATTGCTTGATGGAAGACCGCGTCGGGATCGGGCACGGTGAGGATGATGCGGACCGTTGAGCCGCCAAGCGACTCGGGGCTGAAATTCTGGTGCGCAGGTGATTCGTCTGCGACCCAGAACTCGGCGCCAGCCATCGAAAGTCTTGCGACTACGTTGCCGTCGGGGTCCTCGATTCGATAGACCTCTGTTGCACCGAAGGCGGACTTGTAGAACTCGACCGCCTGGGCGCTGTTGCGAACCGAGAGCCACGGGGCGATCGAGTTTGAGTACGGTGTGGCCGGCATTGTTGATGATTCCATGCAATCCCCGTTGAGAAATTTTTCACCTCAGGCCAATTATTGCCTGGCGAAGTGAATAAAGATGTGCAGGCCGGCCGCAACGGCGAAGAATAGGACGCCGGCGGCCACCGCGCCGCGCTTTGGCCAGAGTTTGACGGCAACGGCTATGAAGATTGCTTCTGGGATGACAATGACGGTTGTGACGTGGGTCATGGTCCGGTAGGCGATCTTCAGCGTTGGAAAGAGAAACTCAGCCAGCAACTGCACGCCCAACGCGCACAGAACCACAACGAAGGCACCCAGCAAGCCCGACATAAATCCGATTGCTTTCTTTCCCGTTTCGTTCATCTGCTCCTCCTTGGTTTTTCGATTTGTGAAGTGTGCACGCCACTCGGTTGCCGCGTGGCGAAAAATTACACCGGTGCTGCCGAGCGCCCAAAACAGCGCCGCCCAATCGCCCTCAATGAAGTCCAGTTCCCGCAGCATCGCGGCAGCCCATTCGCGACTGGCCGCAGGGGCCAGGCGCAATGCGGCCCTCAACAGCGCTGCAGCGAAGCTGCGCGGCGCGCCCATCAGCGCCAACCCCGCACAGCGCGGTCCAGAACCGGTAAACCCAAGTTGATCTGTCCGATTGCAACCCGGTCGAGCGGGCTGGCCGGATGAGACTGTGAATGCGTCCTGGCGAACCGCAGGCCATCCGGAGTAAACCGGTA
>Ga0302275_10002729_pt1 | contig 18373 bp, 13 predicted proteins | sample III_Bog_N2_2_FD_200229 | JGI IMG/M metagenome (GOLD analysis project Ga0302275, IMG submission 200229) | Peat permafrost microbial communities from Stordalen Mire near Abisko, Sweden - III_Bog_N2_2 | ecosystem: Environmental > Terrestrial > Soil > Wetlands > Peat | place: Sweden: Abisko...
CCGAACCGACGTTGCGCAGGTGGAGTTATCGACGGGGGATTTGCAGGGGCTGAAGCCCGCGTTGGCTTTTGAGTTTTTTGGCCCGGCTGAAGCCGTGCCGTTGTTACAAAGCGGCCTGGTGATGAGTTGGGAGACGATGCCCAATTTTGCGTAGGAATCATGCCGGCCCTACGGGACGGCGGGCTTTTGTAATGGACCGTTTCCCCGGGTTTCACCCGTGGCTAACCTCGTACCCTCCCTCCGGGAGGGATACCCGTCTGTTTCACCGGGGCTGAAGCCCAGGTTCATTGGCAGGCGCTTTTCAGTGGCCTGAAGGCCGCTGCTTCCTCCGTCCCAGAAGCGCAAAACCTCCCTCCGTCCCAGAAAAAGCAAAACCCCGAGGCGCGGGCCTGGGGGTCTTGGTAATTTCCAATGAGCGTTGAAGCTAGCGTCCTGCGTGAGAAGCCCGTAGAGTAACTTCCGAAGTGCAACCGCAGATCCTTCGACTTCGCTGCGCTCCGCTCAGGATGACAGATCATTGTGGTGCGAAAATTAGAGTCCCGGATGCGAACTTCGAAGTCAGGACGCTAGCCGGCTTTTTCGAGGAGACAGAGCGAAAGGTCTCTTCGCTCGACCATTTCGCGGGTGATCTCGAGGTCGCGGACGCGCTTGTTGTTGGGCAGGTGATACATCAGGTCGAGCATCAGCTCTTCGAGGATCATGCGGAGACCGCGCGCGCCGACCTTGCGGGCTAAAGCCTCGCGTGCGACGGCGATGGTGGCCTCGTGAGAGAAGTGCAAGCGCACATTCTCGTATTCGAGCAGGCGCTGATACTGCTTGAGGATGGCGTTGCGCGGCTTGGTGAGGATCTCGATGAGCGCTGCTTCGTCGAGTTCATCGAGAATGCCCATCACGGGCAGGCGTCCGACAAACTCTGGAATCAGCCCGTACTTGATCAGGTCCTGGGGCTCGGTCTTGCGGAGCAACTCGGTGTCGCGATGCGTGCGCATGGTTGCTTCGGCTTCGGTTTCAGTTGCCTTGAAGCCCAGGGCCTTCTTGCCGACTCTGCGTCCAACTACGCGCTCGAGGCCCACAAACGCGCCACCGCAGATGAAGAGGATGTTGGTGGTGTCGACCGCGGTGAACTCCTGGTGGGGATGCTTGCGGCCGCCCTGCGGAGGAACGTTGGCGACTGTGCCTTCGAGGATCTTGAGCAGCGCCTGCTGCACGCCTTCGCCGGAGACATCGCGGGTAATGGAGGGGTTCTCGTCCTTGCGGCCGATCTTGTCGATCTCGTCGATGTAGATGATGCCCTGCTGAGCGCGCGTTACATCGCCCTCGGCTGCCTGAAGCAGCTTGAGGATGATGTTTTCGACGTCTTCGCCGACGTAGCCGGCTTCAGTCAGCGTGGTTGCATCCACAATGGCGAAGGGGACATCGAGCATCTTGGCCAGGGTGTGCGCGAGGAGGGTTTTGCCGGAGCCGGTGGGGCCGATTAGAAGGATGTTGGACTTGGCCAGCTCAACTTCGTTGTTGCGCATGCGGTTCATCTGGATGCGCTTGTAGTGGTTGTAGACGGCGACGGCCAGCTTCTTCTTGGTCTGGTCCTGGCCGATTACGTAGTCGTCAAGGAAGGCCTTGACCTCCTGCGGCTTGGGCAGGTGGCCGGCGGTGGTGGAGGGGGTGGCTTCGCCGCGGTCGTCCTCGAGGATCGAGTTGCACACGGCCACGCACTCGTCGCAGATGTAGGCGCGAGGGTAGTCGCTGGGCGACGAGATCAGCTTGGCCACGGCGTCCTGTGACTTGTGACAGAACGAGCAGCGCAGTGCTTCTTCGGGTCCCGTGCGCGTTTTCATTGAACAACTCCCTCTAACGAATTTACTCTTTCGGCGACGATTGCGTTTTGCTGGATGCTATGCGACGCTTTGAAGCTTGCTTTCGACGCGTGCCAAACGCTCCAAAACATGAGCGTAAGTCTCCATCCTGTTCAACGTGTCCAACACTTGAGCCTGGTTGCGGTCGATCTTGGTTTCCAAGCTCGCCTGGTTGCGGTCGATCTTGGCTTCCAAATGAGCCTGGTTGCGGTCGATCTTGGCATCCAAATGAGCCTGGTTGCGTTCGATCTTGGCATCCAGCTTGTCCGTCTTGGAATCAAGCGCGGCGACCTGCTTCTCAATTGCGTCGAGTCGGGCTTCGATGGCGCGAATCTCGGGGGTGACGAAGTCCTGAATCAACTGCCGTCCTTCTTCGATGAATCCCATGGTTCGCTCCTTTCCGCCGTTGTCCGCTTACGTGCGCGGTCGGTCGATGATTTCGTCGACGATGCCGTATTCCTTGGCCTGCTGCGAGTTCATGATGAAGTCGCGCTCCACGTCCCGCTCGATGCGGTCGAGGGGCTGGCCGGTGTGCTTGGCCATGAGGGTGTTGGTGATCTCGCGAATGCGGAGAATTTCGCGGGCATGAATGTCGATATCCGTGGCCTGTCCGCTGAGGCCGCCCATGGACGGCTGATGGATGAGGATGCGCGAGTTGGGCAAGGCGAAGCGCTTCCCCTTGGTGCCGGCGAGGAGCAGGAACGCTCCCATGCTTGCGGCCTGGCCGATGCAATAGGTGACCACGTTGTTCTTGATGAACTGCATGGTGTCGTAGATGGCGAGGCCCGCGGTGATGGAACCGCCCGGCGAATTGATGTAGAGCTGGACGTCCTTTTCGGGGTCTTCGCCGGAAAGGAACAGCATCTGGGCTACGATGAGGTTTGCCACCTGGTCGTCGATGGGCGTGCCCAGAAAGATAATGTTGTCGCGAAGCAGACGCGAGTAAATGTCGTAGGCGCGCTCGCCTCGACTCGTCTGCTCAACCACCATGGGAACCAATGCCATTGAGTCTTCCCGTTTCTCCGTTGGGGGAGTGATGCTCCCCGATTTATTTCAGCGGGCCGGCGATCTGCATCCAGCCCGTTTTTCGCGTTCCCGATTTGGCGGTTTAACCCCTCTTGGAACCATCGCTCAGGGGCTAAAGCCCGCGTTTATTCTAAGCCCTTTACGGCACGACTGAAGTCGTGCCCTTTCAAACCCTGAGTTTCACCCAGGGTGGTTAAGCGGGCAGCCGTTCATACATCAGACTTGCAGTTTTTTCACGCCGCAATTGTTCCCGGATTCTAGCTAGGCCGCCGTCGTCAGTCAATCGCGCCTTCAGGGCATCGATGGGCTCACGGGACTGGATGGCGGCCAGTTGCAGTTCGCGTTCGAACTCTTCATCGCTGACGGTGATGTTTTCTTCGTGGGCGATGCGGTCGAGGAGAACCATGGTCTTTACTTCGGCAGTGGCGCTGTCACGCTGTGCGGCGCGGAGACGGGCAAAGTCGAGCTTGCGCATCTGCTCGGGATTCATGCCCTGGGCAGCGAGTGCGCGGAGGCCGCGATCGAGGCGTTGATCAATTTGATCCTGCACAAGCGATTCCGGGACGGGGAAGGTGTACTTCTCAGTCAGCGCGGCAAAAAGCTTGTCCTTGGTCTCGGCTTCGACGGCGCGCTTCTTGCGGCTTTCGAGGTGCTCGCGGATGCGGGTTTCGAGCTCGGCAAGGCTCTCGTATCCGCCCAGTTCCTTGGCGAACTCGTCGTTCAGCTCGGGCAGAATGCGCTTCTTGATGGCCTTTACTTCCACTTCGTAGGCGACGGTCTTGCCGGCCAGCTTGCCTTCTTCGTATTCCGCCGGATAGACAACCTCGGCCTTCAGCTCCTGGCCGGGTTTGGCTCCGCGGAGCGCTGAGGTGAATGCTTCCATGGTGTCTTTGCCGCCGATTTCGACGAGGGTGTCTTCGCCGAGGATTGGGGCAGCTTCGGTTTCGCCTTCGACTACACCTTTGTAGCTGATCTGGGCCCAGTCGCCATCGGCGAGGGCTCGGTCTTCTTCAACCGGCTCAATGGTGGCGCGAGAATCGCGGAGATGAGCAAGCTCGGCCTGGAACTCTTCTTCAGAGATCTCAACCGGGGGCTTGGGGACGGTGACCTGCTGGTAGCCTTCGATGGAGAACTGGGCGAGATACTCGAAGACCGCTTTCACGTGGAGCGGCTGGCCGTCTTCGACGGTGAGTTCGGTGACCTGGGGCTGGCCCACGGGACGCACGCCCAAGTCTGCCACAGCCTTGTTGAAGCGCTCCGGGAGCAGGGAGTCGATGACGTCCTTGCGGATTTCAGTGGCAAAACGGCGCTTCACTACCGACTCGGGCACCTTGCCTGCGCGGAATCCGGGGATTTTGGCGTACTTGCGGTAGTTGGCCGCTATTTTGGCGTATGCCTTGGAGACTTCTTCGGCGGGAATGTCGAGGACGAGTTCGCGGGTGCACTCCGGATTGAGGACCGGACCGTGCTGATGGTCGTGACCTTCGTGGTCGTGGGCATGATCGTGGGCATGCCCGTGGTCGTGACCTTCGTGATCGTGGGCTTCGTGGGAATGGGCTTCGTTTTCGGGGGTATCCGCGCCGGCATCTGCCGCGGGATGAGGATTGTTTTCGAGGGTGTCAGTAGAGCTCAATGATTTCGCCTTCCAGACGCCTTTGGCGCCCTAAGAACCCAGGGATCGGGCTCGAGTTTCCCGCTTGCTTTCCGGCTCCCATACACAACTCCGGAATGGCCGCCGTGGAGAACCGATTTCTGCCGCCCCTAAAGGGCCTGAGGCCGTAATCGACAGTACTCCGCCTGGCTGGGGAAACGCCTATCTCATGGTAAGAGGGAATGCTCTATAGGGTCAAACCGCGCAGGGTGGTTGTTGACACAAAAGTCCCGTGTCGGGAGAGGTTACCCGGGCATCGCCGCTCCCGATTACTGCTCCTGGGCGGTGGGTTTGCGGACGTAGGGCAGAAAGCGGGGGTGGGATGCGCCGCAGATGGCGTAATGGTCTCGGGCTTCGCTGAGGCTGAGCTGGCCGTTCACGGTGAGGCGGACTTCGGCGGCGTCGGGGTCTTCCTGGCCATCATCTTCCCACCAGCAGACGGGACACAGGGCCATTGCGCCCGCGGACTCAAGTGTCTTGAATCCACAGCACGGACAGCGAAAGCGCTCTTCGACCGATGTACCCACCAGACATAGACGTTGCCAGTTCACCGGGGATTACCTCGCCCGCTCTTTCGGTGCCATGAAAGTCATCGGCGTTGAGGCCAATTCTCTGCAGGAGGAATTAGTTTCGTCGGTGGTTAGATTCCTGAAAGATGACGGGGAATCGCGGCTGGAATGGGGACGTTGGCGGGTTGGGGGGGACGGCTTCGGACAGGGCAGGCTGGGTGGAAGCGCGGGCAGGGATGCTCGCGCAACAGCAGGCTGGGAAGCCTGCGGTACAAAGTGCCAAAGGGACTTTATTGGGAAAGTAGCGCTGGCGGGATGGGGCACCCGCGGTGCTTTGGTTTCCCGTGTCCCTTGGTGTGTAGGCGAATGAGGAGTGGGGCTTAGACTCAAGCGAATCGCTGCGGTTGCGCGTCATGAAGCTAGTGTGGTGACTCCGAAGTTCATTGAAGAACAACCGCAGATCCTTCGACTCACCACCCCCAAACTGAAGTACGTTTGGGGCCCCGTTCGCTCAGGATGACAGCCTCCTTTTTGAATTGAAGAAAGGCAAAGGCAAAGGCAAAGACAAAGGCAAAGACAAAGGCAAAGGCAAAGGCAAAGGCAAAGACAAGGGCAAAGGCAAAGACAAAGGCAAAGGCAAAGGCAAAGACAAAGGCAAAGACAAAGGCAAAGGCAAAGGCAAAGGCAACAGCAACCGCAGATCCTTCGACTCACCACCCCCAAACTGAAGTACGTTTGGGGCCCCGTTCGCTCAGGATGACAGCTTCCTTTTTGAATTGAAGAAGGGCGAAGGCAAATGCAAAGGCAAAGGCAAAGGCAACAGCAACCGCAGATCCTTCGACTCACCACCCCCAAACTGAAGTACGTTTGGGGCCCCGTTCGCTCAGGATGACAGCTTCCTTTTTGAATTGAAGAAGGGCGAAGGATGACAGGCTGTTTTGTTTTATGAACTTTAGGGACAGGACACTAGCTAAACCAAATAGAATTCGTGGGTAGAATTCGTGCGCAGGAGAATAATGATGGCCCGACTTGGTCCTCCGCTGCTGTTCCGCTATCGCCGGCTTGTTGCGGCGCTTTGCGCTTTGCCCTGGCTGGGGCTCAACCCGGCCAAGGCCGAGCAGCCCATTCGCGTTGCGATTGTGGGGTTGGCACACGGACACGTAGAAGGCTTCCTGATGGCGCTGCCCAGGCACAGCGATGTGCAACTGGTGGGGATTGCCGAGGCCGACACGGACCTGGCCGCGAAGTACAAGAGCCGGTTTGGGCTGGCGGATACGCTCTTCTACAGGCAAGAAGCCAACATGATTGAGAAGACGCGGCCGCAGGCGATCCTGGTGTATACGTCCATTGCGGAGCACCGGCCGGCCATTGAGATTGCGGCGCAGTATGGTGTCTCGGTGATGGTGGAGAAGCCGCTGACGATTTCGGTGGAGGACGCGCTGGCGATTCGGCGGACGGCGCAGCACTACGGCATTCAGGTGCTGGTGAACTACGAGACGACGTGGTACGCGAGCAATCGCGAGGCATACGAGCAGGTGAGGGAGGGTCACCTCGGCGAGATTCGGCGGGTGGTGATTCATGACGGGCACCAGGGGCCGAAGGAGATTGGCGTGCCGCCGGAGTTTCTAAGCTGGCTGACGGACCCGGCGCAGGGCGGCGCGGGAGCGCTCTACGACTTTGGCTGCTATGGGGCCGACCTGATGACGTGGATGATGCACGGGGAAGCGCCGCTGACTGTGACTGCGGTGCTGAACACAGACAAGCCGCAATATTATTCGCGGGTCGACGACGATGCGACGGTGGTGCTGACGTATCCGCGGGCGCAGGCGGTGCTGCAGGCCTCGTGGAACTGGCCGTTTGGACGCAAGGACATGGAGGTCTACGGGGCGACGGGGTATGCGATTACGGTGGGGGCGGACAAGCTGCGGTTGCGGCGGCAGGGTGAGTCGGAGGAGCGGCTGGTTACGGCGCCGTCGTTGCAGTCGCCGGAGCAGGACTCGCTGAGTTATCTGGCGGCGGTGCTGCGGGGGCAGATTCATCCGAAGGGCGATTTGTCGGCGCTGGATACGAACATTGTGGTGATGCAGATATTGGATGCGGCGCGGGAGTCGGCGAGGACGGGGAAGACGGTGAAGCTGAGCAGGCTGGGGGATTGAGGCTCAAACGCAGAACACATCACACGAAGCTGCGCGCGGGTGCGCGGTCGCGTGGTTTTTGGAGGGGCCAAAGCCCGGTCGATTGTTGGCATTATAGGCACGACTGAAGTCGTGCCCTGATACAAGGCCGCCAGATGAAGAACTGAGGGCTTGGTCTCCCACCCTTCGCCAGAGAAGAGGCGAAGGATGGGGCACCCGGCGCAGGGGCTGAAGCCGCGCCCTTTCAAAACAGCGGCTGGTTACGGGACGAAGACGTGGAGGCGGACGTGCCACTTGGTGCTTTGGCCGGGCTTGAGGGTGACCATGCCGGTGTCGGTTTTGCCCCACTCTTTGCCGAAGGGATCGCCGAAGTTGTACTGGTGCTCGATGGCAACAAACTTCTGGGTGGGCGGCGCATACATCTGGAGGGCCTTGATCTCAGGCGAGAAGCCGATGATGTCGACGCCATAGTGGGCGGCGGGATCGATGACCTTTACGGTGACTTTCTTGTCGACCCAGTTGAGGTGGTTCCAGTTGTCGTCAAAGAACTCATTGCCGAGCGCCACGCCCCCAGGAGCGCGCAGATCGTAGCGGGTTCCGTCCACCTTGAGAATCTTGCCTGTCGGGAAGACATTGTCGTAGCCGTCGACTTCGGCGGTGGTGTTGGCGGGGATATGTACGCGGACCTGGGAGCGGTCGCCTGAGGGCAGGTTGAAGTAGGGATGCCAGGCGATGGCGATGGGCTCGTCTTCGCCGCCGACGTTTTTGGCTACGATGCTGGCGTCAACGGCCTCGGCGGTGAGCGAAATGGTAAAGAAGAGGTCAGTCTTCGAGAGCCAGTGTCCGCCGAAGTCTCCGGCGTGGATGACGCCTGTGACTTCTTCGCCGCCGGGAATCTTTTTTACCTGGACGTCGTCGGTTTTGGCTTTGAGGATGAGGCCGTGCATGGCGTGGCGCTCGGCGGTGGGCAGCTTGCCGATGTTGTTTGCCGGCAGGGTGATGGTGTGGCCGTTCCACTCGGTGGTGAGGGTTTTGCCGTCGGCAGAGAGCTTGCCGCGGATGCGGTTGGGGTAGGGAACGAGGAAGGCAGCGCCGAGGCGGTAGCCGAGGTTGCCGAAGGCGTCGTCGTCGACGTCAAGCATCTTCTTTGCGCCGGCGAGATCGGGCGAGGCGAGCACGTCGATGTTGCCCTTGCCGGGGAAGTTGGCGGTTATCTGGATGATTTCCATTCCGCGGCCCGGGGCAAGCGTCAGGCTGGTGAACTCAGGCGTGGTGGTGCTGGTGGGTGTGCGGGTCAGCTTAACAACCTGCCGGCCGCCGATCGACGTCGCGGTCTGTGCGTTGCTTGTGGTTGTCATTAAAGCCGTCCCGGTAAGACTTATCAGCGCAAGTGCGCGAAGTGTGCGATTCATGTGAAAACCATCCTTTATAGGAAGCTGAAATGGTGGCGCCCACGCGAGCGCGGCTGGTCGGTTGCGATGCGCGCGAAAGCGTTTTCTTTGGCGCAGCAATTCTACCGGAAGCGGACGGGGCGTGGGGTAATGCGAGCGTTGGCTGCATCTGCCGAAATAGAATCGGTTCATGTCAGCCACCCGGGAAGCCCTCGCCGCATTGAACGAGCGCATCATTGCGTGCGAGCGATGCGCGCGGCTGCGGCCTTATTGCGCGGAGGTGGCGCGGGTTCGCCGGCGGGCTTACGCGGAATTTGAATACTGGGGGCGGCCGGTGCCTTCGTTTGGGGATGCGAAGGCGCGGGTGCTGCTGCTGGGGCTGGCTCCGGGCGCGCACGGGTCGAATCGCACAGGGCGGATGTTCACCGGCGACGGGTCGGGGGACTTTCTGTTTCCAGTGCTGCACGAGGCCGGGTTTGCGTCGCAGCCCAATGCTGTGACGCGGGACGATGGGATGAAGCTGCGCGGGATGTGGATCAGCGCGGTGGTGCGCTGCGCGCCGCCGGGGAACAAGCCCACGCCCGGGGAGCAGCGCAACTGCGCGCCGTGGCTGGATGAGGAGATTGGGTTGCTGGCGGATCTGAAGGTTGTGGTGTGCCTGGGGAAGATTGCGTTTGATGGATTTCTGGCGCACCAATTACGCAACGGCGGGATCGCGTCGCGGAAGGGGCTGAAGTTTGGGCATGGGGCAGAGTATGGGCTGCCTGGCGGGTTGACACTGATTGCGAGCTATCATCCGTCGCTGCAGAACACGAATACGGGGAAGCTGACGCGGCCGATGTTTTTGAAGGTGTTTTTGAGGGCGAGGGTGGAGGCGGGACTGGGGTGACTCTTCATCCCACCCTAGCCGCAAAAACAAGAACGCGGCGAGGATGGGGCACCCTAACATTTTTGATCCCACCCATTCGGCAAAGAACGCGGAATGGATGGGGCACACGGATGGTTCATACGAAGGAGGAAACATGGAACCAGTCGATCGGCTGCTGCTGAAGGAACTGCTGCCGAAGGAGAAGGACGTGGCGCTGCCGCGTGCCAAGCGGTCGAAGGATGCACCGCCTGAGGCGCACCACTGGAGCCGGCCAATTGTTATGGAGCGCGCGGCGTATCTGCGCAAGCTGGCGGCTTACTCGGAGGGGTCGGCTTCGGAAACGCTGAAGGAGTATCCGCGGCATGCGGCGATGCTGTCGGTGCGTGGGCGCGACGGGATTGCGGAGTTGCATGAGCGGTTTGCGGACTTGTTTGTGGTTCTGGATGGGCGGGCGACGCTGATAACTGGGGGGAAGGTTGTTGGCGCGCATACGGTTGGGGCGGGGGAGATTCGCGGGACGGCGGTTGAGGGAGGGACGCGGATGGAGCTTCGCGCTGGGGACATTGCGCATGTGCCTGCGGGTGTGCCGCACCAGATGCTGGTTCCCGGAGATAAGACGTTTACGGCGTTTGTTTTGAAGATTCAGGAGACGGAGTGAGTGGGGCGGGGGAGGGTTAGAGTGTCCCACCCATTCCGCAAAGGACGCGGAAAGGATGGGGCACGGAGGCTGGATCCAGAAAGGTCAGGGCTTGAGGGCGATGGTGACGATCTCCGAAGTTATGCCGGGTTCGGCGCATTGACCGAAGTAGGCGCCGGGGCTGGTGGTAACACCATCCTCCACGAGGACCGGCATGCCGGTACCATTCGGCGAAACCCGCTTGGTCCAGGCGACCGGCGCGGTTCCGGGGTTGATGGTGGATCCACCGGGGGCGCCGCAGTAGGACCAGAGAAGATCGGAAGCGGTTGTGGTGATGAAGCTGGGCGTTGAGATGGTGGCGCCATTCCCCTTACCGACGAAGCTTGCCACCCCGTCGAGTGGGTAGGCAGCGGTGTTTGTATACTCGGCCACAGTCATATGAATCCTTGTGCTGCCGGTCGCGGTAAAGGTGATGGTGATGTTACCGGCACTGGTATTTGCGAGCACATAAGCGGAGATGAAACTGCCGTCCTGGACCGCGAGGACGGGAGTGCCGGCATTGGAGGTTACTGAGCCCGGAATGGTTGCGGCGCCGGCGATGCCAATGACGAGAGTGTCGCCTGCGCCGACTCCGCTCAAGGTGCAGCTGGCGGTGCTGCCGAACGGCGTGTATTGGTTGCACTGCTGAACGAAAGCCGGCGACACGGGCGCCGAGACAACAGAAAGTGTGACGGAGGCGGAGGAGGCGGAGTAATCGGACGCATCGGTTGGAGTGAAGGTTGCGGTGATGGATTGCGATCCGACGGCGAGGAGGGTTCCCAGGGAGGGCGAATAGCTGAACGTGCCGGCAACTGTGGATGTTGCGTTGAGCTGGAGCGCGCTGAGGGCAGTGCCAAACGGGATGGCTGCTGGTATTGGCCATGTAACTGTGGGAGTAACCTTGTTGACTGCGAGAGTTACGGATGCTGTAGTTATGGTGTAGTCTGTTGTATCAGTTGGCGTGAAGGTGACGGTGAGAGTATGGCTTCCAGCGGTGAGGACGGCGCCTGCTACCGGTGAGTAACTGAAGGTTCCTGCGACCGTGGAGGTGGCGTTGAGTTGAGTTGCGCTTAGGGCTGTGCCATAGGGGATTGCTGCAGGAGTTAGCCAGGTAATTGGCGGCGTTGTTGCCGAGCTGACGATGGTGTAGGCAGCCGTGGCTATGGCGCTTTGCGATGTTGTGCTGGAAGCGGCGATTGCCGCGATGGTTTCTGAAGTTGAGACGGTGATAGGTCCACCGTAGACAGTCGACCCGGTGGTTGGAATGGAGCCGTCGGTGGTGTAGTAGATGGTGGCTCCGGGTGTTGAGTCGGAGATGGTGACCGATTGAGCGGAGTTATAAGAGCCGCTTGCCAGATTGAAGGTTGGGGTTGCGGCCTGGGCAATCGCCGCTCCAGGCTTGAGAGCCAGAGCAACGATCTCTCCCTCGGGACTGGAGCATTGTCCGTGGTACGCGCCAGCGGCGGTGGCGCTAGCGGTCTCCACCAGCAAAGTGCCGCCGGCTGGGGCTGGCAATCCGGTCCAGGCGACTGGCGTGGTCCCCACGGTTGGCATGTTGTTTACGCCATAGCAGAACGCCCAGAGCGCGTCTGAAGTCGATGTGGTGGTAAAGCCTGGGGTGTTCAGGCCGTTACTTCCTTGCCATGATGCTGAGAGGTTTGCCTGAGCAACACCGTCAAGGGGAGAAGCAGCAGTGTTAGCGTACTCGACCACGCTGAGCCAAAGTCTTGTGTTGGACCTGACGGTATAGGTGATGGTGTTGTTGCCCGCACTGGTGTTGGGGAGAACCCAGGCCCCGAGGAAGTTATTATCGGTAACTGCCTGGACTGGCGTGCCTGAGGATGCGGTTACAGTTCCTATTAGGGTCGGTGTAACTCCGGCGATCCCGATGACCAAGGTGTGTCCGGCGCCGACTGCGGTGAGAGTGCAGGAGATGGTGCTTCCGAACTGGACGAAGTTGCTGCATTGTTGGGCAAAGGTTGGGCCGGAGAAGGGAAGCGTGATGTTGTAGGCTGCTTTGGCAATCGCACTGGGCGAGTTTCCAGCGGCGATGGCGATAGCTTGCACAGTTTCCGAGGCGGGGACAGCGATCGGCCCAGAGTAAAGAGTCGATGCTGCGGTTGGGGCGGAGCCATTGGTGGTGTAGTAGATAAACGCGCCGTTGGTAGCGTCGGAGATAGCGACGGTCTGGGCTCCGGTATAGCTTCCCGGTGTGGGCGTGAATGTGGGTGTAGCGGCTTGCGGAACGTTGATGGTGAAAGCGGCAGAGCCCACGCTGCTGTTTGAGTAAGCGGAAGCTGCGGCGATGGCTTGCAGGACCTGATTCGTAGCGACCGTGATAGGTCCGGTGTAGACGGTAGAGCCGGTGCCTGGGGTGGTTCCGTCGGTGGTGAAGTAGATGGTGGCGCCGGGGGTTGCGTCGGAGATGGTGACGGACTGCGCCGCGGAATATGTTCCTCCGGCCGGGCTGAAGGCCGGAGTAGCAGCCAGAGGACCGACCGTGTAGGCTGCGGACGCCACGCTGCTTTGCGCGTAGCCGGTGGCAACGGTGATGGCCTGGAGTGTTTCGGAGGTGGAGACCGTGATCGGCCCTATATATAGCTGGGTTGTACCAGTTACAGGGAAGTTTGGCGTGGAGCCGTCGGTGGTGTAGTAGATGGTGGCCGAGGGAGTTGTGGATTCAATGCTGACTGCGGGAGCCGTTGTGTAACTGCCGGCAGAGGGACTGAAGGCAGGTGCGACGGCCTCCGCAGCGAAGTCGACTGCGCCGATGGTCTGTGGATTCAAGCGCGGGATGAGTGAGTTAGCGGCGATGGAGTATTGCCAGCGCACGGGCATAGATTGCAGGATGTCGCTCGGGGCCGAGCCAGCATTGATTGCCGCCGACCCTGCGGGAGGAACCATGGTGACGGGGTCATAGGGCTGGGTTGCGGTGGTGAGATAGTTTGCGTTGGTCAGTCCATAAAGGTGGGGGTCGAGCGGGACCGACAGGGGCCATTGGCAAGGGCCATCGCAGCTGTTGGACCAGCCTTCCTCAGTGTTGTTCTGCCATGGCGCGCCCATGATGGGGGGCTGAATGGTGAAAGTGCCGGCCCTCATCAGGTTGGTGGTCGCGCTCATGATGATGGTGGAGGTGGTGGCAAACGCCATCTGAATTTGTGAGCCAGCGTAGGTATTCTTGCTGGCCCAGATGATGTTGTTGCGCGCATCGACTCTCGGCGGGAAGTAGCCGTAGTAGCCGTCGCCATTGCTGGCGTTATCAAAGACCACCTGCGCCGTATCGAGGGTGTTGGAGAAGAAATAGAGCGTGCCGTTGCGATCTTGCATGCCGCCGCCGCCGTCGGCCAGATAGTGGATCTGCTGGAGCGTGGAGTTTCCCCATAACTCGTTTCCGTAGGCGAAGTCCTTTTGGAAAGACTCTTGATAGCCAGCCAGAATGTTGGGCCCTGCTGTATCTCCGAGGCAGTAATTGGAGTCGTCGCAGTTAGTGTCGCCGGGCAAACCAAGGTATGACTCGAAGGTGAGGTACGAGGTGGCGTCCTGAACCTCCACGAGGTCAAGGAGCCGCTGCGCACCGCTGGCGATATTGTTATAGCGGAAGATTCCTTCAACGCCGCGCCATTTAATGGCCGAGCCAGAGGCCTGGGGATTGTAGTTATCGAGCAGGTTGCCCTGCAGAAGGGCGTACCAGGTTTGGATGTACGCTCCGTGCTCGCCATTCTGTCCGGTGATTCCAGCGTTCTGGACGTGATTCCCGGTCATGGTGACGAGTTGAGTGATGGTGACCCAGCCATTGTTGCCGTTGTCAGCGGTAAACACGCCGAGGCCGCAGGTGTCGAGGTGGTTGCCCCCGAGGTCGATGTAGGAGCCTGAGCGGATATTAAGGCAGCCTGTGAACTGCTGATAGGCGGTCGGCGCGCCTCCGCCCGGAGGGGTATAGGTGTAGTTCGGAGTTCCGTGGGCGATATGAAGTCCAGTTACGGTGACATAGGAAGGGCCGGAAGAGCCGTTTTGCCAATAGCCATAGGGCGTACCGCTTTCCGGCCACACCGAGATGATTCCCAGGCCCGCTGCCGCGCCATTATTGGACACGGTCGCCTGACCCGTGGCATTGGCGCCATCGATGATGGGGAGATTTCCCAGGGAGTCAGGCACGCCGCACAGGATCATTGGTTGTGCGGGAGTGCCGGTGGAGGCGATTTGATAGTACTCGTGATAGGTGGAAGGACTTGATGCGGTCGTATCTGTATTCCAGACGCGGATAATGGAACCTGGCCTGAGAGTGGCAGAAGCGGGCGTCGATTCCAGGCTGGGATACTGCTTGCCTGAACCGACTTCATAGTCTCCTCCGCTGAGCGCGGGGTCGGGGTAGCACTCGCGTGGCTCCGTCTTATTGGGCGTAGAGGCGTAAGCGGGAAGAGGATTTGGGGAGACATAGACGATGGCGGTGGCGCTCTTCGATGGATTGCTCCTGCTTGTGTACCGCACAGTGTAGCGGCCAGTGACAGTGGCTATGAAGTCGGCGTCGCGGTTATTGGTATCGGCCAGGGCTCCGTCGCCGCCGCCTGGCTGGGCGAGGATGCTCCAGGTTCCTGTTTCGTCGGTGTCGCCGGAGATCCAGGACTGGAGGGTCCTGTGTTGTCCCGCGTAGGCCTGTTGATAGGCCGGCGCAATCATGACCGTTGTGGTTTTGGCGCAGACGTTGAAGAGGAATGCGCCGGTTTTGGTAGGATTGTCAACGGACTGTGCCTGGACCGTTACGGTAGCGGTGGAGGTCACGGTGTACCTTCCCATGGTGGAAGGGGCCTGAGGGATGGAGCAGTTTCCTGTTCCGGGGCCAATGTTGACCTGCACAGTAGGCAAACCGGCGGTGATTGAGGAGACATTGGAGGCCGCGGGGGTGGTGAAGGTTGCGCTGGCGCCTCCCGTGGTGGAAAGGACGCTCCAGTTGACGGTATTGAGCGAACCGCCGGTGATATTGACGTTGATCTGCCGGTTGGAACCGGGCAGGACCTGAATGTTGTATGGAGGCGCGCTTGGAACGACGGCTACCTGTGCCTGGAGGAAGACCGGAAGGAATAGTAGAAACAATCCAAAGGAGTTAAAGATAATTGCGTGGGTAAGAAACTTCTCCCTGATAGGGAACTTGCTGCCGATCGTCATACTTCTCCTCTGGAGTTGGTTGAAGAGGGGTTTCCGGTTGGATATGCGGATCGGATCTATCCACCCGGCACCTTCAGTAATCATTTTGTAGGTATTTTGAGTTCGCCATTATATGCACAAACGTAACATTCAGAGTGGTTACCAACGGACGAGTCATTTGTACCAAGTGAACGCCGCTAAAGAAGTGATATAGATCACCCGTTATCGGACATGAAGATGCAGGTCCTCTGGGTGCGGAGGCATATCGAGCGATGTGGAGATTCCTCAGTAGAAGGTGGGCAGACGGCCCGGTGAGGCGAGGTAGGGTTGGCGCACAATCTGGAAAGTTGTGTCGGCCGGAGGATCTAATTTTCTGCGCCGGGCATGGGCCAGGTGGCGAGCATGCACGGGCAGTTCAGAGGTAATTGAGGCTCAGAGGAGCGGGATTCTATGAACTCCTGCTGAGGGCTCGATGGAAACCGGTTGGGGCGAACTGGCGAACGAGTTCGCCGCCTGCTTTATAAGTTACAGGCTGCGGGCGGCTTTGGCCGTAGCACAAATGGTACGGGGGTTGAAACGGACAACAGTTTGGCGGTTGATTTGTGTGGAGCGGGAGACCGGGATCGAACCGGCGACATTCAGCTTGGGAATGTGGCGATCAATTGAAAACAAAGAACATGGCGTTCACCCGATCTCGTTCTGGCGATAGAGAATACGGGCATTTCTGAAAGTGCCATTCTTCAGCAATCGAATAGAGCAGAAATGGAGCAGACGGATTTCTGAATCGACGAATGATCGTTAGCAATGGGACGAGACCGCAAAAGATTGTGTCCACGCAAGGTTAGGTTGCGCCTTGCAGACTTGCTCGGCATAGGATCAATATCGGGGACAACTTGCCGAGCGACCTCTTCGGTGTCAAGTTAGTAACATTATTAATTTAAATAACTTACAAGACAAAGATGGCAATATATGTCCTTGTAGGCACGTACAACCCCCTCTTTTGGCGTATCGCAAAACGTATTGCGTTTGAGCCTGTCCGCTACCTATACTTGCGCAATTTCGACCGATTTCAGCCCGCGCGGACGAACTCAGGAAATATCATTCTATATTCATGAATCTTGAATATAGAATGATTCAACGCTATACTTGGTCAATGCTGAAGCCGCAGGACATTCTCGTACTGCTCAAGCTCTCCATCGAACCAGAGAGGCCGACGTACCTGCGTCTCGCCCAGCAACTGCATCTCAATTCCTCCGAGGTGCATGCTTCGGTCAAACGTGCACGCGCCGCCCACTTGCTACAGGGACCGCCTGAGCAGGAGCGCGTCAATCGTTCCGGTTTGCTCGAACTGCTTCTGCACGGCCTGCGTTACGTTTTCCCGGCGGAAAAGGGTGCTCTGACGCGCGGCGTTCCGACGGCCTATGCAGCTTCTCCTCTTAAGGAGCAAATTGCGCCCGATGGCGAGCCGGTTCCGGTATGGCCTTACGCCGAGGGTACGGTCCGAGGATACAGCTTTTTGCCTCTGCACAAGAATGCACCGCTGGCAGCTCTTGAAGACCAGAGGTTCTACGAACTGCTGGCGCTTGTCGACGCTCTGCGGGAAGGCCGGGCGCGTGAGCGCGAACTTGCTGGCCGGGAATTGAAGCTTCGACTGGAGGCGTCGGGCCATGCCGAATCCCAATCTTGAGCTTTTGAAGCTGACCGCAGAAAAGCTGCGGCCATTGCTCCCGGAGATCGTATTCGTGGGCGGCTGTGCAACTGGCCTGCTGGTCACTGATCCGGGAGCTGCGCCGGTCCGCGCCACATACGATGTGGACGTCATCGCAGAGATCGGTTCCTACGCCGACTACGCAATATTCTCCGAACGGCTTCGCGCGCTAGGCTTTCAAGAAGACACACGAGAAGACGCGCCGGTCTGCCGCTGGACCTGCGGATCGTTGACGCTGGACGTGATGCCGCTCGACGAGAAAATCCTCGGCTTTTCTAACCGCTGGTATCGGGATGCAATGCAGGCGGCAGTCGCCGTTACGATCTCCGAAAACCTGAAGGTCCGGGCCATTACGGCGCCGTACTTCCTTGGCACGAAGCTCGAAGCGTTTCACGGTCGCGGCCACCAAGATTATTTCGCCAGTCACGACCTTGAGGATCTGATTGCCGTCGTTGATGGGCGGGCTGCTTTGCTCGATGAAGTTGCCGCAGCGCCGGAGGACTTGCGCATGTTCATCGGCAATGCGATCCGCGCATTGGTGACAGAACCGCGGTTTCAGGATGCTCTGCCCGGTTATCTGTTGCCAGACGCGGCCAGCCAATCCAGGATTCCCCTGCTTCTCAGACGGCTTGAGGATCTCGCAAAACTGTAAATTTATCGCGAGGATGAAATGCATGAGTCCCAAACAACAAACTTCGACAAAGAGCAAGACACAAAAGCCCTATCGAGACGACGGCTGGACAGTTTTGAGTTGGGACGATCTCGCCGAGTGGGCAGGCTCTCGTTCTGTCGATCGTGGCAGAACGTATCAAAAACAAGGGTGTGTCCATGATCTCGCGATATCAGAAGACGGATGGCTGTTAGCGACTGTCACGGGCGGCGCACGCTACGCGGTGACAGTCTGGTACGAGTCATCCGCAAAAAAGGCAGGGGCGATCTATTCGCGCTGCACATGTCCAGTTGGCTCCAGCGGCTGCAAACACGCTGTGGCGGCGGTTGCCGAATACCTCGAAAGATTGAGCGCAAGCGAAGACACTCCCGTGGCGGACCTGGACGATGAGCGTTGGGAATTGCTTGCCGACGAGACCGGCGACGATAGTAAGGATGAATCGGACGATCTCGATAGGTATACCGGAGACGATGAAGACGAGCAAGTGTATTATGTCCACCGGCATCGGCATCCGGAAGCCTCTGGAAGAAAGACACTCAAGGCGTCAAACGAAAAGATCCGCAAGCATATCGAAGCCAAGAGTCACGATGAATTGGTGGAGTTGCTCTGGGCTCTGACCGAACGGTTCCCCGAGTTGCGCGAGGAGTTTCGCGATCGCATTGCGCTGCGCGAAGGCAATGTAGACCGCCTGGTGACAGAAGCGCGGAAAGAGATCAGGCGCGTCGCCTCCGAATCCGGTTGGCA
>Ga0302275_10002755_pt1 | contig 18205 bp, 17 predicted proteins | sample III_Bog_N2_2_FD_200229 | JGI IMG/M metagenome (GOLD analysis project Ga0302275, IMG submission 200229) | Peat permafrost microbial communities from Stordalen Mire near Abisko, Sweden - III_Bog_N2_2 | ecosystem: Environmental > Terrestrial > Soil > Wetlands > Peat | place: Sweden: Abisko...
TGCTCGTCGCGGCCCACGCCGCCGGGGTCCGCCGCGTCATCTACGCAGGCTCGTCCTCGGCCTACGGTGACACCCCCGCCCTCCCCAAACGCGAAGACATGCTCCCCAACCCCATCTCCCCCTACGCCGTCGCAAAGCTGGCGGCCGAGCATTACATGCGCGTCTTCGCCCGCGTCTACGGCCTTGAAACAGTCGTTCTTCGCTATTTCAACGTCTTCGGCCCCTACCAGGACCCCACCTCCCACTACTCCGGCGTCCTTGCCATTTTCTGCCGTATGATGCTCGCCGGCGAGCACCCCACCATCTACGGCGATGGCGAACAAAGTCGCGACTTCACCTACATTGACAACGTCGTCCATGCCAATCTGCTGGCCGCCGCTGCCCCCGCGGAAAAGGTCTCCGGCAGCATGATGAACGTCGCCACCGGCTCTTCCATCACCTTGAATCAAATTGTGAATTTATTGCGCGATTTGACAGACTTTAATGCGGTTCCAGTCTATGCAGAGTCCAGGTCGGGCGATATTCGCGACTCCCTCGCCGACATCCATCTCGCCAAAGAGTTGCTCGGCTACGAACCCCAGGTCAGTTTTCGCGAGGGCCTCAAACGCACTGTCGACTGGTACCGCACCGGATTTTAGCTGCGCGAGTTCGCTAGAATATCGGTTTGAAAGGGCTCGGATTTATCCGTGCCGCTAAGTCGACTCAATGCGGTCGGTTCTAGAGACTGCTGAAAAAGAGGTTGCTGAAAAGATCTACGTTCGTGCTTTGTAATCAGGGCACGACTTTAGTCGTGCCGAGAAAGCCTCCAAAATGAGAGGGCTTTAGCCCCTGCAAATGTCGGACGCGGCGTCGAGTTCGAAGAGTTCCCCTCATTCCTAAGCCTGTTCAGCCACCGGGGCGGGCCGTTCCGATTTTGAACCAATCCCCGAGCCAATTCGTGCTCTGTTTGACCCCTGTCCTGACATCTTTCGACGACTATCGAGGTTGGCCGCCCGAGCTGTGGTTCGGCTCATCTGCCATCGCGCCGCCCTGCTGGCCCATTCCGTTCACCGCAGCTGGATCAGCTCCGGGCTGCGCAACCGGCGGCGCTTGCAGGGTATGCGCACCCGATTCGGCAGCTCGCAGAACAGCGCCCGGCAAAATCCCCAGAATCAGCGTAGCCGCAGCCGCGAAGAAGAGCGCCGCGGTTACCGCGACCCCTACGCGAGTGTGCGGTCGCGCCGTCGCGTTCGCCGCCTCATCTGGCCGTTGCGCCGTCACCAGCGCCAGACGCAGATAGTATGCAGAGGCCAGCCCCGAGTTCAGCAGGCCGATAAGGGCAAGCCAAACCGCCCCTCCATCGACCGCCGACGAAAACGAATAGAACTTCCCGAAGAATCCGCCGGTGAAGGGAATCCCCACCAGCGAAATGAGGAAGAAAATGAGCAGGCCGCCCAGCAGTGGGGAATTGTAGAGAAGCCCGCGGTAGTCCTCGATCATCGGCATCGATTCGTCGTATCCGCTCACCACCGCGATCACCGCGAAAACACCCACATTCATCGCCGCGTAGGCCGCCAGGTAAAAGCTCGTCGCGGCAATCCCACTCGTCCCTGCACCCGCGAAAGCTGCCAGCATATAACCGGCCTGCGCAATCGAAGAGTAGGCCAGCATGCGCTTCACGTTCTGCTGCCGCAGCGCCGCCAGGTTTCCCACGGTCATCGACAAGGCCGCCACTACCCACAACAGCGGCGCCCAAAGTGAATGCAGCCCCGGAAACATCTCGTACACAATGCGCAGCAACACCGCAAAAGCCGCAGCCTTCGGACCGGTCGACATCAGCGCCACCACCGGCGACGGGGCGCCCTCATACACGTCCGGAGTCCAAACTTGGAACGGTGCGGCCGATACCTTGAACAGAACCCCCACCAGCATCAGCGCCATGCCCGCAAGAATGAGCGGCTGGTTCACGGCAAGCGTGGCCTGCCGCGCAATCTCGTAGATCTGCGTTGTGCCGGTCGCGCCAAAGATCAGCGCAATTCCATAAAGGAAAAACGCCGTCGCAAACGAGCCCAGCAGAAAGTACTTGATTGCCGACTCAGGACCCCGCTCCGTGCTCTTGCGGAAGCCCGCCAGAATATACGTGGCGATCGAAGAGATTTCGAGCGCAATAAACACCACCAGCAGTTCGACCGCGCCCGTCATCAGGCACATGCCCACTGCGCCAAACAAAACCAGCGCATAGAACTCGCCCTGATGATGACTGTCTTCAGGTACCGTATCGAGCGAGAGCAGCAGCGCCACCAGCACGATTCCGCAAATCAACACATGGAAGAAGATCGTAAACGCGCTCGTCTCTACGGTTCCAAAAAAACCGGTACCTTGCGGAAGCGAAAGCTGCCAAAGGCTAGCCCACAGCGCCAGCGTCGTTCCCAGCGCGCCAATCCATCCCACCGAGCGCCGCGGGACACCCGCCGGAAGCGAAGCGTCGATCAGCATGATCAATACGCCGGTCAGCGTAAGAATCACCTCGGGCAGGATGCGGAAAATATCAGGCACTGGATTCACCGCAGCTCTCCCTGCGCAACCGCCTGCGCATCCACCTGCGTCGTCTGCGGTTTCGGTGGCGCTCCCAGTTCGATCGCGTTCAGCCAGATCGCCGGCGCCACACCCATAACAATCGTGAGCGCCGCGATCGGCCACACTGCGACCAGTTCGTTCACGCCCAGGTCCCTCGCCGGCCGCGCAGCAACAAACTCACTCTCCGGCCCATAAAAAATTCTCTGCACCAGCCACAGCATGTATGCCGCACTCAAAATCACGCCCAGCGCCGCGGCCACAGCCCATCCCCGGCTTACCCCGCCGAAGGTGCTTGAAAGAATCAGGAACTCTCCCACAAACCCGCTCAGAATCGGCAACCCAATCATCGCCAGGGTGATGAGCACGAAGGCCGTTGCTGTGCCCGGCAGTTTCGCAGCCAATCCGCCATATTGGTTGATCTGGCTCGTCGCGTAGCGATCGTAAAGCGCGCCCAGCAGCACAAACAGCGCCGCATCCACAATTTCGTGACTCAGAATCTGGAAGACCGCGCCGCTCGAGCCAATGAACGTAAATCCGTATATCCCCACCACGATCAGCCCCAGGTGACTCACAGCCGCAAACGCCATCAGCTTCCAGAAATCTCGTTGCACCAGCGCCAGGCAGGCGCCATAGAGCACCCCAATCACGCCCAGGCCGATCAAGTACGGAGCCACAGCGCGCGCCTGCACCGGAAACAGCCCGATGTGGAACCGCAGCATTGAGTACAGTCCCAGCTTGCCCGCAACCACCATTGCCAGCGCCACCGGCGCTTCGCTGAATGTGTCGGAAAGCCAGCCATGCAGCGGGAACACCGGAACCTTCACAGCAAACGCGAACAGGAACGCCAGCGCCACCCAGACCAGCGCCGCAGTCGAGAATGACCCATGTGCAATTAGCGTTTGCAGCGTCACAAAATCGAAGCTCCCCGTGCGCGCATACAGCCACAGAATCGCCACCAGCAGCGGCGCCGAAGGAATAAACGTGAAGAGGAAAAACTTGAGCGCGGCCTTCGGTCCATCCTTGCGTCCGTACATCGCAATCAGGATCGCCATCGGCACCAGCGACAATTCCCAGAACCCGTAATAGACCATCAGGTCAAGTGAAATGAATACCCCGAACATCGCTGTCTGCTGAATCAGAAACAGCACAAAGTAAACCTTGCGCCGTGCCTTGATCGCATTCCAGCTCGCCAGCACGCCCACCGGCGCTAACAGCCCCACAAGAACCACCAGCCACAAGCTGAGTCCGTCCACGCCCACGTGGTACGCAATGGCCGGGTTTTCAATCCACGGTTTGTTGATCGCAAATTGAAATCCGCCGCGCACCAGGTCGTAATGAAAGGGAAGATGCAGCGTCAGGCCAAAGTTCACCAGCACCGTCAGCAGCGCAATCCAGTTGGGTAATTTGGCGCGATCAGGAAGCAGCGCCACCAGCACCGCTCCGCCCAGAGGAACCAGCAGGATCAGCGTGAGAATCGAGTCATTGATCGCGTTCATTCTCAGTGCCCCGCCATGTTGAGATGAATTCCGAAATTCGCCAGAACCGAGGTCCAGGGTACGATCACAAAAAGCAGCAGCGCCGCAGCGCCAGCCGCCACCCATGCAGCATACGAGCGGATATTGCCCGATTGCCACCGCTGCAGCAGCGCACCCGCAAACGTTGCCAGTCCGCCCAGCAGCCACGCCGCGCCGCCGATTACCGCCTTGTCCACCACCCATCCCAGAACGTAGGTGGAAGTAGCCATCAGCGGCTTCACGACTACGGCTCCGTAGAACTCATCAACCCAGTACTTGTGGACGAGCAGTTTGTAGGGACCGGCCATGGACGTCGCAAGCCTGTCGGCAGATTCAGGCTTCGTGCGATACATCCGATCCGCAATGAACCACCCGAGCAGGGCCACGAATACGGCTAGGCCGGTGAGTGTCCACTCGAGCGAACTGCTCGCTGCTTCTGCGGTGCGCGTGCCGACCGACGGTGCGAGATAGGCGCCGAAGCGCTCTGCGCCGATCCAGCCGCCAATCACGGAGAGAATGGCCAGCAGAACGAGCGGGCCCAGCATGGACCACGGGCTTTCATGCGGCTCGTGTGCATGCTCTGCCTCGAGCGTGAGCCTGGTATCGTGACGAGCGTGTACCGCTGCACCCTCTTCCTCAGGCGCATGTGCGCGGTGCTCGCCGAGGAACGTGAGATACCACAGGCGGAACATATAAAACGAAGTGAGCAGCGCCGTCACGAGCCCGACGAACCAGAGAATCTTGCCAAGCTCACCTTGCATGAATGCCGCACTGAGGATTGCATCCTTCGAGAAGAATGCTGCCAGCGGAGGAAACCCCGTAATGGCGAGCACTGCGATGGTCATGGTCAAGAAAGTGATGGGCATGAACTTCTTCAGCCCACCCATCCGGCGCATGTCCTGCTCACCGCCCGTGCCGTGAATGATTGAACCCGCGGCGAGGAAGAGCAGCGCTTTGAAGAACGCATGGGTCATCAGGTGGAAGATGGCCGCCGAATACGCCGCCACCCCACAGGCCATGAACATGTACCCAAGTTGCGAGATCGTCGAGTAGGCTAGCACGCGCTTGATGTCCGTCTGCACCAGTGCGATGGTTGCAGCAAACAGAGCGGTAGCTCCTCCGATCACCGCCACCGTGCTCAGCGCGAAAGGTGAATGATCGAACAGAACATGCAATCGCGCCATCATGTATACGCCTGCCGTCACCATGGTCGCCGCGTGAATGAGTGCTGAGACCGGCGTTGGGCCCTCCATCGCATCCGGCAGCCAGATATAGAGCGGCAGCTGCGCCGACTTGCCCGTGGCTCCCAGCAGCAGGCAGAGGGCAATCATCGTGATCAATCCGCCGGTCCAGCCGCTCTGCGTCAGCTTCGTCGCGATCTCACTGAAGCTCAGCGTCCCAAAGTTTGCCAGCAGCAAGAACATCCCGATCAGGAATCCGAAATCGCCAATGCGGTTGACGATGAACGCCTTCTTGCCCGCATCGGCCGCTGTCTTCTTTTCGAACCAGAAACCGATCAGCAGGTACGACGCCAGCCCCACACCCTCCCAGCCAACAAACATCACCAGTGCATTGCCTGCGAGCACAAGCGTGGTCATGAAGAAGAGAAACAGGTTCAGGTAGCTGAAGTAGCGCGCGTAGCCCTCGTCGTGCGCCATGTACCCGACGGAATAAATGTGGATCAGGAAACCCACGCCCGTGACGACAAGCAGCATCACCAGCGATAGCTGATCGAGCACAAAACTGAAGTCAATATGAAGCGTGCCGACGTTGAGCCACGATCCAAACGTCTCCACAAGCGGAAGAGTGGCCGCAGGCGCGCCTCCAAACGTCCCGAATGCATTCCCAAGAACGACAGCGAACGCTCCCAGCGGTGTCAGCAACGCAACCGTCGTCACCAGCGCCTTCGGAAGCCGCCGTCCCACGAGCCCGTTGATCAGGAATCCTGCCAGGGGCAGCGCGGGAATTAGCCAGAGATGAAGAAGTCCGTTCATAGTTTCATCAGATCGATACGGTCGACAGCCAGTGTCGCCCGCACGCGGAAAACAGCAATAATAATAGCCAGTCCCACCGCCGCTTCGGCCGCCGCCACCATCATCACAAAGAAGACGAAGATCTGTCCCTTCACCGCATGCCATTGATGCGCGAAGGTCACAAACGAAAGATTCACGGCGTTCAGCATCAGCTCAATCGACATGAACACAGTGATCAGATTGCGCTTGATCAGAAAACCCACAATGCCCAGCGCAAACAGCGCCGCGCTCAGCAGCAAATACCACGACAGCGGAACCTCCTGCGCAAAAAAGGAATTCACTTTGCTCCAGTCCTTTCTGTGCGCGGTTCGTCGTCGCCATGTCCCTGGCGAGCCAGCGCAACCGCACCAAGAATAGCGATCAGGATAAGGACCGAAGTCACCTCGAACGGCAAAAGAAGCTCATGAAAGAGCACCCGGCTCAGGTCTTCCGTCGTTGTGATGCCGTCCTTCAACCCCGCCGTCCCGAGGCCCCGCGCGCTCAGAATCACCGTGGCAATCACACCTAGAATCGCTACTCCCGCCGGAAATCCAACCACGCGATACACCCTGCTGCCCATGGTGCGCTCCTCGCGCCCCGCATTCAGCAGCATCACCACAAAGGTGAAGAGCACCATGATCGCGCCAGCATACACAATCACCTGAGCCGCGGCCAGAAATTCAGCGCCCAAAAGAAGGTAAAGCACCGCCAGCGACGTCATCACCACAATCAGCGACAGCGCGCTGTTGATCGGGTGGCTCTGCAGCAGGAGATTGATCGCTCCAGCCAGGCAGAATGCGGCAAAAAGGACAAAAAGGATGAGTTGCATCGTACCCTGAATCGCAGACAAGGCCGGCAATAAAGAGCCGGGCAGTTAAGGGAAGGACGGTGTTGCAGTTCGAGCGCCAGTCAGGGCTCGCGAAAATCCTTCCCGATTGTAAATCAGTGGTAGGCGAGCCAAAGGCTCGTGGCCACAATGTTCAGCATGGCCAGCGGCATCAGATAACGCCAGCCGAAGGTCATCAATTGGTCGTAGCGGAAGCGTGGCAACGTGCCGCGCACCCACACGTAAAGAAACAGGAAACAGAAAACCTTGAACACAAACCAGAAAATCGGAAACAGCGCGTGCACAAGGATGTTGTTCGGCGGCGGAATCAAGTCGCCGAAGGGGCTCGTCCATCCACCCAGAAACAACAACGTCGCCACGCACCCAACCATGATCATGTTGGCGTACTCGGCCATGAAGAACATCGCGAACTTCATCGAGCTGTACTCGGTGTGATACCCGCCCGTCAGTTCGCTTTCCGCCTCCGGCAAATCGAAAGGCGAACGATTCGTCTCCGCATACGCCGCCATCAGGTAGATAAAAAACGCAACAAACTGGAAGCCGCCGAAAATATTCCAGGTCGCAATGCCCTTGGTCGCCTGCTGCTCCACAATCACGCGCAAATTCAGCGAGCCCGCGCGCAGCACGACGCCCACCAGCGAGAGCCCAAGCGCCAGCTCGTAACTGATCAGTTGCGCCGACGACCGCAGTGATCCCAGCAGAGAGTACTTGTTATTCGAAGACCAACCCGCCAGCGCAATTCCGTACACGCCAATCGACGTTACGCCCAGAATCACCAGCAGGCCGATATTGAGATTCGAAATCTCAAACAGGTCCATCCCATGCGGCCCGATATGCGGCTCGCCAAAAGGAACCACCGCAATCGACAGCAGCGCACAGCCCAGCGAAATGATCGGCGCCAGCAGATAGAGCGGCTTGTACACGCCAGTGGGGATGATGTCTTCTTTCAAAAACGACTTCGCCCCATCCACCAGCGGCTGCAACAAGCCGAAAGGCCCCACGCGGTTCGGCCCCCAGCGATTCTGAATCCGTCCCACGAGCTTCCGCTCCAGCAGCACCGTGTAGGCGACGCCCATCAGCAGCACCACCGTTACCACGGCGACCTTTGCCACGCTCCACAAAAAGAATTCCAGTAACGTCACGTGCCTCTAACCTTTCAACAATTCCGCTGTCATCCTGAGCGAAAGGGGCCCCAAGCGTTTTTCAGCTTGGGGGTGGTGAGTCGAAGGACCTGCGGTTGCATTTTTCATCGCGATGCCGCTAATCCGCCGCCGTCTCCGCCATCTCGTGCGCCTGATGCTCTCCCAATTCCAACAACCCCTTGCTGTACCGCCCCAAGCTTCCCGAAGTAAACAACGTGTCATGCGCAGGCGTAATCGTTCCGCCCGCCAGGGTCAACGCGGACACCGGCACAAACCCCGGCTCCGTCCGCACATCGTTTCCACCAAACAAATTCATCCGATCCAGCGCATAACTCGGAACAAGCCGTTCAATCTCGTCCAGCACCGCCAGCGGATCGAATGGGCTCAGCTTCGGCTCAAGGCCATTCGAAGCGAGCCACACCCCGTGCCGATCCGCCTCGCCCGACTGTGCGCCGCGCGACTGGCCCAGGTCCGCCGTGACGCCACCCTTGCCGAACGGCACTAGCGTCTTCACATCCACGCCCATGCTGCCCGCGAGCCGTACCAGGATCTCGAAGTCCGGCTTCACACCCGCGTGATCCGCGGCTTTCCGCGCCAACTGCACATCGCCGTAGGTGTTCGTCACCGTCCCGGCTTTTTCATAGAGACTCGCCGCCGGCAGCACCACATCCGCCAACGCCGCCGTCTCCGTCAGAAAAATGTCCTGCGCAATCACAAACGTTTTCTTCAGCGCCGCCGCATCCACCTGCTGCGTGCCTACAGGATTTGCACCCACAACGAGCAGTGCGCCCAGGTCACCCTTCTGCGAAGCCGTCAGCATCTCGCCGTAGCTTTTGCCCGCGGCCTGCGGCAAGCCCACATACTCCGCGAATGCGCCTGGTTCGCTCACCGGTAAATATCCCGGCAACAGGTCAGGGAAGAGCCCCATATCTGCCGCCCCGCGCGAGTTCGCATGATCTCCCAGGTACGCGAATTTGACGTTGCCCTTTGCCAATCCCCACGCCACCAGATCTTCCAATGCCGCGCCGCGGAACTCCTGCCCGAAGACGATAACCAGTGACTCCTCCGCCATTACACCCTTGGCAAAGTCCGTGTCGTTGTGATCGAGAATCGTGGTCAGATCCTTGTAGCCATTCGGCGGCAGCCCCTGCACCGCACGCGCCTGCCGCTCCAATTTGATCGACTTTGAATTTGCGATGAACAGCCGCGCCTTGTTCAGCCGCACATTGGTCCGCAACTGCCACGCCAGCAGCGGATGCTCTTCCGTCGGATCGCCGCCGATCAGCAGAATCGCCGGCACATTGCCAATCTCGCGCAGCGTCACCGCCTTATCTTTGTGGCCCGCGAGCGCCCGCGCAAACGCGGCGTAATCCGTCGTCCGCTCGTGATCAATGTTGTTTGTGTTCAGAACCGTTCTCGCAAACTTCTGCAGCAGGTAATTCTCTTCGTTGGTGGTGCGGTTCGAACCAATGACGCCGATCGCTGCACCGCCGCGCGTGTCGCGCACTTCCTTCAGCTTCGCGCCCGCAACGCGCAGCGCGTGCTCCCACGTCGTCGGCTCAAGTTTCCCCGCCGCATTGCGCACCAGCGGCTTTGTCAGCCTCTCCGCGCTCTCCACAAAGTCGAAACCGAACCGCCCCTTGGCGCACAAAAAATCGTTATTGATGCCGCTCTTGTCGCGATTGTCGGCGCGCACAATTTCGGAACCATCATCCACCTGCCGCACGCCCAGCGTCACCTTGCAGCCATCGCCGCAATGCGTGCAGACCGTAGACACGTGCTTCATCTCCCACGGCCGCGTCTTGTACCGATAGCTCCCGCTCGTCAACGCGCCCACCGGGCACACATCGATGCACATGCCGCACTGCTCGCAATCGAGCGCGCCCGACTTCCCATCCGCCGCGACTTCGTTGGGAGCGATCACTGAGCTCACGCCGCGATTCTGCACGCCCAGCGCCCACACGTCCATGCCTTCGCCGCACATCCTGATGCAGCGATAGCAGAGAATGCAGCGTGGCCTGTCGTAGTACACCGCAGGTGACCACTGCTGTTCGTCGCGATGCTGCTTGGCTTCGGCATAGAGGCTCTCGCCCGCGCCGTACTTGAAGGTCATGTCCTGCAGTTCGCACTCGCCGCCCGCATCGCACACCGGGCAGTCCAGCGGATGATTTCCGAGAAGCAGTTCGATCGTCGCCTTGCGCGCCTGTGCAATTTCGGGGCTTTCCGTGACGAAAACCTGTCCCTCGGCCACGGTTGTCGTACACGCCGTTTGCAGCTTGGGCACTTTTTCCTGGCGCACCACGCACATGCGGCACGCGGCCTGCAGGCTCAACCCGGGGTAATAACAAAACGCCGGAATCTCGATGCCCGCCTTGCGGCAAGCCTCAATCAGCAGCGTCCCCGCGGGAGCCGTCAGCTTCTTTCCATCGACCGTGAACGTTACGTCAGCCATTCATCCCTTGTCTTGAAAGGGCACGACTTCAGTCGTGCCGAACAAACCCAAGAATAAGCATTTTCATCTTGAGCGAGCCTAAAAACTGAGCACCGCCATCCTGAGCGAAAGGAGCCCCAAGCGCTTCTCAGCCTGGGGGTGGTGAGTCGAAGGATCTGCGTCTCGTCCCCGTACTCACTGCTCCCATTCACACCACCGCCAACTCCACATGCTTCGCATACGGGCACGGCTTCCCGTTCAAATGCTCCTCAAACTCCTTGCGAAACTTCTTCACAAATCCCAGCGTCGGCATCGCCGCCGCATCGCCTAGCGGACAAAACGTCCTGCCCATCATGTTCTCCGCCAGGTACTGAATATTGTCGATATCCTTCGCTTCGCCGAACCCCGCATGGAACCGCGTAAGCGACTTCTTCAGCCAATCCGTTCCTTCGCGGCAGGGAATACACCACCCGCAGCTCTCGTGCTGATAAAAACTGATCGTGCGCAACGCAAACTCCACAATGCAGGTCTGGTCGTCGATCACCACCACGCCGCCCGAGCCCAGCATCGACCCCGCCTTGCCCACCTGGTCGAAGTCCATTCCTAGCTCTTCAATTTCCGACGGCAACAATACCGGAGTCGATGACCCACCCGGCACCACAGCCTTCAGCGATCGCCCGCCGCGCACTCCGCCCGCAACCTCGTAGATCATCTTCTTCAGGTTGTAGCCCATCGGCAGCTCGTAAACGCCCGGCTTGTTCACGTGCCCGCTGATGCTGAACAGCCGCGTTCCACCATTGCGCGCCGACCCAATCGCCGCAAAGGCCGCGCCACCCATCGCGATCACGTGCGGCACCGTCGCAATCGTCTCCGCGTTGTTGATGACCGTTGGTCCGCCATAAAGCCCAACCACGGCAGGGAAGGGAGGCTTGATGCGCGGCACCCCGCGCTTGCCTTCGAGCGACTCCATCAGCGCCGACTCTTCGCCCACTTCGTACGCACCCGCGCCACTCTGCGTAATGACCTGAAACTCCGTCTCCGACCCGAAGATGTTCTTTCCCAGGAAGCCCTTCGCATACGCATCGGCAACGGCCTTTTCCATGATCTCCAGAAGGTACCGGTACTCGCCGCGCAGATAGATAAATCCGACCTTGGCGCCAATCGCCAATCCCGCAATGATTGTTCCCTCGATCACCGCATGCGGGTCGTGCAGAAAGATCAGGTGGTCCTTACAGGTTCCCGGCTCGCTCTCGTCGCCATTTACCAGAACATACTTCGGCTTGGCCGACTGCTTCGGAACAAACGACCACTTCAATCCCGTCGGAAACCCCGCGCCACCGCGTCCGCGCAAACTCGAAGCCTTCATCTCTTCGATGATCCACTCCGGCCCCTGCGCCAGGCACTTCTTCGCTGACTCATACCCCCCCAGCTCTATGTAGCGGTCAATCTGCGCTGCGCCCATGCCGAAGCGCTTGCTCACCACTCTCACTTCATCGGGATGCGAAACCAGCCTAGGCATGTTTGCCGTTCCCCTCTGCCCACCCCGCGCCGCGATAGCTCTTCAAGATTCCCGGCACATGATCCGGTGTCAGCTCATCGTGAAACTCGTAGTTCACCTGAATCGCGGGCGCCCAGCAACACGCCCCAATGCACTCAACCTCTTCAAGAGAAAACATCCCGTCGTCCGTCACACCCTTGTGTCCGATGCCCAGCTCCTCCTGAAATTTCTCATAGAGCTCGTATGCGCCGCGCAGCATGCAGCTGATATTCGTGCACACCTGCACGTTGTACTTGCCCGCCGGCTTGAAGCGCAGCATCGAGTAATACGTGGCCACATTGCGCACATCAAGTTCCGAGATGCCGATCCGCTCCGCCACTTCCGCAATCACCGCATCCGAGAGGTACCCAATCTCGTCCTGCGCGTACAGCAGCATCGGCACCAGCGCCGAGCGGCGCACTGGATACTTCTCCACCAGCGCATCAAACCGAGCGCTCAGCTTCGGCGAGAAGATTGACATGGTTTCCGAATTCATTGCATCAGCTCCCGCGCCCATCGTTCCGCTGCCATGTCCATCTCTTCCTCGTCCGTCGAGTTCAAGCCCGCTCCCGCCTCACACAACCGTCCGTGCTCCGTCAACTCCAGCTTTCCTTGGCTTCCGTTCTCACGCTGCCAGTGAACCTCCGCGCCCTGCCGTTTCAGATCCAGCCAATCATCCCCATGCCGCACCAGGATCCGATTCTCGCCCAACTCCACCGTCGCCTGCCGATTTCCATTCAATCCATGTGCCGCCGTGTAACTGCGCAGCAGGGAAGCCAGCGATACCCAAAACTCAATCCAAAGTTGCTCGTGGCTGCCCGCTTTTCCATCGATCACGACCACCCCTGTGCAAGCTTCCTTTTTACTGCGCTCCCGAGATCTATCCACTGCTGATCACTCCCAGCTTCGGGCGAGGTCGGGCTCGGCGCATATGCAAACACCGTCTTCCCATACCCGGCTGCGCCAAACCTCTCTAGAACTCGTCCGCCAACGACGGTGCGCCAATAGGGCTCCCGTGAATAGCTGTACATCAAAACGACTTCGGGCTGCGTCAGTGCGGTATTATTCAGCCTCTCATTCAGCGCTTTCGCCCGTCTTTCCAAGAGCCGATCTCCGCGACCGATCCTCGCACTCGCGAAACCTTCAGCATTAAGCCCGGAAAGCTCGATCACGCAAGAGTCGCCATCCCTACAACCGAACTTCTCTACTTGGTATTCGCGAAGGCTCTCCCTTTTCGTCGATCTTCCGCGAACTTCTTGCATGAAAAGAATCAAGCGTCTCCATGTCTTCTGTAGCTCAGGTTGCGGCCTCTTGAAATGCCACCGCTCTTCGTTGATGGCTCTATGAAATTCACGGCAATCGCAAAGTTCGGCTTTATGAAAGACGTCTTGCCACTTATCCAACCGAACCCGGTCCGGACTTCCGCCCGGCTCGGGCCCGATAAACCAAAACGGGGCATCCCAACGGCCAAATCCCCAGAATTTCTCAGCCATCTCGTTCTCGGCCTCTGTCAATTCTTGATTTCTAGAAGCCACTCTCACTCACACCCCATCAGCCCAACCTACCGATCAATCTCACCCAGCACAATATCAATCGACCCAATCACCGCCACCAGATCCGCCAGCATCCGCCCCTTCGCCATCACTTCCAGCGCCTGCAGCATCGGAAACGACGGATACCGCATGTGCACCCGATAGGGCTTCGCCGTCCCATCGGAAACGATATAGTAGCCCATCTGCCCATGCCCGCATTCAATGCCCTGGTACACTTCGCCCGCCGGAACCGCAAACCCCTCCGTCACAATCTTGAAGTGATGAATCAACGCCTCCATCTGCGTCTTCATCTTCTCCCGGTCCGGCAACACAATCTTCGGCGCGTCGGCCTTCACCGCGCCCTCCGGCATGCCGTCCAGCGCCTGCTGGATGATCTTCACGCTCTCGCGCATTTCCACCAGTCGCACTTCGTACCGCGCCCAGCAGTCACCATCGTTTGAAACCGGCACCTTGAATTGGAACTTCTCGTAGCCCGAGTAGGGCATATCGCGCCGCAGATCGATGTCCACGCCCGATGCGCGCAGCGGCGGCCCTGTCACGCCCAGCGCAACCGCATCGTCCTGTGACAAATACCCCACGCCCTTCAGCCGGTTGCGGAAGATCGGATTGCCCGTCAGCAAATTCGAGTATTCGTCAATCTTTTCCGGCAGGGTCTTGATGAACCCTTGCACCCGATCCAGAAAATCCAGTGGCGGCTCCAGCGCCAAACCGCCAATGCGGATATAGCTGGTCATCATCCGCTGTCCGGCCACGGCCTCAAATAACCGCAGAATGTCTTCACGCTCGCGGAAGGTGTAAAGAAACACCGTCAGAGCGCCAATGTCCATGGCGTGGGTGCCCAGCCAGATCAGGTGCGAATTCAAACGGCTCAGCTCCGCCAGCAGCACCCGCATCCACTGCGCTTTGGGCGGAATCTCCAGCGAAAGCAGTTTTTCCACGGCTAGCGCGTAGCAAAGATTGTTGGCCAGCGGGTCGAGATAGTTGATGCGATCGGTCAGCGGCACAACCTGGTGGTAGAACTTCGCCTCGCAGGTCTTCTCGATGCCCGTGTGCAGGTATCCAATCTCCGGATACACGCGCACAATGATCTCGCCATCGATCTCCACCACCAGGCGCAGCACACCATGGGTCGCAGGGTGCTGTGGGCCCATGTTGATGATCATGTGCTGGTCTTTGGCGCCCTGCGCCACTTCGAGGACGGGTGCGGTCGACATGCCTGCCATCAGCGGTACCCCTCCACCGGATAGTCCTTGCGCAACGGGTGTCCTACCCACTCGTCCGGCATCATGATCCGCCGCAGATTCGGATGCTCTTCAAACCGAATGCCGAAAAGATCAAAGACTTCGCGCTCGTAGTAGTTCGCGCCTGCCCATACCGGCGTAATCGTTTCCACCGCCGGCTCTTCTTCCTCCAGCAGCACCCGCAGCCGTATCCGTTCCTTCAACGCGTGCGACAAAAGGTGATAGCTCAACTGAAACCGCGGCGAGGCAGGGAACCAGTCCACCGCCGTCATGTCATCGAATGCGTTATACCCGGCAGCCTTCAGCGTTGCGCATGTCTCGCGAATCGCCTCCGGCGCAATCGTCAGCGTCAGTTCGCCAAAATCGAACTTGGCGTCGGTGAGTGCTGGTTCATTCCAGCCAATAATCGCCTTCACGGCGGGATGCTCCCCGAGCCCTTCCAGCACCGCCACTTTACCCATGTACGTTGGGGTCTCACCCATATCAGAGGTCCGCCTTATCCTGGCTCCAATCGAGGACGCCCTTGCGCACAATGTAGTAAAGTCCGACCGCGACAAATCCCAAATAGACCAGCATCTCCCAGAAGCCGAACAGCCTGCTCCCTGTGATCCCATAGAGCTTGCGGTAGATCACCGCCCACGGCATCATGAACACCGCTTCCACGTCGAACAGGATGAACAGCACGGCCACCAGGTAAAACCGCACGCTGAACCGCCCCCGCGCATCGCCCGTGGCCACAATCCCGCACTCATACGCCGCCAGCTTGGTCGCCGTATTGCGGTGTCTTCCCACAAAATACGACGCCACCACCATGCCGCCACCCAGCGCAATCACAGCCAGTATCTGCAGGAATAGCGGGAGATATTGCCAGTAGTAAGGGGTCATTTGGGCCTATAGTCCCGGTCCGTCCGAAGATTTGCGCCCCCGCATCGAGAACCCGAACAGGGCGCTGGTTTGAGCTTAGGTTTTCAGCCTCATCCCGTCAAGGATGACAGCCGCCGTCAATTCACGCTTCAAGCAACACAAAACCGCAAAACAAGCCACAATTCCCCAAATAGTTCCGCGCCATTTGCAAGCTGCTCCGCATGCAGACCAGGTTGCACTCCTCTTAAATCTCCAAACGGCGAAACGCCATGCCACAATCCCGCATCGTACTGCCGGGTGGGTTGAGAAGGGCGGATTTCCCACTTGCACTGATTAGCTCCGCACGAGTTCGATGGCAGACCTGAACCTGGGTTCGATCAAATTTCGTTTCGAGTTAAGAAATCCCGCACCCAGCCGACAGAACTCCACATGAGCGCACATGCCCAATCAAGATGCGGTCAGTTCGTTATATCAATGCAGATTTCCGACCATGTGTGAGCGTTGTCACTTCGGTGAGCAAATTCGCCGGGCATACTACGCGGGACGGTCACAAACCCGGTACCTTCGTTATCTGTATCCAAGACTAAAGTGACCGAAGAACAGCGTAAGGGACAAAACGATGGCATCTTCCATTGCAGACTTCTCGAATTCTCTCCCCGTCCCGGCAGCCTCTGCGTCCCGCGCACAAATCCGCCGCCGCATTGGCCCTGAAGCCGGACACGCCCTCGAAAAACTAGGCCACGCCATCGAATACCTGACCGACGAATTCGTTTTCCACGGCGAAGACATCGCCCCGCGCAATGCGCAGCTCGAAGCCGTTCAGCTCCTCATGCGCATCAACCGCCAGATTTACTTCGCCTGTCCCGAGATTCCCACTCTCTGCGACCGCCTCCGCTCCATCCTGCACTTGCACGAAGTCTGAGCGTCGCCGCTCCCCAATCAGTCGTTCCCCATCGGCTGCCAAAGCTCCACGCGGTTTCCTTCCGGATCCGTGAGCCAGCCAAATTTCCCAAAATCGTAGCTGTCGCGCTTTTTATCCACCGCGACACCTTCGCCGATCAAGCGATCCAGCACACCATCCAGATCGTCCACTTGTAAATTGATCATTGCCTTCTGCGCCGCAGGAAAGTAATCGTTCTCCGGCTTGAAAAGCGCAAACACAACCTGCGGGTGCTTCGTCGGTGCGGCAAACGAAAACGCCCCATCCGCCTTCACCAGCCCAAGATGCTTCTCGTACCACGCATACAGCGCTTTCGGATCGTTCGCCCGCAAAAACACCCCGCCAAATCCTGTAATCGCTCCCATCCCGCCTCCTCGTAACAATCCTTCGACAGTTTTATTAAGACAACGCCGTTTCCTGCAACCCCAAAACCTTAGGCCTCGGCCCCGTCCTCCAACCCCTCGCGTACCCGCTCACTCACCGCCGCCTTCCTCCGTAACACAGCCGCCGAAATCAACGTGATAATCAATCCCACCGGCAACGGCTCCATAAACGTATATGCCATGTTCACCAGCGGATTCTGATAAAGCTGCTGCGTGTGCTCAATCGCCGCCACCTTCGCCGCCGTTCTCGCAGGGTCCAGCCCCGCCGCCTGTACCTTGTGGACTTGCGCCGCAAAGTAGCTATCCATAAAGTGCGGCATGAACCCAAAGTAAAGCACCTCCCACGACGCCACGTAGCACGCCGTTGTGATCAGCGCGATCAATATTCCGCACCCAAACGCTCGCCCAAACGAGATCTGCCCGTCCAGCGTGTTGTCCCGGTAGCTGCGAATGCCAAAGTAGATCAGCAAAAATGACGCCACCATAATGGTGTAGCCCACCATCATGCTGTGGCCAGAGCTGATGTACTTGGCGAGTAAAAGCGAGCTGTCCATCATGACGGAGATCATGACCCCTGCGATCAATCCAAACGTAAGTACGGCTTTCTTCATGCGAGCCTCCTGATTCGACTGCTTCGTCCCGTCGACAATGAACTCACAATGCCGGGCAATTACTCCGGCTGTCGTCATTCTTTCGTATGATTTTGCCCCAGGCGGCCCAAAATCCTGCTTTTGCATGACGCCATCACGGCAACAACCCCAGTTCCTTGCCGCGCTGCACCGCCTGGGTACGCCGCGCTGCACCCAGCTTGTCAAACGCCCGCGCGCAGTGCGTCTTCACCGTGTTCTCTGAAACAAAAAGCTCCGCGGCAATCTCCCGATTGCTCAACCCCCGCGCAACCAGCGTAAGAATCTCCATCTCCCGCGGCGTGATCCCCAGCGACTGTTGCCGCCCCATATCCGGTAGGAATGGAACCGGTGCCCCAGGGCTCGCCTTTGAGGCCTGGGAGTCGACCGCCTGCACAATCACTTCCTTCACCACCACCGTTTCGCGCCGCCGTGTGATCCGCAACCCCAGCCAGATACCAAACGCCGCGAACAGAATCGCCACCAGCCCGCTGTAAAGCTCCACCGAGTGCTCAATCACGACAAACCGGTATTCGGTATATTGCAGCGTGACAATCAG
>Ga0302275_10002762_pt1 | contig 18163 bp, 17 predicted proteins | sample III_Bog_N2_2_FD_200229 | JGI IMG/M metagenome (GOLD analysis project Ga0302275, IMG submission 200229) | Peat permafrost microbial communities from Stordalen Mire near Abisko, Sweden - III_Bog_N2_2 | ecosystem: Environmental > Terrestrial > Soil > Wetlands > Peat | place: Sweden: Abisko...
TCCCTCAGGGGCTAAAGCCCGCCGCTGTTTTGTTGCGTTTACGGCACGACTGAAGTCGTGCCCTGATACAAAGCGGCCCATTGAGACACGATCTACGAGTTTTTCCGCAGCCTGTAAAGTCGTGCCCTGATACAAAGCGCCCTCTTGAAACACGTTCTGCGAGTTTTTCCGCAGCCTGTAAAGTCGTGCCCTGATACAAAGCGGCCCATTGAGACACGATCTACGAGTTTTTCCGCAGCCTGTAAAGTCGTGCCCTGATACAAAGCCGGCACAATTGCGATTCTTCCGCAGCTTTGAAGCCGCGCCCTGATACAACGTGAGTTTATGAATCGCGATGCGAAGCGAGTTCATGAAATACAGGCTATGACTGTTTTTCCAGGACCGGGATGTTGCCAGTTTGCAGCGCGGCCAATTCAGATGCGGGGTTTTCTTCCACCAGCGGCACCCAGAACCGGAAGCTGGTTCCTTCTTTGCGTGTGCTAGCGGCCTCGATGGCCCCGCCGTGCGCAATGAGAAGGGCGCGCACGATGGCCAGGCCCATGCCCGTGCCTTTGCGACTGGCAGTGCCTTCCCTGCCCCGGTAGAACTTTTCGAAAATGAGCGGCAGATCGACCGGGCCGATGCCGGGGCCGTTGTCTTCGACAAAAAACTCAAGGCGTCCGCCGGCGCGACGGCTGCGCAGAGTGATGCGGCTGCCGGGAGGCGAATAGCGGGCAGCATTTTCAATCAGGTGGCGAAAGACGCGGCCCAGCAGATGGGCATCGAACCAGGCGGGCTTATCCGGCTCTTCAGCGTTGATGATGACGCGGTGCCGGGCCAGGGCAGCTTGCGACTCCGCCACGGCGTGGTCGAGAAGGGTGCGCGGACGTTGCGCCACGGGGCGGACTTTGACCACTTGCGCGTCAATCTCAGCCATTTCGACGGCTTCGCCGATCAGCCTATCGAGCCGTGAAGCCTCTTCATCAACAATGGTGGCCAGGTCAAGGCGGCTGGCATCGTCGAGCCCGTCGCTATCGATCAGCGTGGTGGCGGCGGCGCGAATCGAGGTGAGAGGGGTGCGCAGCTCGTGTGTGAGTGAATCGATGAGCGCGGTGCGCAGCCGCTCGCCCTCCCGCGATGCCTCCATGCGCGTGGAGGCTTCAATGGCCATGGCGCGTGTGAGTGCGATGGCCACCTGAGCACTGACCGCCGTGGCCACTTCGTGGGAAAGCACGGACGGACGCAAAGCGAGCGCCCCCACGGGCCGCAACCCCAGCATCAGGGTCATCGCCATGAAGCCGCCCGGAACGGTCTGCGCCGGATTGTGGCTCTCGGTCATTGCCCGCAGGCTGGCCTGGATGCTCATCGGCAGCTCAGATGTCGAGGAGTAGAGTTGGTCCCGGTCACAGATGTAAAGCACCACCCCATCCAAGGCAAAGATTCGCTCGATGATGCGGGGTAGATCGCGGATCAGCCCGGCGGCATCCTCCTGCAGCATCATCTCCTGACTAAGCGTGTAGAGGCGCTCGACGTCTTCGCGGCGGTGCTCTGCCTGGCGGGCCTGGCCACGTGCCCGCTCGGCTACGCGGCCCACCACCGCGCAACTGAGCATGAACGAAATCATGGCCAACCATGCTTGAACTCCGACAAGCTGGAACGTGCGGACCGGCGGCAGAAAGTAATAGTCGAAGGAAACCGCGCAAAGGAGAGCCACATACAACGCAAGCCAGATTCCCGCCCAGGCAGCGAACAATACCACCAGCGTAAGAAATACCAGCCCGGCGGTGGTAGAGTTGACGCCAGACGAGACCAACAGCGCCGTTGCCAGTGCCGCGGCGAGCGTGGCGGCTGACCACCGGACCGCGTGCTGCAAATGACTGCGTGGATTCATTGGCTTCTCCACAGGAATGATACCCCCGCCCGGATGATGTAATCTTCGGTTGAAAGAAGAAAGTTATGCCCGGCAGAATTCTGGTTATCGATGACGAGCCTCAAATAACGCGGGTGCTGCGCGCCGCGCTATCGGCTCAGGCATTTGACGTGCGCACAGCAAACGACCCGGAAGAGGGGCTTCTGACCTTCAAGGATTGGAAGCCAGACCTGGTGATAACCGACCTGATGATGCCCGGATTGAGCGGCGTTGAGGTATGCCGCGCTATCCGAGCGCAATCTTCGATTCCGATACTGGTGCTCTCTGTCCGCGACCACGAACACTCGAAAGTGGAAGCACTCGACGCCGGGGCCGACGACTACGTGACCAAGCCATTCGGGATTCAGGAGCTGCTGGCCCGGGTTCGCGCTCATCTGCGCCGCGCCCCGGAACGGACCACGGCCGCAATTGAAGCCGGGGATTTTGTGGTGGATGCCGCTGCTCACTCCATTACCGTGCAGGGCAAACCCATCCACCTCACCCCCAAGGAATTCGACCTGCTGTTCCATCTGGCTCGTCACGCCGGCAAGGTGATGACCCATCGCGTGCTATTGACCGCAGTTTGGGGAGCGCAATCGGCCCATCAGCCGGAATACCTGCGCGTTTTTGTAGGCCAGGTGCGCAAAAAGCTCGAAGCCGAAACTGGCAAGCAGTACATCCAGACCGAGCCCTGGGTGGGCTACCGCTTTGTTCCCGAAGGATGGACCGGCAACGAGGAATGAGGCGGAAGTGCGCTCTGCGACTGCTGATATTATCGTCTCATGCGCTATCCGGAACCAGAGGATCGCCGGCCGCTCGCCCGGATCAGGCGCGCCCTGATTGAGGTTGCGTTTATCATCTTCCTCTTTTATTCCAATTTGTTGATGGGCGAATTCACGTTGGCGAACGGACAAGGAAAGACCCTGGCCCTCGCCCTGCGCGACATTTTTACCGTCCCGAATTTTGCCATCGCCATGGTTGCCGCAGTGGTTGGCCATGGCTTTTTTCACTACCTCCGAAAGAGGCTGTAGGAGCGAACGCCGAATTTTTGGTAAATCCTGCTTTCCTTACGGATTACTTAGGAAACATTTTCGATACTCAAAGCTGGCGCAAGCCAAAATGATTCTTGTGGTTGGAGACTGGCCTGCGGGGGTTGCACTGGACCGGATTGAATCACGGCCCGCGCTTCCGGCCCAGACCTCACCGGCACAATGCTCACGGAACTCGGACCTGCAACTCGGGAGACCGCAATGCAAGATTTAGTGATGCTGCTGTTCACGGTAGTTTTCTTCGCCCTGGCGTTTCTCTACGTCAAGGCTTGCCAGAAGCTGAGGTAACCCATGCAGATTGATATCACCACCGCTGTTGCCCTGGCTCTGTCCGTTCTGCTGCTTGGCTACCTGGTTCTCACCCTGCTTTACCCGGAGAAATTCTAAATGTCCGTCAATGGCTGGTTGCAATTTGGCCTCTTCTCCGCGATTCTGCTGGCAAGCGTTCGCCCCGTGGGCATTTATCTTGCCCGCGTTTTGGAAGGTGAGCGCACCTGGCTGGATCCGGTGCTTCGTCCCGTCGAGCGGCTCATCTACAAGCTGTGCGGCATTCATGCCGATCAGGAGATGAACTGGCGTGAGTACGCCTATTCGGTGCTGGGCATCTCCGCTGTGAGCCTGGTGGTCACGTACGGATTTCAGCGGTTGCAGCATTCGCTTCCGTGGAATCCGCAGGGGTTCCCCAACGTAGGGCCGGACCTGGCCTGGAACACGGCCGCCAGCTTTATTACCAACACCAATTGGCAGAACTATACGCCTGAGGCGACCATGAGCTATCTGACCCAGATGGCCGGCCTGGCGTATCACAACTTTCTTTCGGCGGCGATGGGCATCGCGGTGGTCGTGGCCCTGATCCGCGCCATCAAGCGCACCAGTTCAGCCACCATCGGGAACTTCTGGGTGGACACGACGCGCACCCTGCTTTATGTGCTGCTGCCGGCCTCAATCGTTGGCGCGCTGCTGATGGTGGCCCAAGGTGTTCCGCAGAACCTGAACGCCTATACCGCGGCGCATACGCTGGAGCAGCCTTCCCAGACGCAGACCATCGCGCAAGGTCCCGTGGCCTCGCAAGAAGTTATCAAAATGCTGGGCACGAACGGCGGCGGTTTCTTCAACGCCAACAGCGCCCATCCTTTCGAGAACCCCACGCCGCTGACCAACCTTTTCCAACTGTTTCTGATCTTCGTGATTCCGGCGGGGCTTACCTATACACTGGGCCGCATGACCGGCTCGCCGGGCCACGGTTGGGCCGTTCTGGCCGCCATGTTTGTGCTCTTCTCGGCGGGATTCACCGCCGTCTATTGGGCCGAATCGCAGCCTCATCCGCTGATCCACGGCGCGCAGCAAGCTCGCACCCTGACAGCGCCCGGAGGCAACATGGAGGGCAAAGAGGTGCGCAACGGCATTGCCGAAAGCTCCCTGTTCGCCAACATCACCACGGACGCCAGTTGCGGCGCAGTCAACGGCGCGCACGACAGCTTAACCGCACTGGGCGGCATGGTGGTGCTCATCAACCTGATGATGGGCGAGGTGGTCTTTGGCGGCGTGGGCTCCGGCCTCTACGGCATGTTGATCATGGTGGTGCTCTCGGTCTTCGTCGCAGGCCTGATGGTGGGCCGAACCCCAGAGTACCTGGGCAAGAAGATCGAGTCCTACGACGTGAAGATGTCCATGCTCTACGTGCTCATCTTCCCGCTCATCATTCTTACCTGCACGGCCGTTTTCGTGCTCTTGCCCAACGTGGGCCTCTCCGCGCTCACCAACTTTGGGCCGCACGGGTTCACGGAGATTCTTTACGCCTTCACCTCAACGGCGGCCAACAACGGATCGGCCTTTGCCGGCCTGACCGCGACCACGTGGTGGTGGAACGTGACGCTCGGCTACACAATGCTGGCAGGACGCTTCCTCATGCTCATCCCGGTGCTTGCACTGGCCGGCAATCTGGCGCAAAAGAAAAGCGTGCCGCCTTCGCCCGGAACCTTCCCTGTGAATACGACGCTCTTCACCGTGCTGCTGGTGTGTGTGATTTTGATTCTGAGCGCACTTACGTTCTTCCCGGCGCTGAGCCTGGGACCGATATTGGAGCACCTGCAACTTCACGCGGGCCAGCTTTACTAGAGCGTTTTCGGAATTTACGTGGTTCTTTTGAGGGCATCGAAAGGTGGATTTTTCTTGAGAAAAATCCACTTGAGTGTGAGTTTCCGGTGTACAGCAATTCCGAAAACGCTGTAACCGATACCGCATCAGGAAAAGGCGAGACGAACTGTCATGGTTGAAAAAAAGAGTCTTTGGAATACGGATATCATGGCCCAGGCGCTTGTGGACTCAGTCCTCAAGCTCGATCCCCGCTGGATGGTCAAGAATCCGGTGATGTTCGTGGTCGAAGTGGGCAGCGTACTGACCACGGCGCTGCTGATTGACAACACCATCCACCACCGCGCAGGTTTCGGCTTCAACCTCCAGATCACCCTTTGGCTATGGTTCACGGTGCTATTCGCGAACTTTGCCGAGGCTATGGCGGAGGGCCGCGGCAAGGCCCAGGCCGACACGCTGCGCAAGGCCAAGGGCGAGACCATCGCCAAGCGGTACACGGCAGATGGCGGCTTTGAAGAAATTGCCAGCGGCCTGCTGCGCTCCGGGGACGTGATTTACGTCGCGGCCAACCACTATATCGCGGGCGACGGCGAAGTCATCGAGGGCGTGGCGTCAGTGGACGAGTCGGCCATCACAGGCGAATCGGCGCCGGTAATCCGCGAGGCCGGCGGCGACCGCTCGGCCGTCACCGGCGGGACGAAAGTTCTGTCGGATTGGATCAAGGTGCGCATCACCTCGAATCCCGGCGAAACCTTTCTCGACCGCATGATCGCTCTGGTGGAAGGCGCTACGCGCCAGAAGACGCCAAACGAGATTGCGTTGAGCATTCTGCTATCCGGGCTCACCATTGTCTTTCTGCTGGCCGTGGTTACGCTGCAGCCCTTCGCCATGTACGCCAAGGCTCCGCAGACGGTTTTTGTGCTGGTTTCGCTGCTGGTCTGCCTCATTCCTACGACTATTGGCGGATTGCTATCGGCAATCGGCATTGCGGGCATGGACCGGCTGGTGCAATACAACGTACTAGCGATGAGCGGCCGCGCGGTGGAAGCCGCAGGCGACGTGAATACCCTGCTGCTCGATAAGACAGGAACCATCACCCTCGGCAATCGTCAGGCCACCGATTTTATTCCCGCGCCCGACGTGAGCCAGGAGCGGCTGGCTAACGCCGCGCAACTGGCCTCGCTCTCCGATGAAACACCCGAGGGCCGCTCCATCGTAGTGCTGGCCAAGGAGAAATACAACCTGCGTGGGCGCGACCTGGGCGGCACGGATGCCGAGTTCGTTCCCTTCACCGCACAAACCCGCATGAGCGGCGTGAACCTTTCAGGAACGCGCATTCGCAAAGGTTCGGCGGACGCCATCGCACGCTTCCTCGAAGACCAGGGATCCTCGCTGCCCAGGAAAGTTCTCGATCAGGTGGAAGAGATTGCGCGCCTCGGCGGCACACCGCTGGTGGTGGCCGAAAACTCGACGGCTTTGGGCGTCATTTATCTCAAGGACATCGTTAAGGGCGGGCTCAAGGATCGCCTTGCGCGACTGCGCTCCATGGGCATTCGCACCATCATGATTACCGGCGACAATCCGCTTACCGCTGCTGTCATTGCGCGCGAGGCCGGTGTGGACGACTTCCTCGCCGAGGCCAAGCCCAAGGACAAGATGGACCTGATCAAGCGCGAGCAGGCCAAGGGCAAGCTGGTCGCCATGACCGGCGACGGCACCAACGACGCTCCCGCACTGGCCCAGGCTGACGTGGGCGTGGCCATGAACTCCGGCACGCAAGCCGCGAAAGAAGCCGGAAACATGGTCGATCTCGACTCCAATCCCACCAAGCTGATTGAAATTGTGGAGATCGGAAAGCAACTATTGATGACGCGGGGCGCTCTGACCACGTTCTCCATCGCCAACGATGTGGCCAAGTATTTTGCCATCATCCCGGCCATGTTCGCGGGCGTCTTCCCGGTGCTGGGCGTGCTCAACATCATGCGTCTGGCCTCGCCGCACTCGGCGATTCTATCCGCGGTAGTCTTCAACGCCGTCATCATCGTGGCGCTGATTCCGCTGGCTCTCAAGGGCGTGAAGTACGAACCCAAACCGGCTGAAGCGCTGCTGCGCCAGAACCTGCTGATCTATGGCTTGGGCGGCATCATCATCCCCTTCATCGGCATCAAGGCCATCGACTTGTTTCTGGTAGCCGTGCATCTGGCGTAATACGCAGGGGCACCGCCCCGCAAGGAGATTTACCGTGCATTCCGTATCCGCTCTGCCTTCCGTTTCAGCCGCGCAAGCCACGCCGGTAGCGCATTCCGTCTGGAGGACTTCGATCCTCTTCACCATCGTGACCACTGTCCTGTTGGGCCTGGGCTATCCGCTGTTCGTCACCGGCATCGCCGCCGTGATCTTCCCCCACCAGGCCGCGGGCAGCCTCATCCTCAAAGACGGCCAAGTCATCGGCTCCGAGTTGCTGGCCCAGAGCTTCACCAGCGACAAGTATTTTCATCCCCGCCCCTCGGCAGCGGGCAACGGCTATGACGCCACCGCGTCGGGCGGCTCCAATCTTGCGCAATCCAATACCAAACTGGTGCAGCGCATCCAGGGCGACATCGACAAACTGAGCAAGGAGAATCCTGGCAAGCCGGTGCCCATCGACATGGTGACCACTTCCGGCTCCGGCCTCGATCCCGACATTACGCCGGAAGCCGCGTATTTTCAGGCTCCCCGCGTGGCCAAAGCGCGCGGGCTCAGCGAAGACCGCGTTCGCCAGCTTGTTGAACTGCACATTACCGGGCGGCAATTGGGCGTGCTGGGCGAGGCTCGCGTCAACGTGCTGCTGCTGAACCTCGATCTGGACAAGCTGATCAAGTAGAGCCAACACCGTAGTCGTAGGTCCTTGATTGGAGGGGATTCCCGAACGGCCCGGGCCTGAAGGCCCCGTCAAAAAGCAGCTGCTTCAGGGGGCTAAACAGGCTGCGGAACAACTACGATTCTCGGGAAAATTCGGCGAAAAACATCCCTCAGGGGCTAAAGCCCGCCATTGTTTTGTTGCATTTGCGGCACAAATAAAGTCGTGCCCTTTCAAATCAGCGAGTTTTTCCGCAGTCTGTGAAGCCCCCTGCGCCCTTCGCGGCGGGAGGCCCAGATTCCGGCGGGGCTCAGCCGGGAAGCGGCAAAACTCCGTCCAGCCCGGCGGCGATAAGATCCTCGCGGAGCCGCTCCACGCTGGAGAATTGAATGGTCGGTATGCCGAGCTCCCGCGCAGCTTCCACATTGGGCAGCCTGTCGTCGATAAAAAGGATATCTTCGGGACGCGTCTTCAATTCGGCGAGCGTGTGGCGATAGATGGCCGGATCAGGCTTGACGACGCCGAGCTGGCAGCTCCACACCAGCAAATCGAAGCGGCGAATCCAATCGAACTCGAGTTCCACGCTGGCGAGTACCGCGTCGCCCATATTGGAGAGAATGGCGGTCAGCAGACCGCGCTGCTTGATGGCGAGTTGCCAGTCGACCATGGGGGGGTTCTGCGTGGTCCACATGCGAACGTCCCACTGGTTCAGCTCTTCCACCATTTCGCGGCTTGGCGGCAGCCCGGCGTCTCGCAGGAAATTCTGCCAATAGCCGATGCCGGTCACTCTGCCCTCGTCGTAGGCGGCCCGGTCAGCCCAGTAAAGGCTCTCGAAACGGTCGAGGGGCAAGCCGGTGATTGCCAAGAGCTTTTCGTGCGCCGCTGCATCCGGTGGCCCCGTCAGCACCATTCCATAATCGAAGACAACCGCGCGCAAAGCCAATGTCCCTCCCGTGAACGCCCATTAAATGTTGAGAAGGACGCCTGCTTCTATTGTGCATGATCCCATGCGGGTTGGCGGCCTTGTGAATAAGGCTATAGGCTTTAGGATGAGGGCTGACGGAGAAGGATGCGTTTTTCTGAGAGAACAAACTGGAACACGGAAGAAAGCGAGTTGGCGCGGGCGCACCGGCTGCGCGCCGAGGCGGGCGAACCGATTGCCGACCTGACGGCCTCGAACCCCACCCGCTGCGGCTTTGCCTACGATCCCCAGCTTCTTGCGGCGCTCACGGACCCCGAGGCACTCGACTACGATCCGCAGCCGCGCGGCCTGCTGCGCGCCCGCCAGGCCGTCTGCGATTACTATGCCAGCCATCGCGTTTCGCTCAAGCCCGAGCAGATCACGCTGACCACCAGCACCAGCGAGGCTTATAGCTTTCTTTTCCGGCTGCTTTGCGACGCGGGCAGCGAAATTCTTGGTCCCCAGCCCGGCTATCCGCTCTTCGACTTTCTGGCTGTGCTGGACGATGTGCGCATCAAACCGGTGCCGTTCGTCTACGACCACGGCTGGCAGATCGATCCGGAGAGTTTTCGACGCGCCATTACGCCCTTGACGCGAGCTATCGTCCTGGTGCACCCTAACAACCCCACAGGCCACTTCACGAAGCCGTGGGAGGCGAAAGAATTGGCGCAAATATGCCGGGAGTTCGATCTTGCGCTGATTGTGGACGAGGTTTTTCTCGACTATGAATTCCCGGGGAGCTTCAGCGGTAAGCCGGTGAGCTTTGCCGCGGGTATCGAAGGCGTCCCAGTCTTCGTGGTCAGCGGGTTGAGCAAGATTGCAGGGCTGCCGCAGATGAAGGCGGCCTGGATTGTGGCTGCCGGGCCAGAGGCCCTTGCGGCGCAGGAGCGCCTGGAGGTCATTGCCGATACGTTTCTCTCGATGAACGCGCCGGTACAGTGCGCGCTCACCGCATGGCTCAAAGGCCGCGAGGCGATTCAGCAGCAGATTCGGGGGCGCACGGCGGCCAACCTGGCCGAGCTTGACCGGCAACTGTCCCGTCTGCCGGAGGTAAGCCGTCTCGAGGTCGAGGGCGGCTGGTACGCCATCTTGCGCATACCGGCGCTTCAACCCGACGAGCGGACGGTGCTGGCGCTGCTGGAGCGCGGCGTCTGGGTCCATCCAGGCTACTTCTTCGGGATGCCACCCTCCGGTTGGCTGGTAGTGAGCCTGCTGGGGCCGGTGGCGGAATTCAACCGCGGGGTAAGCGCGCTGGCCGGCTACCTGCTCGCCTGCAGAGCATCCTCCACTTCCCCGTTGTGATTTTCCGTGGTCCGCGCGCCTCTGCTCCAGGTTGCGCAGAGATACCATGCAAGCCACGCGGGCGCAGTCCAAAGATAAAAATACGAGAAGAGCTTGCAGCCGCTCATGAGTTCGGCTTCGATGACTACGCTGGCAAGAGCGAGAACCGCCAGCAAGAGCCGGAGCCGAGTAAGATACGCGCCCCGCAACAGGGAGGGTATGGCGAGGCTTTCATCGATAATCCAGCAATAGGGCGCCACGAGGATGGAAACCAGCATCAACACGCTGCCGTCTTTCATCCAGTCCCACGTGCGGCGACGGACAAAAAAATAGCCCAGAGCCCATGCGCAGCCCACCGCAGCCGGAAGAAATTCAAGCCACATGGCCTGCGGACTAAGCCAGAGGCGCAGCATGGTGCTCAAGCACGGAACCGGCTCTTTCTCGATTCCATAAGTGCGCATCATTTGGGCGTATTGGCTCCAGGCTGCCGGGTCGATGAAATAGACAGCCGCGCAACTGGCGGCCATGGCCGCCGCCGCACCCGCCAGAATTTTATAGCTCTTTGAAAGCACGATCCACGCCAGCAGCACAACGCCAAAGGCCAGGAAGAGGTGGGGCTTCAGCGCGCATAACCACAGGGAGACTCCGGCTAGATACCGATGCTCGCGGTGCAGGCGCAGAAAGAGGACATACCCCAGCAAAACAAACAGCGAGGTCTGCCCCATCGACACGCAAAGCAACGCTGGCGCAAACGAGAACCCTAACCAATGCAGGCAATTTCCCGGGCTTCCGTGCATCCGCCAGAGCATGAGAACCGAACCTACGAGGCACCAAAGCAGAATCACGGACCATAAGAACGCTCCGGCCTTCAAACCGATGAACCCGAGGGGATACGCAAGAGCCATAGCCCAGGGCGGGTTCCGCATCAGCCCGACTTTGTACTTGGCGTCCAGCCCCGCAGCCTGCTCAATCCGCCGCATTGCGTCCTCATCAAACGGATTGGCATGGTGAACGAGCTGCTGGCCTGTGGCCCAATAAACCACGAAATCTCGCCCGCCTGCCAGCTTGCCTATCAGAGGTAGAACGCAAAGAAATAGAACCGTATACGCAACCATCAGCCCCGTCACGCCCACAATCGACAGGTCCGCGAAGTCGTACTTTGGCCGAGGCGAGGAAAGTCCCGTGCTGTTTGCCATGGTGGCTATTCTACTTCGGTCTCTGACAGTTGCGCCGCTCCTTGCAGACTGAAGCCCTGCCGACCGCCGAGTTCCAGGCGCAAGACGAACGGCATAGGAGTTGCTTCAAGGCCGCACCGCCCCCACGCTCGCCCCAAACGCCTGCAGCACGTCCAATTCCGCCCGAAATCTGACAGCACAGTTTCGCGTGCTGCACGTTGAGGCCGTGTATACAGGGCCAACCTGCCCGATTGGCTATGTATACAAATGTTTACACTGTACTATATTGCTCAATATAGAGAATTTCATTAAGTTGTTGATTTATTGAGCTAAACCGTCCGCAAACATGAATGGCATTGCACTTGCTATATAAGTTGCGTCCCCGCCTCAGGCTGGGAAAATCAACTTACGGAGAGAACAAAAATGAATACTATGCTTCTCAAGCTGTACGTGAAGTTCCAGGACCTGACGAGCCGCGAAGAAGGCCAGGATCTGGTCGAGTATGCCTTGGTCGTTGCACTCATCGCACTTGGTGCAGTTGCCGGCATGAGAGCACTGGCGGGCGGCGTCAATAGCGCGTTCCTCACCATCAGCACCACGCTTCTGAACTCCCTGTAAATCCGGGTAATCAGACATCAAGTAGTCTGCGCACGCGGCTCTGATGATTCACAATGGAGGGCATTCAAGTGTACGGCGTGTTTTTAAAGCTGTATATGAAGTTCCAAGGCCTGATGGGCCGCGAAGAGGGGCAGGATCTGGTCGAATATGCCATGATCGTTGCTCTCATTGCTCTAGCGGCAGTCACTGGCGTGAAAGCATTGGCGGGCGGCGTCAACAGCGCATTCAACACCATCAGCACCACGTTTACACATTCCATTTAACCCCTGGCAATACATCGCCAGGACGCAAGACCGAACGCTTCATCGGGAGAGGTATTTAGGCCAGAGCTAGTGTTATGGCGCCTCTTGCCGGCAAGGATCGTACTCGCTTACTGCAGAATGGGATCTATATCGGCCAGATATTGAAGCCTCGCAGTGGATAGTTATGCTGGAGGATTTTCAGAATCGAACCGAATATGCACTCATGCGTTCCTCCGATTGCCTTCGGCGGCACTGCCGGCATGAAGGCTCCGGCAACACCTACCTGTACCGTGTCCATCAAGATCGGCATGGCGCTCAGGTCCTGTATTAACCAGACCGTGCCCAAAGCAGGGTCTGATCGTCACAATTAGCCGCCTCAGTTTCTGCGCGGGGAGAGATACGCCGGGCAAGGTACCTGCCGCCGCGTTCTCTCCCTCGCTTTTTTGCGCCACGCTTTATCATCGCAATCATCCCTCTCTCGGCCCTCGGTCAAGTCTCTGACGGTCGAAAGCATTGAGAGTGAAGTTGAGCATGAATCAGAAGAGGACGCGGCGGATTGGCCTGTTTGGGATGCTGGTGTGCTGCGGGCTTTCCGCTTTATGGGGCCTTTCCATGGAGCGCGCCTCGCATGATGGAATGATTGACTTCAAAGGCACCTTCTACGCCGCGCGATGCCTGCTTCAACACAGCGACCCCTACAAAGACGGCGAACCGCTGCGCGTTTACCTCGCAGAACAGAATGACCGTCCATTGCCTTCGGACGTGCTTCGACAAGCTCTGTCACAGAACATATATCTGCCAACCACATTCATATTCATTGCGCCTTTCGCGATGCTGCCGTGGGGGCCTGCTCACCTGCTCTGGATGATGTTTTCCGCCGGAAGCCTTCTCCTTGCCGCTCTTCTGATGTGGAATCGCGGGGCCAAATACTCCCCATTCATCTCCGGTGCATTCATTTGCTTTGTTCTTGCCAATTGCGAAGCCGTTCTTGCAACCGGCAATCCCGCTGGCATCGTCGTAGGCCTTTGCGTGGTGGCCGTCTGGTGCTTCCTGGAGGAGCGATTTGTCTGGGCCGGCATACTTTGCCTTGCGGTCAGCCTGGCCATCAAGCCCCATGACGCCGGCCTGGTCTGGCTCTATTTCCTGCTGGCGGGCGGAATCGGCCGGAAGCGCGCACTGCAAACTCTCGTGGTCACCGCCGTCCTGGGCCTGGTAGCCGTCCTCCGGGTAACGCCCATCGCGCCGCACTGGATTTCGGAATTGCACACCAATTTTCTGGCGCAATCCGCGCCCGGCGGGCAAGCATACCCCGGACCTAACTCCGCCAACACCGGAAGCGGCCCTAGCATGATCATCGACCTTCAATCCGCTGTTTTCGTCTTCCGCAATCATCCACTCATCTACAATTCCGTCACCTACCTGATATGCGGAGCGCTCCTGCTGATCGGGTTGGTTCACACTCTCCGGACGCGCTTCTCGACCGCAAGAGCCTGGTTTGCGCTCGCCGCGGTCGTGCCTCTTACCATTCTCGTAACCTACCATCGGCCCTACGATGCCAAACTCCTGCTGCTCGCGATTCCTGCATGCGCCATGCTCTGGGCCGAAGGCAGACCGATTCGCTGGCTTGCGCTCCTGGTGACTGCCGCTGGGATTGTATTCACCGCGGACATTCCGTTGGCCATTCTCGTGACCCTCGCCGGGAACTTGCACATCTCCACTGCGGGGCTGTCCGGACAGATGCTAACAGTCGTGCTGACGCGGCCCACCCCGATTATTCTGCTGGCGATGAGCGTTTTCTATCTGTGGGTGTATGTGCGACACGCCGAGCCAGATATAGAATTCATTCAGCAGGTAGGCGAATGATAAACGGTAAGCGCATTGCGGTAGTCATGCCGGCATACAATGCGGAAAAAACATTGGAACAAACTGTGCAGGCGCTGTCCGATTTGGTGGACATCAAGATTCTTGTGGATGACTCCAGCAAGGACCAGACCGCGGCTCTCTCGCGGAGTCTCGGCGTGGAGACTTTTGTTCACGACGCCAACTACGGCTATGGACGCAACCAGCAAACCTGCTACCGCGAGGCCCTTGCCGCAGGCGCTGACATCGTGGTGATGGTCCATCCCGATTACCAGTACACGCCGTCCCTGGTCCCGGCCATGGCGGGCATGGTAGCCAGCGGCGTCTATGACATGGTTCTGGGTTCGCGCATTCTTGGAGCGGGAGCGTTGAAAGGCGGAATGCCGCTCTATAAGTACGTCGCCAACCGCTTCCTCACGGCCATTCAGAATCTGTTTCTGGGCGTGAAGCTGTCGGAGTACCACACAGGATTCCGGGCCTTCTCGCGGGAGTTACTCGAGACTCTTCCGCTGCTGGAGAACTCCGATGATTTCGTCTTCGACAACCAGATGATCGCGCAGGCCGTAATGTTCAACTTCCGCATTGGAGAGATCTCCTGCCCGACAAAATACTTTAAGGAAGCCTCGTCCATCAACTTTAAGCGCAGCGTGGAGTATGGGCTCGGCGTTCTCAGCACCACAGCCAGCTTTGTAGCGCACAGGTGGGGCATCGCGCGCATTCCCCGCTTCAATGCAAACGGAAGAAAGATTACTCCGCAGTATTATTCCGAGATTTCTCACCGTCTCTAAAAGTCTGACAAAAGGAGATCCTGAAGATGACAAGGACGAGGTGGATCGCACTAGCTTGCCTTCTGTTGTCCTGCGGGTTTTCGGCTTTATGGGGCGTCTCTATGCTGCGCTCGTCGCCCAACCTGATGATCGATTTCAAAGGGGTCTACTACGACACTCGGTGCCTACTTCTACACACCGATCCTTATAAAGACGGCGAGCCGCTGCGTGTTTATCTGGCAGAGGGAGGGAAACTTCCACAGTCCTTCGAGGGTCCTCGAGAAGTCTTGAGGAGGGATGTATACCCGCCGACCACCTCCATCTTTGTCGCTCCTTTCGCGATGTTGCCGTGGGGGCTTGCGTGTCGCCTGTGGATGGTCTTCTCCATCGGAGTCTTTGTCCTCGCATCCTTCCTGATGTGGGATATGGGAGCCATTTACGCGCCATTTCTTTGCGGCGCGTTGATCTGCTTTGCTCTTGCCAACACCGAGGTGTTCTTTGCATTCGGCAATCCCGCGGGAATCGCCGTGAGTCTCTGCGTTGTGGCTGTCTGGTGTTTCCTCAAGGATCGATTTGTTTGGGCTGGCGTTCTGTGCCTTGCGGTCAGCCTGGCAATGAAGCCGCATGACGCGGGTCTAGTATGGCTGTATTTTTTGTTGGCCGGCGGACTTAATCGGAAACGCGCGTTGCAAACCCTGGCTGTCACCGCAGTCTTTGGTCTGGCGGCCATCGTGTGGGTAACGCCCGTTTCGCCACATTGGATGCAGGAACTGCACTCCAATCTCCTAGTGACTTCGGCGCCCGGCGGAAGCAGCGACCCCGGTCTTGGCAACATCAATAGCCGCGGCCCAGGTATTATTATTGCGCTTCAATCAGTCATAGTTGTCTTCCGCGACGATCCACGCATTTATAACCCAATCAGCAATCTCATCTGCGGGGCGCTCCTCTTGGTATGGGCGATCCGCACTCTCCGGTCTCGCTTCTCGCAAACGAGTGCCTGGCTTGCTCTCGCGGCAGTAGTGCCTCTTGCCTTACTGGCTGTCTATCATCGGCCCCACGATGCCAAGCTGTTGCTGCTCGCTGTTCCGGCTTGCGCAATGCTCTGGGCCGGGGGTGGATCGATGCGTTGGTTTGCGCTTCTGGTAACTTCTGCGGGTATCGTCTTCACCGGAGACATACCGCTGACAGTTCTCAGGATTCTTACAAATAACTTGCACATTTCCACGGCAGGGCTCTTCGGGCAGATGCTGACAGTTGCGCTGATGCGGCCCACCGAGCTTATCCTGCTCGCGATGGGTATCTTCTATTTGTGGATTTATCTGCAACACGAACCAGTGAAGGGCCGTCCATGACAAGAATACGGTGGGTTGCACTGACTTGGATCATGTCCAGCTGTGTGCTTTCCGCCTTTTGGGGCTTTTCTTTGATGCGAACCTCACCCATCCTGATGGTGGATTTCAAAGCGTACTACTACGGCGCACGATGCCTGCTTCAGCATCACGACCCCTACGATGTGAGCGAACTGGAGGAGGTTTACCGGACCGATGGCGGGAAGCATCCGTTGGAGACCATCAAGGCCCGCCAGGCTGTGACTATAAACATAAACTTGCCAACCACACTTATCTTCGTGGCTCCTTTCGCGATGCTGCCGTGGGGGGCCGCGCACCTGCTGTGGACGATCCTCACAGCCGGCAGCCTCATCATCGCCGCCTTCCTGGTGTGGGATTTGGGCGCCAATTACGCGCCAGCGATTTCCGGAGTTCTGATCTGCTTTGTTCTTGCCAACACCGAAGTTTTCTTTGCAGTAGGCAATACCGCTGGAATCGTCGTAAGCCTTTGCCTGGTGGCCGTCTGGTGTTTTCTCAAGGATCGGTTTGTTTGGGCCGGCGTCCTGTGCCTGGCAATCGGTCTCGCAATGAAACCCAATGACGCTGGCCTGGTCTGGCTCTATTTCCTCCTGGCGGGCGGGATCTATAGAAAACGCGCGCTACAAACCCTCCTCGTTACCGCCGTACTGGGTCTCGCGGCCATCGTGTGGGTGACTCCTGTCGCGCCGCATTGGATGCAGGAACGAGACTCCAATTTTGTTGTGACCTCGGCGCCAGGAGGGGGCAACGACCCAGGACCTACCGCGGACAATGGACGCGGCACGAGGCTTATCATCGATCTTCAATCAGCCTTAGCTATCTTCCGCGATGATCCACGGATCTACAATTCGGTCAGCTATCTGGTCTGCGGAGCGCTTCTGCTGGCCTGGGCGGTCCGCACTCTCAGGGTGCGTTTCTCGTCGACGCACGCTTGGCTTGCACTCGCAGCTGTCGTGCCCATCACCATGCTTATGACCTACCATCGTGTTCACGATTCGAAGCTTCTGCTACTAACCATTCCAGCCTGCGCGTTACTATGGGCCGAGGGCGGGCTGATTGGGTGGCTTGCTCTACTGGTGACCTTCGCAGGGATCGTGTTCACCGGAGACATAGCGCTTACTGTTCTCGATATTCTGACCAAACACTTGCAAATCTCCACAGCGGGACTCTCAGGGCAGATGCTGACAGTTGCGCTGATGCGGCCCACGCAGCTCACCTTGCTGGCGATGAGCATCTTCTATCTTTGGATTTACCTGCGACGCGAGACAGAGAGAAGCTGACTATGACAAGGACGCGGTGGATTGCACTCACATGGATGCTGTTGTGTTGCGGGCTTTCCGCGTTATGGGGCTTCTCTCTGGTGCACGCCCCGGCTGACCTGATGATAGATTTCAAAGGGGTCTTCTACGACGCTCGGTGCCTGTTTCAACACGTCGATCCCTACAAACCAGGCGAGCCGCTGCGTGTTTATCTGGCGGACGGAGGCCCCGAACCGGAGTCCGCTGATTGGGGGCCCCGACAAGCACTGGCATTGGATGTATACCTTCCGACCACATCTATCTTCATCGCGCCCTTTGCGCTTTTGTCATGGGGAACTGCGCATGTGCTATGGACGATCCTCGCAACCGGAAGCCTTATCCTCGCCGCCTTCCTGATGTGGGATTTAGGGGCCAATTACGCGCCAGTAATTTCCGGAGTCTTGGTCTGCTTTGTTCTTGCCAACACTGAAATTTTCTTTCCCTGCGGCAATACCGCGGGGATCGTCGTAAGTCTATGCATCGTGGCAGTCTGGTGTTTCCTACGAGAGCGATTTGTTTGGGCTGGCATTCTGTGCCTGGCGGTCAGCCTCGCCATCAAGCCCCATGACGCCGGTCTGGTCTGGCTCTACTTTTTGTTGGCGGGCGGAGTTCATCGGAAGCGCGCGCTGCAAACTCTTCTAATTGCCGCCGTGCTGGGTCTGGCGGCAATCGCGTGGGTAACTCCCATCGCGCCGCATTGGATACAGGAAATGCGCTCCAATAT
>Ga0302275_10002766_pt1 | contig 18143 bp, 15 predicted proteins | sample III_Bog_N2_2_FD_200229 | JGI IMG/M metagenome (GOLD analysis project Ga0302275, IMG submission 200229) | Peat permafrost microbial communities from Stordalen Mire near Abisko, Sweden - III_Bog_N2_2 | ecosystem: Environmental > Terrestrial > Soil > Wetlands > Peat | place: Sweden: Abisko...
CGCCGCCGGTGAAGCCCGCCCCGCTGCTGGGCGCGAATAACGAGGACGTGCTGAGCCATTGGCTTGGCCTCGGGGCGAACGATGTCGGCGACCTGCGCAAGGGCGGCATCATCGGCTAAATCCCATGACGATGAGGAGACCACACACATGGCTGAACTGACCGGCTCAGAGATCATTGCAAAGTGTTTGCAAAAAGAGGGAATCAAGGACCTCTTCTACATCATGGGCGGACCGATGCTGCTGGCCGAGGCCACCTGCATCAAGGAAGGCATTCGCATGATCGACGTCCGCCACGAGCAGGCGGCGGCGTTTGCATGCCAGGCCTACAGCCGTTTGAAGCAGGTGCCGTCTGTGTGCATGGCTGCGTCCGGTCCCGGCGTCACCAACCTGATCACCGGCATGGCCAACGCCCTGATCGATTGTTGCCCGGTCGTTGCGCTCGGCGGATCGAGCCCGCAAAGCCAGTTTGGCCGGCAGGTGTTTCAGGAAATCGACCAGGTCGAACTGATGCGTGGCTGCTGCAAGCACGTCGATCGGCTGATGAACCTGAAGCGCATCCCGCAACAAATCAACTTCGCCTTGCAGAAAGCCATGAGCGGCAAGCCCGGTCCGGTCTACATCGACTGCCCCGGCGACATGCTGTACCAAAAGATCGATGAAAACCTGGTTGACTGGAGCTTTGCCGGCCGTCCGATCCTGGACAGCCGCCCGCTCGGCGATCCCCGCCAGGTGGATGCCCTGGTGCAGGCTTTGTCGGAAGCGCAACGCCCGCTGATCGTGTCCGGGTCGGGTGTGATCTGGTCGCGCGCCTGGACCGAAATGCAGGCATTTGTCGAGGCCGCCGGCATTCCCTTCTACACCACACCGCAAGGCCGCGGCGTCGTGCCGGACGATCATCCGTGCAGCTACCTGGCCATGCGGTCATCCGCATTTCGCGACGCGGACCTGATCATCGTGCTGGGTACCCGGATGAATTACATCATCGGGCACGCGTCTCCCCCACGCTTTGGGCCGACAGCCAAGATCGCTCGTATCGACATCGATCCGGCCGAAATCGGCACCGCGGCGCGGTTTGTCGATATCCCGATCGTCGGCGACTGCAAGGCTGTGCTGGGCCAGTTGATTGCCGGCATCAAAGGAAAGGTGAACGCCGACAGCTACAAAGCCTGGCGGCAAAAACTGGCCGAGGGTGAACAGGCGAAGCGAAACGCAGCCGGTGCCAATAAATACGCCGAGGACGGCGACATCCATCCCGTGCGCATGCTGGAAGCGGTCCGGGATTTCGCCAAGCGCGACGCGATCCTGTGCGTGGACGGGCAGGAGACGTTGAACTTCGGCCGTCAGACGATGCCAACCTTTTCGCCGGGCCATCGTTTGAACTCGGGTCCCTTCGGCACGATGGGTGTCGGCCTGCCGTTCGGCGTTGGTGCGAAAGTCGCATGCCCGGACAAGCAAGTGATCGTGGTGCATGGTGATGGCTCCATGGGCATGAACGCGATGGAGATGGACACCGCGATCCGGCACAAGATCCCGATCCTGATCGTGATCAGCCTGAATGGCGGCTGGACTGGCGATCCGAAGCGCGAGAAGCCCGGCCGCGATCTTGGTTACATGCGCTACGACAAAATGTGCGAGGCGCTTGGCGGTTACGGCGAATACGTGACTCAGCCGGAGGATATTACACCGGCGTTGGTGCGCGCACAGGCCGAGGTGGATAAGGGTCGCGTGGCTTTGGTGAATGTGCGCACGGATTATCGCGCGCGTTATGCCGGGGCAGCGTTCTCGGATTATTCGACCTAACGTCTTGCTCTTACCCCCTCCCCGCGATGGGAGGGGGTTTCACTCACACGGGTACGGGTGCGTCGGGATGCAGCAACCCGGCAGTCTTCAAGTCGCTCCATAGCGCCGCCGGAATTGGGTGGGTGAACAGCGGCAGGTTCGCGTCAAACTCGGCAGCCGTGCGTGGGCCAGGAATAACCGCACAGACGGCCGGATGGGCCAGTGGAAACTGCAACGCAGCGGCTGGCAACGGCACGTGATGCAAGTCACAGACCGTTTCGATCTTCTTCACCCGCTCCACAATCTCGGTCGGTGCCGTCGCATAATTCCAGGTGTCGCGACCTGCCAGGATCCCGGAATTCAACGGCCCGCCGACCACGATGGACGTACCGCGCGCCACGCAAAGCGGCAATAAATCTTCCAGCGGTCCCTGCTCCAGCAAGGTGTAACGACCGGCCAGCAGAAACACGTCCCAGTCGCCAAAGCCCATAGCCTCTATCAGCACCGCCTTTTCGTTCACCCCAATGCCGATGGCGCTGACGGCGCCGGTGCGGCGCAATTCGTCGAGCGCTTTATAGCCACTCTCGCGCAGCACCTTGATGTGGTGGGCATTCGCCGCTTCGCCGTGCTGATAGACCCCGATGTCGTGCACATAAAGGATATCGATCTTCGCCAGGCCCAGACGTTGGTAACTATCTTCGACCGACCGCATGATGCCGTCATAGGAATAGTCGTAGATCACCTCGAAGGGCATCGGCGCCAGCCGGCCGTCGGTTGCGCCACCGGGTCCGCGGCGGGGTTTCAGCAGGCGGCCAACCTTGGTGGACAGCACCCAGTCGTCGCGGTCCTGGTCGCGCAAGGCATCGCCAACCCGTCGTTCCGCCGCGCCAACGCCGTAGAACGGTGCAGTGTCAACATAGCGTACGCCCGCAGCCCAGGCCGCGCGGACGATGGCCTCGCCTTCGTGTTGTGTGACCTTGATGCGACTGCCGCCCATTGTTGCGGTACCCAAACCGAGCGTGGTGACCTCGAGTTGGGTGCGGCCGACCCGGCGCTTTTCCCATTGCGGCATGGTTCGTTTCCTCTTGGTGTGGTTCAGACATGGAGGTAGTCGCGGACACGGCCGTACAGAAGGCGCGCGGCGACAGCCGATTTCCATAGGCCATGGAAGGGGATTTCCTTCAAATCGGTAATCGGCATGTCGATCTCCGCTGCCTCACCGCCCAACGTGCGTTTCGCGAGTTGCGGACCCATCGCGGTGGACATCGCGACACCGCGGCCGTTGTAGGCGACGCAGACCAGCACGCCTGGTGCGGGCTCGTGGATATGCGGGTAATGATCGGGTGTAATGGCAAGCTGGCCGCTCCAGCCGTGGGTCCATTTAATCCCAGCCAGTTGAGGCCACAGACGTCTGGCATAATTAACAAGAAACGGGACCTGATCCGGACTGGCGACATCGCTCTGCCGGCAGCGACCCCCGATAACGACCCGGTTCGACCGGTCAACGCGATAATACGTCGTCACAGATCCCAGTTCATACACCGATGCTCGGTGTGGCATGATCGTCTCCGCCACTGCATCGGCCACCGGCTCACTGGCGGTGACGCCGCTGAAGACCGGCACCACGCTGCGGCGAAGCTTCGGCCACAGATCGTCGGTATAGCCATTGGTGCCGATAATCAGACGATCGGCCGTCACCGTGCCGGACGGTGTTCTCACCCGCCACATCGCACCGTCCCGCCAGACTTTCGTTGCCGGCGTGCCGCCATGCACCGCGGCGCCGGCCTGGATCGCTGCCTGAGCCATGCCGCGCGCGTAACCAAGCGGATTAACATGCCCACCGCGATTGTCGAGCAAGGCACAAAGATAACGGTCGGCCCCGGTCTTGATCCGCATCGCGTCGCGGTCGAGCAGTTCGACCGGCATGCCACGGCGGGCGCCTTGTTCGTAAGCGGACTGGATATCGCTGACGTTGTTACGCTGCCACGCCGCGCGCATCGTGCCGGTTTGCGACGCCTCACAGGTGATCTGATGACGGGCGATGAGGTCAAACACCACGTTCGGCGCATTCCACGACATCCTGATCATGCGGCCACCGAGATCGGGGCCGAAGTCTTTCTCCACCGTGTCGGGATCGTGTTTCAGGCCGGGGTTGACCTGGCCGCCGTTGCGACCGGATGCGCCCCAGCCCGGTTCATGCTGCTCCAGCACGACCACGTCTGCGCCGTCCTGGGCGAGATGCAGCGCCGAGGACAATCCGGTAAATCCGCCACCGATCACGCACACCGAGGCTCGTTTGTCGCCATCCAGTGGCGGCGTATCGGCCGGGGGCCGGGCGGTATCGGCATAAAGGCTGGGCGGCAATCTGGCGGACACGCTTTTCTCCTATCGGGCCGGTAATCGTAACCTGGCGGCCGGGGTGGCAGCAAATTGCCACTTGGCGGGCGACCCAATCCCGGCCAAAGATACCACTCGCAGACACTATTCGAAAACGGGGAGTCTTTGATGGACATTGTTACCACGCTTCGCGCGGCACTCGTGCTGGGTATCGCGGCCACCATGCCCGCGGGGGCGCAGTCGGTGCTGACATTCTCATCCTATGGTGGTGCCTATCAGGCTGCCCAACGCAAGGCTTTGCTGGATCCGATCGAGAAGATCCTGAATATCACCTTCAAGGAGGATACCCTCACCGGCATTGCCGATGTACGGGCGCAAGTGCGGGCCAATGCGGTCAAATGGGATGTTGCCGATCTGGGTGGTGCGAGCTGCGCCCGGGGTGCGGCAGAGGGCCTGTTCGAGCCGCTCGACTATTCCGTGATCAAGACGGACGGGGTTGACAAGGCGATGGTCCACCCGGAATGGATTGGTGTGATTTACTATTCCACCGTTATTGCCTGGAACACCGACAAGTACGGCGCGAACGGACCGCAGAGCTGGACGGATTTCTGGGACACCAAAAAATTCCCCGGAACCCGATCCCTGTCGCGTGGCGCGAGTGAAACATTCGAAGTTGCCTTAATGGCCGATGGCGTTGATCCCGCAAAGCTGTATCCGTTGGATGTCGATCGCGCCTTGAAAAGTCTGGCGCGAATCAAGCCGAGTGTTGTTGCTTGGTGGGCGTCGGGCGCGCAAGCGGCGCAGTTGTTGAAGGACGGTGAGGCGGATATGGTTGCCATCTGGAACGGCCGAGCGGGCGCTGCAATTAAAGATGGGGCGCACGCGGCGATCACGTATAACCAGGGAATCTTCAATACCGATTGTCTGGTTATCCCCAAGGGTGCCAAGAATGTCGCACTGGCGCAGAAGGCCATCGCGCTGATGCTTTCGCCCGATTTGCAAGCGAATATTCCGTCTTATATCGACTATGGTCCAACAAACGCCAAGGCGTTTGACACCGGGAAGATATCGGCCGAGCAGGCTGTGAAGATCAACTCGTCCCCGGTCAACGCCGCGAAACAGACCTACATGAACTTTGATTATTGGCGGGATAATCTGGCCAAGCAGACCGAACGGATGGACGCATTTTTACAGCAGTGAGCTCTATGCCGTCTGGCGCGCTGCCGATCACGGTTCGTGGTTTGGTGCGCCGTTATGGGCGCGTCGCCGCGCTGGACGGCATCGACCTGGACGTGGCACGCGGGGAGTTCCTGACCCTGCTTGGCCCCTCGGGATCGGGAAAGACGACGCTGCTGATGATTCTGGCGGGCTTCATCCGTCCGGACGCTGGCAGCATCCGTTTCGGTGATGTCGAAATGGTGCGCACACCGCCGCACAAGCGGAACCTTGGTGTCGTGTTTCAGTCTTATGCGTTGTTTCCGCACATGGATGTTGCGGCGAATATCGCTTTTCCCCTGGTGTTGCGGCACGTTGGTGCGACCGAAACACGGCGGCGCGTTCAGGCGGCGCTCGACCTTGTACAGTTGGGACCGCTTGGATCGCGCCGGGTCGATCAGCTCTCGGGCGGCCAGCGCCAACGTGTCGCCTTGGCGCGTGCGATCGTCTTTGATCCCGGCATTCTGCTGATGGATGAACCGCTGTCAGCGCTGGACAAGAAGTTGCGCGAACAGATGCAGATCGAGCTCCGCCACCTGCATCGCCGGCTGGGCACGACAGTGATCTACGTCACACACGACCAGCGCGAGGCTTTGACTCTCTCCGACCGCATCGCCGTGATCAACCATGGCAGGGTGCAGCAAATCGACTCACCGCAGCGTTTATACGAAGCGCCGGCGAGCCATTTTGTTGCCGACTTCATCGGCGACAGCACGTTCCTGAATATTACGGTCTGCGATGGAGTGGCGCGTTGGCGTGACCTGGCCATCACGACCGCCAAGCCCATGCGCGATGGGCGTTATCTGCTTGTGTTGCGGTCAGAAAAGCTGATGCTGGATAAGGATTCTTCCGCGTTGAACAGGATCGATGCGGAGGTGATCGAGGTCGTCTATCAGGGTGATTCCGTCCGGATCGACGCGCGGCTTGCAGGTGGGGAGGTGGTGACGCTGCACGAACTTGCCCGCGCCGGCCGGATCGCGTCGTGGCCGTCCCCCGGCGATCACGTGCGCCTGGCGCTCGACCCAGCCGATACCATTCTGGTGCCAGCACCATGACGGACGCATTGAACGCGGCAGGCATTCGCGCGGATGCGCGTCGCGAACGAGGCATGCTGGCGGCGTTGGCTATCCCTTCGTTTTTAATTCTTGGCACCTTGCTGTTCGTCCCGGTTGGCTGGCTTTTTTTTCTGTCAGTTTTCGGAGACAGCGGGTTTACGCTCGAGAACTATACACGCATGGTGGTCGAGCCCGCCTACGCCTCGGTGTTTCTGACCACGTTCGAGCTCAGCGGTTTGGTCACCGTGCTGGCTGTTTTTTTGGGCTATCCATTGAGCTACATGATCGCGCTGCTGCCGCCGCGTGCTGCATCGGTGTGTCTGACCCTGGTTCTGGTACCGTTTTGGACGGCGTTGCTGGTACGCACCTATGCATGGCTGGTGTTGCTGCAGCGACGAGGCGTCGTGAACTCACTACTGATGAACTGGGGCGTGATTTCGGAGCCATTGGCGCTGGTGTATAATTTTACCGGCACGGCAATCGGGATGTTGCATATCATGATCCCGTTTCTGGTCTTGCCGCTCTATGCCAATATGCGGGCGATCGACAGGGTGTATGTGCGCGCTGCAGCCAGTCTCGGGGCCAGTCCGACATCCGCATTTTGGCGTGTCTATCTGCCGCTGTCGTTGCCCGGCCTTGCCGCGGGAACCGTGATGGTGTTCGTCATCTGTTTGGGCTTCTATGTTACGCCGCAATTTCTGGGCGGCGGGCGAGTCACCACGATTTCCATGAAAATTCAATCCAACGTCGCCACATATTTCGATTGGGGTGCGGCAAGTGCGCTCGGCGTCGCATTACTGATCATCACCGCTGCTGTATTCTGGGCATTTTCCCGATTGCTGCCGCTGCGCCGCCTGACCGAGATTGGTGACGCGTGATCGAGGATCATGTTCCAGTCCGCTCCCGCTTGTGGCTGTTCCTGACCGGCGGGTTGGTGATCGCGTTTCTGATCGTACCCGTTCTGATTGTCATTCCGATATCGTTCTCCAGCTCGACCTTGCTGGAGTTTCCGCCGCGCGCATACTCGTTGCGTTGGTATAGGGCGTTGCTTGGGTCACTGGAATGGCGCGATGCTGCCTGGATGAGCGTGAAGGTCGCCGTATTGACCACCCTTGTTGCCACGCCCGTCGGTACCGCGGCCGCTTACGGGCTGCACGTCGGTGGCTTCAAAGCCGCCGGGATTTTGCGCCTGCTTATCCTGGCGCCTTTGCTCGTGCCTGTCATTCTAACCGCAATCGGAATATTCTACCTCTATGCGCTGCTGGGATTGAACAACACCTTGGTGGGACTGGTGCTGGCGCACACCATGCTGGCACTGCCCTTCGTGGTGCTCAGCGTCGCTGCCGGATTGCGCAGTTATGACATGGCGCAGGAACGGGTCGCACGCAGCCTCGGCGCAAACTGGTTTCGAGCCTTTCGTTCCGTTACCCTGCCGCAGATCCGGCTGCCAGTGCTGTCCGGTGCACTGCTGGCATTCATCTCCTCATTCGACGAGGTGATCGTTGCGTTCTTCATCTCTGGCGGAGAGATGGCCACCCTGCCACGGCGGATGTTCAGCGCATTGCGCGATCAGATTGAACCCACCATTGCAGCCATATCCACCATTTTGGTGGTCCTGTCGGTCGCTACGGTCGCGGTGGTGGAGGTTATGCGGCGGCCACGTCGACCGGATTGAAATCGCTGTCACGCAGCACATCGGTCGGGCTGATGCCCGCATGCAACACGATCATGGCCGCACAAGCGCCAAAACGATCTCCGCGACGATCAATAGCACGATCAGAATTTCCAGCAGCTCGGAACGGCGACTGGACGCCTCGTCATACAGCGCCGTGTAAGTATCGCGGATGATCGCCAGTTTGCGGTCCACTGCGGCACTTACCGTCTTGACACGGAACAATTCAAGTGCCGAGGCGTAGATGCGCGCAAGATAAACATCCTCGGTAACCTGCAAAGCGTTATCAACGCGCTCCGTCAGTTCGGTGACCTCAGCCACCAGAGTGTAGAACCGGCGAGCAAGATTAGCGAAGCGTCGTGGCGCCAGGATCAGTCCACGGCGGCGGGCCGTCTCCACCAGACTGTACATGCGTGGCAACTCATCATCCAATAACTCGTCATAATAGCGCATCTCCAGCAACTGAATATTCGCGACCTCCAGCACATCGATCACGTCGGAATCGCCGCGCGGTTCATAAATGAAGGCTCTGTCCCATGTCAGCACCACCAGATCGTCCGTGTAATAGGAAAAGCGCTGGCGCAGCAAGTCCTGACGCGCACCGTCCGAAAGCGGGCGTTGTTCACCCGACAGAAGCGGCACCAGGTCAATCGACGCAAGCAGAGAAGGCGTATCCGATTCATTATCGAACCCATAAACGAGACCGATCAAATAATCCTCATGCAAGGCCGACGTCGCCGGGCGAAGCAAGGCCGGTGCGAGCGATGTCCTGACCTCCGCCAGCATCGAATCCCAAATCCCGCTGGCAGTGTCTGGCGCAAGATCTCTGGCAACCGCATTGACCCGCTCCGCGAACTCGACCCATGGCAGATTTGCGACCGTCATGTTCAGCACGAATGAAATCGCACCAAAATCATAAATGCGCACAGTGACGTCCGCTCGCGTATCAGTGCCGTCGATGCGGAGGACTAACGGGTCCAGAGCCAGTGCCAGCGGCGGCACGTCGAAGGTCATCGCTTTCGAAGGTGTCGTGCTCAGGCGGATGCGGCTGGTGGAGCGTGCCCGAGCCGCTGCCAGGGCTTCAATTTTTGGAAGGTCGATCGCGTAGGCAATGTCGAACATGCGCAGTAAGATGATTGCGCCAGCGCTGACAATGGGACCTGTTTGTTCCATGGATGTCAGGCTTGCGCTGCAACGCCTGACAAGAAAAGCTCCCGAACACGGAGACAGCGAACCGCGTGGTTCGGCGCAACTTCCACAAGCTCAGGTGTTTCTATCCGGCAACGGTCTTCGGCGTAACGACATCTTGGATGAAAATGGCAGCCCGTCGGCGGATGGGTCGGATCGGCCACGTCGCCTTCCAGAACAATCCGCTGGGCGCGCCGGCGTGGATCGGGAACCGGCACGGCCGACAACAGCGCTTCTGTATAAGGATGCCGCGGCGTGTCGAACAGCGACGCCGTGGGCGCGATCTCGACGATGCGGCCGACATACATCACCGCAACGCGGTGGCTGACATGCTTCACCACGGACAGATCATGGGCCACAAATAAATAGGCGAGACCAAGACGATCCTGCAGGTCCAGCATCAGGTTGACAATTTGCGCCTGAACCGAAACGTCCAGTGCCGATACCGGTTCGTCCGCCACGATCAACGACGGATGCAGCGCCAAAGCCCGGGCAATGCCGATTCGTTGCCGTTGTCCACCCGAAAATGCATGGGGAAACCGGTTGAGGTACGCATGCGGCAACTGCACCAGTTCCAGCAGCTCCGCCACGCGCTGGTTGCGGGTCGCGGTGTCTGTCATACCATTGACCAGTAAAGGCTCGCCGATGATCTCCGCAATCGTCATGCGTGGATTGAGCGACGAAAACGGATCCTGAAATATCATCTGCATCTGCCGCCGCAGCGGCCGTAATTGTTTGCGGCTTAGGCCTGCAACATCGATCTCCTGGCCGCTCTCGCCACGAAACCGGATCTCGCCGCTTGTCGGCGTGATCGCCCGTAGAATACAGCGGGAGGTGGTGGTCTTACCACATCCGCTTTCACCGACCAGCGACAGGGTTTCACCGCGGGCGATGGTGAAGCTCACGTCGTCCACGGCCTTGACGTGCGCGGCCACGCGTCCCAGCAGACCGCGGCGCAGGGGAAAATGCTTGCGCAGAGACCGAACCTCAAGAACCTGGGTCACGCCGGCAGTCTCGCACCGACCGTGGTATAAAGATGACAAGCGGTGACGTGATCTTCGCCGATCACAATTTCCGCGGGAAAACTTTGTTCACAGACGCCGCGGATGTGGTCCGGACAACGTGGATGAAATGGGCAGCCCGGCGGGCGGGCAAACGGATGCGGAATGGATCCGCTGATCGTTGCCAGTCGCGCACGTGGCGCCGCCAGCACGCTCGGGATCGACCGCAGCAGAGACCGCGTGTAGGGATGCCGCGGTGCATGGAAGATCGCGTCCACTGGCCCCTTTTCGACCTCGTGGCCGAGATACATGACGACCACGTCGTCGGCCATTTCCGCAATCACGCCCATGTCATGCGTAATCAGGATCACCGCCAGTGCGCGTTCCTGTTGCAGACGGCGAATCAGTTCGAGGATCTGCGCCTGTGTCGTCACGTCCAGCGCCGTCGTCGGCTCGTCCGCGATCAACACACGCGGTTCCGCGGCCAGGGCCAAGGCAATCATCACCCGCTGACGCAGCCCGCCGGAGAGTTCGAACGAGTACGCATCAACGCGTTGTGATGGACGCGGTATGCCAACCAAAGCCAGCAATTCGATCGCGCGGGTGCGGGCGGCGCGTTTCGACAGACTGCTGTGCAGGCGAATGGCTTCGATCAACTGATTGCCAATCGAATGAAACGACGACAGCGAACTCATCGGTTCCTGAAACACCAGTCCAATTTCCCCACCACGGATCGCCCGCATTTCCAGCCCGTCGCTCGGCAGTTTCACCAGGTCGGTGACGGAACCATCAGCGCGCCGCAACAGAATTTCGCCGCTGACGATGCGGCCAGGGCGTTCCACGATGCGCAGGATAGACCGAGCGGTGACACTTTTGCCGCAACCTGATTCGCCGACAATGCCCAAGGTGCGGCCGGCGAACAGGTCGAAGGACGTGTCGTCCACCGCGCGTACCACACCTTCGTCAGCGAAGAAATGCGTGTGCAGATTGCGGACTTGCAGGATCGGCTCAGCCATAAGGGTCGGCCGCGTCGCGCAGCCCATCGCCCAGGAAATTGAAGGCCAGGATCACCACGATCACCGGCACAGCGACCACCAGAAGCCAGGGCGCCAGCGCAAGCGTTTGCAGGTTTTGCGCGTCCTGCAGCAAGACACCCCAGGAAATCGCCGGCGGGCGCAAGCCAAGTCCGAGGAATGACAGCGTCGTTTCACTTATAATCATCGCCGGCAGCGCCAAACTCACCGCCGCAATAATGTGCGACAAAAAGCTCGGCACCATGTGCTTGAAGATGATACGAAGGCGCGACGCGCCGCAAAGTTCAGCCGCAGTGATGAAATCTTCCTCACGCAGGGCCAGGAACCGGCCACGCACCACCCGCGCAAGTTCGGTCCAGCCAATCAACGAAATGATCAGGGTGATGGCAAAATAAACCCGTTGCGGCGACCAGCTTGTCGGTACCGCCGCGGCGAGGCCCATCCAAAGCGGTATCGTTGGGATCGAACGCAGGATTTCGATCACACGCTGAATTGTCACATCGATCCAGCCACCGTACAGTCCGGACAGGCCGCCCAGCAGAACACCCAGTACCAGGCTCAGTGTCACACCAACCAGGCCAATCGTCAGCGAAGTCTGCGTTGCGAGCACCAGCCGGGAAAACACATCGCGCCCGAGCTGATCGGTGCCTAACAGGAATAGTGCATCCTGCGGACGGCCGTTGGCGACCCCCAACAGGTGAATGTCGGTCGGAAGCAGGCCAAAAAGATTGTAGTCATAGCCGCGACCAAACAGAACGACGTCGCGCGGTTCGCTGGGGTCTGGTGCATAAGACAGCTTGAACGTGCGCGGGTCGCGTTTGCCTTTCAGCGCGTAAACCCGCGGATGGAAGCGGCCGTCGGCGTCGAACCAGTGTATCGGTTGTGGCGGGATATAGCTACGCGACGCCATCGTATCGAAAGGTTCGGAATATGCGATGGAATCGGCAAAGACGCCAATGACGTAGAAGGCCAGAACGATCGCGGCGCTGACGACCGCGAGCTTGTGCTTGCGGAAGCGCCACCAGATCAGTTGCCGCTGCGTGGCGACCGCGACGCGGGTTTCGGCCTCGGTAATAACCAGCGGTTCGCTGATGGCGGCACTCATCGTAACTGCCCCAGCCGGATCCGCGGATCGATCCACATCAGCAGCAGGTCCGACAGCAGCGTGCCGAACACCGTCAGGATGCCCAGCAGCAGGATGATCGTCGATGCCAGCAGCATGTCCTGCGACAGCAATGAACGCAGCAACAGCGGCCCGACTGTCGGCAGACTGAGCACCACCGAGATGATCACCGACCCCGACACCATGAAGGGCAGCAGATAACCGATCGTGCTGGCGAAGGGATTGAGCGCCGCACGCACCGGATATTTCATGATCACCCGTCGCTCCGACAGCCCGCGAGCCCGAGCGGTCACCACGTAGGGCCGGCGCAGTTCGTCCAACAGGTTGGCGCGCATGATGCGCACCAATTGTGCCGTGCCGGCCAGCGACAGGATCAGCACCGGCACCGGCAGATGGTTCAGCAGGTCCAGCACCTTCGTCCAGGTCCAGGGCGCCAGTTGCTGATCCGGCGAGAACAGGCCGCCGACATTGATGCCGAACAGCCGGAACCCGAAATACATCACGATCAGCGCCAGCAGAAAATTCGGTATCGCCAAACCGATGAAGCCCAGGAACGTAAAAACATAATCACCGATCGAGTACTGCCGCACCGCGGAATAAATCCCGATCGGCAGCGCAAGCCCCCAGGTGATGACGATCGCGCCCATCGACAACAGGACCGTGAGCCAGAGCCGGTCGCCGATCACCTCGGTCACCGGCCGGCCATATTCGAAGGAACGGCCGAAATCGCCAACCGACACCATCGACAGCCACTTCCAGTATTGCACCCAAAGCGGTTGGTTCAGGCCGTAGGCAAGACGCATCGCATCCGCCTCCGCCGCCGAGATCGAGGTGCCGGACGCCGCCGCCTGCGCCGCATAGGCAGTGACGAAATCGACCGGCGGCAAATGCAGGATTCCGAACGTCACCAGCGTGATGGCCACGATGGTGACCGCCGCCAGTACAAGCCGCCGCAGCAGATAGGGCAACATCGATCAGCTCTTGAAATACCAGGTCTCGGGATGGGAGTTACCGGGCGTGCGGCAATGCTGGGCATTGCACACGCGCGCGGCGATGTTGCCCAGGCGATTCGATACCAGCCGCACACCCAGGCCGGCCGGGGATTGTCCGACAGTGCCGATGCCATATTGCTGATCGACCAGAATCTTCCAGATCTCCTGCGCGTTGTGGTTGCGGCCTTCCGCCTTGAGTCCCGCGGCCTCGGTGTAAAGATCGAAGATCTTCATGATGTTCGGATCATCCGGCTTCATGCCCTGGGTGCCGCCCGAGGAATACCAGTCCGCATATTTCGGTCCGAACGCAGCACCCGGAATCACCGGCACCGCCCAGGTCGGGAACAGATACAGCAATTCTGTTCCGCCATTGTTCCAGACGAAAAGCTGGTGTTCGTTGTTGGTCTGTTTGGCAAAGCCAAGACCGCGCTCCATCTCCCGCACATCGGCCTGGATGCCGATCTGGCGCCACTGGTCAGCGACCATCTCGGAGAGTTTGGGATAGGGCAGGAAGGCCGCGATCGCGATCACCTCCAGCCGCAATCTCTGGCCGTTATCGGTGCGCACCCGATAGCCATCGCCGTCCTTCTTTGCCAGGCCGATCTTGTCCAGCAGCGCGTTGGCCTGCGCGATGTCCAGCACCGACCACTTCTTGCGCCACACGGGCCCGGGACTTTGCGGCATGATTTCGCCGGGGGCGGGTGACCCGGGCGTGCCGACACCCAGCCAGAACGTTTCGTTCAACTGGTCACGGTCGATGCCCAGCGCCAGCGCGCGCCGGAAGTCCGCATTCGTCAGCCACTTGCGAATTTCCGCATCGCCCGTGTAACTCTGGTTGACATGGAACATGAAGTCCGACCCGGCAAAGCCGAGGTCGAGATGGACCTTGTAGTTCCCCTTCGCCTGGTTATCGAGCAGCACAGGCAACTTCGCGAGGTCGATGTGACGCTCCTGCTCGTCGTATTCGCCGGCCATCGCGCGCAGGTTGATGATCTCCAGGTTTTCCGCCAGGGTGAACTGCACCCGGTCGAAATATGGCAACTGGTTGCCTGCGGTATCGACCGCGTAATAGTACGGATTGCGCTCCAGCAACCAGATCGGCGTGTTGATCGGCCGGACCGACCGCCAGGGGCCCAGAACCGGGACCTCGGTGTTGAGTTCCCAGTCTTTCTTGAAGTGCAGCATCTGCACCCAGTTCTCGAAACCCTCCTGCTTCGCGCGCGCGTTGACCGCCTCCAGCGACGAATATTTCGGCAGGAACTGCTTGAGATAATGCCCCGGCGCATAGGCACCGAAGCTGACCTTGGCCGCCTGGCGAACCGCCTGGCCGCCGCCCATGGCGGTGTCGCCGGCCATGATCTCCTCGAACAGATAATACGGCACGTCGAATTCCCAGCGCACCGTGGTCTCGTCGACCTTGACCATCCGGCCCGGTTTGCCCTTCGGACGCATCTCCGGCGTCGGTGTCGGTACGATCTCGGGGTTGCCGTAAATATCTTCAAACCAGAAGATGAAATCGTCGGCGGTGAAGGGCGCGCCGTCCGACCATCTCATGCCCTTGCGCAGCGACAGGGTATAGGTCTTGCCGTCGTCGCTCAGCAGGTAGCCCTTGGCCATGCCCGGCACGATCTTGCTGCCGTCGGCGCTCCAGTTCAGCGGCTTGTCGGAGGACTGGATGCGGTTGCCGTTCTCACCGTCGGCCGGGCCGGTAAAGGCGCGCCGCCAGGTACCGCCGTATTTGCCGACTTCGTTCAGCGGCTGCCAGACCATGGGTTCAGCGGGGATCCGCTGCTCCACGGGCGGCAGTTTGCCCGCCTTGACCAGCTCCGCCAGCATCGGGGCCTCGGCGAATTTCGTTGGCCACTTTGCCGGGTCGGTGATCATGGTCGGGCCTTGCAGCTCGCCCACCAGGCCCGACGCCGCCAGATCGTCCGCGCGTGCGATGGCGCTGCGCAGGAACGCCATGGCGGCAGGGCTGGCCGCCAGAGCGGACAGCATGGAGCGGCGTGACAGGCTGGGCGTGATCATGGACGTCTCCCGCGTATGGTTGCGCTAACCTTAACGCGCGTCGCGAAGCGGGACCAGGGGGTGCACGCGCAGGCGCCGACCCATCACGCCGGATCAATCCGAATGCCATTGTACCAATCCGTAAAATTCGCACGGAACAGTATTTTTCCAGCCCCGCATTAGCCTTTCCTTAACGACACCGGGTGCAAGACAGGTCCGCACCATGCGGGATAGCATCCATGGACCTGTCGCCGGCCTTCAATGACACCCTGCTCGAAAATCGCACCTTCGACGAAATCGCGATCGGCGACAACGCCAGCAGCGTCCGCACCCTGACCGAGGAGGACATCGAGCTCTTCGCCGTCGTCTCCGGCGACGTCAACCCGTCGCACATCGACCCGGCCTTTGCCGAGACCGACCTGTTCCACAAGGTGATCGCCCACGGCATGTGGGGCGGCGGGCTGATCTCCGGTGTTCTGGGCACCAGGCTGCCAGGCCCCGGAACCTTGTACCTGTCGCAGGAACTGCGCTTCGGCACCCGCGTCGGCATCGGCGACACCGTGACCACCACCGTCACCGCGCGTGAAAAGCAGCCCGATTGCCACGCCATCGTCTTCGACTGCCGCTGCGTCAACCAGTTGGGGCAGGAGGTCATCGCGGGTCTCGCGCGTGTTCAGGCCCCGACCGAGAAGATCCGCAAGAACCGGGTCGAACTGCCGGACGTCCGGCTGGGCCGCCACCGGCGCTTCCGCGACATGCTGGCCCGCGCCGCGGCCCTCGACCCCGTGCCGGTCGCCGTCGCACATCCCTGCGATGCAGTGTCGCTCGCCGCGGTGGCCGAGGTCGCCGAACACGGCCTCGTCATCCCGCTGCTGGTCGGACCGGCCGGCAAGATCCGCACGGCGGCCGCACAGGCCGGGATCGACATCGGCGGCTTCCGCGTGATCGACACCCCGCACAGCCACGCCTCGGCTGCGCGCTCGGTGGCGCTGGTCCGTTCGGGGGAGGCCGCGCTGCTGATGAAGGGATCGCTGCACACCGACGAGCTGATGCACGCCGTCGTTGCGAGCGAAACCGGACTGCGCACCAAGCGCCGCCTCAGCCACGTCTATCTGATGGACGTGCCTTCCTATCCCCGCCCGCTGCTGATCACCGACGCGGCGGTGAACATCGCCCCCACCTTGGAGGACAAGGTCGATATCGTGCAGAACGCCATCGATCTCGCGCACGTGATGGGGATCGAAACGCCGCGGGTGGCGATCCTGTGCGCGGTGGAGACGGTGAACTCCGCCATGCGCGCGACCCTGGACGCGGCGGCTTTGTGCAAGATGGCGGACCGCGGCCAGATCAAGGGCGGCATCATCGACGGGCCGCTGGCTTTCGACAACGCGGTCAGCATCCAGGCCGCTCGTCAGAAGGGCATCGTCTCGCCGGTGGCCGGGCAGGCCGATATCCTGCTGGTGCCGGACCTGGAGGCGGGGAACATGCTGGCCAAACAGCTATCGTTCCTGGCCGGGGCGGACGCGGCCGGCGTGGTCTGCGGCGCCCGGGTGCCGATCATCCTGACCAGCCGCGCGGATTCCGAACGCACGCGGATCGCGTCCTGTGCGGTGGCGGTGCTGATGGCGCACGCGAAGACGGCGGCCGCCCCGGGGTGAGTCGCTTCAGGTTGGCGCGGCGACGACAAAATCTCTCCCCCTCCCCTTGTGGGAGGGGGCTGGGGGGAGGGGGCTCCGCACAGCGAAGCTCCGACGCCGCAGGCAAACTTCCACCGACCCCTCCGATAAGGGGAGGGGGGGAGACTTTTCTCCAGCCACACCGCTATCCGGACGCCTATCGGGTGAGCCGCCCCGCTTGACCTGCATCAACGCGCCAGGGCGGGTCCACTGCCAAGGATGGACCCATCACGCAACGCTCAGGCCGCCATGCAAACCGACCCTGCCGCGCCACCCGCAAGCCTGGAACACGACCACACAGCCGAGGAAATCCGCAAGCGGCTCGGCCGGGATGCGACGGGCAATTACGTGCGCGATTGGATCTATGGCGGAATCGACGGCACGATCACGACCTTCGCGATCGTTGCCGGTGTGGTCGGCGCCGAGATGCCGGGGACGGTCGTGCTGGTGCTGGGCCTCGCCAACCTCGTGGCCGACGGCTTCGCGATGGGCGCCGGCAACTACAGCGCCTCCAAGGCCGAGGTGGACGATTACGGCCGCCTGGTCGCGATCGAACGCAAGCACATCGCGCTGGAGCCGAGCGGCGAACGGGAGGAAATCCGGCAGATTTTTGCGCTGAAGGGGTTTGCCGGGGCGGAACTGGAACGGATCGTCGAGGTGATCTCCGCGGATGAGGAGTTGTGGGTGCGGACGATGGCGGTCGAGGAATATGGCCTGTCGCCCGCCACGAAATCGCCGTGGCTGGCGGCGGTCAATACCTCGGCCGCCTTCGGCTTGTGCGGCCTGGTGCCGCTGGTCAGCTACCTGATCGCCTACAGCCTGCTTTGGTCCGTGCTGGCGACCGGGTTGGTCTTCTTCGGCATCGGCGCGGCGAAAAGCCGCTGGTCACTGGCCGGCTGGTGGTGGTCCGGATTGGAAACGCTGGCGATCGGGATGAGTGCCGCTGGCATATCCTTCGTGATCGGCTATGCCTTGCAGTCCGTGATGCACGTGGCGCTCTGATACCAGGGGGTGAAGAGTCCGACTCTTGCCGCGCACCCCCCCGTGGCGGACATGACGCATGG
>Ga0302275_10002769_pt1 | contig 18141 bp, 10 predicted proteins | sample III_Bog_N2_2_FD_200229 | JGI IMG/M metagenome (GOLD analysis project Ga0302275, IMG submission 200229) | Peat permafrost microbial communities from Stordalen Mire near Abisko, Sweden - III_Bog_N2_2 | ecosystem: Environmental > Terrestrial > Soil > Wetlands > Peat | place: Sweden: Abisko...
CGGGTTTGTTTTGGGAAGCTTGTTGGTGGCTTACCGGGTAGCCCTAGCGGGTTCAATTGTTTTTGCCTGTCTGCGGGCCTGGCGGCGACGTTCCCCCGAAGCAATGGTTTTTGCCTCGTCCGCTTTTTTGCTCCTGCTGAACGGTCAATGGGGCCAAGCTACGACCTTGGGTTCGTCTGTCATCGCCGGGGGCCTGGCATTGGCCGCGGCATCTCACATGGGGCATGGCCGTTCCAAGTCCGCGCGAAAGATTGGCGCCAGACGACGAAGCGATCCGGTAAATGTCCCCGTCAAATAACATTTTAATTTATCGGTTGGGAAGCCTGGGTGACACCGTGATAGCATTGCCGTGCTTCCACCTGATCCGGCAATTTTACCCGGGCAGTAAAATCATCATTTTGACCAACCAGCCGGTTTCCGGCAAAGCTGCGCCCGCGATGGCCATTTTGGAAAATAGCGGGCTGTGTGACGAAGCCATAAGTTATCCCGTCGAAACGCGCAATCCATATGATCTGTTAACGGTATGGCAAATGATTCGGGAAAAGCGTCCGCGGATTCTCTTCAATCTGGCAGCGGGCAGAGGCTTTCTCAAAAGTGTCCGGGACCAACTTTTTTTTCGCGCCTGCGGAATCCAAAACATCGTCGGCACTCCTTGGCACCGCCGGGATTTCCTGTGTCAACCTGTCAATGACGGGGAGATGGAACCAGAATCACAAAGGCTGGCTTCGCGACTGGCTTCGCTAGGAGCCATGGATCTGGCGGACCGGCGATTTTGGGACTTACGACTGACTCAAATGGAGCGAAACCAAGCCTTGGATTTGCTGCCCGCAAAGCTGAAACGGTTTATCGTGGCGAGCGTGGGTACCAAACTTCCAGTGAAAGATTGGGGGGAAGCAAATTGGGAAAAATTACTCGTTCTGCTATCAAAAAAAATACCTGGAATCACCCTGATCCTGCTGGGGGCGCCTGATGAATGGGAGCGATCCGAGCGGTTACGCAACGCTTGGACAGGTCAGAGCCTCAATCTATCTGGAAAAACCTCACCACGTATCTCTGCGGCGATTTTGGAACGTTGCGGACTTTTCATCGGGCACGATTCCGGCCCCATGCATCTGGCCAGCGCTGTCGGCGCGCCCACCTTGGGGCTTTTCTCATGGCAAAATCCGCCTGGACAATGGTTTCCCGGCCATCGAAGCTGGAAATTCACAAAAGTACTTTATCCACCGTTGCCGGGTGGCGTCTGGCATCCAAATCTTCAATTCGAAGAACCCGGCACCGGAGGTATCCAGATTTTGAGCCCTGATTTAGTTTTCAGGTCTGCCATGGAATTGTGGCACGCGAGTTTGAATGAGGCTGGCCCGGGTTACAACCATGCTCCCGCCGAAAACATCAAACCATGAAACTACTTCATGTCATCGGAACCATGAATCCCCGGACCGGCGGGCCCTGTCAAATGATCCGCAATTCTGCGCCCGAGTTTGTCGCGCAAGGCAATACGCTGGAAGTGGTTTGCCTGGATGATCCCGATTCCGCCTATCTATCCGGGGATTCCTTTCGTATACACGCCTTGGGAAAAGTACGCGGTTCGTGGAATTTTCACCCGGCACTTGGTCCCTGGTTAACCGAACATCTGCCTAAATACGACGTGGTGATCTTGAACGGTCTGTGGCAGTTTCAGGGCTATGCCTTGTGGCAGGCGTCAAAGAATTTAGAGGCGCCGCCTTATTACATTTTCCCTCACGGGATGCTGGACCCTTGGTTCCAAAAAATATCCGTCCGACCCCTGAAAGCTTTGCGGAACTGGATTTATTGGAAAACGATTCAGCATCGCATCGTTCGTCAATCCGCCGGGCTGCTGTTCACTTGTGAAGAAGAACAACGCCTGGCCCGACTGCCATTTCATCCCTATCAACCGGCAAAAGAAGCCGTTGTCGGACTTGGGGTTCCCCAACCACCGGCATTCCAGCTCTCTATGACAGAAGCTTTGGTCGAACAATGCCCCGCCCTAAATGGGGGTAATTATTTTTTGTTTCTTGGCCGCATTCATCCCAAAAAGGGCGTTGATCTTTTGATCAAGGCTTTTTCCAAGCTCCACCGTTCAACTGACATGGCCGGCCACACTCCCATTCCCCGACTGGTGATCGCCGGCCCTGATCGGGAAAGTTCATACGGACAAGAAATGCAAAAGCTCGCATCAAAAACTTGCCCGGCCAATGCCGTCCTCTGGCCGGGAATGTTGGCTGGCGAGGCCAAATGGGGTGCTTTATATGGGGCCGAGGCGTTTATATTGACCAGTCATCAAGAAAATTTTGGCATCGCCGTGGTGGAAGCGCTTGCGTGTGGAAAGCCCGTTTTAATTTCAAATCAAGTCAATATCTGGCGCGAAATCGAGGCTGACCGGGCCGGCTTAGTGCGCGATGACACCGTTCGGGGATGCGAAGAACTTTTTCGACAATGGCAAGGCTTTTCATCGGATGAGAAAAACACCATTCAAGCAGCGGCAAAATCATGTTATGAAAACCGCTTTGGTGTCACTCTCGCGACCCGGCGTCTGTTAGCCGCCATCGAGGAACCCGTCAGCGATACGCGGACGGGAACCGTTCCTCGCCAGCGAAACTAAAATTCCGGTGCCAACCACAATCCTCTAATCTTCCAATGAATCTACCCTCTTTGGACATCGCCGCCAACCGCCGGACTCGGAACTATACCCGGCGTGAAATGTTTCGCCGCATTTTATGGGGCGTAGGTCGTCCGTTATTCCGGTTCAGCCCGAGAGCGTGTTTTGGTTGGCGGCGTTTTGTATTGCGCTGTTTCGGCGCCAAGATCGGTGCCAACGTAAACACCTACCCATCGACGTGGATTTATTTTCCTTGGAACCTGACGGTTGGTGACTGGAGCGCCCTGGGCGAAGACACGTTCATCTACAATCTCGGACCCGTCAAGCTTGGGCAAAAAGTAACCATTTCGCACCGGGCCCAACTTTGTGCTGGCACCCACGACTATCAGCAACCAGACATGCCTTTGATCAAGTCGCCGATTGTTGTTCATGATCAAGCTTGGATTTGCGCCGATGCCTTTATCGGACCAGGAGTCACAGTTGGCGAAGGCGCCATTATCGGCGCCCGTTGTGTGGCGACAAAAAATGTCGACCCCTGGGCCATCATGGCTGGCAATCCGGCAAAACTGATCAAGAAACGGGTTTTGAACCAAGCTTGAAAGGCGTTCGCATGATAGAATCGATCACCAATCCATTACCTTATCAGCACATTCTGGGCATCCGGTTTTTCACGGGCAGCGCCGAACAAGCGGTGCAGATCGGCATGCGCGGTGGCTTGGTGGTGGTGCCGGCGGCTCCAGCGCTCGTTGAACTGGAAACCAACGAACCTTACCGTGAGGCGGTTTTCAATGCGGATCTCGCCATCACTGACAGCGGACTGATGGTTTTGGTTTGGCAGATGTTGAGCGGAAAAAAACTGCCACGGGTCTCCGGGTTAAAATACTTGAAACTTTTGCTTGAAGTAAATGCCTTGCAGCCCCGCGAATCGGTCTTATGGGTCATGCCTAATTCGGCGGCGCGGGATCAGAATTTGGCTTGGCTGCGGTCCCGGAACCTCGATTTCAACGAAAGCGATTGTTACGTTGCCCCGAATTATTCCCATGGCCAAATTGTAGATGATTCTCTGGTCGCCCTGGTAGCCAAACGCAAGCCAAAGCACATTGTTGTCTGCCTTGGAGGCGGCACCCAGGAACGGCTCGGCTTGATGCTGAAGCGCGAATGCGACTTTGGCCCAAGCATACATTGTATCGGTGCCGCCATTGGTTTTCTGACGGGTAATCAGGTCAGTATCCCGGCGTGGGCTGACACATTTTTCCTAGGCTGGTTTTTTCGCTGTTGGTCGGAACCCGGAAAGTTCGTGCCGCGTTACTGGAAAGCCTGTAAACTGGTGCCCATGATGATCCGTTATCGGGAAAATGCGCCCAAGTTGACGACGACTTAACCCGCATAATTACTAATGCGCCACGGATCCATTGGCCACTGGCGCTTCAGATTTACGTTGATTGATTTCGGCCGGCCACAGGCGATCAAAAATGGTGGCCAAGACCGGCTCGAAATGATAAGTCAGCAACCACGCTATCAGAATTACTACGAGAACGTCGGCGAAAATAAGAAAAAAAGGATTAGTTATCAGGGCACCAAGAGCGATGAGCAGGGGAAAGTGTATAATGTAAACAGCGTAAGATAATTTCCCCAGGCATAGTGATATTTCTTTGACGCCGGAGGTAAAATACTGGGAGCCAGGAAAGATAGTGCGGTACAGGGGAACAATGAAAATGAAGAGGAAGGGCGAGCTGAGCGAAAAAACGATTTCGGTGTGATGGTGCGCAACCTGCGCATTTGCCAGAAATGATCCGGCAAAGACGAAGTAGAGCCCGAAGAGCAATCCCCAAATGAGCGGACAGGAACGCGATTGAACCGATTTGCTTTGGCCGGCTGTATAGAGCAGCGGGGCAACGAGCAGTCCCATGACTAAACTATGCGCGGGATTGTTGGCTGACCCTAGACAAGTAAAGGCATGTGTGGCCAGCGGAAGCATGCCAAAGAGCATGAGCTTCTGGATCAAATTGGTACCGGCGTCAAAGGGTCGTTGTACCAAGAAAACGCCCAGAAGCCAGATCGGACTTAACGCAAGGATATTTTGAAAATAACTGAGCCATCCGGGGGCATTACATCCGGCGAGATTGAAAGCCATGGTTCCGAGACCGAGAAAAAACCAGCCGGGTAGAAAATATTTCTGGCCGCGCCCAATCGTGCAGGCAAAGATCAGGTAAAAGAAAAATTCGTAGCCCAGCGACCACAGGGGAGTGTTGGTACTGAAGACGGGCGCAATGGCTGATCCCTGAATATAAACTAGGTGCCCAGCTAGCGTGTGATAAGCCGGTGGCGGATAAAAAAAGGATTCCAGCCCAAAAGACAGGGCGATGGCGACGAGGTAAAGGGGTTCCAGACGACGGAACCGGGAACGCATGAACGAGATAAATCCTTGTTCTTTGCGTTGCTGGGAGAGGGCTATCACATAGCCAGAAAGAACAAAGAAGACCATGACTGATTGGTAGCTCCAGTCAAGCACCGCGAGTTTCCAAAAAGCGGGGTTGGTTTTCACCCGGCTATGCAACATCATGACCACAAAAATATGGGAAAAAAAGACCTGGAGGCAGGCAAGACCACGGATCAGTTCAAGGCCTGGAAGCAGGGTGACAGTTTTAACTGGGGGCGCGCCCGCGTTTGAAATGACTTGTGGTGAAAAAGCGAATTCATCCGGAAGCGACACGTAAGGGTGGCCGGCGCGAGCTGGAATTGGAGTGACGATGGAGAGCAACGAAGACGCCTGTACCGTCGTTACGGAACCAAACTGTAGTGAACTTGGAAAATGCATCAAGCCTGGCATGTCTGTGGCGCCGGGACGGGGTGACTCTATACTCCGCTTTTTTTGGCCATCGAAGCGACCAAGTTGGCTTCGCGACAACGAGCCAGATTTTGCTTTCGATTTTTTGGTCATGAATGCTTTCCAAGCCAGATACATTACAGCCATTTAAGCAGGAAACACGCCATGAGTTATTTTCACGCAAAGCAGGCTGGAAATCCACAATTTTTAGATGCACGGAAACATGATGCCCTATCATTGGACAATTCCTCAATTTTTGGTCATAATCCGGAAGTGATCGCTCGATCAATCGCTCCGTTAAAAGCTCCCTGACCCGGAGATCACCATTAATGAATACATGAGGATTTTCGTGGAAAATGCCGAACGAGAGACTTACGACCTTTGCATCGTGGGTGGCGGTCCGGCGGGAATTATTCTCGCCCTGGAATATCAAAGGCTCCAGCCTCGGCATCGGGTTTTGCTAATTGAATACGGCAGGGATGGAACTGCGTCACGCAACCAGTTGGATGATTCCATAAAAATTGTAGCGACCCGGAACCACCATCTCCCCTATGAATGCACCAACAAAGGGTTGGGCGGAAGCACTGCCAGTTGGGGGGGGCGTTGCGTGATGTATGATGAAATTGATTTCATGCCACGAGCTATTTTGGACGGACAATGTACCTGGGGGCTTGACCTGTTTCACGAAGCCCGCAGGTATGCCTGCCGGGCAGCGGAATATTTTAATTGCGGTGATGGCACATTTAATCTGGCGGAAATCCCCGGACTGGCCAGCTCCCGCATTGCCGAAGGGTTTCAGAATGGAGACGTGACGGATTCTGTCATCGAACGTTGGAGCCTGCCCACGCGTTTTGGTAAAAGCTATCGCCAACAAATCGAAGCCTCGCCAGCCATCCACCTGCTAACAGGTTGGGAAACGTTTTCCCTGGGCGTACCTTTGGAAGACGGAACGGTTTCCGAAGTTGGCATCAGGGACTTCTCCCGGAAGCGACAGGCAAAAATTACCGCGCGAAAAGTTGTCCTCGCCGCGGGAACCCAGGAAACCACGCGGCTGCTGCTAAAGAACCGGCAGGTATTTCAAAAGCGCAATGGTCTGCCGTCCGCATTGGGTAAATATTATCAGGGGCACATCTCGGGCAAAATTGCGAGCGTGCGTTTCCACGGCGATCCCCAAAAAACCAACCATGGTTTTTTGCGCGCAGCTAACGGCGTTTATCTGCGCCGAAGACTTCAGTTAACGACTCCGGCGTTGCTGGGTAACAATCTGTTAAACACCGCGCTTTGGCTGGACAACCAGCTCTACTCGGACCCGGTACACCGCAATGGGGCAATGTCGTTCATGTATCTTGCGATGATCACGCCTGGGCTAGGGAAAAAACTGGCGCCGCCAGCAATTGCCCAAGCCTTCATCAAGGGCAAAAAATCGGGGGTGTATCCCCATCTAAAGAACGTACTCAAAGACCTTCCCCGATCACTTACCCTACCCGCGGCGATCTTCTATTCCCGGTACTGTGTAAAGCGAAAGCTTCCCGGGGTTTTTCTTTACAACCCGCGAAATATTTATGCCTTACACTTCCATGCCGAGCAGGTCCCCGTCTTGGAGAACCGTATGGAATTGGCCCAAGACGGAGAAACATTAAACATACATTATAAATACACCGACCGGGATGTTGATTCCGTCATCCGTACGCATGAATTTGTGGATAACTGGCTGCGAAAATGCCAATGCGGTGAACTGGAATACTGGTTCTCAAAAGCGGAACTGCCCGAGGCAATCCGTGCCATGTCCATGGATGGCCTGCACCAAGTCGGCACCACCCGGATCGCCAACCGCGCTGACGCGGGTGTGGTTGACGAACATCTCAAAGTCTGGGGAACCCCCAACCTTTATGTCTGCAGCAGCTCGGTTTTTCCCACCTCCGGGCAGGCCAATCCGACTTTTCTTTTAGGCATATTTGCGGTGCGCCTGGCCCATCATCTTTCAGCCGGAACAACCAATTAAATCAGACCTTTTTTAAAGTGATTTCAGTCATAATTCTAACGCGAAACGAAGAAAACGACCTGCCTCGGTGTCTAGATTCGCTTCGCTGGTGTAATGACGTGCACGTGGTTGATTCCGGCAGTTCGGACGGAACCGTGAACATAGCCCGAAAGTATGGAGCCCGTATCCAGGAAAATCCATTTTCCTCATTTGGTGTCCAGCGTAACTGGACTTTGGATCATTGCGACCCCAAGCATGCCTGGATACTTTTTCTCGATGCCGATGAAGTGGCCAACGAGGAATTTGTCAAGGCCATGACCAGGGCCGCCGGGGAGGCGCCCGATTCAACGGCAGGATTTTATTGCTGCTGGAAATTTATTTTTGAGGGTCGCTGGCTAAAGCGTTGTGATTCATTTCCGAAATGGCAGTTCCGCCTTATGCGCAAAGGCCGCGCCCGGTTCACCGATTTTGGCCACGGCCAAAAGGAGGCGGAGGTAAAGGGCAACCTTCAATATCTCCCCATCCCTTATGACCACCATGCCTTGAGCAAAGGATTCGGACCGTGGCTGGACCGGCATAACCGCTACGCCACACAGGAAGCAGCCATGCGGCTGGACGCACCGATCGTATGGCGCAATGCCTTTTCGGCCCACGGTTCCATCCGCAACCAGGCCTTGAAGCCAATTGTCAGCCGCGTGCCGGGCTGGCCGTTGATCCGTTTTTGCATGACTTATTTCCTTGCGCTTGGGTTTTTGGAGGGCCGCCCAGGGTTTATTTATTGTGTTAACCTGGCCTACTATGAGTTTTTGATTCGCATCAAAATGCGGGAAGAGAAAGCGAGGCGTTTGCTCAAATGAGAGTATGTTTGATTTTGGGTGGCAGCGGCTATATCGGCTCCAAATGGGCAAAGCGTCTGGCCGACCGTAAACACTTTGACCGGATCGTTCTGGCCGATATCCGCCCGCCGTCCCAACCGCTGGCCACCGGGTGTGAATTTGTGAAATGCGATGTTCGGAAGCCGCTGCCATTCAAAGATTTAAAACCGGAATGGCTTGTTAATTTTGCCGCCGTGCATCGCGAGCCGGGGCATAATCGGGAAGAATATTTCGATACCAACCTAGCGGGGGCGAAAAATGCCTGTGACTTTGCCAGCCGGTCAGGTTGCAACAATATCCTTTTCACAAGCAGCATCGCCGTCTACGGTCCGCTCAAGCAGCCGACTTCTGAAACCTCCCTGCCTTATCCTGACAGCCCTTATGGATGCAGCAAATTGTGTGCTGAATTGATTCACAAGGGTTGGCGGCGCAGCGGCGTTGGCCGGCGGCTGTATGTCTGCCGCCCAGGGGTCATTTACGGACCTGGCGATCCCGGCAATATTCTGCGGATGATCCGCGCAGTGCGCAAAGGCTACTTTATCTTCCCTGGCAGTCGGCATTTGCGTAAAAGCTATGGCTACATTGAAGGTTTGTTGGACAGTTTTGAATTCATCATGGCTAGGGATGAGGTTGAGTTGACCTACAATTATGTCGAACGGGAAACGGAAACCTTGGGAACGCTCATCAAGCTGGTCCAGGCGCAGCTCGGTAAAGGCAACTGGACTTTAACCGCTCCGCTGCCAGTGCTGGAAACGGCCGCCGCGCTCGTGCAATGGGTTACGAGGGGACGCAGCCCAATCCATCCCGTCCGGGTGCGCAAAACGGCATCATCTACCCATGTCATGCCGGGAACACTATTAAAAACGGGGTTTATTTTTCGTTATGATTTCGCAGCTTCATTGAAAGACTGGGCAAAAAAAGCACCGGAAGATTTTTTCTGACCAGACCTCCGACCTTTACGGACCGATGATATGGAACCCGCTGGGTGGCAGAGGTGGGATGAACGCCGTCGTAAGTCCGTTCGTATAAAGCAGCCCGATTTCGCTTTCGGATAAAGCGCGATTATACATACGCACCTCCCTTTGGCTGCCATAGAATTGCGCTGAAATGGGACAATTAGCGCGCATTTGTGCGCCAACACTCAAGGGAACATTACTACCAGAATACACCTGCGTAAAAGTTCCGTTCTGATTATTCGAGTTGTCCGTTTGAATTCCGTCCAGATAAATCTGGACGGAGCTTGAGTTTGTTCCTCCGTTCCAAGTCGCCGCCACAAAATGCCACCCCGTGGTCAAATTCGCGGAAGTGGTGCGTCCGATATAATTCACGTCCCGATCTTGAATGATTCTGGCATTTAGGGTGCCGGCCCAGGTGTAGAATTGCATATATGCCGATCCCACCGTATTACTGTAATTTCCATAGCAGGCTGACACGGTGGAAGCTGCTGTTGGGTTGGTCATGCTGATCCAACTCGAAACTGTCAAACCAGTCTGCGGCCATTGCTGGGGTGCGCTATAGCCCAAGGTAGGAACCGCCCCGTTCCAATTGATAGCTCCAGAATAAAATCCTGGAGAACCGACTAACGTCAAATTATTTCCATTCAAATAATCATTTCCATTGACGGCTAATGGATAATAAATAACCAAACCGTTGGTGATGTCACTGGCGGTTGAGCTGGTCAGTGTCGAATAGTTGGTCACGATCTGAAAGAGCGGACCCGATGTGCTGCCACCAAAAGTGCCATCCCCGCTGTAAACTGCTGTAATGGAATGAGGTGAACCGGCAGACGAAAGGGTGACAGTGCTCCAGGAGGCCATGCTCTTACTGTTTAAGGTTGCAGTGCCCAGAAGATTGCTTCCATCAAAGAATGTGACTGTTCCCGTGAGGGGACCATTACTCGCGGTCACCATCGCGGTAAAGGTCACGGTGCTGTTGGCGAGCGTCGGGTTTGACGAAGATCCGAGCGTCGTGGCGCTGACGATGGGGGCAGGGTTGGTGGATGGCGATGATGCGGTGGCATACGTCACTGGGACATTATCAAAGAAGATCGCCTGGATGATCGCACCACAGCCGCCGGGGGCGGTGGCATCCGTACGCAATGTGACATTGCCTTTGAACAAGAATTGAAAGACATGGGAGAGCCCGTTGACTTCGTTGATGGCATATTGAACAGATGTCCCGTTGGTGGAAACGAGGCTCATGATGAAATTACGATGATTATTGAACTGCGCCGGGCTGACAACGGTGAGGCAATGATAATTCGTGTCACCGGTGCTAAACAATAATGTGCCGATCGAGCCTGCCACCATGCCGTTGGGCATGGTGAGCGCGTTGTTATCCACGCGATATTGCCGGCCCAAATAGGCGAGATCGGTCCAGCCGCTGCCATAGGTATAAGTGAAGGGCGGGAGAATGTTCAGGAGGCTGGTGGCCGGCCCTTGATACTCATAAAGGGCGTACCCCTTGGTGCCAACGGTCGTGTATTGGAGGTTACCGTAGCCGTAATCGTTCAGGTCCGCCAAGCTCAGCACGCCCGTCAAATGTTCCGCGCCGATGTAGCTGGCTTGTCCGGTCATTGCCGCGGCGGAACTGATATCGATGATCGGCGTGTATTGTCCGCCTTCGGACATCGAGCCGGCGAGCACCACCGACTGGCTCGTGTCAAATGGGAATATCTTAACCTGCTCGGAAGGTATCCCCTCGGAGCCGGCGACCACGGCGGTCACGGCAAAATAATAGCGCAGCCCGTTCGTCAGCCCGCCCACGACATAATTGGTGCCGGCCGTGGTGCCCGCAAGGGTTAGATAAGGTCCGCCGTTGATGAGTGAATAGCGGATGTTGTAGGAAGTTGCCCCGGCCACCGGCAGCCAGGATAGTTGTCCCGATTGATTCCCACTTTGGCCCGTGACGGCACACGGAAAACTAGCGGGCGGGCTGGTCAGAGTGATGGTACTACCCAGGGTGCCGGTGCCGGTCTGTTCGCGGATGTTGCGCGCGTTGATAAAATGCCAGCGTTGCGGCCCATGATCGCTTTCATCATTTACCCAGAGATAGTAGTCGCCATTGGTCGTCAAAACGAGGTTGGGACAATGCGCATTGCCGGCAAAGCCGGGCAATGAGACCTCGTAAATCTGATGTCCGTTGAGCGCTTCGCCGAACTGGCCAACAAACAGGCCGTCATCATAATAGTGCATGTTTTGCGCCGCCTCACCGTTGCCCCGGAAAAATTCACCGTGGAAACCAAACACGACGTTCCGGCCCACCGCCTGGATCGTGTTGCCGGCATATGGCATCCCGTTCCCGATTTCATAGCTGCCCAGCCCATTCAAATAAGTGACTGTCGGACTGGCTTTCCATAGCCAGGAACTACCGCCCACCCTGACGCCGCCCAGATGCCAGCCGTTATTCTGCGATTGATCGAACGAGATCAGGATGTTGTTGGTGCTGATGGTGGCGCGAATATTGCCAAAACTGCAGCAACGCGGAACCGGATCAGTGCCGCCGTTGGATGCCGAGGCGAGCAACGTTGGCGGGTTCCAGCTGGGATTGTTGAAAGCGTCAAAACCGGCCAAGGTCATCTCATACCATGTGGCGACACCGATGGAGGTCACCCGAACCGAGCCGTCAGGCCCGAGCGAGACCCAGCCGCCATTTTTAAAGGGGAAAATCCCGGCCAAACGCAAGCCGTTGGTGTTCAGTTCACAAAGTTCCTGCACGGTTCCGCCCTGGCAATTATTGTCGATCAAGGCGTAAGTCCGGCCATTGGTGAAGGTGGTGACTTCGCGCAGGCCTTCATTCCAAGAAATGTGGCAGGCGTCGACGTTCGCCTTCCAATTGTTGACCAGTGTCCAGGCCTGTGACAACGGCTTGGTATAATCCACATTAAATTCCATGAATTGGTTGAAGACGCGCGAAGGATTATTCTGATCCACGCAAGTCATGTAGGAATGGGGTTGATTCATAATCTGCTCGAGATAATTGAGAGTGCCGGAAAAATGCAGTGAACGGTGGTTCCCGCCATCCCCGACCCAAAACGATCCATCGGGCCCGAAAGTTAAGAAAGTTCCGTCTTCCTCACCGGCATAAAACCAGAACTTGTTGGTCGTCACTGTCGGGCCGTTTGCTTGGTAGCCGCCGGCCAGCCCGTAAGTCCAAAGCGATGCGCCCGCGCCATTATAGGCCTTGATTTGCTGGCTGGCACCGCCATCGGCAACGAGGATGAGATTGGGATTGTTTGGATTTACGGCCACGGCCAGCGGTTCGCTGAAATTTGGAATAATTTGGGCCAGGGCTGGGGTGGAAATGAGGTTGGTGAAACAAAGTACGCTGTTGGCCGAAATCACCCAGAGACTGCCATCGGGGGAAAAGCTCAGCCGGCCGGGCGAATTGACGCTAAAGTTACCCACCGGCGCCCCCGACAACTTGTCCAAAAGATAAACCCGGTTATCCGTACTCACCGAAGCGGCGATTAAATCTCCACTTTGCTGTACTGTCAGACCGCTTAATCCGGGCTGGGTACCCACATACACCCCGTTGGGGTAGGTAGTATTGACATTCGCGCCATTGACAATGGGTACTCCTTGGGTAAAAGTTGCTGGACTGTTATTGCCCACATTACTGGCCACGACAAAACCGGGATAATTATTATTGGTCGTATTATTGGGATTGGTGGCGGCACTGCAGGCGAAATAAACCCGCTTGCCATCCGTCGCCGTCCAGCCCCAGTTTCGGTCGTAAATGTTTGACGGCTTCCCATCCGCACCCCATTTCATGATGACGTGTTGCGGGTCGGTGGTGTAAAAGTTGCAGAAATCATACTTTCCCTCATTATAGCCCGAGCAATAAAAGGCATTTGTCCCGGCTATGGCCATGTCCCGCATGGGTAGAAATCCGGTGTGAACCGTGGGGCCGGACAGTTCGGCAGAAGTGTTCCCCATTGCGCCATCCCAGACATATTCGGTGTTATGCTGAAGCAGCTTGATCTGGTAAGTGCCTGGGGTCACTGGGTTGCCCGAGTCATCCAGACCGTCCCAGACGGCGGAATTGGTTCCTGCCTGATAATATACTTTGCTCCACAGTGTGCGAATCAGGGTGCCATCGGGGGTGAAAACCCCTGCACTGGTTTTACTGGATTCATCCAAGCTGAAAGCAAAGGGAGTGCTGCTGGCAAGAACAGAACCCGCGGTCCAGAACCAGCAGGCAAACATCACCACATGCGGCAAAAAGCCAAAGTCAGTCAGTCTCATAAATTGCCATGTCCATTAATTTTACAAATGGAGACCGTACACGCGTTCAATAGCACACGAGATGCCAATGAAAATCAAACACCGGCTTACACCCGGCCTGTGAATACTTCTCCTGTCAATGAGAATTTCCCCAACATTTAGCTGAACATCTCCTCCAAAATGGCTTTAACCACCTCGGAACACTGTGATGCCTGGAAAGTAATAAAAGTTGTATCTCTTTTTACTTTGGGGCGGCGAATCCTTCCCTCTTTTTCCAGTAGCATCATAGCACCATTTGCCTTGTCGGCAATGCTGAAATCGCCGGCCTTCCAAAAAAGCGTACCAAGAGCTAGGCCGAGTTAAAAAGGTGACCACATCGATCACATTGTACGCCGACCTTTCTTAGAATCAGCCTGGTGGGCATTGGCTGTCTGCGCCGCCGGCAGCAAACCGACAAATCACGACTGCCTTTATGCTGGAATGTTGTTGAATGTTTTAAAAGCCCGCCAAAGCTGGGCTGGTTGGTTTATGATTTTTGGTCAACGGACCGGGGTGCTTATTATGCTGCTGGCGACAGACGCAGGTTTAAAATCGTTTGTACCAACTCAGCTTTCCAGGACAGTGTCAACGTGTACCCCTTCAGGCCGATCATTGCGATTTCAAAATATAAAACCCTTCCGAAGCCGCCGGGTTCACCGCGTTGGTGATGGTTATCGAAAAAGTCCCGTTGGTCTCAACCAGATTGGTCGCCACCGGCGTCCACTGGCTGAATGGCAGCGCCAGGTTCGTGCTCATCAAAACCGTGTAGCTCATACCGGACGAACCCACGCTGCCATCCAACAGCAGGTTGTTCCCTGACAATTGAATGCCGTTAAGTCCTGGATTCGCTACCCCAGACACATTAAGCCCGTTGGTGTAGAGTGTGCCAATTTCAGTATCAGCCAAGACTCGGTTGTAAAGACGCACCTGTTTTTGGCTGCCATAAAACGGGGCGTCAATTCCATATTGGAACGACAATTGCGCACCGACGCTAAGCGGCACATCGCTCCCGGAATAGGGCCCCGAAAAATACCCGCTTTCATTGTTCGTATCATCGATCCGGGTTCCATCCAGATAAATCCGGATTGCCTCTGATGTGTTTTCTCCGCTCCACGTGAACGCCACAAAATGCCAGCCGACCGTCAGGCTCGGCGGGGTGTAGCGTCCGATATAGTTCACATCGGTATTCTGCACCACGCGTGCCCCGAGTTTGCCCCCATAAGTATAAAATTGAAAATAGGCCGATCCCACCGGTTTGGCCGGGTCCCCGTAACATGAGGCCACGGAATAGATCCCCGATGGATTGGTCAGGTTGATCCACGATGACACCGTCAGCCCGGTCTGCGGCCATTGCTGCGGCGCACTGCATCCGTAGGTCGGCACCCCACCGTTCCAATCAACCGCCCCCGCACTGAAAACGGGTGCACCGAACAGCGTCAAATCATTTTGCCCCGTGGCATCGGCTCCATTGGTCGCCAGCGGATAACTCACTACCAGCCCGTTTGTGATGTCGGCCAATGAGTTCGTGGGTGGCACTAAAGCGGCATCGGTCACCGGGGCATCGTCAAGAAAAATGGCCTGGATCACCGCATTGCCCCCGGCCGCGCCATCCGCATATAAAGTGACGTTGCCCTTGAACAGGAATTGGAAGACATGCGAATATCCATTGGGTTCATCAACCTCGTAATGGGCTGAATTTCCGTTTTCAGAAATGAGCCCAAGGGTAAACTTTCGGCCGGCATCAAACCGGGCCGGGCTGACCACTGTTAGGTAATGATATTTGGTATCAGCAGACCCGATCAATAATGTGCCCACCGGATTGGCGACCATGCCATTGTTCAGGTTCAACACGTCATCCACCCGATACTGCCACTCTAGATTATTGATGTCTATCCAGCCGGCATCATAAGTATATGTGAATGGGGGCAGAATATTGATCACGCTGGTTGCCGGTCCCTGGTATTCAAATAAGGCATAACCTTTGGTGCCGATGGTTGTCCTCTGAAGATCGCCGTAGCCATAATCATTCAAATCCTGGGGGCTCAGTACCCCGGTCAAATGCTCCGCACCGACATTGCTGGGTTGCCCGTTCGTGGCTGCGCTGGAGCTGACTTCAATCACCGGAGTTTCTTCTCCCGCCTCGGACTCAAGCCCCGCACCAAGCACCATCTGGCTCGTATCGAACGGATTGATTGCGACCTGTTCGGACGGTATGCCTTCCACCCCGTCCGTTATGGCCGTGACCGCAAAATAATACGTTTGCCCGTTCGTCAGGCCGCCCATCGCATAATTTGTCGCGGTTGTGCTGCCCGCCAGGGTCGGGTAAGGCCCGCCGTTGCGGGTGGAATAATAGATGTTATACAACCCCGCACCGGGGACGGGCAGCCAGCATAGCTCGCCGGAGGCGTTGCCATTTTTGCCGATTACCGCGGTTGGAAAATCGATGGGCTGATTGGTTAGATTGATTGTGCTGCCCAGGGCACCGCAGCCGGTTTGCTCCCGGATGTTCCGCGCATTGACAAAATGCCAGCGTTGCGGACCATGGGCGCTTTCATCGTTGTCCCAAAGATAATAATCGCCATTGGTTGTCTCCAGGAAGTTGGGGCATTGCCCGTTGCCGGCAAATCCGGGCAGAAGGCCCTCAAAGAGGGGATGCCCGTTGAGGGCTTCGCCGAACTGGCCGATGAACAAACCGTCGTCATAAAAATGCATGTGCTGGGCCGCCTCACCGCTGCCACGGAAATCTTCACCCTGATAACCATAGACCACCTGCCGGTTCACGGCTTGCACGGTGCTCCCGCCATATTGCACCCCGTTGGCGATCTCATAGTTGCCCAGCCCGTTCAAATAAGTGGCGGCAGGGCTTGCTTTCCAGAGCCAGTTGGTGGCCCCCACTTTTATCCCGCCCAAATGCCAGCCATTGTTTAATGATTGGTCAAACGCAATCAAAATGTTGTTCGTGGAGATGGTGGCACGCACATTCCCTATGCTGAAACCGCGCGGCACCGGATCGGTGGCGCCATCCGGCGCGGAGGCGATCAGGGTTGAAGGATTCCACATGGGATTGCCCAAGCCGTCAAACCCGTTCAAGGTGGATTCGTACCACCGTGCCGTGCCGATGGTGGTGACACGCACCGAACCGTCGGGACCGAATGAAATCCAGCCGCCGTTCTCAAACGGATAGAGCCCCGTCAGACGTAGGCCGTTCGTGCCCAGCTCGCAGACCTCCTGCACCGCCACGTTGCCTTGACAGTTGTCGTCCACCAACGCGTACGTCCGGCCATTGGTGAAAGTCGTGACTTCGCGCAGACCCTCGTTCCAGGAGATGTTGCACGGATCCACATTCGCCTTCCAATTGTTCACCAGCGTCCACGCCTGTTGCAGCGGCTTCGTGTAATCCACGCTGAATTCCAGAAACTGGTTGAATACGCGTGAAGGATTGTTCTGATCCACACACGCCATCCATGAATGCGGTTGAAACATGATCTGCTCAATGTATTCGCGGGCCGCCGAGAAATGCAGCGAACGATGGTTTCCGCCGTCGCCGACCCAGAATGAACCATCCGGCGCGAAACACACGAAGGTGCCCTCGGTCCCCGCGTTATCAAACCAGAATTTGTTGGTTGTGACCGCGACGCCATTGGCCTGATAGCCGCCCGCCAGTCCGTAATTCCACAACGGCGTTCCGGTGCCGTCAAATGCCTTTACTTGCTGGCTGCCGCCGCCATCCGCGACCAAGATCAGATTCGCATCCGCCGGATTCACGGCCACCGCCAAAGGGTTGCTGAAACCGGCGATGGTCAACGCCAGGGTCGGGCTCGTGGCGATGTTGGTGTAACAAACCACGTCGTTGCTGGAAACTAGCCAGAGGCTGCCATCAGGAGAGAAGTTCATCCGACCCGGGGAAACCACGTCGAAGTTGGTCACGATCATGCCCGAAAGCTTGTCCAGGAGATAAACGCGATTGTCCGGCGTCACGGCCACGGCGAGCAGATTCCCGCTCTGTTGCACCGCCAGTCCGCTCAATCCAGGCTGCGTGCCCACATAAATCCCGTTGGGATAATAAGTACTGTTGTACGCGCCGTTGATGATGGGCACGCCCTGGTTGAAGGTGGCCGGGCTGTTGTCACCCACATTGCTGGCCACTACAAAACCGGGGTAGTCCTCGGCCGTAAGGTTGGTCGGATCCGTGGCTTGGTCACATGCAAAATAAACCCGGTTGCCATCCGTCGCTGTCCAGCCCCAGTTCCGGTCATATTGGTTGGCCGCCTGGCCGTCCGCGCTCCATTTCATTCGGACGTGCTGCGGATCAGTGGTCAGGAAATTGTCGAAGTCATACTTGCCCTCGTTATAGCCGGTCACATAAAAGGCATTCGTTCCCGTAATCGCCATGTCGCGCATCGGCAGATAGGCGGCGTGCACCATGGGGCCAGACCGTTCCGCCGAAGTGTTGCCGATGGCGCCATCCCAGACATATTCGGTGTTATGCTGAAGCAGCTTGATCTGGTAAGTGCCTGGGGTCACTGGGTTGCCCGAGTCATCCAGACCGTCCCAGACGGCGGAATTGGTTCCTGCCT